>Ga0073928_10003587_pt1 | contig 24300 bp, 23 predicted proteins | sample PaiPotPPA55metaG_FD_76969 | JGI IMG/M metagenome (GOLD analysis project Ga0073928, IMG submission 76969) | Iron sulfur acid spring bacterial and archeal communities from Banff, Canada, to study Microbial Dark Matter (Phase II) - Paint Pots PPA... ...
GCAGGGCGCTGAGCCAGAACGGGACGGAATGGATGGCATGGCGATATCCCCTTGACCACTGCGCTTGCACTGGCGGATGCCGAGTGCGTCCGCTTGATCACCATGCGATATCAAGCAAGGTCAACGCCAGTGCCAAAGTAGAATCTGTGGATAACCCCGTCCCCAGCCTGTGGACAGAGAGCCGCGCGAGAAGGGTGCGCGGAGATGCCCAGCGCGGATTCGGGTGAGATCCTCCCTTCATCGCCGCTGAACCCTGAGAGCGTGCGGAGGGAGAAAAGGCGCGAGCCGGGGACGGTCTAGGTCAGGGTTGACGGCAGCCGGAAACCGGCGGCGCTGGCCGCTTTTCGCTTGGTGGGTCGTCCGCGCCGAGGCGCCGCAGCCGGAAAACTTCCGGAGAAAAGGACGACCCCCGCCGGGGGGGAGAGCGGGGGTCGTCACCTTGGCGCGGCTCGGGGGGGGAGGAGCCGGGCCAAGGCTGCACGGTCGCGAACGATCCGTGACTTCCATGGTGTACCCGAAGCGCTCTAAAGGCAAACTGGCGCGCCAGCGGCTACGCCGAACGGCTGAGTACGTCACGGTGAACTGCGAAAACCCGGCCGCCATGCTCAGGTCTTGCTCCTGTGTTGCGCACGTCCCGAGCCGCCCGCCGACCGTCGACTCCGGGTCCCTGCCCATATTCTCGCCGTGCCGATGCCGACTTCGCGGCCCTTCCAGACCGCGCTCGAAACACCTTCGGATCGCGGTCCAAGCACATCCGGATCAGCCCTGGATCAGCCCTGGATCAGCTCCGGATCACGTCCGGACCGGCCACGGCGCGGCGTCGGCGGTCGACCCCGACCGCATCCCCCCGGGCGTCCGAGCACGTATGCTTCCCTCATGCGCACGGCGGCGTTCTTCGACCTGGACAAGACCATCATCGCGAAGTCCTCGACCCTGGCCTTCGGCCGGTCCTTCTACCAGGGCGGGTTGATCAACCGGCGCGCGGTGCTCAAGACCGCGTACGCCCAGTTCGTCTATCTGGCCGGCGGCGCCGACCACGACCAGATGGAACGCATGCGCCAGTACCTGTCCGACATGTGCACCGGCTGGGACGTCGGACAGGTCAGGGAGATCGTCGCCGAGACCCTGCACGACCTCATCGACCCGCTGATCTACCAAGAGGCCGCCGACCTCATCGCTCAGCACAAGGCGGCCGGCCGGGACGTCATCATCGTCTCCTCGTCCGGCGCCGAGGTGGTCGAGCCGATCGGCGAGATGGTGGGCGCCGACCGGGTGATCGCGACACGGATGGTCGAGGACGAGGGCCGCTATACCGGGGAGATCGCGTTCTACGCGTACGCCGACAACAAGGCCGCCGCGATCAAGGAGCTGGCCGAGGTCGAGGGTTATGACCTAGGCGAGAGTTACGCGTACAGCGACTCCGCGACCGACCTGCCGATGCTCGAGGCGGTCGGCCACCCGTATGCGGTGAACCCGGATCGGACCCTGCGCAAGGAAGCGGGGACGCGGGAGTGGCCGGTGCTGGTCTTCACGAACCCGGTGTCGCTGCGCGCCAAGATGGCCAACATTCAGCTGCCGACCAAGCCGGTGCTCGCAGCCACGGCGGTGGGTGTGGGTACGGCGGCCGCGGCGGGCATCGTCTGGTACGCGCGGCGGAAGAAGTCGGGCTCGGATTCCTGAGCGACTCGGACTCCTTCGAGATCCGAGAGATCTGAGAGATCCGAGAGGTCCGCTACGTGCGGGCCGGACGGCGACCGTCTGAACTACAGGACCGAACAGGCGACGGCACCCCGTGCAATGGTGCCTGCCCAGGGTGCCGTCTATGCGGGAATCCGGGTTAGCGATGCGTGCACCGTTTCTTTCGCCGGTCACGGGCCGTCACCCGGTCTCGCTCCACCCAGGTCTGGCGGTCCGGCGGCGGGCCCTAACGAGGGTCGGTCGCGCGTGGGTTCCCGAATTTCCGTTCGCGGTCCGTGTGGCCGGTCGACTCCTACTCCTTAGTCTCGGATATTCCTATATCCTCTGGAATCGGTCTCGCGGGCCGTACTTCCTTTCTAGGCCCATACCGGGCGGTTGGAAAGCCGGACGCCACACCTACGCCAGGATCTTCACCTGAATGGCGCACACCTCTAAGCATCTGCGCAGGTCAACGAGGCACCTGCCAGAACGCCCACCGCGCCTCAGCCGCGAGTGAACGCCTCACACACCGCCAGCGCCTCCTGAGTGCCGAGCACCAGGGCGTCCGCGCAGAAGCCGATCCAGGCCGCGATCCCGTCCGCCGTGCCCTCGGCGTAGCCGGCCAAAGCCTTCCGATACTCATCAATTCCGCTCTCGACGATGCCGACCTCAGGCACCGCGAGCGAGTTCGGGTCGAGGCCCCGCTCCACCAACAGCAGCCGGAAGACGGCGCGGGCCACAAGTCCGTCGCCCCAGCCGAAGGGGGCGGTGGCGAGCAGCTCGGCCTGCGCGATCGACGCGACCACCAACGCCGGTGCCTTGCTCGGCGCGGACAACACTCCCACCAGCGCGTTCAGCCGGGCCGCGGCCTGCTGGGCAGCCACCGGCTCCGACGCCATCGCCGCTTCGGCCTGCACCGGCTCGCCCGCCATCCGGGGACGGCCGATCCGCGCCGGATCCTCGGCCCCCGCAGCCGCGAGCAGATGCATCCGGGTCAGCGCCTGCGCCGGGGCTTGCCGGAGGATCGGCAGCAGCTCGGCCAGCTCACCGGAGATCCTCAGCGCACCACGCACCGCCGCTGCCCCGGGCTCCTCGCCGAGGTCCGTGCGCCGACGCAGTTCCTCCAACGGCCAGTCAGCCCCGGCCAGCGCCGCCGAGGCACGCGCACCGCGCAGCGCCGATTCGGCGGTCACCTGCGAGCTACGGCTTCGCAGCACCTTGTGTCCGCGCAGCCGGTCGACGGCCACCCGGGAACGGTCGACGGCCTCGGCCACGCCGGGCAGGTCGGCCACGGCGGCCAGCGGGTCTGCTTGCACTCGTTGTTCCACCGTTGGATATTACCGACGAGTCGGGTGGCGCCGGACGGCGGCACTGCCGGGACCGCGGGCCCGACCGCCGGATCCGGCGATTCGCGAGACCTCGTCTTCCCCCCGACAGCCGACTGCCGTACCGTCACTCCTGTGGACTCCGCGACCACCGCCATCGCTGTAGCCGGAGTATTGGCGATTCCGGTCGGCGCAGCCATGCGCGCGGCGAGGCGCCACCGCGTCTACGGGACCGCGACGGAACGCGCGGCGTACGAGGCGATGCACACCGTCTCGCAGGCTGCTCCATTGCTGCGCGAGGGGCTTTCCGCGGACTCCGCACGCAAGGCTGCGGGGCACCTCCGCCGGCTGCTGGACACCACGGCTGTCGCGATCACGGACGCCGACGAGCTGCTGGCCTGGGAGGGCGGCGGGCACCGGCACGAGGCCGACGCCTACACCCACGCCAAAGAAGTGATCGCGACCGGCGGGGTGAAGCTGCTCGACTGGATCGAATGCGGCAGCGAGGACTGCACCGTACGCGACGCCGTGATCGCCCCGCTGGTCGTCGAGGGCGAGACGGTCGGCACGCTCGCCGCGTACAACACCGCCGCCTCGGTGGCCCTCACCCGCGCCGTGTGCGAGGTCGCCCGCTGGGTCTCCTCCCAGCTCGAACTCGCCCAGCTCGACCAGTCCCGCGCCCGCGCCGTCGAGGCCGAGATCCGGGCCCTGCGCGCGCAGATCTCGCCGCACTTCATCTACAACTCGCTCACCGCGATCGCCTCCTTCGTACGCACCGACCCCGGCCGGGCCCGCGACCTGCTGCTGGAGTTCGCGGACTTCACCCGCTACTCCTTCCGCCGCGGCGGCTCGATGACGACGGTGGCCGAGGAGCTGCGCTGCATCGACTGCTATTTCGAACTGGAGCAGGCCAGATTCGGCGACCAGCTCGAACTCGCCGTCCGGGTGGCACCCGAGATACTGGCCGTGGAGATCCCCTTCCTGTGCCTGCAGCCCCTCGTGGAGAACGCGGTACGGCACGGGCTGCGCGGGCGCGGCGGGCAAGGTACCGTGACGATCACCGCGGAGTGCCGCGGCGCCGACGGGATGAACGAGCACTACGCGATCGTCATCCGCGACGACGGCGTGGGCATGGACGAGGAGGCGGTGCGCACCGCCCTGGACGGCACCGGGTCGACCGAGGCGCACGCGCTGTCCAACATCCAGGAACGGCTGCGGGCCGCGTTCGGCGCGAACTACGGCCTCGAGCTCTCCTCGTCCGCCGAGACCGGCACGAGTGTGACGGTGCGCATTCCGCGGTAGGCCGTCCGTCGGCGGTGGATCGCCGGACGCGGATTCGAAGGATCGAGGAGCGGCGCGGTGACGGAGCAGACCGGCCTTTGCGTGCTGGCCGTGGACGACGAGAAACCGGCTCTGGAAGAGCTGGCCTATCTGCTCGGGGCGGACTCGCGGATCGCCAGCATCCGCACCGCGAACGGGGCGGCCGAGGCGTTGCGCGCGCTCGGCGAGCCGGGCCGGATCGACGCGGTGTTCCTGGACATCCGGATGCCCGGGGTGACCGGCCTCGATCTCGCCGGAACGCTGGCCCGGCGCAAGGACAGCCCGCACGTCGTGTTCGTCACCGCGCACGAGGACTTCGCGGTCAACGCCTTCGACCTGCACGCCGTCGACTACGTACTCAAGCCGGTGCGCCAGGACCGGTTGGCCGAGGCGGTGCGCCGGGTCGAGGAGCGCCGCACCGCGCGGGCCAAGGGCAAGGATGCGCCGGACGAGGTGGTGCCGGTCGAGCTCGCCGGCGTCACCCGCTTCCTGCTGCGCTCGCAGATCCGCTATGTCGAGGCGCACGGAGACTACGCGCGACTGCACACGGCCAACGGATCCCACCTGGTGCGCATCTCGCTGGCCACGCTCGAGGAGCGCTGGACCGAGCACGGCTTCGCCCGCATCCACCGCTCCTACCTGGTCGCGCTGCGGCACATCTCGGAGGTGCGCTGGGACGCCGGGCACACGACGGTGACGGTCGGCGGGAAGGTGCTCGCGGTGAGCCGCAGGCACGCCCGCGAGCTGCGTGAACGGCTGGTAAACCTGCCGAGTCAGCGCGCCTGAGACGGTTACCGTTCGGCGCGCTCCGATTACCTCTGGGCGCAACAGGACTCAGGATCATCAGAACGAAAGGGAAATTCGGGCAGGAGTCGGCCAGACCCCTACGATGAAGAAGGGACCTCGGCCGCATCATGAGCACTGAAAACGTTCCCGTCGCGACCATCGCCGATCCGGCGCCGCTGGGACTGCTCGGCTTCGGCTTCACCACCCTCATGCTCTCCCTCGTGAACGCCGGCGCGTTCAAGGTGACGGAAGGGGCCGCCCTGGTCCTTTCCCTCGCCCTGTTCTACGGCGGCGGCGCGCAACTGCTCGCCGGGATGTGGGAGTTCCGCCGCGGAAACACCCTCGGCGCCTCCGCGTTCAGCTCCTACGGCGCGTTCTGGATCGTCATCTGGTACTGGTTCAACCACTACAACGCCGCCGCGACCAGCAACGCCGTGGCCTGGTTCTTCCTCGGCTGGGCGATCGTCACCCTCATCTTCACGGTCGCCTCGTTGAAGACCACGCACGCGCTGACCGCCGTTCTGGGCTTCCTGACCCTCACCTTCCTGTTCCTGGCGCTCGGCCAGTGGCAGGCGAAGGGCGCGTTCAACCCGCTGAACGACCCGTCGCTGACCAAGGTCGGCGGCTACCTCGGCGTCGTGACCGGACTCCTCGCCTGGTACACGGCCGCCGCGGTCGTCATCAACGCGACGCACAAGCACGACCTGCTGCCGACCAACGTCAAGAGGTAAGCCGGAAGCAGCCATGAACCACCGCGCCGCGGCCCGTGTTCCAGGGGTCGCGGCGCGCTATTGTGGTCTAGACCAACTTTTCGGCGCAGACCCTTGCAATAGTCGGTCCGTGCTGCTGTGCTTGGGCGCTGGAGGGTGTTACACCGTCCGCACATCCGGCAGGTCTGCCTCCGAAAAAGCCCTTCCCGTCAGCCCTTGAAGGAGTCCTGAGCGTGTCCAACGAAGCGCTGTCAAACCTTTTGCACGAGGAGCGACGGTTCGCGCCCCCGGCGGAGCTCGCCGCGGCGGCCAACGTGACCGCCGACGCGTACGCCGCGGCCGAGTCGGACCGGCTGGCCTTCTGGGAGACACAGGCCCGACGGCTGCACTGGGCCGAGCCCTGGACCGAGACACTCGACTGGTCCGACGCGCCGTTCGCCAAGTGGTTCGTGGGCGGCAAGCTCAACGTCGCCTACAACTGCGTGGACCGGCACGTCGAGGCGGGTCACGGCGAGCAGGTCGCGATCCACTTCGAGGGCGAGCCCGGCGACACGCGCGCGATCACCTACGCCGAGCTGCAGCGTGAGGTGAGCAAGGCGGCCAATGCGCTGACCTCGCTCGGCGTGGCGGCCGGGGACCGCGTCGCCATCTACATGCCGATGATCCCGGAGACCGTCTTCGCGATGCTGGCCTGCGCCCGGATCGGCGCGCCGCACTCGGTGGTCTTCGCCGCCTTCGCGCCGGACGCTCTGCGCTCCCGGATCGACGACGCGGGCGCCAAGGTGCTGATCACCGCGGACGGTTACCACCGGCGCGGCTCGGTCGCGAACCTCAAGCCCAACGCGGACGCGGGCGTCAAGGGCGCGGCCTCGATCGAGCACGTACTCGTCGTGCGGCGCACCGGCCAGGACGTGCCCTGGAACGCCGAGCGCGACGTCTGGTGGCACGAGCTGGTGGACGCGCAGTCCGACCAGCACACGCCGGAGGCCTTCGACGCCGAGCACCCGCTGTTCATCCTCTACACCTCCGGCACCACCGGGAAGCCCAAGGGCATCCTGCACACCACCGGCGGCTACCTGACCCAGGCCTCCTACACCCACCACGCGGTGTTCGATCTGAAGCCGGACACGGACGTGTTCTGGTGCACCGCGGACGTCGGCTGGGTGACCGGGCACTCCTACATCGTCTACGGGCCGCTCTCCAACCGAGTGACCCAGGTCCTGTACGAAGGCACCCCGGACACCCCGCACCAGGGCCGGTTCTGGGAGAACGTCGCGAAGTACAAGGTCTCGCTGCTCTACACCGCGCCGACCGCCATCCGCACCTTCATGAAGTGGGGCGACGCCATCCCGGCGAAGTACGACCTGAGCTCGCTGCGGCTGCTCGGTTCGGTCGGCGAGCCGATCAATCCGGAGGCCTGGATCTGGTACCGGGAGAACATCGGCGGCGGGCGCTGCCCGATCGTGGACACCTGGTGGCAGACGGAGACCGGCGCCATCATGATCTCGCCGCTGCCGGGCGTGACCGAGACCAAGCCGGGTTCTGCGATGCGGCCGCTGCCGGGCATCTCGGCGAACGTGGTGGAGAAGGACGGCACCGTGGTGCCGAACGGCGGCGGCGGTTTCCTGGTGCTGGACAAGCCCTGGCCGTCGATGCTGCGCGGCATCTGGGGCGACCCGCAGCGTTACCGGGACACCTACTGGTCCCGGTTCGAGGAGCAGGGCTACTACTTCGCGGGTGACGGAGCGAAGAAGGACGCGGACGGCGACCTGTGGCTGCTCGGCCGGGTCGACGACATCATGCTGGTCTCCGGGCACAACATCTCCACCACCGAGGTCGAGTCCGCACTGGTCTCGCACCCGAAGGTGGCCGAGGCCGCGGTCGTGGGCGCCAAGGACGAGATCACCGGGCAGCGCATCGTCGCCTTCGTGATCCTGCGCGGCGGCAGCGCGGAGGACGAGAACCTCGACGCGGAGTTGAAGAACCACGTGGCCAAGGAGCTCGGGCCGATCGCGAAGCCGAAGCAGATCCAGGTCGTGGCCGAACTGCCCAAGACCCGCTCCGGCAAGATCATGCGCCGACTGCTCAAGGACGTCGCGGAGGACCGCGCGGTGGGTGACACCACCACGCTGGCCGACTCCACTGTGATGGACCTGATCTCGGCCAAGCTGCCGCACGCCGCCGAGGAGTAGGCACGCAAGTCCAAGTGTCCCGGCCGTCGCGCGACGGCCGGGACACTGTTTATTTCAGACAGTGTTCATTTCAGATGCCGAGGGAAAGCCAGGGCTGGATGTCCGAGGCGAAGGCGCGGGAGACGGCGCGCACCGCTCCGGAGGTGTGTTCGACGACCTGGCCGGCGGACTCCAGTGCACGCGCCGTGACGCCGCCCAGGTAGATGGAGCCGAGCTCGCGCACGCCGACGCGGAGATCCGCCACAGATTCTGTCCGGGCGCAGGTGGCGCCCTTCTCGTCGCCGACCAGCCGCCAACGTCCCGCGTTCCAGGGACAGAACTCGTCGACGACGTCGAACACCACATCGATCGGTGCGGCGTACCTGCGTGCGGCGAGGGCACGGTCTACGTCGACTAGTCGGATGTACAGGGCGTCCTTCACCACGGGGTTGCTCGAACGGGGATCTTCGAGCAGCGCGAGCAGCGGGTCGTCGACCGGAAGTTCGTGGGTGACCGTCTCCTGGGCCAGATCCACGTTGAGCAGCATCTGCCAGAGTGCGGCGTAGGCTGCCGGATCGTCCGCGTACGTCTGGCTCACGTGCACCTGGCTATTCGGGCCGGCCGCCTTGGTCCGGTAGAACGCGAATCCGACCGACGCACCGCCGCGCTCGGCGACCACGCAACGCAGCTTCGAGTGGCCGCCGCGCATTTCATCGAGGTCGGCAACGTCGAATTCGTACCACCAATCCGGTTTTCCGAGCATCCCCGGCCGCCGCAGGACCTGTCGGTCGTAAATCTCCCGGCAGGCGTCGATCACGGACGCGGGCTCGACCAGCCTCAGCGAGACCTCGTCCACGCCTTCCGGCAGACGCAACGCGTTCGCGTGCCGCGGGACGGTGAGCGAGGCGGCTCGGGCGGCCGCGCCGTAGCCGAAGCGGCCGTAGATCGCCGCCTGGCTGGCCTGCAGCCCGGCGACGGGCTCGGCTCCGGTCTCGTGCAGCGTGTGCAACTGGTGTCGCATCAGCTTCCGCAGCCCGCCGCGGCGGCGGTGCGTCGGCAGGACGCTGACCCAGGTGACGCCCGCCATCGGCACCTGCCGCGCCTCGGGCACGGTCAGCTGCATGGTGAAGATCGACGCGCCGCCGACCTGGGTGGCACCGTCGAAGACGCCGATGCTGCGCTCCGGCTCCAGGAACCGCAGTTGCCACTCGACCATCTCCGGGCTCGCCGGGCCCTCGAGGAAGGCGATGTTGTCGAGTTCGGTGAAGCGGAGCATTTCCGCCTCGGCTAGCGGGCGCAAGGAGAGCTGGTCTTCAGACATGGATCCTGAGTAACACGGCGGCCGGTCCCGGCGCGAGCGGATATCCGCTCGCGCCGGCCTAATGTCGCTACATCGATTTGTCGATAAATAGATGAAGCGACACCGTTACGCGTGCGGCAACCCGCCCGGCTCAATCGCGGCGTACTCCGGCGGCATCGCGGGTAGTCCGGCGACGAGCACGCGATGCGATACGGATCAGCCCTGGAGGAGCCATGTCGATCGAGACCGAGCAGAAGCTGAGCGCACTCGTGTCCAGCGCGGCCCAGGACGTCTCCGCCCTCCTGCGCGGCGAGATCGCGCTGGCCAAGGCGGAGGCGAAGCAGGACGTCAAGCAGGCGGCGACCGGCGGCGGGCTGTTCGGCGCGGCCGCGGTGCTCGGTGTGTTCGCGCTGATCATGCTGTGTTTCGCGGCGGCCTACGGGCTGCACGCGACCGGACTCGGCCTGGCCTGGTGCTGGCTGATCGTGGCCGGCGCCTTCCTGCTGGTGGCCGGGGGCTGCGCGCTGGTCGGCCGGGCCAGGTTCAAGAGGATCAAGGGGGCCGAGGCGACCAAGCGTTCGGCCGAGCGGACGCTGGCCGTGCTCAAGCGCGCGGAGAACTGAGCGACCGGCGGGCTGACCGGACGGCGCGGCTCAGGGCCGTTCCGGCGCTGCGAAATCCACCGTAGCGCTCATATTTATCGCCTTTCGCCGTAGTGTCGACGGCACGGCGGCGACACCCGGATGTGCCATGCTGACGAGCATGGCTTCCGATCTGACCCCGGTGTACGCGGACGGGCCGTGGACGCACCGGGAGGTCTCCGCGAACGGCGCCCGGTTCCACGTCGCCGAACTCGGGGACGGACCGCTGGCGCTGTTCCTGCACGGGTTCCCCCAGTTCTGGTGGACCTGGCGGAACCAGCTGACGGCCTTCGCCGAGGCCGGGTACCGCGCCGTCGCGATGGACCTGCGCGGGATCGGCGGCAGCGACAAGCCGCCGCGCGGCTACGACCCGCTGACCCTGACCATGGACGTCACCGGGGTGATCCGGGCGCTCGGCGAGTCGAACGCGGTGCTCGTCGGGCACGGCTGGGGGGCCGGTCTGGCCTGGACGGCCGCCACGATGCGGCCGAAGGCGGTACGCCGGCTGGTGGTCGTCGGCGCGGCGCACCCGCGTCAACTGCGCACGAGCCTGCTGACCAGCCCCGCCCAGATCGCCGCGAGCAAGCACATCTTCGCCGCTCAGCGCCCGATGCAGGCGGAACGCGCGCTGGTGAAGGACCAGGGGGCGGGGGTGGCGCGGATGCTGGAGAACTGGAGCGGCCCCGGCTGGCCGGACGAGGCGACCGCCCGGCGGTACCAGGAGGCGATGCTGATCCCCGGCGTCGCGCACAGTTCGATGGAGTACTACCGCTGGCAGATCCGTTCCCTGGTGAGGCCGGACGGTCTGCGCTATCACCAGCGCATGCGGACGCTGACCGAAGTGCCGACGCTGCACCTGCACGGGGCGTTGGACCGCGCGCTGCTCGACTCCACTGCGCGCGGCTCGGGTGGTTTGGTCAACGCGCCGTACCGGTGGCGGCTACTCGAAGGCCTGGGGCACTTCCCCCAAGAGGAGGCGCCCGAGCTGTTCACCGGCGAGGTGCTCAGTTGGCTGCGCGACGAGGAGCCGGACCGCTGAGCGGTCTTGGCCGGCGAGTTGTTTGTGGCGGGCGCGCTCAGTGCGTGTGCTGCTTGACCGCGAGGAACACGCAGACAACCGCACCAATCGCCATGACCGGCGTGAGGAACGCCGTCTCGAACTTGTTCCCGGTACGCCTGATCAGCGGTATCTCGAACCGCTGCTTGACCGGCCAGAAGAGCGGGCAGCCCTCCTTGGTCAGGCAGTCCCCGGCCAGGTGAATGAGTGAGCCGAGGCCCACTGCCGCGGGCAGCCAGGCCGGATTCTTCGGCAGGTACTCGTACGTCGCCGCGGTGCCCGAGGCGGCGATCAGCACCACCACGCCCCAGGAGTGGATCCCCTTGCCGGGCGGGCACAGGTGCAGCGCGCGTACCGCCAGCGAGAGCAGGATGTAGATCATCGCCAGCACGAAGGGCCGGCCCAGGTGGTCCGCCCCCTCCCAGGTCCCGAAAGTGATCAGGGCGACGAAGAGGAAGGAGTGCGTGGCGTGCCGGTGCCCGCCGGACACCTTCTCCACCAGGCGGCAGAAGGTGTGCGAGATCGGGCCGAGGAAGTGCGCAATGGTGCCGTCGGGGTGGTCGAGGTCGGGCAGCAGCGCGGCGCCCGCGGTGGTGAACGCGCCGAGCACTATGTCCGCGACCGTCAGATTCTGATGCCCCAGCACATCCGCCCACCAGGTGACCGGCGCGGCGGCCGCTGCGGCCCCCCACGCCAGGGCTCCGCTCGTCGAGTGCGAATGGCCGAGCACTGACGGCCCCCCTCTATTCTCCTGCTGTCACGTATACGTGGCTCCGCCGAACGGCAGAGCCACGCTTGATCAGCAGGACGCTACACGGCGCAGCCGTCGGTGTCGACCGGCGTTGTCAGGTCAGCCCCCTGTTGCGCATCCTGCTGAACCTGGCTCGCAGTCAGCGCATACCCGGTTGAAGCATCCTGTAACGACTTCGCGAATACGACCCCGTACACCTGGCCGGTCGGGCTGAGCAGCGGTCCGCCCGAATTGCCCTGCAGCACCGTCGAGTAGAGCGAGAAGATGTCGCGGGTGACGGTGTTGCGGTCGTAGATGTCCTGGCCCTGCGCGTCCATCTCCTGCCGGATCCGCGCCGCCACCGCGCTGAACGGTCCGTCCTCGGGGAAGCCGGCCACCACTGCGTCGTCCTCGGCCTTGCCGCTGGTGTCGAACTGCAGCGAGGGCGCATTCAGGCCGGGAACATAGAGCACTGAGATGTCGGTCTCCGGGTCGTAGAGCACGACGCGGGCCCGATACTGCTCGCCGACCCCGCCGATCTGCACGGTCGGGCTGGTCACGCCGCCGACCACGTGCGCGTTGGTCATCACGTGGTCCTGCGAGAACACGAAGCCGGAGCCCTCGATCTGCTTGCCGCAGCCCGGCGCGTCGCCGACGATCTTCACGATCGAGGACTCGGCCGAGACCACGCCGGACTCCTTGAGTACCGCCTGGTCCGGCGCGGGCACGTTCGCGATCGTCTCCTGCGTGAAGGGCCCGAAGACCTGCGGGAAGCCGCTACGGCCGAGCACCGAGGAGAAGGAGTGGAACCAGGTGGAGGAGTCGGCCGGTAGCACCTTCTGAATACCGGCCAGTATCCGCGACTCATGCACCTGCGAGACGACCACCGGCATCGCCGAGGTGGCCAGGGCGAGGCCGAGGAACCAGGAGACGAGCAGCACGGAGATCACCGAGACCACCGCGCCCGCGCCCTGGTCCACCGCCTGCACCGGACGCCAGGTCATCTCTCGGCGCACCCGGCTGCCGATCGTGGTCGCGATCACCTGGCCGAGTACCGCGAGCGCGAGCACCGCGCACAGCGAGATGGTGGAGACCACCAGCGAGGACTGGAAGTGGCTCATCACCTGCGGCACGACCCAGACGCCGAGCAGCAGCCCGCCGACGAAGCCGAAGAAGGACATCACGCCGACCACGAAGCCCTGCCGGTAGCCCGAGATGGCGAAGCCGATGCAGATCAGGATGATGATCAGGTCAAGCAGGTCCATGGGCCCTCCGGATCTCGCGCACGTCGGCCGGCAGTTCCAGCACCTCGGCCGGCTCCCAGGGCCGGTCCCAGCCGGCCAGCCGGAGCACCGCGTCGAGCACGCCCGCGGTGAAGCCCCAGATGAGCAGCCCGTCGACGAGGAATGCCGGGCCCTTGTAGCCGGAGGGATGGTGCACCCTGACCCGGTTGGCCGGGTCGACCAGCTCCTGAATCGGGACCCGGCAGACCGCCGCCACCTCGGCCGGGCTGGCCACCTCGGCCGCGTTGGGGGTGTGCCACCAGGCGAGCACCGGAGTCACCAGGAAGTCGCTGGGCGGCAGGTAGAGTTCGGGCAGTTCGCCGAAGACGCGCACGCCGGCCGGCTCGACGCCGGCCTCCTCTCGCGCCTCGCGCAGTGCCGCGGCGACCGCCCCTTCGCCGTAGGGATCGCCGTCGAGCGCGTCGATCCGGCCGCCGGGGAACGCGGCCTGCCCTGCGTGCGAGCGCAGAGTGGCGGCGCGTTCGGTGATGAGCACGTCCGGGCCGTGCGGCAACGTATCGGCCAGCAGAATCAGCACGGCGGAACGCCGGGGTTCGCCGCCCTGCGAGGACGGCCTACGCAGGTGCCGACGGCCGAGATACTGCTCGCTCGGCTTGATCGAGGCGATCGCGTCGGCCAGCGGACGGAGCCAGCCTGGCAGGTCGCCGAGAGTATCAGCGCTCTCGTCGGTCAAGGTCGACTCACCGCGACCTTCGCGGGCCCGGCAGGCGCCGCGGCTCCGGTGTCTCCAGCGGCTCCGGCGTTCCCGGACCGCGGGGACGGCGTCCTGGCCGCGGCCGATTCGGCGGCCTGCCGCTTGCGTACGTCGGCCAAGGCCGCGGCCTCGCGCGCCGAGGCGGGCTTGAGCATCGCCTCCGCCTTGACCGGGTCGAGTTCGCCGATGCCGTGCGAAGGGCACAGCGAGGCGAGCGGGCACGCGCCGCACGCGGGACGGCGGGAGTGGCAGATACGTCGCCCGTGGAAGATCAGCCGGTGCGAGAGCAACGTCCACTCCGAACGCGGGAAGAGCTCGCCGATCAGGTGCTCGACCTTGACCGGCTCTTCCTCATCGGTCCAGCCGAACCTGCGCACCAGTCGGCCGAAGTGCGTGTCGACCGTCAGCCCCGGCACGTTGAACGCGTTGCCGAGTACCACGTTCGCCGTCTTGCGGCCCACACCCGGCAGCGTGACCAGGTCCTCGAGCCGTCCCGGCACCTCGCCGCCGAAGCGTTCGCACAACTCACGGCCGAGGCCGAGGAGCGAGGTCGCTTTGTTGCGGTAGAAGCCCGTCGGGCGGATCAGCTCCTCGAGCTCGATCCGGTCCGCGGAGGCGTAGTCCTCAGCGGTGTGGTAGCGGGCGAACAGAGCCGGGGTGACCTGGTTGACCCGCACGTCGGTGCACTGTGCGGACAGGATGGTGGCCACGACCAGCTCGAGCGGCCCGTTGAAGTCCAGCTCGCAGTGCGCGTCCGGGTAGAGCTCGGCCAGCAGGCGGTTGATCTTCCTGGCGCGGCGCACCAGAGCCACGCGGGACTCTGCAGCCCCGCCCTTTTTCCGCACCGCCACTCTCGCCTCGCCGACCCTTCTCGCGACCATCCCGCTTCGGTCCGGCGCCGCCCGGACCCACCGGCCAAGCCTACGGGCGCCCATCCCGCTGAGGCGAACTAACTGCCGACAACACGACAAACGCGTCTCGGGCCCCAAGGCGTTCCCGAGGGCGTGCGGAACCGCGCCGGGCGTCCGTACTCGTACCCCTTCACTCACGCTGGGTGACGGCTCGGTACCGCGGTCACCCGAGTAAGGCTCAGCCGATCACCCGACTAGGTGTTAGGCGGTGTCGTAGGCCACACTGGAGTGAGCAACGACATAACAGATTGGAATCCGACGTCGAGTGGCCCCGCCACCGGCTAGCGGAGACCTTGAGTGTCCGAGAGGACTGTTGGAGGGTTCACCCGTGGACGACGTGCTGCGTCGGAGCCCGCTGTTCGCCGCGCTGGACGAGGAGGCCTCGGCCTCCCTGCTGAAGTCGATGTCCGAGATCACGCTCTCCCGCGGGGACGCGTTGTTCCACGAGGGCGACCCGGGCGACCAGCTGTACGTGGTCGTCGAGGGCAAGATCAAGCTCGGCCGCACCTCGGGCGACGGCCGGGAGAACCTGACCGCCGTGATGGGTCCGGGCGAGATGTTCGGCGAGCTCTCCCTGTTCGACCCGGGACCGCGCACGTCCACGGCCACCGCGCTGACCGGCACCAAGCTGCTGGCCCTCGGCCACGCCGAGCTCCAGCCCTGGCTCTCCGCCCGGCCCGAAGTGGCCCGGGCGCTGCTCAAGGCCATGGCGCGGCGACTGCGGCGGACCAACGAAACGCTCGCCGACCTGGTCTTCTCCGATGTGCCCGGCCGGGTCGCCAAGGCGCTGCTCGACCTGTCCACCCGCTTCGGCCAGCCGGCCGGGGACGAGCAGGAGGGCATCAAGGTCTCGCACGACCTGACCCAGGAGGAGCTGGCCCAGCTGGTCGGCGCCTCCCGCGAGACCGTGAACAAGGCGCTCGCCGACTTCGCACAGCGCGGCTGGATCAAGCTCGAGGCTCGCGCCGTGGTCCTGCTGGACACCGTCCGACTGGCACGACGGGCTCGCTGAGTTTCCATGCACGGCTTTGCATAATGTTCCACGTGGAACATTGGCGGAGTTTCAGCTGAATCTGACCGGGTCCAGATAGTGCAGCTGGGCCCGTACAGACAGTTCAGCGGCAGGCCAGAGCGCTTGGTCGACCTCTGCGTACACGCGGCGCACCACCTCGGCCGCCGAAGAATCCCCCGCCGCCAGCGCCGCCTCAACCTGGCCCAGCCGTTCCCTGCGGTGGGCGAGATAGAAATCCAGCACGCCGAGCGCGTCCTCGAGCACCGGCCCGTGCCCCGGCAGCACCGTGTCGAACTCGTGCGCAGCCGCAGCCTCGCGCAGCACCCGCAGCGAATCCAGGTAGTCCGCCGGCGTCCCGTCCGGATACGCCACGAGCGTCGTGCCGCGGCCGAGCACCGTGTCCCCGGTCAGCACCGCACGGTCGGCCGGGAGTAGGAACGAAAGGCTGTCGCCGGTATGGCCCGGCGTCCCGATGACCCGCAGTTCAAGTCCGCCGACGTCCACGACGTCCCCGTCCGCGAGACCCTCGGAACCAAGCCGGTGCGCCGGATCCAGCGCACGCACCGGAGCGCCCGTCAGCTCGGCGAAGCGCACCGCGGACTCGGAGTGGTCCGCATGACCATGGGTCAGCAGGATCTGGGCGACGCGTGCGCCCTCCTTCTCGACGGCCGCGAGTACAGCCGCCAAATGCCCCTCGTGCAACGGACCCGGGTCCACCACCACCGCGGCGGCGGACCCGGGCTCGCGCAGCACCCAGGTGTTCGTGCCGTCCAAGGTGTACGGCGACGGATTGGGCGCGAGGACCAGCGTCGAACGTCCGGTCAACTCGGCTACTCGACTTCCACGACGATCTCGACCTCGACCGGTGCGTCCAGCGGCAGTACGGCCACACCGACGGCGGAGCGCGCGTGCACCCCGGCCTCGCCGAAGACCGCGCCGAGCAGCTCGCTCGCGCCGTTGATCACGCCGGGCTGCGCGGTGAAGGAGGGGTCTGAGGCCACGAAGCCGACCACCTTGATCACCCGGCGGACCTTCGCCAGGTCACCGATCTCGGCCTTGACCGCAGCCAGGGCATTGAGAGCGCAACGCTGGGCCAGTTCCTTGGCCTGCTCCGCGGAGACCGCGGCGCCCACCTTGCCGGTCACCGGCAGCGCGCCGTCCACCATGGGCAGCTGGCCGGAGGTGTACACCAGGTTGCCGTTGCGCAGCGCGGGCACGTAAGCGCCGGCCGGCTTGGCCACGTCCGGCAGCTTCAGACCGAGCTCGGCCAGCCGCTCCTCGGGATGCGAGGCACCGGACATCAGGACGCCACCTCGCGCTTCATGTACGCCACCAGGTTCTCCGGGTTCGGACCCGGCACGACCTGCACCAGTTCCCAGCCGTCCTGGCCCCAGTTGTCCAGGATCTGCTTGGTGGCGTGCACCAGCAGCGGGACCGTCGCGTATTCGAACTTCTTCGCCATGGGGCCTACCGTAACGCGTTCCCCGGCCGCGTCGCCCTCCGCATAGGGCTAAGGGTTAGGCTCAGACGGTGAATACTGCCGAGACCGCAGCCGCGAAGGACTGGCCGGGCGTCCGCCTGCACGTGGTGACGGGCAAGGGCGGGACCGGGAAAACCACGGTCGCCGGCGCCCTTGCGATCGCCCTGGCGTCGCGCGCGTCGGCGCGTCGGCCCACCGCGCCGGCCGGACCCCGCCGCACGCCTCGGGTGCTGCTGGTCGAGGTGGAGGGCCGGCAGGGTCTCGCCCAGCTCTTCGACGCCCCGCCGTTGCCCTACGAGGAGCGCCTGATCGCCACGGTGCCCGGCGGCGGCGAAGTCTGGGCGCTGGTCATAGACCCCGAGCAGGCGCTGCTCGAGTACCTGGACATGTTCTACAAGCTGGGCCCGGCGGCCAAGGCGCTCAAGCGCTTCGGCGCGATCGACTTCGCCACGACGGTCGCTCCCGGCATCCGGGACGTCCTGCTGACCGGCAAGACCTGCGAGGCGGTACGTCGGCGCGCCCAGGAGGAGGGGCGCACCTTCCACTACGACGCGGTGGTCATGGACGCGCCGCCGACCGGCCGGATCACCCCCTTCCTCAACGTGAACTCCGAGGTCTCCGGGCTCGCCCGGATGGGGCCGATCCACAACCAGGCGGACGCGGTGATGCGGGTGCTCACCAGCGCGCAGACGGCCGTGCACTTCGTGACGCTGCTTGAGGAGATGCCGGTGCAGGAGACCTTGGACGGGATCGCGGGCCTGCGCGACGCCGGCCTGCCGGTCGGCGGGATCATGGTCAACCAGGCCAGGGACGTGGTGCTGACGGACGTTCAGCTCAAGCGCGCGGCCGGCGAGGGCGTGGACCGGGCCGAGCTCGCCGCCGGACTGGCCGACACGGGCCTGGACCGGCCCGCGATCGTGGACGCGCTCGCGGTCCTGGCCACCGAGCACGCCCGGCGGGTACTGCTCGAACTGGAGCAGCGCGAAGCACTGAGCGGCTGCGAGGCGCCGCTCTACGAGCTGCCGCTGTTGACCGACGGCGTGGACCGGGTCGGCCTCGACCGGCTGGCGACGGCGCTGCGGACCCAGGGGGCGGCGTGAGCAACGAAACCGTCTCTCGCTTCGACCTCGACACCCTGCTCGACGACAGGGGCACCCGCATCATCGTGTGCTGCGGTTCGGGCGGCGTGGGCAAGACCACCACGGCGGCGGCCTTCGCGTTGCGCGCGGCCGAACGCGGCCGGGATGTGGTCGTGCTCACCATCGACCCGGCCAGGCGGCTCGCCCAGTCCCTCGGGCTGACCGAGCTGGACAACACGCCACGGCCGGTGGCGGGCATAGACGGCTCGGCCGGCGGCCGGCTGCACGCCATGATGCTCGACATGAAGCGGACCTTCGACGACATCGTGGTCGAGCACGCCGATGCCGGGCGGGCCGAACAGATCCTGTCGAACCCCTTCTACCAGTCGCTCTCGGCCAGCTTCGCCGGCACGCAGGAGTACATGGCGATGGAGAAGCTCGGCCAGCTGCACGCGCGCGGCGAGTGGGACCTGATCGTGGTCGACACCCCGCCGAGCCGATCCGCACTGGACTTCCTCGACGCGCCCAACCGGCTCGGATCCTTCCTCGACGGCAGGTTCATCCGGGTGCTCTCCGCCCCGGCCAAGGTGGGCGGCTTCGGCGCGTTCAAACTGCTGGCCAGCGGCGTCAGCCTGGTGACCGGGGCGCTGGGCAAGCTGCTCGGCTCCGGCCTGCTCGCGGACGTGCAGGCCTTCGTGAACGCGCTGGACACCATGTTCGGCGGATTCCGCGATCGGGCCGACGCCACGTACCAACTGCTACAGGCGAAGGGCACGTCCTTCGTGGTGGTCGCCTCGCCGGAGGCGGACGCCCTGCGCGAGGCCTCGTTCTTCGCCCGACGTCTGGCCGAGGAGAAGATGCCGTTGGCCGGCCTCGTGCTCAACCGAGTGCATCCACAGCTGACCGACCTGACCGCGGAGCGCTCGCTCGCCGCGGCCGAGCAGTTGGATGTGCCGAACCCGACTTCCGCGCAGGCGCTGGCCGGGGGACTGTTGCGGCTGCACGCGGAGCGCGTGGAGCTCAGCCGCCGGGAGTCCAGGCTCGCCGGGCGCTTCGCGGCGAGCCACCCCGGGATCAGGATGCTGCGGCTGCCGGCTCAGGCGGAGGACGTGCACGACCTCGAGGGCCTGCGCGCGGTGACCGATGCCGCCGGTCCGGCGGCGGCCTGAGCAGCCAAGGGTGTTCGTGCTTCGGGAGCCTTGATTCGGAGCCTGCTCCCGCTCAGCCCGCTCAGCCCGCGCCGCCTCGGCCCGCGCTCTACGCCTCGTCCTGACCGTGGTCTGACCGTTGCCCGCCCGCTCAGCAGGCGGCCACCGGCTGTGGTTCGGCCAGCATCACATCCTGGACGTCCGCCATCTGCGCCATATCGGGCATGTCCACCATGTCCGCCAGTTCCGCCGACTCCCGCTGCCTGGGCAGGATCTGCGAGGGCTCCGGCAGCATCAGGACACCGCCGGTGCGTTCCAGATACGCGTCGCGCTTCTCCTCGAGCACCTGCCGCCAGGAGCGCACCTCCGGCCGCTTACGCAGCAGTGCGCGCCGCTCGCGTTCGGTCATGCCACCCCAGACGCCGTACTCGACCCTGTTGTCGAGCGCGTCGGCCAGGCATTCGGTGCGAACCGGACAGGTCGCGCACACCACCTTCGCCCGATTCTGCGCCGCACCCTGCACGAAGAGTTCGTCCGGGTCCATCCCCCGACAACCCGCAGCTATGGTCCAATCGTCAACCCACGCCATTTCCGGTGCAGTCCTCTCCGCACTCGAGGCTCCCCAACCGGCGTCTCCCACCCGCGTGACCGCCCCCGCGAGGTGAGTACGCGGCTATCCGCACTTGCCGCTCACTCGTGCTGCTTGCAAACCGCCGTTGCCGGCGGATCACCCTGTGCACAGCGACGATGCCTGTCGGTCGCGCTGCCCGCTGCCCGGTGCCGTGGGTCCGGGGTCTCCGGTTTCCCTCAGTAAGCACGACAGTACGCAGCGACGACATTCGGCGACAGTCCCCGAACTGGTCAATCTCTGATGGCCCGTCCGGACTATGTCTCCTGTCGCAAGTGGGCCACAGTTGACTCCGGGCCATCCCTCGCCGACCCGCGCGGACGCCGGGAAAAGTACCCTGTGGGCATGGCCAAGTCAGAAGGCGATTATTCCGGATTGGGCGGTTTCGGCCGCCTTTTGGCGCATCTCGGAACCTTCATCGTGATCAGCTCGGTGGCCGGCCTGTTGCTGGCCGGTCTGCTGCTGCCGGGTGCCGCGAGCGTCGGCCTGACGGCCAAGGCCGCCTCCGACCACTTCGAGGACCTGCCTGACGACTTCCAGACCCCGACCCTGCCGCAGCGCAGCGATATATACGCGGCGGACGGCTCGCTCATCGCGACCACCTGGGACGACAACCTGCACGGCAACCGCGTCGTGGTGCCGTGGACCTCGATCAGCTCCGCGATGCCGGAAGCCATCGTCTCCATCGAGGACCAGCGCTTCTACCAGCACGGCGGAATCGACCTGAAGGGCACCCTGCGCGCCCTGGTCAACGACTCCTCCGGCGGCTCGCTCCAGGGCGGCTCCTCGATAGCCCAGCAGTACGTGAAGAACGTGCTCGAGGTCGAGGCGGGCGCGGACCTGTCGGCGCAGCAGGCGGCAATTGCGGACACCGTCTCGCGCAAGATCACCGAGCTCAAGTACGCGATCGCCGTCGAGCAGCAGATGTCCAAGCAGGAACTGCTCGACCGGTACCTCAACATCGTCTACTTCGGCAACGACGCCTACGGCGTCGAGACCGCGGCCGAGCGTTACTTCTCCACCACCGCGGAGAAGCTGACCGTGCCGCAGGCCGCGCTGCTGGCCGCGATCGTCAACAGCCCGACCATGTACGACCCGTTCCAGCACCCGCAGGAGGCGCTGATCCGGCGCAACATCGTGATCGCCGACATGGCGCTGCCCACCCTGCACTACATCACCGCCGCGCAGGCGACCGCGCTTGAGAAGACGCCGCTCAACCTCAAGCCGACGGTCCCGCAGGACGGCTGCATCACGGCCAAGGGTTCCGCCGCCTTCTTCTGCAACTACGTCTACCAGACCTTCATCACCGACGCCTCGTACGGTTCGACCGTGGCCGAGCGCAAAGCGATGTGGAGCGAAGGCGGCCTGAACATCACCACCACGATGTCGACGAAGGATGAGACCTCGGCGGACACGGCCATCCACGCCAAGGTCTACTCCACCGACAAGGTCGCCTCCGCGATGGTGGAGGCCACGCCGGGCACCGGCGCGATCGTGGCAATGGCCCAGTCCAAACCCATGGGCTCGGGCAACGGCGAGACGTACCAGAACCTATCCGCCGACCCGCAACACGGTGGTACCGAGGGATATCAGGCGGGATCGTCGTTCAAGATCTTCGTGGGCCTGGCGGCCCTGGAGCAGGGCATCAGCCCGGTCGCCGACATCGACGCGCTACACAAGGTCAGCGACGTCGGCACCACGTTCGCCACGTGCACGAACGGAAACAACGGCACGCTGACGTGGAAAGCCTCGGACAACTACGCGCCGAGCAATGACGACAACACAAACGGTCCGACCAACATGATCAACGGCTTCGCCCAGTCGGTGAACACATACTTCATCCGGCTCGAGGAGAAGACCGGGCTGTGCCAGCCCGCGACGATCGCCCAGTCGTTGGGCGTGACCCAGGACAACGACTCGGGCAGCGGAAAGGCGTTGCAGCAGGACATCTCCTTCACGCTGGGCACGAACCTGATCACGCCGGTGGAGATGGCCGAGGCGTACGCGACGCTGGCATCGGGCGGCACGTACTGCAAGCCCTACGTGATCACCGGCGTTACGGACACGTCGGGCAAGCAGTACCCAGCGCAGTCGAAGCAGTGCGCCCAGGTGCTCGACACCAACACCGTCAATGAGCTGACGTACCTGCTGCAAGGTGTGGTGAAGTTCGGCACCGCGGCGGGCGCAGTGCCGCTCGACGGCCGTGACGTGGCGGGCAAGACGGGCACCACGGACAGCGGTATCGCCACCTGGTTCGACGGCTACACCCCGCAGCTCGCGGCCGCCGTGTGGACCGGCTTCATCGACTACAACAAGAACTCGTCCATGTCGAACATGCAGATCGGTCCGAACTTCTATTCCGGACAGGTCTTCGGCGCGTCGATCTCGGCCCCGATCTTCAACGCGGCGATGACCTCGGCCCTGCAGGGCGTGCCGGCGACGGCCTTCACCGCGCCCACCGGCTTCGCCAACACCGGCACCGCGACTCCCGTCGGCGGAGCGACAGGGGGTGCGACCGGTGGAGCCACGGGGAACGGAAACGGCAATGGGAACGGGAACGGCGGCAACACCGGCCTGTTCGGCGGAATCTTCTAGCCGCGGACGCCCGCAGTAGCCCGTACGCGGGCTCACCGACGACACAGGGCCCGGATCCACGCATTGCGCGGATCCGGGCCCTGTTCGTGTTCCGTACGTCAGCTCAACGCGCTCTTGACCGCGGCAGCGACCCGCGAGCCGTCCGCCCGACCGGCGATGCGCGGCGTGAGGACCTTCATGACGACGCCCATGGCCCTCGGCCCCTCCGCGCCCGTCTCGGCCACAGCGGCGACGACCAGGCCGTGCAGCTCCTCGTCGGAGAGCTGGGCAGGCAGATAGGCGGTGAGAACCTCGCCCTCGGCCTCCTCGCGGGCAGCCTGCTCGGCGCGACCGGCACCGGCGAAGGCCTCAGCGGCCTCCTTGCGCTTCTTGACCTCGCGACCGAGGACCTTGAGCACCTCGTCGTCGGACAGCTCGCGGGCGACCTTGCCGGCGACCTCCTCGTTGGTGATCGCGGACAGCGCCATCCGGATGGTAGCCGAGCGCAGTTCGTCCCGCGCCTTCATCGCGGTGGTCAGGTCGGTGCGCAGCTGGGCCTTGAGAGTCGTGGTCATGGCTCAAGGGTGTCATGAAACAGGCCCGGGAGCGTACGCGATTTGCACCGGCGAGGTGAGTTGGCGAGCCGTTGGCTAGCATGGACAGATGCGTAAGAGCATCGCGGTTCCACTGGGAGTGGCGGCGGCCGGCGTGGCCGGGTTGGGCTACGCCGCAGGGGTCGAGGTCAACCTCTACCGGCTGCGGAGGTTCGAGCTGCCCGTGCTGGACCCCGGCGCCAAGCCGCTGCGGATCCTGCAGGTCTCGGACATCCACATGGTCCCCGGCCAACGGCGCAAGCACAACTGGCTCAGGTCTTTGGCTGACCTGAAGCCCGACCTGGTGGTGAACACCGGCGACAACCTCTCCCACCCGGACGCGATCGGCAACGTGCTCGACGCCCTCGAGCCGCTGCTGCACGTCCCCGGCGTGTTCGTCTTCGGATCGAACGACTATTACCAGGCGAAGAAGCTCAACCCGACGAAGTACCTGAGGAAGGGCGACCGTTCGCACGCGCCGAGACGCGAGCGTGCCCAGAACGGCTGGCATGAGCTGCAGGCCGGGCTGGAGAAGCACGGCTGGGTCGGCGTGAACAACGCACGCGCGGCAATCGATCTGCCCGCAGCGGCCAATGGCAACGGCGAAACCAGGCGCGTGGCCTTCGTCGGCCTGGACGACCCGCACGTGCAGCGCGATCGGTACGAACTCGTGGCCGGCGGCCCCGACGTGGACGCCGAGATCACCATCGGCGTCACCCACGCCCCATACCTACGCGCATTGGACGCCATGGCGGCCGACGGCCTGCCGGTGATCCTCGCCGGCCACACCCACGGCGGCCAGCTCTGCATCCCGTTCTACGGTGCCCTCGTGACGAACTGCGATATCGACACGAAGCGGGTCAAGGGTCTGCATACCCATACGTCACCGAACGCGAGGACTTCCTACCTCCACGTATCCGCAGGCTGCGGCACCTCCCGCTTCGCCCCCGTCCGCTTCGCCTGCCCCCCGGAAGCCTCCCTGCTGACCCTCACTCCCCGCCGCTGACCTGCACGTTTCCGCGGATCCGGAATGGATTTCCGGATCCGCCAGGCTCTCCGCTAAGCTAGCGAGGCACAACCGGGGTGTAGCGCAGCTTGGTAGCGCGCTTCGTTCGGGACGAAGAGGTCGTGGGTTCGAATCCCGCCACCCCGACGGTTGA
>Ga0073928_10003590_pt1 | contig 24255 bp, 21 predicted proteins | sample PaiPotPPA55metaG_FD_76969 | JGI IMG/M metagenome (GOLD analysis project Ga0073928, IMG submission 76969) | Iron sulfur acid spring bacterial and archeal communities from Banff, Canada, to study Microbial Dark Matter (Phase II) - Paint Pots PPA... ...
GCTGCAGTTCAGCGTCCCGTACGGCCCCGAGGAGACGCCGCCCCGGCGCGTGAAGAAGCCGTGCCGCACGGGCAGCGCGGGGCACACGAGCGGCTCGACGGCGCTCATGCCTCGGCCTCGAAGCCGGGCGGCGTCGGTAAGCGCGGGTCCGCGAGCGCCAGCGCCTTGAACAGGCGGCCCATGTGCATGGGTTCGGCCAAGCGCCGCGCCGCCGCCATCAGCGCCGCCGCGCGCGCCGGAGGCTGGCCGCGCGCCAAGCGGTCGGTGCGCTGGAACAGGCCAAGCCGCGCCAGGAACATGCCTTGCGGGACCGGGCCGAAAACCGCCGCGCCGGCCGAATGGGCCGCCTCGGCGAAGCCCTGGAAATCGACATGCGCGGTGAGGTCGGCCGTTCCCGGATCGGCGAGCGGATCGGCGGGGCGGCCACGCTTGAGCGCCTGCAGGCTATCGCCCGGGGCGCTCCGCTCCGGGCCGTAATCGAGGAACAGCGCGGCGCCGCCCTGATCGGCAAGCCGCCGGCCGAGCAGCGCGGCCAGCTCGGCCGCCGGTTCGCGAACCTCGACGACCGCGCCTTCCGGGGGGTCGTTATCCCCCTCACCCCGGCCCTCTCCCCCGACGCGGGGGAGAGGGAGCAAATAAGAGCCCTCGCCCCCTTTAGGGGAAGAGGGTTGGGTATGGGGGTTATGCTCGGACCCGCACCCCCACGGCGGGTCGGCCGGGCGTTCCACGAACCGGCCGGCTTCGACGAAGCGCTCGGACCAGCCGCCGCGGCGGCAAATGAACTGGCGGATCGGGAGCGCGTCCAGGAACTCGTTGGCGAACAGCAGCAGCGGCCCCGCCGGCAGATCGGCAAGGCGCGCGTGCCAAGCCGCATCCGGCAGCCGCGCCGCCTGAAGCGCGCCGAGACGCGGCGACGTTTCGATCAGGTGCAGGCGCAACGCGGCGGCGAATTCGGGCACGGTCTTGCCGATCGCGCGCGAGGCGTCGGCCATGAGCGTGCCGCGCCCCGGACCGGCCTCGGCGAGCAGAACCGGATCGGGCCGGCCCATGGTCTCCCAGACCGCCGCCGCCCAGAGCCCGAGGATCTCGCCGAATGCCTGGCTGATCTCCGGTGCCGTGGTGAAGTCGGAATAGGGGTCGCGCGTCGCGTAATAGGCGGCATTGGTCCGCGCCATGAAGCGGTCCAGCCGTTCCCTCCCCCCGGCCATCACGCCGTCGCGGGCCGCGGCTTGCTGCGGAGCATCAGCCAAGCCCCGGCCAGCAGCAGCGGCAAGCTGAGCACCTGGCCCATCGTGGCGCCCGCCCAGAGATAGCCGAGGAACGGGTCGGGCTGGCGGAAGAACTCAGAGATGATGCGCGCCACGGCGTAGCCGACCAGGAACGCCCCGGTCAGGAACCCGAATCGCGCGCGCAGGGGTTCGCGGCGGGACAAGGAATACATGACGATAAACAGCACCAGGCCTTCCAGCAGCGCCTCGTAGATCTGGCTCGGATGGCGCGGAATGGGGCCGCCGTTCGGGAACACCATCGCCCAAGGCAGCCACTCCGGCGCCGGCCGGCCCCACAATTCGCCATTGATAAAGTTGGCGATCCGCCCCAGCCCGAGCCCGATCGGCGCGCACACCGCGATGCGGTCGGCGAAGCCCAGGATGTTGATCCGCGCGCGCCAGCAGAACCAGACGATGGCGATGGTGACGCCGAGCGCGCCGCCGTGGAAGCTCATGCCGCCCTGCCAGACGGCGAAAATGGATAGCGGATGCGAGAGGTACAACAGCGGCTGGTAGAACAGCACGTAGCCGAGCCGCCCGCCCAGCACCACGCCGAGCGTCGCCCAGGTGAGGAAGTCGTCGGCCTCGGTCTCCGTCGCCACCGCCGGAGCCTGCCGCGCGAGCCGGCGCAAGAGGCGCCAGCCGAGCAACAGGCCGGCGATGTAGGCGAGCGCGTACCAGCGGATGGCGAACGGCCCGAAGCGAACGAGGATCGGGTCGAATTGCGGGAACAGCAGGACCGGAATCATGCGTACGGGTCGGGCTGGCCAAGATAATCCCGCACGTAGCGGCTCACCCCGGCTTCGAGCGGCGTGAACTGGGCCGCGAAGCCGGCCGCCCGCAGCCGCCCGATCGGCGCCTCGGTGAACGACTGGTACTGGCCGCTCAGGCGGTCCGGCATGTCGATGAACTCCACCTCCGGCTCGCGCTCGGCGGCCCGGCAGACGGCGTGCGCCAGCTCCAGGTAAGAGCGCGCCCTGCCGGTGCCGACGTTGAAGAGGCCGCCCGCCTCGGGCGTCTTGACGAGCCACAGCATCACCGCGACCACGTCGCCCACCCAGATGAAATCCCGCCGCTGCTCGCCGTCAGCCACACCCGGCCGGTCGGAGCGAAACAGCCGCGGCCGCAACCCCGCTTCCGCCTCGTCATACTTGACCTTGACCGCCGAGATCATGCCGATCTTGTGGTACTCGTTCGGGCCATAGACGTTGAAGAACTTGAGGCCGGCCCACTGCGGCGGCCGCTTCTCGCCGCGGGCGAGCGCGCGGGCCACCCAGAGATCGAAAGCATGCTTCGTCCAGGCATAGAGGTTGAGCGGGCGCAGACGCGCAAGATAGGCGAGCGAGGCATCGTCGTCGAAGCCATCTCGGCCGTCGCCGTAGGTGGCCGCCGAGGACGCGTAAACCAGCCGCACCTCGTGGCGCGCGCACCATTGCCAGACCCGCTGGGACAGCGCGACGTTGCTCTGCCAGAGCAGATCGCCGTCGGTGGCGCGGGTGTCGGTGACGGCGCCGAGGTGGAACGCCATCGCAAGCGGCGGGTCGCGCGCCAGGAAATCGTGGAGCGCCTCGGGAGCAATGATTTGGTCCGGCGGGTGGCGAGCGAGGTTGCGCCATTTGCTCGCCTCTTCCAGCCGGTCCACCACGACCGTCTCGTGGCCCTCCGCCGCCAGGGCGGCCTGCAAATTCGACCCGATGAATCCCGCCCCGCCCGTCACCAATATCATGGGCGAGAGCTTATAGGGGCGCCGCGCCCTGCGCGGAAGGCGGGCCGCCCGCCGATTGGAACCGACGCCATGTCCGAACGATCCCACTTCTTCGATGACCTCGCCGGGCTCGCCGGCGGTGCCATGTCCGCCCTCGCCGGGCTCCGCGAGGAGGCGGAAGCGAAGGTGCGCGCCAATTTCGACGAGGCGATCCGCCGCCTCGACCTGGTCAAGCGCGAGGAGGTGGAGGCGATCAAGGAGCTTGCCGCCAACGCCCGGGCGGGCCAGGAGGCCGCCGAAAGCGAGATCGCGCTCCTGCGCCACCGCATCGCCGAGCTGGAGGCGCGCGTCTCGGCGTTGGAGCGGCCGCGGGAGGCCGGCGCGGCGCCCGTGGGCGAGGCCTGAAGCCTCAAGGAAGAGGAGAATGTAAGAGAGGGAGGCAAGCGTCCGAAGCCGAGGCATTTCTTGCCCCTCAAGGGCAAGTCCTGCCATATGAGAACCGGTCGTGCCGCGCATGCTCAAGCTTGCGGCGCGCGCTGTGGGGCCGGTAGGTTGATTTGGTGGATCGCCTGGTCCCCGGAGTCCCGGCGCTGCTGGGGACGGGGCACCCTTTCTGGCCTTCCTTTTTGCGGGAGACCCACATGTCCGCGCTGACCGCCTCCGTTCAGGAACGCGCCGCCAACCCCCTCGAAATCGTGGAGCAGATCGCCGTCGCGAATGACTGGGCCTTCGATCGCCGCAACGAGGCGGAGATGGCCGCCGAGGTCCCCGGCAAATGGTGCGACTTCGGCCTCTACTTCAGTTGGTCGAACGAGATCAGCGCGCTGCATTTCACCTGCGCCTTCGATCTCAAGGTGCCGGAGCGGCGCCGCGTCGCGCTCTATGAGCTGCTGGCGCTCGCCAACGAGCGGCTGTGGATCGGGCATTTCTGCATGGACAGCGACAACGGCATGCCGGCGTTCCGCCATGCCGTGTTGCTGCGCGGCACCGGCGGCGCCTCGGCCGAGAGCCTCGAAGACATGGTCGACATCGCCATCGCCGAGTGCGAGCGCTTCTTCCCGGCCTTTCAGTTCGTGCTGTGGGGCGGCAAGTCCCCGACCGAGGCGATGCAGGCCGCGATGCTGGAGTGCGCCGGGGAGGCGTGAGCGACTCCGCCCCCATCCCGCCCATCCTCCTGGTCGGCTGCGGCCGCATGGGCGGGGCCCTGCTGGCAGGCTGGATCGAGCGCGGGCTCGCGCCGTCGGTCGCCGTTGACCCGGCCCGCCCATCGGCTCCCCCCGGAGTGACGCTGGTGCCGGCCGTCGCCGACATTCAGGCCGGATTCGCGCCCGCTTCGGTGGTGCTGGCGGTGAAGCCGCAGAACGCGGCCGAGACCTTGCCGGACTACGCGCGGTTCGCCGGGACGGCCGTGTTCCTCTCCATCATGGCCGGGCGGACGATCGGCGGCATGCGCCGGCTGCTCGGCCCCCGGGCGGCGGTGGTGCGCGCGATGCCGAACACGCCGGCGGCGATTCGCCAGGGCGTCACCGTCGCCTGTGCCGGTCCGGGCGTCAGCCCCGGGCAACGTGCGCTCGCCGAGCGGCTGCTGGCCGCCGTAGGCGCCGTCGCCTGGGTCGAGGATGAAGAGCTCCTGGACGCCGTCACCGCCGTCTCCGGAAGTGGCCCCGCCTATGTTTTCCTGCTCGCCGAGCTCTTGGAACGGGCCGCCATCGAAGAGGGCCTGCCGCCCGACCTCGCCCGCCTCCTGGCCCGCCGGACGGTTGCCGGCTCCGCCGCCCTGCTTGCCGCCGGCGACGAGGACGCGGCGGCGCTACGCCGGGCGGTGACCAGCCCGAAGGGCACCACCGAGCGGGCGCTCGACGTGCTGATGGCCGAGGATGCCTGGCCGGCCCTGCTCTCGCGCGCCGTTGCCGCCGCCGCCGCCCGCTCGCGCGAATTGGCGGGCTGAGCATGCCGGCGCGGCCTGGTTCTCCGACACGGCGGGAGGAACCCCAATGGACGATGCCGAATTCGATCGCGCCCTGATTGCGGCGGCGTTCGACCTCGCGGCCGAGAAGGGATGGCAACGGCTTTCCATCGCCGAAGCGGCACGGCGCGCGGGCCTCGCTCTCGACCGCGCGCGGCTGCGTTTCCCCGGGCGCGGCGTCCTCTTGCTCCGGTTCGGCCGCATGGCCGATCAGGCGGCGCTGGCCCAGGCAGAGCTGGAGGGGCCGCCGCGCGACCGGCTGTTCGACCTTCTGATGCGCCGGATCGATACGCTGCAGGCACACCGCCCCGGCATCCTGGCATTGCTGGGCGCGCTCCCGGCCAATCCGGGACTGGCCCTGTTCCTCACGCTCGCGAACCTCCGCAGCATGGCCTGGATGCTGGAAGCCGCCGGCGTCTCGTCCACCGGCCCGGCCGGCCGGCTGCGCGCTAAGGGGCTACTCGGGGTCTGGCTTTGGACGCTGCGCGCCTGGCAGCGCGACACCAGCGCCGATCTGGCCGCGACCATGGCGGCGCTCGATCGCGCGCTCGGCGAGGCGGAGCGCTGGGCGGGCCGGCTGCCGGGTAGCGGCGGCGCGCGGCCGGCCAAGGCCGCGGAGCCGCCCGAGCCCCCGGAACCGGAGCCACCTCCGGTTGCTAGCGGCCCGCTGCCCGAGCCCCCGCTGGTCATGTAGCGGGGTCGGCCACGCCGGCGGGCTCCGACGCGACCGGCCGCGGCCGGCCCTCCTCGTCCACCGCGACAAAGGTGAACTCGGCTTCCGTCACCTTGATCCGCTCGCCGCGCCGGTGCCGGAGCACCCAGGTCTCGATGTCGAGCGTGAGCGAGGTTCGGCCGATGCGCCTCACCTCCGTGTAGCAGCACACCGCGTCGCCCACCTTGACCGGCTGCATGAACGACATGCGCGACACCGCAGCAGTCACCACCCGTCCGTCGGCGACGTGGGTGGCCCTCATGCCGCCGGCAAGATCCATCAAGGACATGATCCAGCCGCCGAAGATGTCGCCCGAAGGGTTGGCGTTGGCCGGCATGGCGAGCGTGCGGAGCGTGAGCTCGCCCTTCGGCCCGGCCGGCGCGGCTTCAGTCCATTCGGCGTCCGGCATCCCCGCGCCTTCCCCATGCGTCAGCAATGGCGGGGAGGCTGCATCTTGAATTCCGTGAGCTTCCCGTCCATCACGAAATCGCCGAAGTCCATGCGCAGGTCGTCGGCCACGCCGTTCTCCCAATACCGCATGCCGACTTCGTAGTCCGGCACGACGCCGGTGCCGTTGCGTTCGAAGAACGATACATGCACCCGCCCGCTCGGCAGCTTCGCCAGCGTGGAAATGTGGAACGCCTGCGGCTTGTTCCAGCTGGCGATGACGGCGAACGTGTCCTGCGCGCCCGAATCGGTGGTGCCGTCGAACAGCGGCAGCGATAGGAATTTCTTCCCTTGCTCGGCCCCGGCGATGATCGTCGCCGTGTGCCACATCGGAAACAGCGTACCGGGGGGCAGCGGCTTCACCGTCTGCGCCGGCTTGTCGTAGTGGATTTCGCCCTTGCCGCCGAAGCTCTCCAGCACGGCCTCGCCTGAGGTGACCTGCGTGGTCGCCGATTCGGTGCTCTGCCGCATGCGGAAGGTGAGCTTGAGGCCGTTCTTGGCTTCCCAGGTGGCATAGTCGGAGACCATCTGGATCTCCTGCCCGTCGCGGTTGATGAGCGACATCTCGAGGCGCTGCTGCACGGCCCAGCCCTCGCAGGCATCGATCACCTCGTAGGTCATCGTGCCGCTGGCCGCGGTCACGTCGCCGCTGCGCGCGCCCTCGAGCGAGAGCTTATAGAGCGCGCGATGCGCCGCGAGCCCGCCCGCGATGTGCGCGGGGAGGCTGGCGGCGGCCCCGCCCGGCGCCTGGGCAAGCAAAAGGGGTGTCGCGGCGAGGAGAGCCAGGAGGCGCGAGCGCATGCATCGATCTCCGGAAATACGGGCGTGAACATACAGGGCCAACCAGGGGCCGCCAGCGAATCGCCGAGGCGTCCGTCACCCCTTGCGCTCGGGTACGCGCAGAGGAAGCGGGGTTTCAACTTTCTCCAAGTACCCCCTCGGCAGATCGAGCTTGAGGCAGAGCTCCTTGAGCCGGGCCGGCGGCACCTCGGCGGGCGCGCCCATCATCAGGTCCTCGCCCTGCTGGTTGAGCGGGAACATGATCACCTCGCGGATGTTCGGCTCCTCGGCCAGCAGCATGACGATGCGGTCGATCCCCGGGGCCGCCCCGCCATGCGGCGGCGCGCCGTAGCGGAACGCGTTCAACAGGCCGCCGAACCGCGCCTCGACTTCCGCCGCCGGATGGCCGGCGATCTCGAACGCGCGCAGCATGATGTCCGGGCGGTGGTTGCGGATCGCGCCGGACGACAGCTCCACCCCGTTGCAGACGATGTCGTACTGAAACGCCTTGACCTCCAGGGGGTCGAGGCTGTTCAGCGCCGCCAGCCCGCCTTGCGGCATGCTGAACGGGTTGTGGCTGAAATCCACCTGCCCGGTTTCCTCGTTCACCTCGTACATCGGGAAGTCGGTGATCCAGCAGAAGCGGAACGCATGGCGCCCGACCAGGTCCAGGGCTTCGGCCACCTGGGTGCGCGCGCTGCCGGCGAATTTCGCGGTTTCCAGCGGAGGGCCCGCGGCGAAAAACACCGCGTCGCCCGTTTGCAAGCCGCAGGCGGACATGATCGCCGCGGCGCGCTCGGGGTCGAGATTGCGGGTGATCGGCCCTTTCGCCCCCTCCGCGTCGAAGGCGATGTAGCCGAGGCCGCTCGCGCCCTCGGAACGTGCCCTCTCGTTCAGCCTGTCGAAGAACGAGCGCGGCCGGCCGGCGGCGCCGGGCGCCGGGATAGCCCGCACGACGCCGCCCGAGGCGGCGATGCGCGCGAAGGTCGCGAAATTCGAGGTCGCGAATTGCCCGGTGACGTCCGCGATGCGGAGCGGATTGCGCAGATCGGGCTTGTCCGTCCCGTATTCGAGCAGTGCGGTGCTGTAGGGGATGCGTTGGAACGGGGGCGGCGAGACGGCGCGGCCCTCGGCGAATTCCTCGAACACGCCGGCGATCACCGGCTCGATCGTGTCGAACACGTCCTCCTGCGTGACGAAGCTCATCTCGAAGTCAAGCTGGTAGAATTCGCCGGGCGAGCGGTCGGCGCGGCTCGCCTCGTCGCGGAAACAGGGCGCGATCTGGAAATAGCGGTCGAAGCCGGCGAGCATGCAGAGCTGCTTGAACTGTTGCGGCGCCTGCGGCAGGGCGTAGAACTTGCCGGGATGAAGGCGCGAGGGCACGAGGAAATCGCGCGCCCCTTCCGGGCTGGACGCCGTCAGGATCGGCGTCTGGAATTCGAGGAAACCCGCCGCGATCATGCGCCGCCGAATGCTCTCGATGACCCGGCTGCGCAGGACGATGTTGCGGTGGACGCGCGCTCGCCTGAGGTCGAGGTAACGGTATCTTAGCCGCAGATCCTCAGGATAGGGCGCGTCGCCGGCAACCGGGAGCGGCAGCGTGTCGGCCGCCGACTGCAACGCGAGGTCCTGGACCTGGATCTCCACCTCGCCGGTCGGCAGTTTCGGGTTCGCCGTCCCCGCCTGGCGGAGCACCACCGGCCCGGTAACGGTGACGACGCTCTCGACGCGCAGCCGCTGGGCCTCGGCAAACGCGGGCGTGTCCGCGGCGAAGACGCACTGGGTCAGGCCGAAATGGTCGCGAAGGTCGATGAAAAGGAGCCCGCCATGGTCGCGCTTGCCGTGCACCCAGCCCGAAAGACGGGCGATCTGGCCGACATCCGCGGCGCGCAGGGCGCCGCAGGTATGGGTCCGATAGGGGTGCATCCGCTTGGTTCCCGAAAGCGGGCGGCAGACAACCGATCGTGCTGCGGTGTGTCAAGCGATGGCGGGGCCGCCGGACCAGCGCCCTCGCGCGCGCCGTCGCCGGCTTTGACGGCGGGCCCGGCGGGGCTTATTGACCCCGGCGCCGCTGCGATGGAGGCCGCTTGGCTGAGCATATGACCCCCGGCTCGATCCGCCACCTTGTCCGGCTCCACGACTTCACGATCACCGAGGCTCGCCGGCTCTTGCGCCGTTGCTTGAGCGAGCAGGCCACGGCGCAGACGGCGCTCACGGAGGCGGTGCGCTCGATCGCGCGCGAAACCGAGCGCGTGATGAGTGGTTCGGGCGACGATCGGGAGGTCGAGAGCTTTGCCGCCTGGCTGGGGCGCAGCCGCCGGATGGCCGGGGCCGCGGAGGCGCGCCTCGGCACGGCGGCCGCCGACACCGCCATCGCGCGTGCCGCCCTCGGTCTGGCCGAGGCCGCGTCCGCCTCCGCGGACATCCTGATGACCCGGCGACGACAAGCGGAGCGCCCTTGCGGATCGCGATCATAGGCGGTGGATATGTCGGGCTCGTTTCCGGAGCCTGCTTCGCCGAATTCGGCGTCGAAGTCAGCGTCGTCGAAACCGATCCGGCGAAGCTGGAAGCGCTGCGCTCCGGGCGCACGCCGATCTACGAGCCCGGCCTGGACCGGCTTCTCGCCGACAACGTCGGCGCCGGGCGACTGACCTTTGGCGACGATCTCGCCGCGGCCGTCCAGGCCGCCGAGGCGGTTTTCATCGCGGTCGGCACGCCCACCCGCCGGGGCGACGGCCACGCCGACCTGTCGTTCGTGTTTGCCGCCGTCGAGCAGGTGGCCCGAGTGCTGCGCGAGCCGACCGTCCTCATCACGAAATCGACGGTGCCGGTCGGCACCGGGCGGAATATCGCGGATATCATGCGCCGCGTGCGCCCCGATCTCGAATGCGACGTCGCCTCGAACCCCGAGTTCCTGCGCGAAGGGAGCGCGATCAGCGACTTCATGCGTCCGGATCGGGTGGTGATCGGCGCCGAGAGCGAGCGGGCGAGGGATGTGCTGCGCCGCCTCTACCGTCCCTTGTATCTGATCGAAGCGCCGATCCTGTTCACCAGCCTGGAAACCGCGGAGCTGACGAAGTACGCGTCGAACTCCTTTCTCGCGATGAAGGTGACGTTCATCAACGAGATGGCCGATCTTTGCGAGAAGGTGGGCGCCGACGTGCATGATGTCGCGCGCGGGATCGGCCTCGATGGGCGGATCGGCCGGAAGTTCCTGCACCCCGGCCCCGGTTTCGGCGGGTCGTGCTTTCCCAAGGACACGCTGGCCCTGGCGCGCATCGCGCAGGAGGCGGGGGCGCCCTCGCGCCTGGTCGAAGCGGTGGTCGCGGTGAATGACGCGCGCAAGGCCGGCATGGCGAGCCGCATCGTGGCGGCATGCGGCGGATCGGTGCGCGGGCTCACGGTCGCCCTGCTCGGCCTGACATTCAAGCCGGGCACCGATGATATGCGCGCTGCGCCGGCGATCCCGATCGTGCACCGGCTGGTCGAAGCGGGCGCTGGCATTCGCGCCTATGATCCCGAAGGGATGGAGCAGGCGCGCGTGCTTTTGCCCGCGAATGTTATCTACTGCCGCGATGCGATCGACGCCGCCTCGGGCGCGGATGCGGTCGTCGTCATCACCGAGTGGAACGAATTCCGCGCGCTCGCGCCGGCGCGGCTCCGCGAGGCGATGACCGGGCGCACCGTGATCGACCTGCGCAACATCTACGACCCGGTGGCAATGCGGGAGGCCGGATTCGCCTATCACTGCGTGGGGCGGCCGGGCACGGCCGATGAATGACGGCGAGCCGGCCCGCTCGCTCGCGGATCGGCCGATGTCCGCGCTCTCGGCTCAGCTGGATACTCTCAGCCTGGAATTGTTGGAGCGGATCCCGCCCGGCGCGGCGACAATCCTGGAAGTCGGCTGCGGTGCCGGCATTTTGGGAGCCGCTTACAAGCGCCTCAATCCCAGGGCGCGCGTGCTCGGCATCGAGCCCGATGCGGCGGCGGCGCGGATCGCGGCCACGCGGCTCAACGAAGTGGCGGTGGCGGAGATCGATGCCGCCAGCCTTCCGTTCGAGTGCCCGAACGGCATCGATTGCCTGATTTTTCGCGATGTGCTGCCGCGCTTGCGCGACCCGTGGGCGGCGCTGCGCAAGTTTGTCGAAAGCCTGGCGCCGGATGGCATCGTGCTTGCGACTATCCCGAATGTCGAGCACTGGAGCCTCACATCGCGCCTGTTGCAGGGAAGCTGGGACTATGAGGACGCCGGTCTCCTGGACCGCGCGCATCTGCGCTGGTTCACGCTCGAGAGCGCCCGGCGCGCGCTCGATGAAGCCGGGCTGGTTTTCCTCGACAGCGTTTCGGGCACCTTCGATGCCGACCTCGCGAAGGGCTTTGTCGCCGCGCTGGCGCCGGCGCTCTCCGCGCTCGGCGCCGATGCGCAAAGCTATGCGCGGCGGGCCGCTCCGCTGCATTACATGCTGCGCGCCAGCCGGCGGCAGCCGGACGTTCTCTACATCGTGGGCACGGCTCTCGTCCCGGTTGGAGGAGTGAGCCAGGTTCGGGTGCTCGATCCGCTGCGTTCGCTCTCGGCCGAGCCCGGGATCGTGACGATGCTGAGCAACGGCAGGGAGTTGCCCGACCTCGACGCGGAAGCGCCGAAGGTCTTCATTCTGCATCGTCCGGCCATGACGGGGCCGGAGTCGCTCGAAGGAATCCGCCAGATTCTGGCGCGGGATTATGTGATCGTGACCGAATTCGACGACCATCCCGATTATATCCCGATTCTGCAAAGCGGCGGCGAGGTGCAAAACTTCCGCGCCGTGCACGCGGTGCAGACCTCGACGGAAGCGCTGGCGGACGTGCTCCGCAAGGACAATGACGAAGTGGTGGTGTTCCCGAACGGGATACGTGCGCTGCCGGATGTGCGCAATTTCGCGCAGGCCTCGCACATGACGGCATTCTTCGGCGGGCTGAACCGGGAGAATGACTGGCCGTCCTGTGTCAATGCGTTGAACGCGGTGGCAGCGAAGGTCGGCAGCCGGCTGCATTTCGCCATCGTGCACGACCGCGGATTGTTCGATGCGCTGGAAACGCCGTACAAAACCTTCGCGCCGACCTTGGACTATCCGGCGTACATGGATCTTCTGTCGCGGTGCGAGCTGTCGTTCATGCCCCTCTCCGACACTCCCTTCAACCGCGCCAAGTCCGATTTGAAGTTCCTCGAGGCGGCAGCCTGCCGGGTGGCGGCGCTGGCCAGCGAAGTCGTGTATTCGGACACCATCCAGGACGGGCGGAGCGGCATCCTGTTCCGCAACCCAGAGGAGCTGGAACGCGGATTGTTGCGCCTTGTTGCGGACTTTGGCCTCGCGCGCTCGCTCGGCGATGCCGCGCGCGCCTGGGTGGCCGAGCATCGCATGCTGGCCTATCAGATCGGGCAGCGCGTCGCGTGGTACCGCTCGCTCTGGTCGCGCCGTGAGGAATTGACCGAAGCGCTCATCCGCCGTGTGCCGCAGCTTGCGGAGAACCCCGATTGACCGCCCGATCAGCCGGCTCTAGCGCGAGCAGCCTGACGCGCCGGCCGGCTACCCCGAGTGCAATCCGGCCCTCTTTCAGCGCCAGAGCGTCGGCGCCGTAGACCTCGCGCCGCCAGCCGCGCAGGGCCGGAATGTCCGGCTCGTCCTCGCTCGCCAGCCGCTCGATGTCCTCGGATGACGCAAGCAGCCGCGGCGCGACATGGTGCTGTTCGCTCTTCGTGGCGAGGAGAACCTTGAGCAGCGAAACCAGCGCCGGCGAGGGGCGCGGGCCATCGCCGCGGTGCTCGACTTTGGGCAGCTGGCTCTCGGGCACCGTCTTGCCGGCCGCCACGGCGGCAAGCACGGAGGCGCCGGAGCGCCCTTCGGCGAAGCCGCGCGATATGCCGCGCACGCGCGCCAGGCCGGCCGGCGAATCGGGAGCCGTGGCGGCAAGTTCCAGGAGCGACTCGTCCCTGATCACGCGCTGACGCGGAATGTTGAGCCGCTGCGCCTCGCGCTCGCGCCAGGCCGCCACTACGCGCAGCATCCCGAGGAACCGGCGGCTCGTGGTGCGCGCGCGCAGCCGCTGCCACATTGTTTCCGGGTCGCTGCGATAGGTGTTCGGGTCGGCCAGCGTCGCCATCTCCTCGGCCACCCACCCGAGCCGGCCCTCTTGCTCCAGCCGGGCGCGGAGTTTCTCGTACACCGCGCGCAGGTGGGTCACGTCGGCGGCGGCATAGGCGACCTGGGCGGTGGAGAGCGGCCGCACCGACCAGTCGCTGAAGCGGTGCGCCTTCTCGATCTCACCGCCGGTGAGCGCCGCCACCAGGGCATCGTATCCCACCTGGTCGCCGAACCCGGCGACCATCGCCGCGATCTGCGTATCGAACAGCGGGCGCGGCACATCGCCGAACTTCAGGAAGAAAATCTCGATGTCCTGCCGGGCGGCATGGAATACCTTGGTGACCGCGGGGTCGGCGAGCAGCGCGCCGAGCGGATCGAGGTTGAGGCCGGGCGCCAGCGTATCGACGATCGCGACCTCGTCGGCCCCGGCAAGCTGGATGACGCAGACCACCGGCCAGTAGGTATGTTCCCGCATGAACTCGGTGTCGATGCTGACGAACGGCTCGGCGCGCAGGCGTTGGCAGAGCGCCGCAAGCTCGGCGGTTGTGCTCAGCAGTTTCGGCTGAGGAAACTCAGCGCGGAGCGGACGAGGCATCCGGCGCCTTGTACACGCGCCGAGGGGCGGGCGAAAGGCGGGATTGCAGCTGTCCCGAGCGGGCGGCGGGACGCCGGGTCTCGCCCGTCCTTGAGCCCGTGCTATCCTCCGCTTCGGCGGCTCGGCAACCACCAGGAAACGCTTCAAACGGGGAGGATCGGGAATGTCTGCCACCACGCTGGAGAAGCCCCATACCCTTGGATCGGGCGAGTACACCTACGAGCCGGTGGACCGATGGGCGAAAGTGCCGCCGGGCTGGACGTTCAAGGAGATCGGGGCGGTCGGCGTCGATCGCCGCGACAATGTCTACGTGTTCAACCGCGGCGAGCATCCGATGATCGTGTTCGACCGGGACGGCAATTTCCTGCGTTCCTGGGGCGAGGGCCTGTTTCCGCGCGCGCACGGCCTGCATGTGGGGCCGGACGACACGCTGTGGCTCACCGACGACGGCGACCACACGGTGCGGCACTGCACGCTCGAGGGCAAGGTCTTGCTCACGCTCGGCATTCCGGGCAAGCCGGCGCCGTTCATGAGCGGCGAGCCGTTCCACCGCTGCACGCACACGGCGCTTTCGCCCGCGGGCGAAATTTACGTCTCGGACGGCTACGGCAACGCGCGGGTGCACAAATTCTCGCCCGACGGCAAGCTCTTGCTCTCCTGGGGCGAGCCGGGCACCGATCCCGGCGAGTTCAACATCGTCCACAACATCACCTGCGACGCCGACGGCTGGGTCTACGTGGCGGACCGCGAGAACCATCGCGTGCAGGTGTTCGACGGCAACGGGCGCTACGAGACGCAGTGGAACAACCTGCACCGGCCCTGCGGCCTCTATATGCCGCCGGGGAAGTGCCCGATTTGCTATATCGGCGAGCTGGGCCCGACGATGTCGGTGAACCGCGACATCCCCAATCTCGGGCCGCGTCTTTCCATCGTCGATCACACGGGCAAGCGGATCGCGCGCATCGGCGGCCTGCATGCCGGGCTCGGGCCGGCGGAATTTTTGGCGCCGCACGGCATCGCCGTCGATTCGCGCGGCGACATCTATGTCGGCGAGGTTTCCTGGACCGCCTGGCCGCAACTGTACCCGGAGCAGCCGAGGCCCCGCGACCTCAGATCGCTGCACAAGTTCCGCAAGGCGAGCTGAACCACCGGTAGTCATCCCCGTCATTGCGAGCCCGGCGTACGCCGGAGGAAGCAATCTAGTCGTGCCGCCGTACGACCGCTGGATTGCTTCGTCGCAGCGCTCCTCGCAATGACGGCATTGGCTGTTTGCGATAGTTGGGACAAGGAAGGGGCGCAATGGATTTCACGGACAAGGTTGCCCTGATCACGGGCGGCGCGAACGGCATCGGCCGCGCCACCGCCCTCGGCTTCGCGCGCGGCGGAGCCAAGGTTGTCGTCGTCGACCGCGACGCCGCGGGCGGCGAGGCGACGGCCGGCGTGATCCGCCAGGCGGGCGGCGATGCCCGCTTCGTCGCCGCCGATGTGACGCGCTCCGTCGACGTGCAAGCCTACGTCGACGCGGCGCTCGACGCGTACGGCCGGATCGACTGCTTCTTCAACAATGCCGGCATCGAGGGCGTGATCGCTCCCATCGCCGAATGCGATGAGGCGATGTTCGATAGCGTGATCGCCGTGAACCTCAAGGGCGTGTTTCTCGGCCTTCGCCATGTGCTGCCCGTCATGCTGCGCCAGCGGCGCGGCGCCGTGGTCAACACGGCGTCGGTCGCCGGCCTCATCGGCTCGCCCGGAATGGCGGCCTACGTCGCCTCCAAGCACGCCGTGATCGGCCTGACCAAGACGGCGGCCGGCGAGGTCGCGCGCGATGGCGTCCGGGTGAACGCGGTCTGTCCCGGTCCGATCGATACGCGCATGATCCGCGCCCTCGAAGCCCAGGTCAGGCCGGACGACCCCGCGCATGTGGCGCAACGATACCAGGCTTCCATTCCGGCCGGGCGGTACGGCACGGCCGAGGAAGTGGCCAGCGTGGCGCTGTTCCTGTGCTCGGATCTGGCGAGCAACGTCACCGGCGCGCAATACGTGGTGGACGGGGGCCGCACCGCCGCGCCGGGCTCGGTGGCCACGATGGCGGACTGAAAGGGCGCAGGCGATATTACAGCATGCAGCGCAAACAGATCGTGGGCCAGCGAGCAGCTTGGGCGAATGTCCTTCGAAGCGCAATCATGCTAACCGCGGTCGCGCCGGCATTCCGCCCAAATCGAAAACACGCGGCGAACTCTCGCGCCAGCGGGCATTGATTCTCTTTCCAGCTCCTGCGGGCTGAGCCAACTGCGAAATTCGGGGGCCGACATTGGTTGAAAAAAGATGTATACTGATCGACGGCTTCAACCTGGGCTTGGAAACCGGCACCGGCATTGCGACCTACGCGCGGAATCTTTCGTTTTGCACACACAGCCTCGGCTATAAAACCGATATTCTCTATGGTGTCCGGCCCGCGCCGGGAATGCATAAGCTATTACACGAAATCGCCTTCTTTGACCCGCTGGTGGGCGACACGCCCGCATGGTTGAAAATGCTACGCGGCGTCCGCAAAGCCCTTACCTCGCCGATCGGCGTAACCGCGAGTCGTGTGCCCATCACCGGGCGGGTGATCTTCACGCAATACAAGTCGCGCATGCCTTACTTCGATACGATATGGAACGTGCCCGATCTTTTCGGTCGCTCGACGCGGCATCCTGCGATCACCGACGACCTTTTTTCAAGGCGTTGGCGTTTGCGCGTAAATATCCCGGCGCGCCCGCACATTGCTCACTGGACGTACCCTCTTCCGATGTTTGTTCCCGGCACGAAGAATATCTATACGATTCACGATCTTGTTCCCTTACGTCTCCCGTACACGACATTGGATAACAAGAGGAATTATTTCAAAACGGCGCGCTTGCTTGCACGAGAGGCCGATCATATTGTAACGGTATCGGAAACATCTCGGAAAGATATTATGAATATTCTTGGTTTGCCAGAATGGAAGGTTACCAATACATACCAATCGGTCGAAATTCCGCACAAGTATGCCAGCAAGCCAGATGACATTGTCAAACGCGAAGTTGAAGGTACTTTCAACATCAAATACAAAGAATATATGCTGTTTTTTGGCGCCATAGAACCAAAGAAGAATGTTGGACGTCTGATAGAAGCCTACCTTGCTTCAAAGATCGATACACCGCTGTTAATCGTGGGAAAGCTCGCCTGGAAATCCGAGCAGGAGCTCAGACTGCTAAACGAGGATGCCATTGCATATCTCGAGCGGATCGGCTCGCTGATTTACCGTCGCCGCCGGATATTTCAAATCGACTATGCACCGTTCCCACTGCTGGTGAGCCTAATTAAAGGTGCCAAGTGTCTGCTGTTTCCCTCGCTGTACGAAGGATTTGGACTGCCGGTCCTTGAGGCCATGCAACTTGGCACGCCGGTTCTGACATCCACTGAAGGCGCGACGCCCGAAATCGCTGGCGATGGCGCATTGTTGATCGATCCATACGATACGCGAGCTATCGCCGAAGGAATTGCCGTTTTGGACCGCGATGCGGAGCTTCGGGCTTCGCTCAGCTGTAAAGGGCGCAAGCGAGCCGGGGTTTTTTCCCCCGAAGCATATTCGCGTCGGCTCGAAGCGGTCTACGATGCTGTACTTGCACCGAGATTTGATCGCCGGAGCTCTGGAAGATGAAGCGGCAGGGGCGCGGACGCATACGGGCGAAGGCGGTTTTCTGCTCGTCGACGCCGCTACCCGCCGCTCAGCGCCAGGATCGCCGATCACGGCCGGGGGTAGCCTTCGAGAGCGGCATCCCCAGCCCGTTCGGCATCGACCCCGTAATGGGGGCGCCTTTTCTGTATTTCTGTCCATATTGTCGTTGCAGATTTCCCCGATCCGGGTTAAGGTTGGTTTCGCTAGTCGCGTCGGGCTTCCATGTATCGGAGGAAGCGCGGCGTAGAACGGCACTGCAAATGGGCAGCGATGGGTAAGAGACGAGGGCATGCACGACGGCGGAGTAATATTTTTTGACTTAACGCAACTCGTTTTGCGGGTCACCGATCCAACGCCCGATGGCATAGGGCGCGTTGAGCTTGCGTACGCGCGGCATTTGCTTGCCCACTATCCAGGCAAAGTACGGTTTCTTTTTGCATTGCCCCGCCTGGTGCAGGTTATTCCAACTCGTGTGGCTGCCAGATACATTCAGGCAATTGAGGCGGTTTGGCAAAACGAAGACAACGTTTCTGACCGACTGGTAAAAGAACTTGAATCATTCCTGAATACTGGTCAGCCGTTTCTGAATTATTGCGAACAGCAGAATAAGCCGCGCCGGTCGCGGCGGTTTCAACGATTTTCCATAATGGCCAACCTGCTGATGAGTTCAGCGCTACAGTTCGTTCGCCCACGCAATCTAGGGCGATACAGTCGTTCAGAATTTCTGAACGCGTATATCAGCGTATCCAACTCGACCTATAGTTCAAAGTGGCTGATCCGCTGGTTGGCGAGAAGCCCGTCGGTTCTGGGAATCATCTTGCTCCATGACATCATTCCGATATCGAATCCTGAATATACGCTTGCGGAAACTACAATCCGACATCGAGGCTACGTGAAGCGAGTGGCGGAGAGCGCGAACACGATTATCGCCAATTCCGCATATACCCGTGACTGCTTGGCGCAATACGCTGCTACGGCGAATCTGTCGCTCCCTGCCGTCGCGGTGGCGCCGTTGGGTGTTGACGCGGGCTTCATCGGCGATGGTGCATCGCGGCCGCCAACAACGCCGTATTTCGTGTTTATTGCGACAATTGAGCCACGCAAGAACCATATTATGCTCTTGCATGTCTGGCAGCGCCTGGTGGCCAAGCTCGGTCCGGATAGTCCAAAATTATTGCTTATAGGCCGCCGGGGCTGGGAGAATGAAAATACGTTAGACCTGATTGAGCGGGCGGAAAGCCTGCGAAAATATGTGTTTGAGTGCAGCAACGTTCCCGACCAGCTTCTAATCAAGCTCCTTGCGCACGCACGCGCGGCATTGTTTCCGTCGCATGTCGAAGGATACGGCTTGCCTTTGGCGGAGGCACTTTCATTGGGAACGCCCGTAATATGTTCTGATATTCCGCCGTTCAAGGAAATTGCCGGGGATATTCCGGAATACGTGGATCCGCTGGCCGGTAGAGGCTGGCTCCGACTGATAACGGAATATGCAGCTGCCGATAGTCCAAAACGCGCCGCCCAGATGATCCGAATGAAGACATATAAGCCGCACACGTGGGACGATCATCTGGCGGTATTGGACTCGATCCTGTTGGGAACGGGAGTGCTCGCCAACGCACCCATGCCCGGCGGAGCGGCCGGCGTCCGATCGGGCTCCGAGGTGAAGGTTAGTGCATGACCGGTTCCCGCGCCACGGCTGGGGTGGGCCGGCGACGTGCTGCACCCTGGGCGACCGTTTCGCGCGCGAGCGGCCGCCCCCGGCTCGCCTGGTGGTCCAAGCGGCCCGGGCAGGCCTCTGGCATCTGCCGCAGCCAGGTCAGCCAGATCTGTCCTCGATCGAGCGGCGCCGGAGCGGGAAGCGGAAGTACAGCCCTCCCGCGTGGGTCGTCCCACCCACCACCCGCCCCGGATCCCTTTTCCGCAAGCCGATATAGCCGCTAAGTTGACGGCGGCCTCAAAAAAGCCCTATTGCGAACGTCTCGTAACCCCACTTCCTGCTTGTCTAAATCAAGAGGCACTATGGCGCACCCGCCGGATCGCTCAGACCAAGGGTTTCGTCCAGTTCCCGGCAGGCCAGCAATCCGGCGTCGGAGATGATCCGGCTGCCATGGACTGCCAGCGTCGGGCGGCGCTCGAAATCCACCCGCGGCGAGCCATCGTCCGATGAACCCGCTGGGTGCTCCGTGACTGCTCGTGCTGACCGACGACTACGTTCTGATATCCATACCAAATTTGACACCTTGACGCACCCAGATCCCGGCCCGCCTGGGAAATCCGGGCCGATACCCATCAGTCACCCGCCAGATGACCGGCCCGTGAAGAAAGGTCCGCCCGGCGTCGATATTCTCGATTTCCGGATGGTAGTGGAGAAGTTGGCTGGTCAACAAAAACTTTCGGAAATCCAGGTGCGCAGAGTCGTACGAGGACTGGTCGCTCTCGTTGCAGATGGCCTGAGAAATGGGCAGGCGGTCCGCATCGCAGGGTTGGGAGTACTGCGCGTTCGCAATATCGAAGCACGTTCAGCGCCGACCGTCCAGGGCGACGCGCGTAAGGCAAAGAAGCGAATCGTGCTTTCGCCGGCAAAAAAGTTCAATATAGCAGTGGACTTGGAATGACCGAGATTGGAATTGAAAGCTTTTAGAAAAGCTTGCGCTTCGTGGTGTAAAGCTTGACGGAAATGTCGTGAACAAATATTTCCTGAACCCTGAAGCTCAGCGGCGCCTGCGACCGCCAGGCATCGATGCATCCTTTCCCCGGCGGCGTCTCACCAAAGGATGGCTGGTCTTTGCGCGAAGGCATGCAGCTTTTATTTTTGTGGTCTTGCTACCGACTATCCTGGCTTCAATATATTACGGACTGATCGCCGCCCCGATTTACGTATCAACGGCGCAGTTCCTTGTAAAAAGCTCAACCCAAAACCCCTCTTCTTCCGGAGTGGCGCAATTCCTGCAAAGCACTGGCTTCACGACATCCGCGAACGACGCTTATTCGGTTGGCGCTTATATAAGCTCGCGTGACGCCCTGGCCGAGCTGGATAAAAATGCTGGCATTCGCTCCATATACAATCGGCCAGAGGCTGACTTCATTACCCGCTTCCCCAATTTTTACGGTTGCCTGCCTATCTTTTATGGTAGTTTCCGCTCTAATTTCGAATATCTCTATTGCCACTATGTGAACTGGATCGAGGTCGACTTTGATTCAACAACGAACATCACAACAATTTACGCCTACGCGTTCCGGCCCGAGGACGCTCACGCGATCGCGCTACAACTGCTAAATTTGGGCGAGCGTGCCGTTAATCGCATGAATGATCGTCTGAAATCCGATGCCCTCCGCGCGATGAAAGAGGAAGTCGCTCATTTGCGGCAGCGCGCCGAGGCTATCCAGGCGCAAATTACGAATTTCCGCAACAGCGAGCTGCTCCTTGATCCCAACCAGACCTCTACGGCCGCGACAACGCTGCGCTCGACGCTGGAAAGTGCTCTGGTTGATGCGCGAGCTCTGCTTGGCCAGCTACAACAAGCCGCGCCCCACAGCCCGCTGATTCCGGTACTGCGGACGCGCATTAAATCTCTGGAAGATCAGGCTTCCGAGCAGCAGTACAAAGATTCCGGCGGCGCAAATACTCTTGCACCAAAAGTGTCGCAGTATGACTTGCTTTTGTCCCAGCAGCAATTTGCCCAGCAGATGCTCCAGGCTGCGGTGGCTTCCTTGGAAGGGGCTGAAGTGAGTATTCAGCAGCAGCTGCTTTACATCCAACGCATCGCCGAACCCAATGCCCCTGATTGGCCGCAGTATCCCTACCGGCTGCTCGATGCGTTACTCGCGCTCATAACGGCGCTTCTTATCTACGGCACGGGCAAGATACTGTACTCAATGGTAAGAGAGCACGTGTCCGCGTAAGGGCATGTATCAAGGATGGGAAGCTTCGCGGCAGCGTTGAGGGTCCAGTTTCGCGTAATCTCCGCGATTCTTTTGCGTGAAATAGGCTCGCGTCATGGCGGTGACGCCGTTGGCACATTCTGGCTGTTGCTCGAGCCAGTTGTCATAACACTGATAGTTATCGGCATTCACCAGGCAAGCGGGGCCCCAGCCGTCCAATCCATTCCGGTCATTGTATTTCTGCTGACCGGGTACGTGCCGCATCTGATGTTTCGTCACGCCGGGTTGGCGGGCATCAGTGCATTAAACGCCAACAGTGGCCTTCTCTATCACCGGCAGGTGCATTTCGCGGACCTTGTGTTTGGCCGCCTGCTGGTGGAAATCGTCACGGTGCTAATCGCATTCACCGCCATCTACTTCGGGTTCTACGTGACGGGAATGATTGCTCTTCCCCATTCTCTGGGCTATATCTACCTTGGGTGGTTCTACCACATATGGTTTATTATAACCATGTGCTTTTTCTTCACTGGCGGTTGTCTTTTCTGGCCGATCCTGCGCCGTCTCTTCCAACCCCTTGCCCTGATCATGCTTCTGCCATATGCAGCGTTCTTCATGCTGTCCTGGATGTCGCCGGAGGTCCGCTACTACCTCCTGTTCTTTCCGCCCGCGAATGCTGCAGAAATTATGCGCTGCGGATATTTTGGCGATTCCGCGCTAACTTTCTTCAACATTCCCTACACGAGCGAAGCCTGTCTCGTGCTAACATTTTTCAGCCTGCTCGTGATGTTTCGCGGGCGACAGCGCCTGGAGCTCTGATGATCGAAATCATCGACCTCGTTAAGGAGTACAAGACCGCGGGTGCCAGAATTCGCGCCCTGGATGGCATTTCTCTCACCGTCGAACGCGGGGAGCACATCGGGGTGCTTGGCCGAAACGGCTCTGGCAAATCGACGCTCATCAGGATAGTCGGCGGCGTCGAACTGCCAACCCGAGGCAAGATTACTCGAAAAATGTCGGTCTCCTGGCCGCTGGCCTTTAGGGGAGGATTTCATCCGAATCTTTCCGGCTACGATAACTTGCGCTTCCTATCACGTATCTACGAACGGCCGTTCGATGAGATGTGCGCCTACGTTGAAGACTTTACGGAACTGGGCAGGCGGCTGGAGGATCCTCTTCATACTTATTCCTCCGGCATGCGCGCGAAACTTTCATTCGGCGCTTCGTTGGCCATCGAGTTCGACTGCTACCTTATAGACGAGGTGCTTGCCGTGGGTGATCAGCGCTTCCGAAAAAAATGCCGCGTGGAGCTCTTTGAGAAGCGTCGAGACCGGGCCCTCTTGATGGTCTCCCACCAGCCGGCAACGATTCAGCAGACGTGCGAGATCGGTATTCTTATCAAAGACGGCAGATGTGTTGACACGTTCGACATCAAGGCTGATCGCAGTTGGCAGAAGTATGCGAAAGCAGAGTGACGATTTAGGGGCGTGTCGATTGTGAAAACGCGATTGTCCGGCGCGGGCCGGCCGGATATCTGTATGTTCGGCATGGCTTTGGTGGCAGGACTTCTCTTCTCGCCGCAAGCGGTTCGCGCCGGTCCGACAGCAAGCGCCGACGATTATCGCCAGGAGAAGCCGCTGATCGCCGCGATGATGACGCTTGGCAAGGCATTGAGTGCTGTGGAATCAGTGCGGAGCAGCTCTCCGCTGGTTTCAAGTTTATCGCCGAACGATCTCAACAGGCGTCTGGCCAGGCTCCTTCAATGGGTCGTCCGTGACTACGCCAACAGCGGGGAACTGCGTCTCCTATCGGCCGTACCCGAGGGCGTCAATGGCGCTGGAACAACCAACGCGCGGCTGCGGACGCTTGAGAAGACCTACTGGCTTCAGGACAACTCCTTGTACGGCGCGCAAGCACTCCTGGAATACGTCCCGCCCTCGGGGCGCATTCTATCCGACAGCTGGCGGAGCAAGTGGGAGGAGAAATACCCGTCGTTCTGCCCGGATAGCGAAAGTGACGTCGTCGTTGGTCGCCTGCCCGCTTATGATGGTGGCGAAGGCGCCGGTGACCCGCGCTGTCGACTCCCCCGACCGGGCGCCTGGGAGATGCTGCGCATGGGGCAGTATCCGCGTCCCGCCGAAGCGGACTTCGACACGCTGCAAACTCCGATAATTGGCACGGACTACCCTAGCGCCAAGATCGTCCCAATCAGCAAAACTTCTCCTCGAGATCTCCTAAAATACGGCTGCTTAAGGCAAGTGCTGCTCGGGAATCATGGCACCGCCCAAGAGATGTTCGATCTCGCGCTTGCTCAGTGGGACGGCGCCGGGTTTGTCGAGCCCAAGAGCCGTCGCGACTCCGATGACAGTCCGGCGGGAATTTATTGGGCCCGCGATTTGGCCTTTGCCCTGATGTGCGCGAATGCGTTGGGAGAGGGAGGACTGCAGAATTGGGGCACTCAACGACAGGTGCCCAAAGCTTCGATCGAGCGGAAACTTTGGTCTAGCCAATCCTCAAGCGGGGGAATTTGGACGAACTATTGCGGCGCTGCGGGCATAAGGACCTGTGGTCCTGGCTCAATTCCGCCTATCGCAAAGCAAACAAATGAAATTGCACCGCTGGTTTTGTTGGCCTATGGCAAGAATATTTGGTCTAAGTCTAAGTCCGATTCCCGATCTCCGCATTAGCTGTACCTGAATTTGGTGCGTAGGATGGCGCAGCGTTGCGCTCGCTTCCGGCCGCTACCCACATCCGGCCGAGACAGTTCTACTCCGCAGCTTCAGCGCCGGCGGGCTGCCAGCGCTTCAGAACGGGCAGCACCTCCCCGGCGAACAGGCGCAGCGACGTCTCCGCCTTCGCGTACGGGATGCCGCCGAAGCGGAACGAAGCGTTCAGCTCGAAATCGCCGACCACCGCGCGCCGTATTTCGAGCTCGCGCAGGATGCGGTCCGGCGTGCCCCAGACAGCGGCCTTCATGAAGCCCTCGACCGCCGCCTCGAGGCCACCCTTGCGCGCGATCTCGGCCTTCTGCGCATAAGCGTCGTAGCCTTTCACCGTGGCGAAGTGCTCGCCCAGGAA
>Ga0073928_10003592_pt1 | contig 24227 bp, 22 predicted proteins | sample PaiPotPPA55metaG_FD_76969 | JGI IMG/M metagenome (GOLD analysis project Ga0073928, IMG submission 76969) | Iron sulfur acid spring bacterial and archeal communities from Banff, Canada, to study Microbial Dark Matter (Phase II) - Paint Pots PPA... ...
GCCGTTGCCGGATGCCTTCCGCATCGTCCGCTCTCTGCCGCACGGTATTGTCCATCACGGGTGGAAAGCCTCGCCGGGTGGGTGACATGGGGGCGCGGGCGGCCGCGTGGTCGCGGGACGGCAGCCAGATCCTATTCAGCCACGGCGGGGCGTTATATCAGATGCGCGCTGACGGTACCGAATGCCGCAAGCTGCTGGCGGCGCCGGGCCAAATCTTCGCCATCCGCTGGGCGCCGGTGCCCAGACCTAATGTAGTGCGGTTTTCGGTCCAGGACTGGATCACGGCGCGGCACACACTATGGGAGTCCGCCGCTGACGGGACTGGTGCGCATGCGCTGTTGCGGTGGCAGGCCGACGCGGACCCGGACGGGCTGGACGATAACGGAACGTGGATCGCGGCTGGCAGCTACTACGTGTTCCGTTCATTGCGTGGGACGGTGAGCAGCATTAGCTCGATGCACGAGCCGCGCAATTTCCTTCCCGGCTTCAACCGCCGACCGGTGCAGATCTACTCGACGCCCATGGACTTGCTGTCTCTGGCCCCGCATCCGGATGGCAAGCGGATCTTCTTCGCCGCGGCGCAGGAACGCAGGGAAGTGGCGCGGTATGATGCGGCGCGGGGGCAATTCATGCCCTATCTGCCGGGCGTCGCCGGGCGGTGGGTGGACTACTCGAGAGACAAGCAGTGGGTGCTGTACACCACGATCCCCGATGACGTCCTGTGGCGCAGCCGGCCGGATGGGCGCGAACCGCGGCAACTGACCTTCGGGCCCATTCACGTACACCAGCCCCGCTGGTCACCCGACGGCAGTCTGATCGCCTTCAGTTCGGACGACAGGGTTTACGTGATGCCATCCGCCGGGGGAACGCCGCAACTGGTCGCCAGCGGCTTCAACCTGGCCGAGCCGAACTGGTCTCCGGACGGCAGCCGGGTGGTCATTACGCGCAGCCTGCGGGACGGAGTGCCTGGGAAGGCCGCGGTTTTCGTGATGGACTGGAAGACCCGTAAGATCGAAATGCTGCCGGGTTCGGAAGGGCTGTCGCGGGCGGTCTGGTCGCCCGACGGGCGCTATATCGCCGCCAACCGGAAGGGATCGGAACTGCTGTTGTTCGACTTTCGCAGCGGGCAATGGACCGTGGTGGCGGAGGGCAAGGGAGTGGGGGTGCCGTTCTGGTCGCCGGACGGCAAGTATCTCTACTATCAAGATGTTTTCATGGGGACGGACCAGCCTATCTACCGCATCGACATGGCGACGCGAAAGGTCGAGCGCACGATGACCTCGCGGCAGATTCCGCAATCCAATTTGACCGGGTATCTGTTGATGGCGATTGCTCCGGATGGCGCGCCGGTGGTGAACGTGGTGCGCAGCAATTCGGATATTTACTCGCTGGAAGTGGAGCTGCCGTAGGCGCGGGTGACCAAACGTAAAGCGACCCGGAGCGGAGTTAGCCGTCCCGGGCCGCGAACCAAGGAGCCACGATGAAAGCGGTAAGATCAGCGCACGCCGTACTAATAGCACGCTCGCGGCCAATTCAGGGGAAAGCGTATGCGGATGAAAGCGACAGACTTCGCAGAGGGCGCAGGCGGGCATAGCGGGACAATTTGGCACAGCGCCCGGGGCGGGGACAAATTGTCCCAACGCTCAGTAGGGCGGGGCGAGGCGCGAGAACTCAAAACGCAACGGATCGAGGCCGCGGGAGGCGAGCTGGCGAACGCAATCCTGCATGGTGTTGCCGATAGCTTCGATGCGGCGGAGGGGCAACGCTTCGGGGGTATAGATCTCGAGGGCGATAAACTGGCCGGCGAGGGCGCGGCGCTCTTCGAGAGTCAGCCGGTCGGGCGAGCGGCCGATGGCGAGCTGATGATTCTTAGCGGCAGTAGCAGTCATATTCGTAACTCAGAAGGCCACGTGCAGGGAGAGCTGCAAGATTCGCGGATCGTAAGTGCCGGTAATCTGGCCGAGATTGGCAGTCATGACATACAGAACATTGCATTGCAGTACCCCGCCCACGCCCGCGGCGCAGCCGGGATTGGCGAACTCCGTATGGTTAAATATGTTGAAGGCGTCGACCCGGAATTCCGCCTTCAGGCGCTCGCGGAAAGTGAAAGCCTTGGCGAGGGCCATATCCAGGTTAAAGCGCCCGGGGCCGCGAAAGGCGTTGCGCGGCAGGGTCCCATAGGATCCGGTGCCCACCGTCGGGATGTAATTAGGGTCGCTGAAAGACATGGGCACGAAAAAGTCATTCGGATTGAACCAGTAATTTCCGGGCTGCTGGGGATTCAGTGTCTGGACGGAAGAACCGACCAAGTCAGGGCGGACGAGGTTGGGATCACCGGCGCCGGAGGGTCCGGGGATGGTCGTACTAGGGTTGATGCCGGCGTAGATATCCAATGGGAAGCCTGTCCGGTAACTCAAAATGGGATTCAGCCGCCAGCCTTTGGTGAGGAACTTCGGGCCGCTGCCCCACAACTGGTCAAACGGGATATCCCAGCCGCCGCTGAAGGAGACGCGCTGGCGGACATCCTGGTCCGAAGAAGCGCGGAAAGCCTGTTCATCGTAATACGGAACCTGGCTGCTGCGCTCGCGGAAGCCAGAAGCATTGTCGATGCTGTGTCCGAGGGTATATGCCAGCGTAAAGTATACGCTTCCCACGGAGCGAGTTAGACTGGCGTTAAGGGCGTTATAACTGGCGGTGACGGCGTTCTCGAAGGTATCCAGGTAGCTAAACCCATTGTTAGCGTTCAGGCCATACTCTTGGTTGATCAGTCGATTGTCCGTACCTAGAATGATCGGGTTCTCATCAACCAGGGCGGTGAGTCCGTGCGCGGAGCTACCGACATAAGTCACTTCCGCCATTAAGTTACGCCCGAATTCATGTTGCAAACTCAGGCTGTAGTCATAGACATAGGGAGTCTTCAGGTGCGGGTTCACAAAAAATACGGAGCCGCCGCCGAACGGCAAGAGGCCCTCGTTCGCAAAATTGATATCCTGTGCGGGAGGCTTGGAGGGGAACGGGTTGGGCGTTCCAGTAGCGCCGAAGGGGTCGGACAAGTAACCGACAGGTCCGGTGGGATTGGCGCTGAGCGGATTGGGATACAGATTGGCATAGCCAAAAAACGGAGGTTGCCCATTGAACTGTAGGTTATCCTCGCCTTTCAGGATGTCATAGAACATGCCGAACCCCCCGCGCAGGCTGGTCTTGCCGTCGCCAAAGATGTCCCAGGCGAAGCCAAAGCGGGGCGCGAAATTCTTAGTGTCCGGGAAATTGGCGCCGGTGGGGGCTCCCGGATCGCCCGGAAAGACCAATCCGATCGGCGCATTCGGGAAACGCTGGGACTGTTCGCCGGGGATAAGTGAGAAAGAGCGGCCTTGGGTGTCATACTTAGGCGAACCATATTCGTAGCGCAGACCTATGGTAAGAGTGAGATTCTTGCGCAAGTGAAACTCATCCTGCGCGAAGGCATCAAAGTGTTTACTGCGGATGTTGGAAGGCGCCTGACCGAATTGAGTGTAGTAATCGGGCAAGCCGAACAGAAAATCCGCCAAATTATCCTGGGGAGAGCACGTGAGCTGGGGCATCAGATTATAACAAGTTCCGATACCGAAAAGCCCACTAAACATGAAGTAGCCGTTCACGAAGTAATCGTAGACGGTATTATTCTGGAAGGCGTAGACGTCACCGCCGAATTTCCAGGTGTGCCGGCCGCGAATCCAACTCACAGTGTCGGCGAAGATGTAGGTATTGTTAATCTCGGTGGTTGGCCCCTGATAGGAAAAGCCGGTGAACAGGCCGCTGTTGAAATCCAGCAGAGGAGGACCGGTAGGGTTATCCGGAGTGATATTGATGCCGAGTGCGGCGGCGGTAGGCAACTTGGTGGCCGGCTGGTCCTGCAAGGTATTGTAACGCTGCGCGGTGAAACGGGCTTCGTTCAACAGATTAGGTGAGAGGGTGCGGGTATAGGCAATGTTTCCGAAGTATTGCCGGAACCGGTCGATATCGGGATAGCCGGCCACATCCGAGCCGCCGGTGAAGGGCACCAGTTGCGGATTGTTGTTGCCGCCGAGAGTGACCGCAAGACGGTCCTGGGATGTGATGAGGTAATCGACTTTGCCGGTGATCTCGTCGCGGTTGTCGGTGGAGGCAGCTTCCGGAAACAGTGCGCCCGTGGGCGATGTGGGGATAAGGCCGGCCTTGATGTAATTCTGGGCGACGGGATCAATTTTAGTGGGATCGATGATAGCTTGGGCGGCCAGCGTAGGATTGGATTGGAAGTAGGGATACTGTTGGAGGAAGTTGGCGATGACCGGATCGGGCCCGCCGTTGATCGCATGCGAGAAATTGCCCTGCAGCTCGGCCGGAGTGAAGGTGATCACGGCCGGATTTATTTCCGTCGCTGACTGGCGCTGTCCCTGATAGCCGACGAAGAAAAAGAGACGATCATGGCCGTTAATGACTTTGGGTATGGTGACCGGACCGCCAAAGGTCGCTCCGAACTGATTTCGTTTGAGGATGGGCACCGGCAGATCGCTGAGGTTATTGAAAAACGGATTCGCATCGAATGCGTCGTTGCGGATGAAATCGAACAGGCTGCCGTGATACTGATTGGTGCCGGACTTGGTGACGACGCTCACGATGCCACCGGAGTTGCGGCCATATTCGGCCGTATAGTTATTCTGCAGTACGCGGAACTCAGCGATAGTATCAGGGTTCGGGTTGTAGACGACGCCGTTATCAAGGAGATTGTTATTCATGCCGCCATCCAGCAGGTAGGTGACGGAATCGGAGCGGCCGCCGCCGATGCTGTAGTTGCCGGCGGCGCCGGAATCGGGATTGGTTTCGACCACGCCGGGGAGGGTGGCGGCGAGATCGAGCACATTGCGGCCATTGAGGGGAAGCTCCTGCACGGGGCGGCCGCTGACGGTCTGGCCGATGGTGGAGTTGAGGGTTTCGACGTTGACGGCCTCACCCTGCACGAGGACAGTTTCGGTGGTGCGGCCGACGGCGAGTTGCACGTCGACGCGCAGGTTTTCGTTGATGAGGAGCTCACGGGGGGCGGTCGCAGTTTTGTTGAAACCGGGATGCTCCGCAGTGACGGTGTAGTTACCGATGGGCAGGTCGAGGACCTGATAAGTGCCGTCAGGACCGGATCGGGTGCGACGGGTTTCGTCGGTAGCGGTGTTCGTCACGGTGATTTGGGCGCCCGGGACGATGGCGCCTTGCGGATCGGTGATGACCCCTACGATACGGCCGTTGGCGGTTTGGGCCATGGCCGGCAGGATGGCGCAGAGCGCCAGTGCGATGGCTAAACAGATACCTTTCATGGAAGACCCCTTTCTTGTGGGATAGGGTAGCACCTTTTTCGGGGGGCGGGGGGCAGGGGACGGACGGCAAGAGACGGCAAGGCGAAGCAGGAGCTTAATCTGCTGGACATCACGCCAGTTAGTCACCGGCGGTTACTGTTTGGCGCCGCACTGGCGCTCACATCTTTAAGATGCGAATCCCGCCGTTCGAGGTGTTCAGCTCGATGGGCGGTCCGCCCGCGCCAATCTTGCCCTCCAGGTGATGCTTGTTGATCGTGCCGTGCGTGGCCACGTCGAAATCGCTGGTGATCGACGAATTGCTGGTGTCCGCCGTCAGGTTCGCGCCAATGTCGCCCGCCAGATGCAGCGTGATGCCCGAATTGCTGGTGGAAGCCCGCACCTCGTTCTGGTTCATCGCCTCCATGGTCAGCTCGATGCTCCCATTCGACGTCTCCAGCTTGACGGGCCGCCCCGCCTCCGGCTTCGTCAGCCGCACGTTGATGCTGCCGTTGGAGGTCTCCGCCTCCAGCGATCCGCGCACTTCTTCCGCATGCACGCGCCCGTTGCTGGTGTGCAGCGTCGCGCTGCCGTCCAGATTCTCGATGTCGATGCCGCCGTTCGAGGTCTGCGCGTCGAAGTTGCCGCGCACATGCTCCGCGCGCACGCCGCCGTTGGAGGTCTTCAGCCGCGCGCCGCCGTCGATATCCAGCATATGGATCGAGCCATTGGAGCTCACCACCCGGTCGAGCTGCGTCTGCCGCGGCACTCTAATTATGTACTTGGCCCCCATGCCGCCGCGCCGCGCCGAAGGCCGCTCCGTGCGTATCTCGACCGAGTCCCCCGAATGTTCGACGTCGATCTTGATCGAGTCGCGCAGCTCCGGCGTAGCCGCGTACTTGGTCCCGCTGATGTCTACCGTGTTCTGGTCCCACCCGGAGATCTCCACCGAGCCGTTGAACGTCTCCAGGGACAACCGTCCCCCCGCCTTCATCGGGTAGTTGTAGTGAAAATCCTGACTGTACCGCTGGGAGTTGCCGAAATCTTCGATATCGCAACCGACCAGTCCGACCAGTCCCAAAGCCACGGGCAAAGCAAGTATGTGCGTACGCATAAAACGTCCTCAAGCCCAGATACGCACTTCCGCGCACCTTTGTTCATAGATAAACATACCCCAGCCCCCAGCCCGTCTAGCCCCGAGCCCGGCGAGCGAGGCGAGCCCTATCGCCGCTCGTATCGGCCCATGCATTGCGCCTCCGTCAGCACGTGCCCCTTCATCGCCTTATCAATCTCCGCCCGCTTCGCGCCCGCCGGCACCCCCAGCGACGCCACATCCAGCGCGTACAGCTTAAAGAAGTAGCGATGCGGCCCGTGGCCCTTGGGCGGACACGGCCCGCTATAGCCGAGCTTGCCGAAATCGTTCGTGCCGCTCACCCCCAGCTTGCCCGGCTTATGCCCCTGCGCCAGCGACCGCAGCGACGCCGCCAGATCGTACAGCAGCCAGTGATTCCACACGCCTCCTGGCGCATCCGGATCGTCCACGATCAGCGCCAGGCTTTTTGTCTCGGTCGGCTCGCCGCTCCACTCGATCGAAGGCGAAACATCCGCCCCTTCGCAACTGTGCAGCTTGGGAATCATGGCGCCTTCCGGAAACGCGGCAATCAGCAGTCTGAATCCCATGCCCCGATCTTACCGCAGCCTGCGATCCGTGGACCCTCGGTCAGCGGAGCGGCCGAGAAAACCCCGCCCCCCAGCCCCGGCGAGCGAAGTATAATACGGAGATGTCTTTCCGGAGGATATCGTGAACAAGTTAGCCGTCCTGTTTATTTGCGCCGCCGCAGCCGTCACCGCACGCGCCCAGACCTTTGCCAACGTCGCGAGTTTTAACGGAACCGACGGCGCCAATCCCTGGTACATCCCCCTCGTGCAGGCCACCGACGGGAACTTGTACGGGACCACCGGCGGAGGCGGCGCCAATCAATTCGGCACCATCTTCAGCGTCACACCTACGGGCACTCTGGGCACCCTCTACAACTTCCGTTCGACCGACGGCGCCTACCCCGTGTCCGCGCTCATCCAGGGTAGCGACGGCAACTTCTACGGCACCACCCAGCAGGGCGGAAGCAGCGGCTGGGGCACCGTTTTCAAAGTCACCCCGGCTGGCGTGCTGACCACCATGCACGCCTTCAACTCGACTGACGGCGCCTATCCGTACGCCGGCCTAGTCCAGGCCAACAATGGCACCTTCTACGGAACCACCGAAATCGGCGGCTACAAGAATAACGGCACCGTCTTCGCCCTCACCTCGAGCGGTAAACTGACCACGCTCCACAAGTTCAACCCGCAGATCGGCCTGGATGGCACGAGCCCATATGGCGCGTTGATCCAAGGGGCCGACGGCAACCTCTACGGCACCACCGGATATGGCGGCGCGAACGGCTACGGCACGATCTTCAAGATGGCCGAAACCGGCAGCCTCACCATCCTCTACAGCTTCCAGTCCGCCGATGGCCACAATCCGTTCGCCGGGCTGGTCCAGGGCACCGACGGCAACTTCTACGGCACTACCCTCTACGGCGGCGCTTTCGGCTACGGCACCGTCTTCCAACTCAATCCGTCGGGCACGCTGACCACTTTGCACAGCTTCGCTCAGACCGACGGCGCGTATCCCTACGCCGGCCTGGTGCAAGCCACCGACGGCAAATTCTATGGAACCACACAGCAAGGCGGCGCCAACAATCGCGGTACGCTCTTCCAAATCACCACGACCGGCGTTCTCGATACGTTGTACAGCTTGGCCGCTACCGATGGCGCTTACCCGTTGGGCGGTCTGGCGGAAGCCACCAGCGGCCTGCTGTACGGCAGTACCTTCCTGGGTGGGGCGGACAGTGAGGGCACGATCTTCAGCCTCGCGAACGGCATCGCTCCGTTCATCAAAACCGCGCCCACCGCCGCTGACGTAGGCAACAGCGTCAGTATCCTGGGTACGAATCTGACCGGCGCCACCAGCGTCACGTTCAACGGCACTGCCGCTACGTTTACGGTCACATCGCCCTCCCAAGTCTCCACGACCGTGCCTACCGGCGCGACCACCGGAATCGTGCAGGTGGCGACTCCGTCCGGCAACCTAGCCACTAGCGGCGTATTCCAAGTCAAACCCCAGGTCGGCACCTTCTCGCCGACCAGCGGCCCCGTGGGCACCTCCGTGACGATCAAGGGCCAAACCCTCACCGGCGCCACTGGCGTCACCTTCGGCGGCGTCGCGGCGACCACCTTCATCGTGAATTCCAACAGCCAGATCAGCGCCGTCGTGCCGTCCGGAGCAGTCAGCGGCAAGATCGGTGTGACGACGCCCGGGGGCAGCGCCCAGAGCAAGAATACGTTTACAGTGAATTAGTGGCACACACTATCGTCAACATGCCGGGGGATGGCATCGGCAAGCAGGTGCTCCCCGAAGCGCGCCGGGTTCTCGACGCGGTTGGTTTCCAAGCGGAATACATAGACGCCGACATCGGCTGGGATTGCTGGACCAACGAAGGCAACGCGCTGCCGCAGCGCACTATCGACCTCTTGGCCAAGCACAAGCTCGGTCTATTCGGCGCCATTACTTCGAAGCCCAAGAAGGAAGCCGCGGCCGAACTGAAGCCGGAACTGCGTGACAAGGGCTTCAGCTACTTCAGCCCCATCGTCACCATGCGGCAGCATTTCAATCTCGATGTCTGCCTGCGCCCGTGCATCGGCTTCCCCGGCAATCCGCTGAATTTCATCCGCCACAAAGCGGGGGGGGGCTTCGAGGAGCCGCGAGTCCGCACCGTCGTCTTCCGCCAGAATACCGAAGGCCTCTACGCCGGCGTCGAGTGGACCAAGCCGCCCGATCAGGTGCGCGCGGCGCTCGCCACGCACGCGAAATTCAAGCCGTTCGCTAACGTGCCGCCTGAAGACATGGCGCTTTCGGTGCGCATCATTACGCGCCCCGCCGCCCGCCGCATCGTCGAAGCCGCTTTTCAGTACGCACGCAAGCACGGCTACAAATCGGTGACGCTCTGCGAGAAGCCCAACGTGCTGCGCGAGACTTCCGGCATGATGGAGGATGAAGCCAAGCGCGTGCAAAAAGAATATCCCGAAATCGCGCTCTGGTCGACCAACATCGACGCGCAGTTGATGTGGCTTACCAAGAATCCGGAGGATTACGGCGTCGTAGTGGCCAGCAACCTCTTCGGCGACGTTATCTCCGACGCATTCGCCGGACTCGTGGGCGGGCTGGGTTTCGCGGCGTCCGGCAACATCGGGCGCGACGTGGCGGTATTTGAACCGACTCACGGCTCGGCTCCGAAATACGCCGAGCTTGATCCGCCCATCGTCAACCCGATCGGGATGATCCTGGCCGCCGCCATGCTGCTGGATTACATCGGCGAAACAGAGAAGAACCTACTCGTCCGCAACGCCGTCGCCGCCGTCGTGCGCGAGGGGAAGGTGCGCACCTACGACATGATGCGTCTTCCGGGCGGCGCGCGCGCCCTCCAGCAAGGCGCCGCCAGCACCACCCAAATGACCGATGCCATACTAGCCCAGTTGCCGCGTGGCGCAAAATAGCTATGACTCCCGCGCCCGGCCGCTCCGACCTCCATGTCACCTTCGAGCCGCGCCCCTCCGGCGGCATCGAGATTGAGCTCGAATCCCGCGTCGCGCCCTACTACGGCGAATCCATCCGCGCCCAAGCCGGCGCCGTCCTCGAAGCCCTGGGCGTCCCCCACGCCCGCCTCACCATCCACGACGAAGGCGCCCTCCCTTTCGTCATCGCCGCGCGTATCGAATTCGCCGTCCGCCGCGCCGGCCTCGCCACCGGCCTCCGCGCCCTCCCGCCACAAATCCCGCTGCCCCCCCCCGCGCCCCGCGACCGCCTCCGCCGCTCCCGCCTCTACCTCCCCGGCAGCGAGCCCAAATACTTCATCAACGCCGCCCTCCACGCTCCGGACGCCGTCATCCTCGACCTTGAAGACTCCGTCCATCCCGCCGAAAAGGACGCCGCCCGCATCCTGGTTCGCAACGCCCTGCGCGCCGTCGATTTCGGCGCCGCCGAGCGCATGGTGCGCATCAACCAGCTCCCCCTTGGCCTCGCCGACCTCGAAGAAATCCTCCCGGAAACGCCCGACCTTATTTTAATCCCCAAAGTCGAGTACCCCGAGCAGATCGTCGAAGTCGAGCGCCACACGCGCAATATCAGCCAGCGCCCACCGTGGCTCATGCCCATCCTCGAGTCCGCGCTCGGCATCGAAAACGCCTACGCCATCGCCACCGCCTCCAACCTCAACGCCGCGCTCACCATCGGTCTCGAAGACTACACCGCGGATCTCGGCGTCGCGAAAACCGCCGAAGGCGTTGAGTCGCACTACGCGCGCTCGCGCACCGTCAACGCTGCCCGCGCCGCCGGACTCCAGGCTATCGACTCCGTCTACGGCGACGTCGCCGACATGGACGGCCTGCGCCGCTGGGGCCATGCCTCCCGCGCCCTCGGCTTCGAAGGCATGGGCTGCATCCACCCGCTGCAAATCGCCGTCATCCACGAATGCTTCGCGCCTTCGCAAGCCGAGATCGATAAAGCCCTGAAGATCGTCGCCGCCTTCGAAGAAGCGCAAGCGCGCGGGCTGGGCGTGGTCAGCCTCGGCTCCAAAATGATCGACCCGCCCGTCGTCGAGCGTGCCCTCAAGCTCACTAAGCGCGCCCGCGCCATGGGGTTGCTGTCATGAGCGAAATGATCCGCAACGCCGCCGGCCGCGACGTTCCCACGACGGTCAACGACCGCCCGCAAATTCCCTATCAAGGCCTCGGCCGCCGCGCCGAAGGCCGCCGCCACGCCCCGCGCGTCTATTCCTGCGCCGATTACCCGGGGGGGGGCGATAAGCGCGTTCCCACCATCGAAGCCGCCCTTGAAGCCTGCGGTCTGCGCGACGGCATGGTTATCTCCAGCCATCACCACCTCCGCGATGGCGACCGCGTCGCCGTCATGGCACTGGAAGCCGCCGCCCGCCTCGGCGCCCGCGACCTGACCTGGTTCCCCAGCGCCTCATTCCCCAGTCAGGCCTCCGTCATCAACCTGATGGAATCCGGCGTCGTCCACCACATCGAAGGCAGCCTCAACGGCCCTCTCGGCGGATATTGTTCGCAAGGCAAAATGCGCGGCACCGGCGTCCTCCGCTCCCACGGCGGTCGCTACCAGGCCATCCAGGACGGCGAAGTCCAGACCGATATCGCCGTCATCGTCACCCCCGCCGCCGCTTTATTCTGGAACGCCAACGGCGTCCACGGCAAATCCGCCTGCGGCTCGCTCTTCTTCGCCCTGGCCGACTCCATCTACGCCGACAAAGTCATCGTCGTCACCGACAATCTGATCCCGTTCCCCTGCGTGCCGTGGCAAATTCAAGGCAATCACGTCGATTACGTCGTCGAAGTCGATTCCATCGGCGACCCCGCCAAAATTGTCTCCGGCACCACCGAAATCACCCGCAGCCCCGACCGCCTCCGCATCGCCCGCATGGTCGCCGAATTCCTGCGCGACGCAGGCATCATGCGCGACGGCTTTTCGTTTCAGGCAGGCGCGGGCGGCATCAACCTGGCCTTCATCGCCTACCTCAAGGACATGATGAAGCAGGCCGGCGTCAAAGCCCGCTTTGTACGCGGCGGCTCCACGCGCTATCTCGTCGAACTGCTCCAGGAAGGCCTCACCGACTACATCCTCGACGGCCAGACCTTCGATCTGGATGGCGTGCGCTCGATGGCCCGCGACCCGCGCCACGTCGCCACCTCGCCTTTCACTTCATACAATTTTCACGGCAAGGGCAACTTCGCCAGCATGGTCGACGCTGTCGTGCTCGGCGCAACCGAAGTGGACACCGCCTTCAACGGCAACGTCGTGACGCACTCCGATGGCCGCCTGCTGCACGGCATAGGCGGCTGGCAAAACTGTCTCTTCGCCGGCTGCACGATCCTGGCGGTGCCTTCGTTCCGCGACCGCATTCCGGTGATCGTCGACCGAGTGACCACGCTTACCGGCCCCGGCGAACTGATCGACGTGATTGTGACCGAGCGCGGCATCGCTATCAACCCCCGCCGCCAGGACCTCCTCGATGCGACGCGCCACTCCGCCCTCCCCATCCGCCCCATCGAGTCCATCCAGCAGGAAGTGGAGCGTATCTGCGGCGGCAAGCCGCAGGCGCCTGTGTTCGGTGACCGCGCGGTCGCTGTCGTCAAATGGGTCGACGGGACGCTGCTGGACGCCGTGCGCCAAGTGGAGTAAGCTTGCGAATTCGTTGCAGTTGATTGATATAATCCGTAATGTTAGAATATCGCAAGGTGTAAGTCCTTGGAGGCCTATAAATAACGCGGAACACAAGCCGCACTAATCCGGTCGTCCAAGCAGACACCCACTTACTGTTCTTCCGATGACCCCTGGCATCAGCCCTCCAACATATATAAAGGCGACGGCGTGCAACCCGGCTTGGATTTTATTCTCAGCGGACCCTTGTCGCGCGGCCTGCCGGCTTTCGTGCCAGTGTCACTGCTCTATGGCATTCCTGACGACGCTGTCGCCGAAATTATGTACTTGGAGAGCAAGGGCTATCCAATCCTGGGCGTCGAGCTGGGCGAAGAGCCTGACGGACAGTTCGTGCTGCCCGAGATGACGCCGAGCTATTCCCGCAATGGGCCACGGCGCGGCATCAATTTGACCCGTCGCTGAAGCTGGGCGAGCCGGTCTTTCGGGGCGTCAATTCCGACATGCCCGCCTGACCCGACGCCCAGGGCAATACTTCATGGTTCAACCGTTTTCTGAATTATTTGAATAGCAAGGGGCGCCTGAGTGACTTAGCCTTCATGTCCTACGAGCACTATCCATTCAACCCATGCCGCCTGGCTTGGTCGCGACTCTATAAAGAGCCGGGACTGGTGAAGAATATCATGCAGGTCTGGCGCAATGATGGCCTGCCGGCAAAATGTACCCATGTACATTACCGAATCCAACATCGCCTACAGCACCAATGAGTCATTTATGGATATCTTTGGCGCGCTATGGCTCGCAGATTACATGGGTACATTTCTGACCAATGGCGGCGGCGCGTTCTATTACCAATACGAGCCGCTGCCTATGTACGACGGCTGCCCGCAACAGAACTCCTGGGGCGCATTCGGCATGTTGGTCAGCGCGTGCCCACCTTCACGATCAGTGGAGTGGGGATTGGCGAATAGCCAACGCCGGATAGAAGGCAAGGCTTCTGTCATTATTTTGCCCTGAATTACGTGGCGCAGGGAACGAGGGACGGCGTGCACGGCAATCGACCATCGTTGGCGATCGTGGCTTTGCTCCTCTATGGTTCTCGACCCAGACAGGAAGCGGAACGGCCCGCAGAAATGAGCCTGGATTACGCAATAGGGTGTCGCCGTTTCGTGATGACGTGCAAGCCGGTTCCAAAAGCTGAAGTGAACAGTCAACTCGGGAAACTGAGGGACGCCCCAAAGCGCCTCCGAAATCGCCTTCGCGCCGATCGGATATGAGAGCGTGTGCGGAATTTTCGACTTGTGCTGAGTCGGGATGATCTGTTCCTGCTCCATCGTTCAACCCCGGCTCTCACATCTTTACAGCTTAGTGCTTTTCGCCGCCGGTGTGCCGTCATGGCGCTACACTCCGCCCTCTGTGCGATTTCGATCCAGGGAACAAAACGTGGCGGAGGAAGAGGGATTCGAACCCCCGAGTGAGTTACCCCACTAACGGTTTTCAAGACCGCCGCCTTCAACCACTCGGCCATTCCTCCGCTCTCCATTATAGGCGAGCATGGGCGAGCCGTGCTCGCCGGGATTCGCAAAAGTGCCGGACCAGCGGGCGGGAGCGTCTGTTCCGCATTTCGTCAAGCAACAAAAGTACGCCTATTATCAATCACTTACAGCCAGATCTTGTCACTCGCCGTGTCAGTGTGCTAATAATGGGTATCGGAGTCCGTTACCGACGGACGCCGGATCAACCCCGAAGACATAAAGGAAATTGGAGGTTTTGAGTTCATGAAGATTCGTCCGCTCTATGACCGCATCGTGGTCAAACGGATCGAGGATAAGGAAACCATGCAAGGTGGCCTGTACATCCCCGATTCAGCCAAGGAAAAGCCGCAGGAAGGCGAAGTGGTCGCCGTAGGCAAAGGCAAACGCCTGGAAGACGGCAAGCTGGTTCCGCTGGATGTCGAAGTGGGCAACCGCATTCTGTTCGGCAAGTATTCCGGCAGCGACATCAAGCTGGATGGAGAAGAGTTTTTGATCATGCGCGAGGACGAAGTTCTCGGCATTCTGGAAAGCCAGCCCAAAGTGGCGAAGAAGGCATCCTAAGGAGCAAACATCAATGGCGAAACAGATTATTTACGCAGAGAATTCCCGTCAAGCGATATTGCGCGGCGTCAACCAATTGGCCGACGCCGTGAAAGTGACGCTGGGCCCCAAGGGCCGCAACGTCGTATTGGAGAAGAAGTTCGGCGGCCCCAACATCACCAAAGATGGTGTGACGGTGGCCAAAGAGATCGAGCTGAAGGACCCGCTGGAAAACATGGGCGCGCAAATGGTGCGCGAAGTGGCGTCGAAGACCTCAGACGTAGCCGGCGACGGCACCACGACTGCCACCATCCTGGCGCAGTCGATTTTCCGCGAAGGCGTGAAGGCCGTGGCGGCGGGCGCCAACCCGATGGCGCTGAAGCGCGGCATCGACAAGGCCGTCGAAATGGCCGTCGAGGAAGTCAAGAAGCTATCCAAGCCGGTTTCCGGTGAGATGATCGCGCAGGTCGGCACGATTTCGGCCAACAGCGATTCGACCATCGGTAACATCATCGCGGATGCGATGAAGAAGGTCGGCAAGGACGGCGTGATCACGGTCGAAGAAGCCAAGACCATGCATACCGAGCTGAATACCGTGGACGGCATGCAGTTCGACCGCGGCTATCTCTCGCCCTATTTCGTGTCGGACGCCGAGCGCATGGAGTGCGTGCTGGATGATCCGTACATCCTGATCCACGAGAAGAAGATCAGCAACATGAAAGACCTGCTGCCGCTGCTCGAGCAGATTGCGCGCTCCGGCAAGCCGCTGCTGATCATCGCCGAAGAAGTGGAAGGCGAAGCCCTAGCCACGCTGGTGGTGAACAAGCTGCGCGGCACGCTGAACGCCTGCGCGGTGAAGGCGCCCGGCTTCGGCGATCGGCGCAAGGCCATGTTGGAGGATATCGCCGTTCTCACCGGCGGCAAATCCATCATGGAAGAGACCGGCATCAAGCTGGAAGGCGTGCGGCTGGATGATCTGGGCCGGGCCAAGCGCGTAACGGTGGACAAGGACAACACCACCATCGTGGACGGCAACGGTTCGCAGAAGAACATCGAGGGGCGCATCAAGCAGCTCCGCACGCAGATTGACGAAACCACCTCCGACTATGATCGCGAGAAGCTGCAGGAGCGGCTGGCGAAACTGGCCGGCGGCGTGGCGGTGATCAAGGTCGGCGCGGCCACCGAGACCGAAATGAAGGAGAAGAAGGCTCGCGTGGAAGATGCGCTGCATGCGACGCGCGCGGCGGTCGAGGAAGGCATTGTACCGGGCGGCGGCGTGGCTCTGCTGCGCGCATCCAAGGCGCTGCAAGGCGTGAAGGCGGATGGCGACGAGCAGATCGGCGTGGACATCGTGCGCAAGGCTTGCCAGGATCCGCTGCGGCAGATCGTGGTGAACTCGGGCACCGAGGGCGCCATCGTAGTGGAGCGGATCCGCGAGAATTCGAATCCGAATTTCGGGTTCAACGCGCAGACCGACCAGTACGAAGACCTGGTGGTTTCGGGCGTGATCGATCCGACTAAGGTGACCCGCACGGCGTTGCAGAACGCGGCGTCGATCGCGTCGCTGATGCTGACGACGGAAGCCATGGTAGCCGAGATTCCGGAGAAGAAGTCGGCTCCGGCGATGCCTGGCGGGCACGGTCCGGACATGGACTACTAAGCAACATGTAAACCGAGCCGCGACCGTAAGGGGCGGTAAGAGGCCGCGCTTCCGCCAAGGAGGCGCGGCTTTTTTCTTCTGCTCGCGTGGAGAACTCGCCGAAACCTCACGGTGTGGCTGGCACAAGGCCGCCGTCGCGCTCACCGGATCGGCAGAACGCTCAGTTCGTCGATCGCTGCGTAGTTACGAAAGTCCGTCGTCACTAAATGGCAGTTCCATTGTCGCGCTGCGGACGCGATCCACGCGTCCGCGGTCTGAATACGCTGGCCGGACCGCCGGCACTGGTCAACCACGTTTACCCAAATCGCGCACGTTTGTTCATCTGGATCCACAGTCAAATATAAGGACATGTGCTGCTCCAGCGCCGCACGACGGGCGGCTCCCCAATTGTTCGCTGCCGGCCAGAGCAGCAACTCAGATCGCGGCATAAAGGAAATCAATAGCTGATGGCCGGCAACCGCGTTGATGCACGCCTGCCGGAGCGAATGGCGCCGGCTGAACAGGATCGACACGATATTGGTGTCGACCAGTCAGAACACTCATTTGATTTCGGGCAGTACGGCGTCGTTCCGGTTACGCATTTGCTGAATTTTTTCGGTAAATGCGTCGACCTCGCGGGGATTGCCGTCGTCGGAAGGGCAGAAGTCCCACACCGGTGCCTTTAGCTTTAGCCCTGGAATGGCCAGGCTCGGGCCTTGCAATGCCTCGATATCGACTATCTTCGCCATACACCCAGGCTACCTCATATCGAAGAAGTGGTCCCTCTTGCTTCGCGACGCTAACCCGCCTGTCTGCTTGCCGTCCGGACATTTTTGTTCGACACTGGCATAGTGCGAGACAATGAGTTGTCCGGCGCATTCTCGGCCTAGGCAAACACCGCGGTGTGCAGGCCCGCTGGGTCGTAAATCGCGGCACGGAGAGCCATGCGCAACCTGAAGGATGAACTCGACAAAGGCGCCTACCACAAGATGCTCAAGCAACTGGGCATCAACGAAGCATACATGGAGTAGAGGAGGCACCGTTCGTTTATCCAGCAAGGTTCGAGCGCGGACAAAAGCCGCACGCCGCGGTAATCACGTTTCGGGTTATCCCCGAGGCAATCGCGCGGCGGGAACGGTGGGAGAGACGCGGACTGGCAGGCGGCCGATTGCCTGGACGAGGCGATTGCCGGAAGAATCGTCGATGGTCGCAAAATTCCTACGGCGTCGAAGGCTATGCTAAGCGGGGAGAGCGGCTGATCCCCGTACCGGCGCCGATGGCGGCCAAGGCGGCGCTGTATCTGGCGATGCGGCAGGCCGGCGTGACCAACGTGCAATTGGCGGAAAAGCTCGGTTGCGATGAGCGGGAAATCCGTAGAATGCTGGACCCCCGGCACGCGACCAAATTGCCGCGCATCAAGGAGGCGCTCGCGGTGCTCGGGAAGCGTCTCGTGCTGGGAGTTGAAGAGGCGGCGTGAGCGCTCGATTTGACATTCGCCCCTCCATCCCGCTACTCTGAATAGATCGTAGCAACGATTCGGAGACGTGTGTCAATGAGTACGGAGTTCCCTTCCAAGAACGGGATTGAGCGGCAGTGGCATGTGCTGGATGCCGACGGTCGCGTGCTGGGCAAAGTCGCCAGCAAGGCCGCCATGCTGCTGATGGGCAAGCACAAACCAACCTATGCCCCGTTCCTGGACACGGGCGATCACGTGGTGGTCGTCAACGCCGCCAAGGTGCGGCTCAGCGGCAAAAAGGACGAGAAGAAACTGTACCGGCATTTTACGGGTTATCCCGGTGGACTGGTGGAAACCAGCGCCAAGCGCGTGCGGGAAACGCGGCCGGTGCGCATGATTGAAGAAGCCGTGGCGGGTATGCTGCCTAAAACCAAACTGGGCAAGCAGATGTACCGCAAACTGAAGGTTTACGCGGGCGACAAGCATCCGCACGCGGCGCAGAAGCCGGCGGCGCTGGCTCTCGATTAGGAAGGATTCATTTAGTGGCAGCAAGCATCGTTCAATATCTTGGTACGGGGCGCCGGAAGGAATCGGTGGCCCGTGTTTTTCTGCGGCCCGGCAAAGGGGATTTCACGGTAAACGGGAGAGCGTTCGACAACTACTTCCCCACCGAAGCCGCCCGCGCGTCGGTGCGGCAACCGCTGTTGGCCACCGAGACGGCCGATAAGTTCGACGTTTTGATGACAATGGTGGGCGGCGGCATATCCGGGCAAGCGGGCGCCGCGCGATTAGGGATCGCGCGCGCATTGTGCGAGTTCAATGTGGAGCTGCGGCCGCGGCTCAAGAAACTGGGGTTCCTGACCCGCGACCCGCGCCAGCACGAGCGCAAGAAGTACGGCCAGAAGGGCGCGCGCAAGCGGTTCCAGTTCTCGAAACGGTAACGTTTCGTATTTTAGCCTTCGTGGCTGGTGGTCGCACGCAAATCCCGCTTTGGACCGCGTGCGGCGCCGGGACACGAATCATTTAAGGAGATAATTTTACGCCTGCAATATCCATGAAAGAATTGCTCGAAGCCGGCGTTCACTTCGGGCACCAGACCAAGCGCTGGAATCCGAAGATGAAGGAGTATATCTTCGGCGAACGTAACGGTATCTACATTATCGACCTGCAGAAGACCTTGAAGATGTTCAAGGACGCCGCCCGGTTCGTGGGCGAAATGGCCTCGCAAGGCAAGAACGTGCTGTTTGTGGGGACCAAGCGGCAGGCCCAGGAAGCCATCTCCGAGGAAGCCCGGCGCTGCCAGATGTACTTTGTGAATCAGCGCTGGCTGGGCGGATTGCTCACCAACATGACTACGGTGCAGCGGTCCATCAAGCGGCTGAAGGAATTGGAGGGCATGGCCAGCGTGGAAGGTGGTTACGCGGGCCGGCCGAAGAAAGAAGTCATTCGATTGGAGCGGGAGCGCAAACATCTCGATTCGAATCTGCAGGGGATCAAAGACATGCCCGGCCTGCCGGACGTGCTGTTTGTGATTGACTCCAACAAAGAGGCCATCGCGGTGAAGGAAGCGCGGCGGTTGGGCATTCCGGTGGTGGCGATTGTCGACACTAACTGCGATCCGGACGAAGTGGATTACGTGATTCCGGGCAACGATGACGCGCTGCGCGCCATTCGCCTGTTCGCCAGCAAGATCGCCGATTCGGTAATCGAAGGCCGCGCGCTGGCCAGCGAGCAGGAATTCACGGCGGAGAAGATTGTCGCCGATGAAGCGCCGGTCGAGGTCGAAGAAGTGCCGGAGTATACCGAATACGTGGATCCGAAGTACGCCGAGAAGATCATGGCGGAATCGCTGATGGAAGACGACGAGCCGGAACACGTAGCGCCGCGCAAGGGTCCCAACTCGGAGACGGATATACCCGAACCGGAGCCCGAGGCGGTCAGCACAGAAGGCGGGCACTAAAGACTAGCCGCAAATGCACGCGGATCATTATATTTATCATTAGCGTGTATCTGCGTTCATTCGCGGCCATCTGATTTTGGTTTTTTCAGGGAAAGAGCTATGGCGGACATTACCGCGCAACTTGTAAAGCAGCTTCGCGACCGGACAGGCGCGGGCATGATGGAGTGTAAGAGCGCCCTGGTGGAGAGCGGTGGCGATATCGGTGGCGCGGAAGTGATCCTGCGCAAGCGGGGCATCGCGTCGGCGGGCAAGAAGGCGGCACGCGTGACTAAGCAGGGATTGATCGGCAGCTATATCCATTCGGGCGGTCAACTCGGCGTGCTGGTGGAAATCAACTGCGAGTCCGATTTCGTGGCACGCACCGGCGATTTCAAAGAACTGGTGCACGATGTTGCCATGCACATCGCCGCGGCCGATCCGCGCTACATCCGCAAAGAGGACGTGCCGCAGGAGGCGATGGATAAAGAGCGCGACATTCAGCGGGGCCGCGCGCTGTTCGAGGGCAAACCAGAGAACATCGTGGACCGCGTAGTCGAGGGACGCATGTCGAAGTTCTACGAAGAGGTGTGCCTGCTCGAGCAGCCTTTCGTGAAGGAGGCGACGCTCACTGTGGGTCAGTTGATCAAGACAAAGATTGCCAAGCTGGGCGAGAACATCACGGTGTCGCGCTTCATACGTTATAAGGTTGGAGACGTGGCGGCCGTCGAGAGCGGCGGCGATACGGCGGCCGAAGCAAGTGTCCCCGCATAAGCGCATTCTGCTGAAGCTGAGCGGCGAAGTCATGGCCGGCGGCGCCGCTTTTGGCATCGATGCCGAGCGTGTCCGCGCCCTGGCTGCCGAGGTGGCTGGCGTAGCCGGCGCCGGCGTCGAGATCGGCGTAGTGGTGGGCGGTGGAAATATCTTCCGGGGCGTTGCCGCGGCGGCCAAGAACATGGATCGCGTCACGGCCGATCACATGGGTATGCTGGCCACGGTGATCAACTCGCTGGCGTTGCAGGACGCCATGGAGCAGATCGGCGCGAAGACCCGCGTGATGAGCGCCATCGAGATGCACGAGGTGGCCGAGCCTTATATCCGGCGGCGCGCCATACGGCACTTGGAGAAGGGCCGCATCGTGATTTTCGCCGCCGGAACTTCCAATCCCTATTTTTCGACAGACACCGCGGCCACGCTGCGCGCGCTCGAGATTCGCGCCGAGGTGATCGCCAAGGCCACCCGCGTTGACGGCGTTTACGATAAGGACCCCTTGAAGTTTTCCGATGCCGTGATGTACCGTGAGGTATCGTACTTGGAGGTGTTGTCCAAAGCGCTGGGCGTGATGGATGCGACCTCCATAGCCATGTGCCGGGACAACAAGCTGCCGGTGATAGTATTCAATTTGAACACGAGCGGCAATATTATGAGAATGGCGATGGGCGAGCCTATCGGCACGCTCATCCACTAGCCCACTATGAAACCTGAACATACCGCCGAGCCCAGCGGGCCGGCCTTCCAATCCGTCAAAGACGTACAGAACCACCTGCGGACGCGCATGGAGAAAGCTATGGGCGATCTGCAGCACGAGATGGCCACCATCCGCACGGGCCGCGCGACGCTGAGCCTGCTCGATCACATCCGCGTGGATTATTACGGAACGCCGTCGCCGCTGAACCAGATCGCCACGCTGCACGTACCGGAGCCCAGCCTCATCACCATTCAGCCTTACGATGTGTCCCAGATCGGCGCTATCGAGAAGGCGATTCGCGTGTCGGACCTGGGGCTGAATCCGTCGAACGACGGCAAGCTAATCCGGCTGCCCATCCCGCCGCTGACCGAGGAGCGCCGCAAAGAATTCGTCAAGCGCCTGCACGGCGTGGCCGAGCACCATCGCGTGTCGCTGCGCAATGTCCGCCGCGATGGCAACGAAGCCATCAAGAAGCTGGCCAAGGATAAGGCCATCACCGAGGATGAAGACAAGCGCGCGCACGACGAGATCCAGAAGATGACCGACGGGTATATCGAGAGGATCGACCAGGCGTCGCGGGTGAAGGAAAAAGAGATTTTGGAGATTAAGTAGCACGCGCAAGCAGCGGCCCTATTGCGACCGGCACTTCATTAGGCACGGTGGAGAGTTTTCGGCGCGGAACGCTGAGGACTATGAGAAGCTGGCAGAGGGGTTTCTAAGCGGCCCCCCGCGAGAGACAGCCCTCCCCCACGGAGGTCCAACCGGCTCGGACTACTTTAAGGCGAACTGCAGGAAGTAGGGAAACAAAATGTACACCTGCCCAGTTTGTGGATTTGACGGGCTAGCTGAGCCGCCCCTGAACTTTACGATCTGTCCGTGTTGTGGAACGGAGTTCGAGTATGACGACGTCAGAATGACGGTCGAACTCCGCTCGGCATGGCTTAGAGGCGGGGCGCGCTGGTGGAGCACCGTAGATCCACAACCGCCGAATTGGGATCCGGACGCGCAATTGAGTGCCATGATGGCTCGGCCGCAGTCCCCAGCCACTCGCTGAGCGCGAGCCGGCGAGGGGGAGAGTTCGCCACGAAATTTTCGAACCCGAACGAGGGGCTTCAGCGTAATATAGATCTTTGGGCAGAACTGCGCCCGCTCACCGGAGAACTACCATCGCATGACCATCACCTACGAACGCGCTGTGTCCTATGCTGTGCCCGTCTTTCTGACGCTGATTGCCGCCGAGTTCGCGGCGGACCGCATCAAGGGGAGCCGCTATTATAGCCTGGCGGACACCATCAACAGCTTGAGCTGCGGCATTGTCAGTACGGGCATGCGGGTGTTCTGCGGCTTCTTCGCCCTTTTCAGCTATCAGTGGATGTACAACCACGTGGCGCCTGTGCACCTGCCGCCGGGCAATTGGGCAGTCTGGATCTTCGCGTTCGTGTTGTACGACTTTTGCTTCTATTGGCTGCACCGCGTCGGGCACACGGTAAACCTGGGATGGGCGGCGCACGTGGTGCATCACCAGAGCGAGGAATTCAATCTGACCACCGCGCTGCGGCAGTCGGGCACCGACTCGATTCTCGGCTGGACCTTCTTTCTGCCGCTGGCGATCGCCGGCGTGCCGATGACCGTCTATCTGTTTGTGGGCCTGGCGCAGGTATTCTATCAATTCTGGCCGCACACCCAGCTCATCAATAAGCTGGGCTTCCTGGACCGCTGGATCCAGACACCGTCGAACCACCGGGTGCACCACGCGCAGAACGACGCCTATCTGGATAAGAACTACGTCGGCGTGTTCATGATTTGGGATCACCTGTTCGGCACCTATCAGGACGAGTTGGACGAAGATCCGTGCATCTTCGGCATCCGCGGGCAACTGCACAGTTGGAATCCGGTGTGGGCGAACGTGCACTATTACTGGGCTATGGCGAAGGACGCCTGGTACGCGCGTTCGTGGGCCGACAAGGTAAGAGTCTGGTTCATGAACCCCGGCTGGCGGCCCGCCGACGTGGCTGCTCGCTTTCCGAAGAAGTCCTACGATCCGCGCGTGGATTACGCCAAGTATGACCCGGCGCGCAGCCTGGCGCTCAGCGCGTATGGATTGGCGCAGTTCGTGACGCTGGTGCTGGCGTTCAATCAATTCCTGGCTTTGCTGCCCAAGCAAGCGGCTTGGCTCAATGTCACCTATTTTGTGTGGCTGCTCATCAGCCTGGTGTGCCTGGGCGGCGTGCTGGAGAGCCGCCGCGAGTTCATGTACGCCGAAGCCGCCCGGCTGGCGCTGACCGCCGTGGTGATGGTGGCGCGCGGCGGCTGGTTCGGCAACGCGCATCAGTTGTACGTCATGATTCCTATTCTGGTTTTCGCCCCGCTTTCGCTGGTGTGGCTGTGGCTGGCGGCAAGAATTGCGCCGGCGCCCGCCACGGCTGCCGCGTAGACGCCCTCGGGCATTAAAAAAAGATTAGCCATTCCGCCCCGGTTTTGCACCTATGTAGGTAAGGAGTTACCGGCGGATGCGTCGCGGCCTTCATCTACGCCGCGTCATTATCCGTCCCGACGACCACATTAGCGGAGAGGTGTCCGGCGCCCGATAAGGATCACGTCTGACCCTCTCCGCTAGGGGCGTCCCGTTCCAGGGGAAAGCGGGACTCCTCTTTCCAAGCCACCGGCAAGACGCCACACCTGCGGACGATTTCCATCCGAACGCTAACGTTAGAGTACAATTGAAGCGTCCATGAAACCATTCGCGTTCCTTCGCGTTGATTCGCGGCTCATTCTCCTGCTGGCCTTGGCCCCCGCCCTCGATGGGCAAATGCTGCTGCGCGAGCACTGGGCGATTCAATCCTCGGCGCTGGTCGCGGACTCGGCCGATGCGATCTCGCGGCCCGGCTACCAGACCCGCGGCTGGTATCCGGCCACCGTGCCCTCGACCGTACTCGCCGCGCTGGTCGCGGACCAGGTCTATCCGGATCCGGGCTTCGGCATGAACCTGCGCTCGATCTCCGGTGCCGTCTATCCGATCGGCTCCGTCTTCTCCAACATCCACATGCCGCCCGACCGCCCCTTCCGGCCCCCGTGGTGGTTCC
>Ga0073928_10003593_pt1 | contig 24218 bp, 19 predicted proteins | sample PaiPotPPA55metaG_FD_76969 | JGI IMG/M metagenome (GOLD analysis project Ga0073928, IMG submission 76969) | Iron sulfur acid spring bacterial and archeal communities from Banff, Canada, to study Microbial Dark Matter (Phase II) - Paint Pots PPA... ...
ACTACGCACCGACGCGACCGCCACGGCTACCCCCGGCGCACGGCCTGGGTGACCAGGGTGCGCCCGAAGTCCCACATCAGGCCGGTGCCCCGGTGCGCGTCGCGCATCACGTCGTCGAAGGCTGCGAGGAAACGTTCCACCTCGGACTCGCCGATCGTCAAGGGCGGAAGCAGTTTGATGACGTCCATGTGGTCCCCGGAGACCTGGGTCAGGATCCGGTGCCGCTGGAACAGCGGCACGACCACCATCTGTGCGAACAGGCCCTTGCGCGCCGCCTGCAGGGTGTTCCAGCCGGCCTTGAGCTTGAGCGAGCGCGGCTTGCCGAATTCGAACCCGATCATCAGGCCGCGGCCGCGCACGTCGGCCAGCATCTCGTACTTATCGATCCGCGAGGTCAGCTCGTCCTTCAGCAGGGTGCCGATCCGCTCCGCGTTCTCGATGAGCCGCTCGTCCTCGATGACCTTGAGGGTGGCCAGGCCGGCCACCATGGCCATCGCGTTCGACCCGAAGGTGGAGTCGTGGGCCAGCACCCGGTCCATCGAGGAGTAGACCTTCTCGAAGACCCAGTCCTTCGCCATGGTGGCGCCGACCGGCACGAAGCCGCCGGACAGGGCCTTGGCCAGGGTGACGATGTCCGGCTGCACGTCCTCGTATTCGTAGGCGAAGAAGCGCCCGGTGCGCCCGATGCCCGTCTGCACCTCGTCGCAGATCAGCAGCGCGCCGTGCTCCTTGAGCAGCGCGTGCGCGGCGGAGAGGAACCCGGCCGGCGGCAGCTGCACGCCCTTGCCCTGGATGCTCTCCACCAGCAGCGCGGCCACCCCGCCCCGGCGCAGTTCGGCCTCGAGCGCCTCGAGATCGCCGAAGGGCAGCCGGGTGTCCGGCAGCAGCGGGTCGAAGCCGTCCCGGAACTCCGCCGCGCCGTTGACCGAGAGGGAGCCGGCGGTCAGGCCGTGGAAGGCGTGGTCCCAGTAGAGGATCCTGGTCCGGCCGGTGGCGTAGCGCGCGAACTTGAGCGCGGCCTCGACGGCCTCGGTGCCGCTGTTGCCGAAGTAGACGCGGTCCAGGTGCGGCGCGCGGGCGAGCAGCTTCTCCGCGAGCAGGCCGGCCAGCAGCGGGGAGTCGAACTGGACCATGTCCGCGAGGTCGCCGTCGAGCACCTGGTGCAGGGCGCCGCGGACGACGGGGTGGTTGCGCCCCACGCCGAACACGCCGAAGCCGGCCAGGAAGTCGAGGTAGTCCTGTCCGTCCGCGTCGTACATGTACGCGCCCTCGGCGCGGGTGTACGTGCGGTCGAATCCGATCGCGTGCAGCATCCGGGGCAGCGCCGGATTGAGCATCCGGCCCTGGAGTTTATGGCCCTCACCAGCCCGCTCGCCCAGAAGCTTGCCGAGGTCGAATCCCTCGTCCATGTGCCGAACCTCCTCGCGCCTGTTACATCAGTGCGCCCCCTACCCATACGGGGCCCGACGTAGACGGTCACGTTTGGATATACCTTCTCGCGTCGGATCTGAGCAGATGGTAGCTATACCTGCGACGCGCCGGGGTGCCTTTGCGCTCTGAACCCCGGCGCGTCGCATCATGAACCGGCTGAGCGGTACGACGGGGGCGGACGAGCGGTCGCCGGGCGGGAGCGTGGCGGGCGGACAACTGAGGACGAACCATGGCCAGTTCTTAGGATTGGTTTCGATTCGGTCTCAGCACCCTCTCAAGTTGGCGGCCGATGGTAATCGCATGACCGAGACGCCGCAGAGCTCCTACCCGCAGCCCGTACCGCCGCAGCCGGCCCAGCAGCCGCAGCCCCAGGCCCAGCCGTACCCGCAGCCGCAGGCTCAGGGACCGGCTCAGGCGTACCCGAACCCGCACCAGCACGCCCAGCCGCAGGCACCGGCCGCGGCGCAAGCGCAAGCCCAGCCGTACCCGCAGGCACCGGCGCAAGCCCAGCCGCACCCGCAGCACGCCGCCGGCGCCTTCGCCCAGCCCGCCGCGGTGCAGCCGGACGATCCGCTGGTGGTCACCGCGCAGCACGGCGAGTACGCCTGGGGCGCAGGACAGTCCGGCGGCTACGGCGGCGGCCTCCCGCCGGTTCCGCCGGAGCTCGCGCTCGGCCCGCAGCCGCCCAAGCGCAGCAAGCGCAAGGTGGGCCTGTCGATGGCCGTGGCCGTCGCCGTCTTCGCCGCCGCCATAGGCGGGTTCTCCGGTGCCTACTTCGACCACCAGTTCAACGGCAGCTCCTCGGCCTCAGTCAGCGTCGTCACCGGCTCGAACAGCTCGGACACCACCACCACGGTCGGCGCGGTGGCCAAGTCGGTGCTGCCCAGCGTCGTGAAGATCACCGAGACCACCAGCAGCGCCGAGGGCATCGGCTCCGGCATGGTCATCTCGAGCAACGGCTACATCGTCACCAACAACCACGTCATCTCGGACTACGTCTCCGAGGGCGGCACGCTGACCGTCACCGACTACACGGGCAAGACCTACAGCGCCAAGGTCGTCGGCTACATCGCGGCGGACGACATCGCGATCATCCAGGTCGAGGGCGGCTCGAACTGGAAGCCGGTCACCTTCGCCAACTCCGACAACGTCCAGGTCGGCGACCAGACCGTCGCCATCGGCTCGCCCGACGGCCTGCAGAACACGGTCACCTCCGGCATCGTCTCCGCGCTCAACCGGAGCGTGTCGGTCTCCGAGTCCACCACCCAGGGCACCGGCAACGGCAGCGGCGGCTTCCCCGGCTTCAACTGGGGCGGGAGCACCACGACGACGGTGACCTACTCCGCGATCCAGACCGACGCCTCGATCAACCCGGGCAACTCCGGCGGCCCGCTGCTCAACTCCGCGGGCCAGGTCATCGGCATGAACTCGGCGATCTACTCGTCCTCCTCGTCCAGCTCCTCGAGCTCCGAGTCCGGCTCGGTCGGCCTCGGCTTCGCGATCCCGTCGAACAAGATCGTTACCGACATAAAGAAGATCGAGGCCGGCGGCGGCGACTCGAGTTCCAACTCCAGCACCACCGGCTGACGGCGGCTGACGGCGGCGCCCGGGACGGGCCGGGCACGGTACTTTTGAGGGCATGGGCCGGGTGATCCCCGGACCCGTGCCCTTGCCCGTCTCCGCCCACGATCTGGGCGGCCGTCACATCGGAGTGACCACATGGATGCTGCGCGCCGCGCCCTGCTGCCCACCGAGGAGGCGCAGGCACTGTTCGAACTCACCGAGGAGCTCGGCGCCAAGGAGCTGGCCCCCCGGGCGGCCCAGGCCGAGGCCTCGAGCGAGTTCCCGCGCGACGCCTTCCGCCTGCTCGGCCAGTCCGGCCTGCTCGGCCTGCCCTACGACGAGCGCCACGGCGGAGGCGGCCAGCCCTACGCCGTGTACCTGCAGGTCGTCGAGGAGCTGGCGCGGAACTGGCTGGCCGTCGGCCTCGGTGTGTCGGTGCACACCCTCTCCTGCCACGCGCTCGCCGGATTCGGCACCGACGAGCAGCGGGAGCGCTGGCTGCCGGACATGATCGGCGGCGATCAGCTCGGCGCCTACTGCCTCTCGGAGCCCGCCTACGGCTCGGACGCCGGGAACCTGAGCACCCGGGCCAGGCAGGAAGCCGACGGCGGCTACGTCATCGACGGCACGAAGGCCTGGATCACCCACGGCGGCGAGGCCGATTTCTACACCGTGCTGGCCCGCACCGGCGCCGAGGGTCCGAAGGGCATCAGCGCCTTCCTGGTCGAGGGCGGCGCCCCGGGCCTGAGCGCGGCCCCGCCGGAGCACAAGATGGGCATGCGCTCCAGTCCGACCGCACAGGTGCGTTTGGAGGGCGTGCACGTGCCGGCCGAACGCCGGATCGGCGAACCTGGACAGGGCTTCGAGATCGCGATGAAGGCGCTGGACTGCGGGCGGCTCGGCATCGCGGCCTGCGCGGTCGGCCTGGCGCAGGCCGCGCTCGACGTGGCCACCGGCTACGCCAAGGAGCGGGTCCAGTTCGGCAAGCCGATCATCGAGCACGAGGCCGTGGGCTTCCTGCTGGCGGACATGGCCGCGCGCACCGAGGTCGGCCGGGCGGCGTACCTGGCCGCGGCCCGGCTGCGGGACCTCGGCCTGCCCTTCGCCCGGCAGGCCGCCATCGCCAAGCTGCACTGTACGGACGCTGTCATGCAGAGCACGGTCGACGCGGTCCAGGTGCTCGGCGGCGCGGGCTACACCACCGACTTCCCGGTCGAGAGGTTCATGCGGGAGGCGAAGGTGCTGCAGATCGTCGAGGGCACCAATCAGATCCAACGGCACGTCATCGCGCGTTCGCTGGCCCGTGACTGACCGCGGGCGGCCGGGGGAGCGTGCCGGAGCGGGCGCGCGTGACACAGGGGGCAGTCCGCGCGCCGACGCTTCCTATGAGAGCATTGTCACGGAAATGATCGGCCGCTGTGCGGGTATGTCATCCCTAGTCAACTTCTCGGCCAGGGCAGCGTAATCCTCATGGGGGTCTCCCCCCTGTTCAATTCCGAGGCGGTTCGGATGTATCGAGGCGGCGACGGCATGCGGATCTTCGGATTCGCCAACTTGGTCGCGGTGGCGGCCCTCGCGGGCGGGTTCCTCGTCGGCGGACTCCAGTCCCTGATCGTGGTGGCCCTGCTGGGCGTGCTGGAGATCGCGGTCTCCTTCGACAACGCGATCGTCAACGCGACGGTGCTGGCCCGGATGGACCGGTACTGGCAGCGGATGTTCATGACGGTCGGCGTGGTCATCGCCGCGATCGGGATGAGGCTGCTGCTCCCGCTGATCATCGTCTCGATCGGCGCGCACCTGACCCCCTGGCGGGCCGTCGACCTGGCCTACGAGAATCCGGACCGCTACCACGCGCTGCTGCTCTCCGCCCAGCCGGGCATCGCCGCCTTCGGCGGGCTCTTCCTGCTGATGATCGCCATCGCGTTCTTCCGCGAGGAGCGCGACGTGCACTGGTGGCCGGCGGTGGAGAAGCGGCTGCCACGACTGCTCGGCCGCAAGGGCGTCCCGCAGCTGATCGCCCTGCTGTTCACCGCGATCGCCGGGGTGACCGTGCCGACGGTCCTGCGTGACCGCGTGGTCTTCGGCTGCCTGCTCGGCCTGATCTGCTATCAGGGGATCCACCTGCTCTCCGACCAGGTGGCCGATCGCGCCGACGCCGACGGCGGATCCCGGCCGCGCGCGACGGTGCAGGGGCGCGGCGCGATGCTGCTGTTCGTCTACCTGGAGCTGCTGGACGCCACCTTCTCCATGGACTCGGTCATGGGCGGCTTCTCGGTCACCGTGGACATCGCGCTGATCACCTTGGGCCTGGCGATCGGCGCGGGGTACATCCGAGCCCTAACCGTGTACGTCGTGCGCAAGGGCACCCTGGAGCAGTACCGCTACCTGGAACACGGGGCGTACTACTCGATCGCGCTGCTCTCCGTGCTGCTGCTGTGGGAGGTGTGGCGCGACGTCCCGGACTGGCTGACCGCGTGCGCCGGCGCCATAGTGATCACCGCGGCCTGGGCCACCTCCGTCTGGGCGGCCAAACGCCAGCAGCGCGAGGAGGAAAGACTCGCCGCGGAAACACCGGGTGAGCAGGCCACGATCCAGCAGTTCATCGGAGCGCCGAACGCCCAGGCCGAGCGGGACGCGGACGGCGGTCCGGACAGCATGCCGAAGCGCCCGCCGGTAGCGAGCTGAGGCGGGCTCACCGCCCGGCCTGCTCGAGCTACTCGCACAAGGTTCTGCTCACGTTCTGCGTCTACTCAGGCTCCTCCGGAGCGCTCAGCTTGTGCTCCTGCGGCACCTCGATCGCGCGGCGCAGCAGTTCGAGTCGATACGGCAGCGGCTGCCAGCCCGGCGAGCCGGCCAGTTCCGCGTTGAGCTCGACCACCGCCCTGGTATACGCGCGCTGAAGGCCGCGCGGCCGTAGCGGCATGCCCGGCGGACGCCGGATCGCGTGCCCGTCCGCGGCCGGGAGCCCCGCGTGGTTGCCCGCCACCGACACCCACAGCGACTTGACGCCCAGTTGGAACTCGTCCACCAGCTCCTGACGCCGCGCCAGCCAGTTGCGCAGCGATGCGGCGGTGCCCCTGGACAGCGCGATCCGTTCCGTCACCGGCTCGGCCACCCTGCGCGCCTGCGGTTTGCGGATGATCGTGACCGCGGGCTCCAGCACGGCGAGCTCGATGTCCTGAACCGTCAGCGCGCACAGCTCGCCGACCCGCGCTCCCGTGTCCAGCACCGTTCCGATGATCGCCAGCAGCCGCACGTGCGAGGCGAGCACCGGCGGATTCTCCGCGCGCTCCACCAGGTAGGCGCGCAGCTGCGAGCGGGTGGGGGCGTTGACCGTCTCGTGCACCTCCTGCTGCAGGGCCCGCACGTCGAGCCGCAGCGGCAGGCTGAGCTCCTTGGCCAGGATCTTCAGGCAGTCCTCGCGCACCCGCATGGACGCCGCGCTGGAGACCGCGCCGGGGACGTTGCTGGCCCGGGTGCGCAGCTCGCCGCGGCGGCCGAGCTCCAGGTAGGAGCTGACGGCCTGCGGCTGGAATAGGTCGGCCGCGGTGCGCACCGGCTCGGCGGGCTGGAACTCCGGATGGGCCAGGGCGAGCCGCAGTTCCTTGACGAACCAGCGGATCTGCCTGGCCCGGGCCGGGCTGGTGCTCTCCAGGCCGCACAGCCGCTGCGCCGCCGCGGTCACCTGCTCGACCGCCTCGGCCGCCTGCAACGCCTGAGACTCCGTCATGCCGATCAAGGGTAGTCGCGCCCACCGACAGACCGGACCGGCCGACCACCAGCTGATCTCGATGCCGCAGCACACCCCCGGTACGACTACCGTTAACCGGGTGGAGGACATCGATGTACAGATCGTGCGGCTGCTGCTGGAGGACGGGCGGATGAGCTACACCGACGTGGGCAAGGCCACCGGCCTGTCCACCTCGGCCGCCCACCAGCGGGTACGACGGCTCGAACAGCGCGGGATCATCAAGAGCTACCGGGCCGTGGTGGACATCGAGGCGCTCGGCCTGCCGCTGACCGCGTTCATCTCGGTCAAGCCCTTCGACCCGGCCGCCCCGGACGACGTGCCGGAACGGCTCGCCGGCCTGCCCGAGATCGAGTCGTGCCACTCGGTCGCCGGGGACGAGAACTACATCCTCAAGATCCGCGTCGCCACCCCCGCCGACCTCGAGGGTCTGCTGACCCGGATCCGCTCGGCGGCCAACGTCTCCACCCGCACCACCATCGTGCTCTCCACGTCCTTCGACGGACGTACGCCCGATCTTCCCGGGAGGCTGCCGTTAGGCTGACGGCGTGACCAGTACGAGCAGCCCGACACCCGCGGCCGACCGCGTCGTCGGCGAGCAGCGCACCCTGTTGCGCGGCGGCGCCGTGTACAACCCGGCCGAGCCCTACGCCACCGCGATGCTTACGGTCGGCGACACCGTCGCCTGGATCGGTTCCGAGGACGGTGCAGATCTGCAGGCGGACGCCGCCGACACGGTGATCGACCTCGAGGGCGCGTTGGTGACGCCGGCGTTCGTCGACGCACACGTGCACGCCACCTCCACCGGGCTCGCGCTGACCGGCCTCGACCTGGCCGGCGCGACCTCCGGCACCGAGCTGCTCGATCGGGTCGCCGCCTACGCCGCGACGCTCCCGCCCGACGCCGTCGTGCTCGGCACCGGCTGGGACGAGACCGAGTGGGCCGACGCGATCGCGCCGAGCGCCGCCGAGCTCGACCGGGCCGGAGGCGGGCGCCAGGTCTACCTCTCCCGCGTCGACGTGCACTCCGCCGCCGTCTCCCCGGCCCTGCTCGCCGCGGTGCCGGAAGCGTCCAGGGCGCCCGGTTTCCGCGCGTCCGGCCTCGTCACCCGGGACGCACACCACCTGCTGCGCACCGCAGCCTTCGAACGGATCACCGCGGATCAGCGCACGGCCGCGCAGCGCGCCGCGCGCGACCGCGCCGCGCAGCTCGGCATCGGCGCCCTGCACGAGTGCGGCGGACCGCAGATCTCCGGTGAAGCCGATTTCACCGGCCTGCTGCGGCTCGCGACCGCCGAACCGGGACCGTACGTGTTCGGATACTGGGGCGAGCTGACCGACCCGCTCAAGGCGATCGAACTCGGGGGAGTGGGCGCGGGCGGCGACCTGTTCATCGACGGCGCGATCGGCTCGCGCACCGCGGCCCTGCGCGACCCCTACGAGGACGCGGCCGAGACCGGAAACCCCGCGCACGGCGGCGTGACCTACCTGGAGGGCGAGCAGATCGCGGGCTTCCTCGCGGCCTGCGCCGAGGCCGGGGTGCAGCCCGGCTTCCACGTCATCGGCGACTACGCGATGGACGTGCTCGTCGGGGCGCTCGAGCTGGCTGCCGACGCCGTCGGCGCGGACCGGATCAGGGCCCTGGCAGTGCGGGCCGAGCACGCCGAGATGGCCGACGCCGCGGCGATCGGGAAACTGGCCAAGTACGGCGTGGTGGTCAGCGCGCAGCCCGGCTTCGACGCGGCCTGGGGCGGTCCGGAGGGCATGTACGTGCGGCGCCTCGGGGCGGCCCGCGCCGAGGGCATGAACCCCTTCGCGGCGTACGGCGCGGCCGGAGTGGTCCTCGCCTTCGGCTCCGACTCGCCGGTCATCCCGATCGGGCCGTGGCAGGCCGTGCGCGCCGCCGCGTTCCACCGCACCGCGGGCTCCCGGATCACCGTGCGCGCCGCGTTCGCCGCGCACACCCGCGGCGGCTGGCGGGCGCTGCGGCCCGGGGCCCCCGGAGTGCCGGGCGACGAACACGGCGTGCTGGCCCCGGGCGCGGCGGCGACGTACGCGGTGTGGCGTGCCGGAGACCTGGTCGTGCAGACGCCGGACAGCCGGGTCGCGGCGTGGTCCACCGATGAGCGGGCCGGCGTGCCCGGACTGCCCGACCTGACTCCCGGCGAGCCGTTGCCCGAGTGTCTGCGGACCGTGGTGCGCGGCCAGGCTGTGCATGATCTTCTCGCGGCGTGAGAATTCTTACCGGGCCCTAAGAAGTGTGTGGGAATGGTGAGGGAACCGGCCCGCAGCGCGGTGCCGTCGGTACGGATGCGCAAAAATGAACCTGAGGCGGCCGCGTACGGCGCCGCGTGAGTTCTTCAGATCGAGCGAGCGGAAGGGCCATCCGTGGCACACCTCTGGCGTCCCCGGCGCCCCCGGCCGGGGCGGGCATGGCTGCCGCACCTGGGCGCGATGGCCTCGGGCGGGCTGCTGTACCCGTCGTTCGCGCCGATCGGCTGGTGGTGGCTCGCGCCGCTGAGTGTGGCCGGCTTCTCCCTGTCGGTGCGCGCCGCGTACCAGGCCAGGCAGGTCAGCGGGCAGCGGCGGCCCTGGGCGGCGGCCGGCTGGGCGGGCTTATGGTTCGGCCTCGCCTTCAGCTACCCGTTCTTCTACTGGCTCACCACCGTCGGCACGGATGCCTGGATCGTGCTCGCCCTGGTCGAGGCGCTCTACTTCATACCGCTCGGCGCCGCCGTCGCGTCCGTGGACAGGCTGCGCGGCGCCGCGTTCTGGCAGGCTCTGCTGTGGGTCGCGGAGGAGTTCTTCCGGGACCGCTGGCCGCTCGGCGGCCTGTCCTGGGGACGGCTGGCCTTCAGCCAGACCGACACACCGCTCACCAGGATCGTCGCCCTCGGCGGAGCCCCGCTGCTGACCTTCGCCACCGCGCTGGTCGGCACGGTGCTGGCCGGGTACGTCCTGCGCTTCACGGCCGCACGGAAACTGCGGATCGAGCGGCCGGACACCGGCTGGGCCACGGCCTTCGACTGGCGTCCCGCGGCGGCCTGGCTCGGCTGCGCGCTGGTGCTGCCACTCGTGGGCAACCTGGTGCCGATCCAGACCGTCGCGGGCAAGCCGGTGGAGCTCGCCGCGATACAGGGCGACGTGCCGCGCACCGGCCTCGACGCGTACGGACAGGCCTCCCAGGTGCTGGACAACCACGTGAGCGTGACCGACCAGTACGCCGCCGAGATCGCGGCCGGCAAGGCGAAGCAGCCGGTCGCGGTGTTCTGGCCGGAGGACTCCGACGACGTCGACCCGTTCACCGATTCGATCGCCTACCAGCAGATCACCGCGGCGGCTCAGACGATCAAGACGCAGATCCTGGTCGGCGCGGTCGTCGTGGTCGGCAACAGCAACGCCCAGGAGCTCGGCATCGTGTGGGACCCGACCACAGGCGCCGGCCCGACCTACGCCAAGCGGCACCTGGTGCCCTTCGGCGAGTACATCCCGTTCCGCGCGCAGCTCACCAAGTACTTCTCCGAGCTCGCCCTGGTGCCGCGCGACTTCATACCGGGCGACAAGCCGGGCGTGCTGACGGTCGGCGGAGTGAAGATCGCCGAAGTGATCTGCTTCGAGGTCGCATACGACGACATGGTCCGCTCCTCGGTGCTCGGCGGCGGCGGGGTGCTCGTGGTGCAGACCAACAACGCCACGTACGGCCGGAGTGGTCAGCCGGAGCAGCAGCTCGCCATCTCGCAGCTGCGCGCCGTGGAGACCGGTCGGCCGGTGATGATCGCGGCGACCAGCGGTATCTCCGGGTACATCGACGCCAGTGGACGCATCGTCGACCAGACCGCGCAGTTCACCCCGGCGGTCGTCGCCGCCGAGGTGACCCCGCGTACCGGGCAGACCCTGGCCATCCGGCTCGGTGCGGAGCCCGAGTGGGTGATGACCGGCCTCGGGCTGCTCGCCTGGGCGTGGGCCGCGTACCGCGCCGGGCGCCGCCGGCGGCTCACGGAGGCCTTCACCACCGCCTCGTACCCTGACCCGGCAGACGCGGGCGACAGTGCGGTAACGGCTTCGCCCGGGACCGGCGGGAACGACCGGGAGCGTAATCCGGAGACGGTAAGCTCGCTGCCCGCGCCAGCTGCTTTTCAAGCCATCGTTTCGAATGCAAGGAAGGCCCACACGTGACCGTCTCGAACAGCCCGGCTGGACCCTCGCCGGAAGCCGGCGAGCTCTCCCCGGTCCTCGTGATCATCCCGACCTACAACGAGGTCGAGAACATCGAGCGGATCATCACGCGGGTGCACGCGAGCAACCCGCAGGTGCACGTCCTGGTCGCGGACGACAACAGCCCCGACGGCACCGGTGATCTCGCGGACAAGCTCGCCGCGCGGGACGACCGGGTCAAGGTGATGCACCGCGCGGGCAAGCAGGGTCTCGGAGCGGCCTACATCGCCGGCTTCAAGTGGGGCCTTGAGCACGGATACCAGCTGCTGATCGAGATGGACGCGGACGGCTCGCACCGCCCGGAGGACCTCCCCTCGCTGCTCGCGGCGCTCGACGAGCGCGGCGCCGACCTGGTGATCGGCTCGCGCTACGTCAAGGGCGGCAAGATCGTCAACTGGCCGGTCTCCCGCCAGTTCCTCTCCCGCGGCGGCAACACGTACATCCACCTGGTCATGGGCCTGAAGGTGCGCGACGTGACGGCCGGCTACCGGGTCTTCCGCCGCAGCACCCTCGAGCGCCTCGGCCTCGACTCGGTCCAGTCCGGCGGCTATATCTTCCAGACCGACCTGACCCGGCGGGTGCACAACCTCGGTATGAAGATCGTCGAGGTGCCGATCACCTTCGTGGAGCGGGAGATCGGCGTGTCGAAGATGAACCGCAGCATCATGGTGGAGTCGCTGTGGCGGGCCACCGTCTGGGGCTTCGAGGACCGCATCGCCCAGCTGACCGGGAAGCGCAAGAAGCTGCAGCAGGATTCGCAGCAGGAGCAGCAGAAGCAGCTCACCCGGCAGCAGGGCTGACCCGGGGTCCGCAAGACGGGCGCGGCACGGCGTGGCACACGTGTGGGGGCCGAGCGAGTGGGCCCGCTCGGCCCCCACACGTTACGGGGACTGATTCAGTCTTCTGCTTCAGCTGTGGCGGTCCGCGGTGGGGCGGCGGAATCGGCACCGCGGACCCTGGTCGCTCACACTCTGCCTGCCTGCGTGGCGCTTTCTCGCACTGCGTCTGCTGACCGGCTGTGCGCGCTGACTACTTGGCCGTCGGCTTCTTCGCCGTCGTCGCGGTCTTCTTCGCCGGCTTGGTCGCGGCCTTGGTGGCCGGGGCCGGCTTGCTCGCCGCGGTCTTCTTCGCCGGGGCGGTTCGCGCGGCGGCCTTCTTGGCGACGGTCTTCTTCGCCGCCGTCTTCGTAGCCGTCGCGGTCGTGGCCGCGCCCGCCGACGCGGCCGGCTCGCTGCCCGCCGCCTCGCCGGCCCGCTGTGCGCCCTGCTCCGCCGGCGCGGGCGCGCCGGTGGCCAGATTGACCGGCGCCGCCTGCCGGGGCCCGCGCCGGGCGCCGAGGCCCGCGCCCAGGCCGCCGCCGCGCAACACCTCGAGGCGCTCGGCGAGCACCTCCTCGAGCTCCGGGATGCTCCGGCGCTCGAGCAGCATGTCCCAGTGCGTCCTGGCCGGCTTGCCGTGCTTCTCCTCTTCGAGGGTGCCGCCGACGCGTAGCGCCTGGGCGCCGCACACGCGGCACTCCCAGACCATCGGCACTTCGGCCTCCATCGAGAAGGGCATCCTGAAGCGATGCCCGCTCGGGCAGGCGTATTCCACGTCCTGCCGCGGGGCCAGGTCTATTCCGCTGTCCGTCTCATAACTCGTGGCGCCCAACCGGGTGCCTCGCAAAGCCCGCTCGCTCATCCCCAATGCCTCCTCGGCCATACCGTGTCCACAGGGGGCAACGCCCTAAGGCGCCGCAATGTTCCCGGGGGCTCACAGGTCAGAACGAATCGGGCATACCCGAAAAAAATACATCGAATCGTTATTGAGATCAGTCACTGGACGACTCGGGCCGGTGTCGGTCCGGCAAAGCCTTGGCCAAAGCTTGTCGGGGCGCCCGCGCTTCGCCGCCCCGACGCCCCTTGACGGCCTCGCGCGCGTGGTAAGGTCCGGCTCTCGCCGCTCGGCGGGGTGGGAATTCGGAGGCAATCGCAGGGTGGGAGTTTCGACCGGTGTGGTGGCACAGGTCGGACACGCGCCGGGGCCCGGACGGCCAGAGACGGCGCTGGACGAGGACGCCACACGCTATCTGTGCACGGCCGCTCAGCTCGACGAAGGCTACGGCCGCGCGCTGATCCGGCATCTGCTGGTGCGCGAGGACCGGCAGCCGCCCGTGTCCGAGGGCGTGGACCTCGCCACCGTCGTGCGGCACGCGGTGGCCGCCCGCTCGCGGCGGCTCTACCGGGACGGCGCGATCGCCGTGGTGGTCGTCGTCGCGACGGCGCTCGGCGGCTGGTCGGTGCCCAGCCTGCTCGGCTGGCTGGCCGCGGTGGTCCTCGCGGTCCGGGCGCTGCGCCCGACCGAGACGCCGGCGGGCCGGCGCTCGCGGGCCGAGGCCGCCGACCCCGCGCGGGCCGAGCGTCCCCGCGCCGCCGCACAGGCCGCGCTGTTCGCACTCGTGGTCGTCGGCATCCTGCTCGTCGCGCTCTTCCTCACCCGCGCCGACCCCTTCGGCCTGCGTTCGACAGTGCACATATCGCCTCCGGCGAACGGCGGCGCCCGACTGCGCCGCGTCGCGGCGCCGCTCGCCGCGGCCCTCGGCTGCTGGATCGCGGTGTTCGCGGAGGAGCTCGCCGCGCGGGCCGCGATCGCCGACCGGCTCGCGCCCGGCCGCTTCGCCCCCGGCCGCTGGCTCTCCGCTGAGCCGGCCTGGGCCCAGCACGCGCTCGGGGTGCTCGGAGCCAGGCTCGCCGCCGCCAAGGCCGTCCGCCCGCCGCTGGCCGCCTCAGACGAGCCCTTCCTCGGCGCCGGCCGGCAGGCGCTGCGCCGCCGCTGGCTGATCGACCTCGGCCCGGCCGCGTCCCGGTCAGCCCCCTTCGACACCGAGGACGTGCTCGACCGGGCGTGCGAGGTGCTCACCGAGGGCCTCGGCCCGCTGGACCCCGGCGGACCGGCCCTGGTCCTCGTGGACGACTACCCGGTGGCCGCCGGGCCCGCGCTGGCCACCCGCGGCGAGGGGGAAGTGCCGGTACGGCTGCTGCCGGTCCCGGCGGCCCCCGCACGAGGCCACGCCTCGGCGCGCCGCTTCCGTCGGGTGCGGGTCACCCGCGGCGCCGCCGGGCTGACCGTCACCGTCTTCGTCGGCGCGACGGCGGGCAACGGGCTGCTCCAGGTGGAGTTGTACGGGTACGTGCTTTCCCCGGTGGCGAACCGCTACCGGCTCGCGGACCGGCTCGGCCCCTGGGGTTGGGAGAGCGTCGGTGCGAGCGCGGCCCGCGCGGCGCGGCGTACCCCGGGCCGGATCCTGGCCGCACCGGCCGGAATCTGGCGCACCATCGTCGACCCGCTGATCCGCCGACACTGCGGCGCGGTGGCCAGGAAGGCGGCGGAGCACGGCACCGAACTCGACGCGGGTGCCCGTTTCGACCCACGGGCGGCCGTGGGCGCGATGGTCGGTGAGGACTTCTTCGCCGACGAGGACGCGAACCTCTACCTGGCAGTGGTCGAGCGCCGGGTGCGCAGCGAACTTCGACACCTGCTTCCGCCGGGGCACGCGGATTTCTGAACCTTCACCGTGCCGGACCGGAGTCCGCGTTCTCGGCGGGCGATTCCGGTGCCGGGGCGCTGTTTCGAGGTGGCCGGCGTCGTCTCATGGCGTCGAAATCCATACGGGTTCTTTGCGGCGAAATTACCGAAGGCCGCCGTCTCGGCCGACCGGGCGGGGATTCGTCCATCGGTCGGGCGGCCCGCGGCGTCGCGCGCGTTCGTACGCGGCTTACTGAGCGCGAGTGAATACTCTGCAACCGTTGCCGGATGGTGACACTCGGCGGGATCGCGCGCGGCTCGACGCCGCGGAGGCGCCCGGACGACCCCGGACGCCTCCGAAACGAATAAGCCCCCGCCGGGCTCTCGACCCGGCGGGGGATCGGCCTGCGGTGGGTGTGCGCGGACCGGGAGAACCCGTCAGAGCTCGCTCAGCGCATTGCCGAGCTTCTCCAGGTGGTCGACCACGACCGTGTACTCCTCCTCGGTCAGGGTCTTGCGGACGGTCCGCTCGAGCGCGCGTACGCGCTTCTTCGCGGTGTCGAAAGCCTCCTGGCCGAGCGGGGTGACCGTGGTGGTGATCACGCGTCCGCCGCCCGGGTGGGAGGTGCGGGCGATGTAGCCCTTGCGCTCGAGCGCCGCCACCAGGCCGACCATCGCCTGCGGGGTGACCTGCACCGAGCGGGCGAGCGTGGCGGACGAGGCGCTCTTGAGGTGGACCAGGGCCTGTAGGACGCCGTACTGGGCCTCCGTCAGGTCCACTTCGTCCAGCACGCGGTCGACGTGCCGGCCGAGTTCCCGGTTGCTGCGGGTGAGCAACCAGGAGAGGTAGCCGACCTGGGGCCGGTACGACGCTTCCTGGGCTCGGACCGCCTCGGCTTCGGCGACCTGGCGCGCCCGGCGGGCCGAGCGGCCACCCGTGGGCAGCAAGGCCTGGTTCTTCGTAGCTGTGCTCATTGTTGCGTGTGACCCCTTCGCATCCTGATTCGCGGCCCCGCCCCACGGTCGTGCAGGTCGCAGGGCGCTGCGGTGCGGCGCGCGGGGAGGGCGCGTCCGCGCCGTCGGCGGGCCTCTCCAGGCCATGATAAACCCGAATGGAGCAACCCGGAACCACTGTCAGAAAAAACGCTGATGGACTTTACTTCAGCCCAGTACATCAGTCGTTGTGAGATCACGACAGTCGACGAGTTCGCGGCCAGGCATTATAACTGACGGGCCGTCAGGTGAGTTGGATGCCCCAGCGGTGTGTCGCCGAGTCTCCCGGTTCCAGACGCCTGAGATCGGTTCCGGAGTTGTACGCGTCGGGCGGACAGCTCATCGGTTCGACGGCCACCGCGGCCCGCCGGGAGCCTCCGGCCAGCGCGTCCCCTGTGAACACCTGGACCCACTCAAGGCCGCGGCCGAGCCAGAGGGTGACCGCCCGGCCGTCCGGCGCGCTCAGCCTAATGCGCCCGATGCCGTCCAATTCCCGTTGAAGTCCGCAGAAGGCGGTGTCCAGAGCGGCACCCGCCAGCGGCCGCGGCTTGCGGAAGTCATAAGGGCTCGAATCCACATCGAATCCGCCGCGCGGAATCATCTGCTCGTCCACCGCGAGATAACGCTCGGCCGGCAGGTGCAGCGTCCATTCGTCGGCGCGGCCCTCCGCGGGTTCGATTCCCGGCGTCAGGTACGGGTGCGCGCCGAATCCGTACGGGGCCGCATGTTCCCCGGTGTTCCTCGCGGTGATGTCGACGTGCAGACCGTCCTCGCCGAGCCGGTATTCGGTGGCGAGTTCAAGGGTGTGCGGATACCCCGGGTGCGGGAAGAGGCTGAGCTCGAGACGGACCCGGTCCTCGGTGTGCTCGGCGAGGCGCCAGGGCATCCAGCGGGTCAGGCCGTGGATCGCGTTGCCTCTGGCCGGCTCGGTCAGGTCGAGCTGCAGCCGTCGGCCGTCGAATTCGTAGCTGCCCTCGGCCACCCGGTTCGGCCAGGGCAGCAGCAGCTGGCCCGCGCCGTGCTGGACCGACTCGTGCTCCTCGTATCCGGCGATCAGCGGCCTGACCTCGCCGTCGGCCTCGTACTCGAGCACCCGCAGCCCCGCGCCCACCTCGGTGGCCACCGCACGGTACCCGCCGCCGCGGATCTCGAACTGACGGCCCGTCGGAGCCGTGGCCTGCCCGTGCGGGGCGCGCGTCTGCTGCTGCGTGTTCACGTCGTTCATGACTGGATACTCTGGCACACGGGGGCATCGAGGCGGCAAACCCGGCACTACGGCACCACGGATGCCAGCCGCATGGAGTCATCCGAGTCGCGATTCGGCGCAAGGGGGAGGAACGCCTCGCAAGTCAGCCGCCTGCCGTGTGGAGTCATGCGAAGGGACAGGGGGAGGAACACCTCGCAAGTCAGCCGCCCGCCGTGTGGAGTCATGCGAAGGGACAGGGGGAGGAACACCTCGCAAGTCAGCCGTCCGCCGTGTGGAGTCATGCGAAGGGACAGGGGGAGGAACACCTCGCAAGTCAGCCGCCCGCCGTGTGGAGTCAAGGGGGGAGGAACACCACACGGCCGACGGCTGCTCTGCTCTCCACGCTAGGACCGCGGGACCAGGCCCGGAAGTCGCCGCACGTGCGATTTGGCGAAAACTTTGCCGAGTCGGCTGAAAACGGTCACCGGTCCGCCGGACGAACAATCGACGAAGCCTGCGCGAACCCCTGCGCGGGGCGGCCGGGCGCGCGCCGGGGCGCAAAGCAGATCGTCTAAGCTTGGCGGCTATGAGCCAACCGTCCGCCGAGGGCCCACGCGACCTGGTGTGGACCGTGCCGAACGCGCTGAGCGTGCTTCGGCTGCTCGGCGTCCCGCTCTTCCTCTGGCTGGTGCTGCGTCCCGCCTTCCACGGTCCGCACATGGACGGCTGGGCCATCCTGGTGCTGGCCGTGAGCGGCCTGACCGACTACCTGGACGGCAAGATCGCCCGCGCGTTCGGCCAGACCAGCCGGATCGGCGCGCTGCTCGACCCGGCGGCCGACCGGCTCTACATCCTCGCCACGCTGGTCGGCCTCGCCTGGCGGGACATCATCCCGATCTGGCTGGTCGTGCTGCTGGTCGGCCGAGACGTGCTGATGGCCATCCCGCTGGCCGTCCTCAGACGACACGGCTACGGCCCTCCGCCGGTGCACTACATGGGCAAGGCGGCCACTTTCAACCTCCTCTACGCATTCCCGTTGCTGCTTCTCGGCGACGGGCACAACGCGCTCAACGACTTCGCCGGCGCAGTCGGCTGGGCCTTCGCCATCTGGGGTACGACGCTCTACTGGCTGGCTGCGGGACTCTACGTGTTCCAGGTGCGACAGGTTGTGCGTGCCGACGCGGCAGAAGGCGCCGCCGCCCACGCGAACGGCTGAAGTCCGGGAACGTTCGCGGAATTTCTTCGGTTATCGTCGGCCGAAAGGGGCAAGGGTAGGAGGCGCGCCTTATGCCCACGGCGGGAAGCCGCGCGCAAAGTAAGTAGATTTCCCGCCGACGACCCTGGGAGCGATACTCCGTGAAAGCCGTCGTGATGGCTGGTGGCGAAGGCACCCGGCTACGTCCGATGACCTCCTCGATGCCGAAGCCGCTCTTGCCCGTGGCAAACCGCCCGATCATGGAGCACGTGCTGCGCCTGCTGCGCCAGCACGGTCTTTCCGAGGTGGTGGTCACCGTCCAATTCCTCGCCTCGCTGGTACGGAACTACTTCGGCGACGGCGAAGAGCTCGGCATGGTGCTGCACTACGCGAATGAAGAGGTACCGCTGGGCACCGCAGGCTCCGTCAAAAACGCCGAGGACCTGCTCTCCGGTGACAGTTTCGTGGTGATCTCCGGCGACGCGCTCACCGACATCGACCTCAGTGCCCTGATTGCCTATCACAAGGAGAAGGGCGCGCTGGTCACGGTCTGCCTCACCCGCGTGCAGGACCCCGTCGAATTCGGCATCACCATCACCGACGACGAGGGCCGGGTCGAGCGCTTCCTGGAAAAGCCCACCTGGGGCCAGGTGTTCTCAGACACCGTGAACACCGGCATCTACGTGATGGAGCCTGAAGTCTTCGACTACGTGCCCGCGGGCAAGTCGGTCGACTGGTCCAGCGAGGTGTTCCCGCAACTGCTCGCCGAGGGCAAGCCGGTCTACGGCTACGTGGCCGAGGGCTACTGGGAGGACGTCGGCACGCACGAGTCCTACGTCAAGGCGCAGGCCGACGTGCTCACCGGCAAGGTGAACACCGAGATCGACGCCTTCGAGACCGCCCCGGGCGTGTTCGTGGCCGAAGGTGCCGAGATCGACCCCGCGGCCGTCCTCAAGGGCCCGTGCCTCATCGGCGCCTACGCCAAGATCGAGGCGGGCGTGGAGTTGCGCGAGCACACCGTCATCGGCTCGAACGTCGTCGTGAAGTCAGGGGCCTTCCTGCACCGGGCCGTCGTGCACAACAACGTGTACATCGGTCCGCAGGCGAACCTGCGCGGCTGCGTCATCGGCAAGAACACCGACATCATGCGTGCCGTCCGGGTCGAGGACGGCGTAGTGGTCGGGGACGAGTGCCTCATCGAGGAGGAGTCGGTCCTCAGCGGCGGGGTGCGCGTCTACCCCTTCAAGACCGTCGAGGCCGGCGCGGTCGTGCACAGCGACGTCATCTGGGAGCAGCGCAGCTCCCGCTCGCTGTTCGGCCCGCGCGGTATCAGCGGCGTGATGAACGTGGAGATCACCCCGGAGCTCGCGGTCCGGCTTGCCGGGGCTTACGCGACGACGCTGAAGAAGGGCGATATGGTCACGTGCGCCCGTGACGGCTCCCGGGCCGCTCGTGCGCTCAAGCGGGCCGTGATCGCGGCACTGACGTCCAGCGCCATCAACGTCCGGGACCTCGAGAGCGTGCCCACGCCGGTGGCGCGGCTGCAGACCGCTCACGGCGCGGCCGGCGGCGTCGTCATCCGCACCACGCCGGGCGTCCCCGACTCGGTGGACATCGCCTTCCTCGACTCCACCGGCGCCGACCTCTCGCCGAACGCGCAGCGCAAGCTCGACCGCGTCTACTCGCGCGGCGAATACCGACGCGCTTTCCCCGGCGAGATCGGCGACCTGGGCACGCCCTCGCGAATCTTCGAGAGCTACGTCCAGGAACTGCTCGCTCGAGTGGACACCTCAGGAATCTCCGAAGCCCAGATGAAGATCGTGGTCGACGTCGGCGGAGGCGCGGCGGGACACGTGCTGCCCTCGCTGCTCGGCCGGCTCGGCGTCGACGCGTACACGGTGAACCTCGGCATCGACGAGGCGCACCCGACGGAGTCGCCGGGGGAGCGGCACACCGCGCTGCGTCGGCTCGGCGCGCTGGTGGCCTCCTCGGAGGCGGCCTTCGGTGTGCGATTCGACCCGGTGGGCGAGCGGATCTGGCTGGTGGACGACACCGGCGCCCGGATCGACGAGGACCGCGCGCTGCTGGTGCTACTGGATCTGGTGGCCGCGGAGAAGGGCGGCGGCAAGATAGCGCTGCCGGTCACCACCACCAGAGTGGCCGAGCGGGTGGCCGGCTTCCACGGCGTCGGCATCACCTGGGTCTCCACCGCCCCCGACCAGCTCACCAAGGCCTGCTCGGAGCGCGAGACCATCTTCGGCGGCGACGCGCGGGGCGGATTCGTCGTACCGGAGTTCCACAGTGCCCTGGACGGCATCGCCACCTTCACCCGGCTGCTCGGCCTGGTCTCGCGCACTCATCTGACGCTCTCCCAGATCGACTCGCGGATCCCGCGCGCGCATGTCCGCCGGATGGACGTGCCCACACCGTGGGCGGCCAAGGGCATGGTGATGCGCACGGTCGTCGAGGCGGCGGAGGGCCGCGAGATCGACACCACGGACGGTGTGCGGATCGTCGAGGCGGACGGCCGCTGGACCCTGGTGCTGCCCGACCCGGCCGAGGCCGTCACCCATCTGTGGGCCGAGGCGCCGGAGCCAGAGGCGGCCGACCGGCTGCTCGGCGAGTGGGCCGAAGTGGTCGAACGCCCGGCGGGCTGAACCGCTCGGGCGCAGTAGCCTGGCGCGGCGGAAGGGTGGCGTGTGGAGCGGTGAGCCGTGGAGCCGGTAAGGTCACGGCGTGGCCCTAGGGCCGTCTCCACGCGCCACCGCGCCATTGGGGACGACGGGTCGCGGCCTGACGCGGTTTTCGATGAAGAGAGCGATGGAAGAGCAGTGACTACGACTCCCGAGGACCTGAAGTACACGTCCGAGCACGAGTGGGTGCGTGGCACCGGGCCCGTCGTCGAGGTCGGTATCACCGACTTCGCGCAGGACTCGCTCGGCGACATCGTCTTCGTCACGCTGCCCGAGGTGGGGGCCGAGATCAAGGCGGGCGAGCCGTGCGGCGAGCTCGAGTCCACCAAGTCGGTCAGCGACCTCTACGCGCCGGTGGACGGAATCGTCGCGGAGGTGAACACCGCTCTGGACGCCAATCCCGAGCTGGTCAACTCCGACCCCTATGGCGAGGGCTGGATCTTCAAGGTCGAGCTTTCCGACGGCACGAGCGTGGACGGCCTGCTCGACGCGGCCGGTTACCAGGCCGCCAGCCAGGGCTGACCGGGTGGCCGGCGAGGAGGGCGCGGCTCGGCCGGGCCTGCGTGCCCGGCTGGGCCTCGGGCGCCCGCGTCGTGCCGAAGCCGAGGTCGAGGTCGAAGTGCCGACGGGTACCGTGCCGGAGCAGCCGGACCGGCCGTCGCCCCGGATCGACCCGGCGCCGGCCTCGGTGCCTGGACAGTCGGCCGGTCCGGATCGACCGGCGGCCGTGTCGGTTGACCCGGCACCCGGCGTGCCTCTAGGTTTCGATGCATTGTCAGCTGAGTACCCCTTACGGGAGACACTAAGGTCTCAGGCGGATCCGGCAGCGGGCCGGGACGCGACCCGTTCGCGACAGGAGGTCGATTCGATGCCACCGTCGACAGGCGCGTTGGAGGCCTCGCTGTGCAGCCGCTGCGGGCACGCCAACCTGCCGGGCAGCCGCTTCTGCTCGAACTGCGGCAACCCGCTGCTCGGCGGCCAGCGTCCGGCCGAGGTGACCTCGACCATGGCCTTCGGCGCCTTGACGGAGGCCGAGCCGACCGGGGAGACCGGCGAGGTCCCCGCGTACGTGGAGACCGGCGTCGCCGCGCTGGTGGTGCGCCGCGGGCCCAACGCGGGCAGCAGGTTCCCGCTGGACAAGGACGTCACGACCGCGGGCCGCGGCCCGGACAGCGAGATCTTCCTCGACGACGTGACCGTCTCGCGCCGGCACGCCGAGGTGACCCGGACCGGCCAGGGCTTCCTGGTGCGCGACGTCGGCTCGCTCAACGGCACCTACGTGAACCGGGAGCGGATCGAGGAGACCTTGCTCGCGGACGGCGACGAGGTGCAGATCGGCAAGTACCGCCTGGTCTTCCACGACGGCCGCGGTTAGCGTGCCGGCGGCGGGCGGAGCGCGGGGCCGGTCTCTGACGATCGGCGAGGCGGTGGCCCGCTTGGCACCGGATTTCCCCGGCATCCGGCCGGAGACCCTGCGCGCGCTCGAGCAGCACGGGCTGGTGGTGCCGGAGCGCAACTCCGCGGGCTACCGCCGATACACCGAGCGGGACCTGGACGCGGCGCGCAGGGCACTGGCCGCGCCGCAGCCCCGGACAGAGCGACCTGCCGCCGACGCGCGCTCGAACGCCACAGCGAACGCCGTGCGCACCGCGCACACCTCGAGTGCGGTCACGGCCCGCACTGACGCTGACAGACCGCCGCAGCGCGGCTATGCGGCCGTCTCGACGCCCACGGCGACGTCCGCCGCGACCACCGCGTCGACTTCCGGCGCTCGAACCGCCTCGACCGTGCCGGCCGCCTCCGCCGCCTCGACCACGCCGGCATCGGAGCGTGCCGCACGCCCGGAGTCGGCCGACCAGCCCGCGGCCGAGGCCGCCGCGCCCGAGAATTCTCAGTCCACTGCGAGACGTCGAGCCGGGCGCTGGCCAGAGCCGGAGTACTTCACCCCCGAGCTCGGCGAGGTCGCGCTCGGCCGGGAGGGACTGGCCAGGGCCGCCGGGCTCGCGGACGAATGGGTGGCCGAGCTCGTCTCGCACAGCCTGCTCAGCGGTCGCGATCCGGCCTCGGGGGCCGACCTGCTCGTCGCACGCGCGGCGGCTGAGCTGTTGGGCTACGGAATCGAGCCGCGTCATCTTCGCCCGGTGGGCGTCGCGGCGGATCGGGCCGCGGCGCTGATCAGGGCGGCGCAGGGCGGTTCCTCGCGGTCCGGGACGGCGCAGGCGGCGGCCGCGTTGGTGCGGCTGGAGGCGGCCCTGCTTCGCGCTGCGCTGTTGGACGACTAGGCTAGATGCCGTGAACGAGTGCGATGTCGTTGGAGTGCGCGTCGAGCTGCCCTCGAATCTTCCGATCGTGTTGCTTCGGGAGAGTTCCGGGGAGCGGTACCTGCCGATCTGGGTCGGCCAGTCGGAAGCGCAGGCGATCGCGGCCGCGCTCGAGGGGACCCAGCCGCCGCGCCCACTCACCCATGACCTTTTCCGGGACACGCTGAAGGCGCTCGGGCGCCGGCTCACCGCCGTGCACATCACGGCGCTGCGCGGCAGCACGTTCTACGCGGAGCTGTTGTTCGACGGCGGGGTGACGGTCTCCTCGCGGTCCTCCGACGGCATCGCGCTCGCGCTGCGCTGCGGCGCGAAGATCTACGCCGCGGAGCCGGTGCTCGCGGAGGCGGGGATCCTGCTCCCGGACGACCAGGAGGACGAGGTCGAGCGGTTCAGGGAGTTCCTGGACCAGGTCTCGCCGGAGGACTTCGAGTCCTGAGGTGCGGCCGGTCCCGGCCGCGCGGCGGCGTGCGGCGTGCGGCGGCCCGCTGCGGAGCGGCCGGTGCGACGGCGGGGCCGGAAGGTAAAGAGAAACACTGGAGACGGGGCAGTGCGCGGCGGTCGTTGACTGCGCGGCGGGCGGGTGCGTAGCGTCGATTCGTCCGATAGGCCGTCACCGGTTCGGGCGTTTCGCCGGGCTGGTGGGGATTGGGCGGGTGGCCGACGGGAGATGACCTAGCTGGAGTGGTGCCCCGAACCGGGCGGACGTCGACTTGGTGGACGACGAGCCTCGGTTCCGGTGGGCGCCGCGGTCCCGGCGGTGTCCGGGCGGGTCGTTTCGGCCGGTGCGAAGAGCGCGGCTCTAGTCTGGTGGAGAGGTGGTGGGTGTGGGCGCGCGGAGCGAGGAGACCGCGGGGCGCGAGCCTGCCCCAGCGACAGTCCCGGAGACGGCGCCGGTCCCGGAGACGGTGCCGGTGGCAGCGTCGCCGGCCGGGCCTGGACGCGGCGGCTTCGGCTATCGCGGCACCGTGGCCTGCGCGGCGGCCGGCATCACCTACCGTCAGCTCGACTACTGGGCCCGGACCGGACTGGTCGGCCCCACCCTGCGCGTGAGCTCGGGGCCGGGCCTCTACAGCTTCCGTGACGTGGTCATCCTCAAGATCGTCAAGCGCCTGCTGGACGCCGGCGTGTCGCTGCACAACATCCGTGCGGCGGCGGGCCACCTCGGCACCCGGGCCGCTGCGGAGCTGACCGGCATCACACTGATGAGCGACGGCGCGTCCATCTTCGAGTGCTCATCCCCCGGCGAGGTGATGGAGTTGCTGGAAGGCGGCCAAGGCGTGTTCGGCATCTCGGTCGGCGCCGTGTGCGCGGAGGTCGAGGAAGTGCTGCGGCAACTGCCCGGCGAGGAGCCGACCCCGGGCGAGGGCGAG
>Ga0073928_10003594_pt1 | contig 24218 bp, 20 predicted proteins | sample PaiPotPPA55metaG_FD_76969 | JGI IMG/M metagenome (GOLD analysis project Ga0073928, IMG submission 76969) | Iron sulfur acid spring bacterial and archeal communities from Banff, Canada, to study Microbial Dark Matter (Phase II) - Paint Pots PPA... ...
ACCAACCAGCAAGTCTACTTCTCGAGGCAATGAGGGTCAACGTGCCAAAGGTCGCCTCTACTCGCCGTCCGCAGAGCAAACCTAAATTGGGACAGCATTTTCTGGTCAGCGACGAATTCTCGGCTCGCGTAGTCGACGCTTTGGGAGACGTGGCTCAGAGTACGGTGCTGGAGATCGGGCCGGGACGAGGCATTCTGACGTCACTACTGGCAAAACGTGCGCGGCGGTTGATTGCGGTGGAACTCGATCGGGTGCTGGCGGCGCAACTGCGGCTTAAGTTCGGCATGGTGCGCAATGTGGAAGTAATCGAAGCCGATGTTCTGTCGATCGATTTCGATTCCTTGTTTGGACCGAAACCCGGGCTCAGCCAACCGGGCATTGAACTCAAGCGGGAACCGGTACAGGTGGTGGGCAATCTGCCTTATTACATTACATCCGACATTTTGCTGCGGCTGTTCGAGTTTGCGAAATATTTCGACAGCATTGTGATCATGGTGCAGCGCGAGGTTGCGGAGCGGATTGCGGCGAAGCCGGGGAGCCGCGATTACGGAATGCTCTCAGCCACGGCGCAACTTTACGCTCGGGTGGAAAACCTGTTCACCTTGCCACCCGGAGCGTTTGTGCCGCCGCCGAAAGTGCACTCTGCCGTGTTGCGATTGACCATCGACCCGCAGCAGGAAAAATTGGGAGTCGCGGGCGCCGGTTTTATCGATTTTCTGCGACTCTCGTTTGGGCAGAAGCGCAAGACGTTGTGGAATAACTTGAAAGCGCAGTACGATGCGCCGGCATTGAAACGTGCTCTTGCCGAATCCAAGGTAAAACCTACAGCACGGGCGGAGACCCTGAGTCTGGAAGAGAGCGCGGCGATTTTTCGCGCCTTGCGCAAATCGCACACTGAGTCATAGCATTTACCTGATCCCTCCGCTGCGGGCAGACTTCAAGGAGCGGCCATGGCTACGAGCATCCTGCGTCGTCCGGCAGTAGCGGGGCGCTTCTATCCTGACGATCCCGACGACTTGCGCGCCGAGGCGCTGGCCTATCTTTCGCAGGCTGGTGGCACCAATCGACCACCGGTGCGGGCTTTGGGTTGTATCGCACCTCACGCGGGATACATGTATTCCGGGCACGTCGCGGGCGCAGTTTTTGCGCGGGTGGAAGTGCCGCAGCGCTGCATCGTGATGTGCCCGAACCACACCGGAGTGGGCCGCGCTCTCGCCATTATGAGTGAAGGCGCGTGGCAAACGCCCCTGGGCGAGGTTGCGATCGATGCTCAACTCGCCGCCGCATTAAAGGATCGTTTCCCTGCGCTCCAGGAAGACTCGGCGGCCCATCGGGCGGAGCACGCTGCCGAAGTCGAGCTTCCCTTCCTGTTGCTGCGTCAGCCGGGACTTAGGTTCGTTCCCATAGCTCTGGGAACCGGACAATTCGAAGTATTGGAACAACTCGGCATAGCGCTCGCTGACGTTATAGCAGCGCAGAACGATCAAGTCCTGATCGTGGCATCGAGCGACATGAATCATTACGAGCCGGATGCCGTGACCCGGGCGAAAGACCATCGGGCGATCGAGCGAATTCTGAGTCTGGATCCGCGGGGACTTTTCGATGTGGTTACGCAACAAAACAGCAGCATGTGCGGCTTCGGGCCGGCTGTGGCGATGCTGACGGCAGCTCGGCAACTCGGCGCGAAGACCGCTGAGTTGGTGAAATATGCGACCTCGGGGGATATTTCCGGCGATCGGGAGATGGTTGTGGGTTATGCGGGGATTGTGGTGGTGTAGCAGACGACCCCACGCCCCTGTCGTCCTGAGCCTAGGCAATCCCCAACAACTACATAGGTCCTTCGTGGCAAAAACCGCCACTCAGGATGACAATTTGTTGGAGGTGCTCTCTCCAAATGCGGTCCACAATTTTGATACAACCCGCTGGAACCTAGTAAATCGCGGGTAAAACCGGGCATTCCCTTCAGTACATCGGTAACTTTCTGCCGCTCGAAACACCTATTAACCTAACCTGAGATTGTCGGGAGAGATCGATCATGGGGAATCGGTACTGGTTTTGGGTATTGGTGCGTTTGGGCGTGGGAGTGGCGATTGTGGCCTGGGCGGCGAGCTATCTAGGAACGGGCAGCGGAGAAAAAGAGTTCCAGAAAACGCTCGACGCGATGAAGCAGGTCCACAGCTTTCGCGTGGCATTGGCGGCGAGTCCTGGAACGCAACACAATGAGATGCTGTGGGAGGTCGATTGCAACCGCGACCTGTTTCACTATCAGTGGCACGTTTCGGATAGCTCCCGGCCCGAGATGGGAATGAGCCGGGATGAGTTGCACGTGGCGAATCAGGAGTTTGATCGCGAGAGCGATGGTTCCTGGTCGAAACCGAAGTATGCGATGGGAGGCCGGGGGGCGAAGTGGTATTGCAGCAACCTCGCTCAAGGCTCAGATAGCTATCTACTTCCGCCGATTGCGACCATGATTAAGCGTGGCATCCTGCAAAAAGGCGACAAGAAAACCGTGAACGGCGTGCGCTGCCGCGACTGGCTGGTCGCCACGAGAGGTGGTCCCAACGGCATTGAACACGACACGGTATGTATTGGCTTGAAAGATTATCTTCCCTATGAGATGACCGTCGACTGGGAGCGAGCGCGATCGTCGTTTTCCGATTACAACTCCCCGATCCAGTTCGACGCGCCGGAAAGCGTTTCACAATCGGCCAGTGCTAGTACTGGATCGAACTGAGGCACTTCAAACTACTCGACATTCATCCCTGGGCTGCGATGCTTATGACGAGTTGGCTTTCAGTTCGCGGAGTACTAGCGGTGACGGCGTGCATGATCTGCCTGGGTGCCGCGATCCAATAAAAAGGGCGGCCGAGGGCCGCCCTGAGTCTTTTCTCACCTGAGTCTAGTGATGCGAGCCGCCGGAGCTGTGTCCCGACGACGCGCTGCTGTGGGCCGGCGCCGGAGACGACATCGCGCTCCGTGAAGCGCTGTTGCCCGACGTCATAGGTGAACTCCGGGTCGACATCGAGGAAAACTGGGGCGCTGCCTGCAGCTCGGCAAATCCGGACTTGGCGACCTGATGATTCAGTTGGTGGAGATTCTGGACCGAACCGCGTGGTATTCCCATGCCCGCAGAGCCGGCATTCACCACCAGGCGTGAGGGCATAGAAGCTGGAGTGGTTCCCGCCCTTCCGACTACAACCGTTTTCACAGTCCCTGCCGCTGGCGCAACCAGGGGGTGGAAATTCGCGGGCAGCGTGCCGGCAAAGCGTGGCACGGTGAGCCAGTTACCATATCCGCCGGGCTGCCACATCCAGCCCATGGAGGGAACGAACATCCAATTTCCGTAGCGGTAGGGCATCCATCCCCAAGGATAGGCAGACGCAAACATGTAACCATAGCCGGGATACCAGGACCAGGCGCCATTCATGAACGGATCCCATCCGACCCCGGTAAAGAAGGGTTGCCACATCATGCCGTAGCCGGGGACGTTGGAATACGCGCCGTAGTAGTTCAGGTCGCTTGCACCGTATCCGTACGGAGACGAATTATTTTTCGCGTACTGATCGTGGTAGGAGCTGGCTTCTTTATCCCAGGAGTCGAGCGGAGCTTCTTCAACGTTCTTCGCGAGGGTGTATTTGTCGTTGTCGGACGCGTCGAAGCTTGCCATTTTCTTTTTCTCGACGGTGACTTTGCCGACGGGGCCATCCACGTCAACGTCTCCTTTGAAGACCGCCAGCTTGGCGATCTGGGTCGAGGTCTGCACCCGGAAATGCGCGGCGTGGTCCAGTGAGATTTTCTCGCGAGAGAAATTCAGGGTGAATTGATCTCCGCTCTTGCCGAGCCAATTCACGTACGCCATGCCCTCGACGAGATTGATCACCGACATTCGCTTGCCGGAGTCGCTCGCGCCGAGCGTGCTGAACTCGACGGTGGTGTTCGGAGTCAAGCGCAGCGTGCTGCCGTCTTCGAACTCGATTTCCGCGCGACCCCGGTCGTGAGTCCGGATCTGCGCTCCCTGCGTAATTGGGAGATTGAGGAACGCGCTCTCAAATCCCAAGCCTGTGTTTTTGTCAATTTGAACCGAACCCTGCACGTCGCTGAGGCGAACGATGCGTGCCTGTGAATCGGCCAGAGCGGGCAGCGCCAGGAGCGCGCAGGCAGCGGCCGCGAGAAGAATCATGTTGTAACGGGACAGAGAGGGCTTGGACATCGCAACCTCCAAAGATCACCGATGCCTATTAGAACACGGTTTTGGGTCCGCAGTTGTAAAAATTAGGTCACCGAGCTCTGAACGGGACTCAGGCCAGGATCGTCGTTTGTTCGGTAACCGCATGGCGAACTCCCCGGGAGGCCGTCGCTTAATGCGATGCCGAGGTTCCCGGCCCTATTTCCATGATCCGCTGCGCCCGGGCCCGTACTACGTTCATGACCGAGTTATCGTCGTAGATCTCCTGCAGAACGGGCCTGGCGGCTTGCAGTTCAACGAGGTCGCCTCGGCGGGCTTGGTCTTCCATTCGTTTCAACTCATCGTCGAGGGCAAGCTTCTGGTAACGGTGATAGTAGGCGAGATGCCGGCCGAACTCGAGCGTCGCCGAAACGTTCTGAAACAAAGTAGTTAACTGCTGGACGGCGGGTTGCGGTGAAAAATTGTAGGCCGCGGCGAACTCGCGCTGGCCGTCTTTATAGGACAACTTCTTGACGCCGGTGTTGGCCAGCTTGCGATTGCCGGAGTCGATTTTGCCGGAGAAATAATGGGCCTGTGCAGCGAGATCGAAGATGCGGGCGCGCGTCGCATCCGAAAAGTTGAATTCGGTCTGATAGTTGTCGCGGTCATCGGATTCGGTTGAGATTTTGGCCGAACATTCGTAGCGGGCGCGTCCGTCCGACTGCACCGATATCGAATAGTGGTCTGGATCGGAGCCGGGAAAATCCAAGGAGAAGGTGACAGTGGCTGGGTCCGCTGCGCGAAGCGGAAAAGCATGAAGCAGAGCGATGCAGCCGGCGAGTACAGCCAGCGACCAGCGCGCGAAACGCCGTTCTCGTGGATGCGTTTTTGCCGGCGAGCTTCCGTTGGTCAACCTTACATTCATTTTTGTAGCGGGCTCACGCACGAGCTTGAACAGAAAATTATGCCAGAAATGGAGGGGGATGGAACTTCATCGTGCTATGGCGCGCTGGCGAGTGAGAGTTCCGGCCGTGTGCAGATGACAGATGGCAATGGCCAGGGCATCGGAGGCGTCCATCGGCTCCGGTGGCAGGGAGAGCTCAAGCAGTCGCGTCACCATGTGTTGCACCTGTTGCTTTTCGGCACGCCCATAACCCACCACCGACGACTTGATGGTGAGCGGCGAGTATTCAGCGACTTCGAGTCCGGCCTCTGCGGCAGCTAACATGGCGACTCCGCGGACCTGGCCCAGCTTAAGCGCCGACTTCACGTTGAGAGCGTAGAACACATCTTCAATCGCAACCTCGTCGGGTTGGTGCCGCGCAATGATTTCCCCGAGTTGCGTGAAGATGCGAGATAGGCGATGCGGCAACGCTTCGCGCGGAGAGAGCTTGATCGCGCCGCAAGTCAGGCAGAAGAGTTTTCCGGTCTCGTGCATCTCAACCACGCCGTAGCCGGTGTATGCCCCGCCACAATCGATACCCAGGACTCGCATGTGAATGCAGTGTATCGCGGAATGCGCGACGGCCCTAGTAGGCAGAATTGTACATCGCTCGGCAGAGGTGGCTGGGCAGAGAAGGGCAAGCGTTTAACAGCGGAAATCGCAGAGAAAGGCTGCAGAGAGCGCAAGAGGAGCACGTTGGTAAAGGATGGTGCGGACTTTGACTTTTGCTGTCACCAGGCCCAGGCGTACGCATCGACGCGAGGATCGGCCCCGGCGCTCAGGACCCCTGTGTTCGCGTCAATAACGATTCCCGCATTCGACCCCAGCGACCACGGAGGTGCAACGCGCAACTTGTGTCCGCGGGAGATAAGCGCCTGCCGCGTTGTCTCGGGGATGCGAGCTTCCACTGATAAGTCGCCGGGGTACATGGTGTGCGGGAAGGGTGACGCCGGAAAGGCGCGCGACGACCAGCGCGGAGCCTCGATGGCCTGCTGAATGTTCATGCCGAAGTCGATCATGTTAATCAGCGTCTGCATGGTCCGCATCACCTGATCGTCGCCACCGGGGCTGCCCAGAATTGCGTAAGGCTGTCCGTCTTTCATAATCAACGTGCTCTGCAGCGTGCTGCGCGGCCGTTTGCCGGGTTCGAGCGCATTCGACTCACCGCGAACCAGCGAGTAATAGTCGCCGCGGCAATTGAAGATGATGCCCGTGTCTCCCATGACAACTCCGGTGCCAAACAGGCTGTGCAGGCTCGGCTCGAAGCTGACCATGTTGCGATCTTTGTCGATCACGGCAATGTAACTGGTGTCGCCTTCGTGGCCGGCGTCGCCTTCGAGGACTTTATGCACCGGGCGGTCTAATGCGGAACCGCCCGCCACGAATTTCTCGGGCAAGCCCGGACGCAAGTCCAGCGACGCCTTCGCCGGATCGATGAGCTTTCTGCGTTCCAGGGCGTATTGCTTGGAGAGCAGACCGTCATAGGGAATTTTGATGAAGTCCATGTCGCCGAGATATTTTTCACGATCGGCCATGGCGAGTTTCACCGCTTCCGCGCTGATGTGCAGGAAGTCGGAACTGTTTTGACCCAGCCCTTTCAGGTCATAGCCTTCGAGAAGGTTGAGCGCGATCAGTTCCGTCGGACCCTGACTCGCCGACGGATTCTTGTAAACCTGATAGCCGCGGTAGTCGACGGAAACGGGAGTCTCGACTTCCGCGGTGTATTCCGCGAAATCGCCATAGCGGAACAAGCCACCATTGGCCTCCGAGAACGCCGCCAGATCCTTAGCAATGTCACCCTTGTAGAAGCGATCCCGCGCCGCTTTCAGCGCGTCGTGCCTGCCTTTGGCCTGATTCGTTTTCTCCGCTTCGACCAGCTTTTTCAGAGTGCGCGCAAGATCGGGATTCTTCAGAATCTCCCCGGCTTTCGGCGCCCTTCCGTTGGGTAAATAAATTTTGACCGTCGAAGGATACTTAAGAATCTTCTTCGATCCCGCAATATAAGAAGCGCCATACTCACTCAGCGGAAACCCGTTCTCCGCCAACTCAATGGCGGGCTGCAGGACCTGCTCGAAACTCATCGTGCCCCAGCGGTCGAGCAGGGTATACCACGCGTCTACCACACCGGGCAGTCCGCCGGAAAGAAGGCCGTCGCTCTCGGGAATCTTGCCGCCATTATTCTTCTCGTACCATTCGATGGTTGCCAGCTTGGGCGCCCGCGGCTCGGCGTTCACCGAATATACTTTCTTTTCGCGGGCGCTATAGACCAGCAGGACAGCATCGCTGCCTACGCCGTTCAACGAGAAGTCTGTGACCGCCAACGCCGCCTGGCCGCCGACCGCTGCGTCGAATGCATTGCCGCCCATGGCGAGAATTCGGCGCGCGACTTCCGTGGCCTCCGCCTTCATGGAGGCAACAGCGGCCTGGCGTCCTCGAATGACAGGACGCATGGTCTGTCCCTCGGAGTCGCCACCCTGCGCGAGCGCTAGAGGAACGAAACACAGGACTGCAACACAAAATGCCCACAGCGATCTTCTTCGCATAGCCCTGATCACCTCGTTTGGAGCGGATAAGAGTCTCGAACTGCGATCCCACTGTCGACCCGTGTGGCGCGGGCACTCCTGCCCGCGAAGCCAGTTCCACACAGTTTCTTCCGGCTGCGACAACATCAACAACATCTGGGACGCCGGGCCTGGCTTGATTCCCTCTCCCGCAAAAAGTCGGCGTAGGCAGATTTCGACGATATCACGTCAGTTCGGCGCAGAAAACGTTCGTATGCGGCTTCGTCGAAAATCTCACGAAGAGCTGCCAGCAAGACTCTGACTGCCTGTAAGAAGCGGGTCATCCTTTTTCCTCCGCCAGCCGCGTCATCACAAACGGGGATTCCTTCACCCGCGGCTCTTCCCTTCCGCTCAACACCGCAATCCACTGCCGTACAGATTCGATCAGCACCAGGGCCACCATCACCACCAGAATGGCGGTCACTGCGGCGTCCAGCCGGTTGTTGAAAATGAGCCGCGCAGTCGCGTTCGTAGCCGGACCTGCCGCCAGGACTCGTGCCTGCGCCAGAAATCCGACGCGTGGATTGGGATCGAAAATCTTGTGCCACGACGCCGTGAACGTAACCGCGACCAGCCAGGCCAATGGCACGAGCGTGACCGCCGCATACCGCGTTCGGTGCATTTTGATGATGATCGTCGTGGCCAAGCACAGAGCCACCGTTGCCAGCAGCTGGTTGGCGATACCGAACAGCGGCCACAGCGAATTTATTCCGCCCAGCGGGTCTTTCACCCCTTGCCACAGGAAGAATCCCCAGGCACCGACAATCAGCGCACTGGTCCCCAGAATCGAGGGATACCAACTGGTTCGTCCCAACGGTTTGTAGACGTGGCCCAGGGCGTCCTGAATCATGAAGCGGGCTACGCGGGTTCCGGCGTCAAGAACGGTAAGGATGAATAAAGCCTCGAACATGACGGCGAAGTGATACCACAAAGCCATCACCGCAGCGCCGCCCAGGCTCTGCGAAAAGATGTGCGCCATGCCGACCGCAAACGCAGGCGCGCCGCCGGTGCGATTGAGCAAAGTTTGTTCGCCGACTGCCTGGGCCAGAGTTTGCATTTCAGAAGCGCTGACGGGAAATCCCCAGGAAGAGATGGTTGCTGTCGCAGCGACCGCGGTTTGTCCGACGATCCCAGCGGGGCTGTTAATCGCAAAGTAAACGCCCGGCTGGAGCACGCAGGCCGCGATGACCGCCATCACCGCAACAGCCGACTCCGCCATCATGGCGCCGTAGCCCACCATGCGAGTTTGGGTTTCGCGGGCGATCAATTTCGGCGTGGTTCCGCTCGAGATCAAGGCATGGAATCCGCTGATGGCTCCGCACGCAATCGTGATGAACGCGAAAGGGAAAATCTTCCCCGCAAACACCGGCCCAGAGCCGTCCACGAAGCGGGTGAGCGCGGGCATGTGCAGCGTGGGATGCAACGCAACAATCCCGACGGCGAGAAGCGCAATTGTCCCCAGCTTCACAAACGTGCTGAGATAGTCGCGCGGCGCCAGCAGCAGCCACACGGGAAGAGCCGAGGCTGCGAATCCGTATACGATGATGAGAATCGCCAGAGCGGGCGCGCGCAGCGAGAACACGCTCGCCATCGCCGGATTTTGCGAGGCCCACTGCCCGCCCCAGATCGCAAGCAGCACAAGAACAAAACCCAGGGCGGACACCTCCAGCACTTTTCCGGGGCGAATTCTCCGAAGGTAGAGCCCCATCAGCAGAGCGATGGGAATCGTCATCGCAATCGTGAATGTGCCCCATGGACTGTCCTTCAAAGCATTGACCACGATTAGCGCCGCTACGCCGAGAAGTATGACGAGAATCGCGATCACTGCCGTATACGCCACAAGACCGCCCACGCGCCCGATCTCCTCTTTCGCCATCTCGGTAAGCGACTTGCCATCGCGGCGGACGGAGAAAAGCAGGATCACGAAGTCTTGCACGCAACCGGCAAAGATAGCGCCCGCCAGCACCCAGAGCGTTCCGGGAAGATATCCGAACTGCGCTGCAAGCACCGGGCCAACCAGCGGCCCCGGTCCGGCGATGGCGGCAAAGTGATGGCCGAAGACGACCCATTTGTTCGTCACCAGAAAATCGCGGCCATTTTCCAGCCTCTCGGCGGGAGTGGCGCGGAGAGCATCGAGAGCGAGAATCTTAGCCGCAATAAACTTGCTGTAAAAGCGGTATCCGAGGGCATAGCAGCAAGCGGCAGCCACAACCAGCCACAGGGCGTTAATCGGTTCTCCACGGTGAACGGCCACCACGGCGACTGCGCCAGCACCGAGCAGTGCCACCGCGCCCCAAGTCAGGATTGACGGGGTTTTACTTGTTTCTGTTTCCAATTGTCTTGTTTTGGTTTCCAAATTCGTTCCCAACTTCATGTCCGCCGAGCATTGTGTCGAATCTGGCGGCGCCGCGCAATACCAATGCTGATGAGCGAGCCGTGGCAGCGACTGCTCTTCGGTTTCAGCATGTGTAGCTTTAGTGTTACTCTATCTTTTTCCATCCGATTTCACCCTTGCTCTTGGCATTCTTCTCAGCGCAGCGCCCGGGGTGCATTCGGAGGGCTGCATTCGGAACTCAGAGTCGCATAGGAGCGGACGATGAAAATTGGCATTTTAACTGGCGGGGGCGATTGCCCAGGGCTGAACGCTGTCATCCGCGCGGTGGTGCGTAAGGGTGTATTTCATTATCACGACGAGTTTATCGGTTTCATGGAGGGCTGGCGCGGTCTGATCGAAGACAAAATCATGCCGCTGAACCTGGACGCGGTCGGCGGAATTCTGCCTCGTGGTGGAACGATTTTGCGCACCTCGCGCACCAACCCGTCGAAGCGCCCGGACGGAATTGACCGCTGCATCGCCACTATCGACAAGCACAAAATTGACGCTCTGGTCGCCATTGGAGGAGACGATACGCTGTCGGTCGCGCAGAAGCTTCACGAAAAAGGCCTCCACGTGGTCGGTGTTCCCAAGACCATCGACAACGATCTCGGCGGCACTGACTACACTTTCGGATTCGATACCGCCTGCAATGTGGTGTGTGAAGCGATCGACCGCCTGCATACCACTGCCGAGGCCCACAACCGAGTGATGGTGGTAGAGGTGATGGGACGCGAAGCAGGCTGGATCGCGCTGTACAGCGGCATCGCCGGCGGCGCCGACGTGATCTTGATTCCCGAGCGGCCCTTCGACATCGACAAGGTGGCGGAATCGATTCGCCAGCGCCATGAGCGGGGGCGTTATTTTTCTATTGTTGTTGTGGCGGAAGGCGCAAAGTTTTCTTCCAATATCAACTCCGGAGCTGCGATTCTGCAGGACATGGGCAAAGATGAATTTGGTCACGCCAAGCTGGGTGGCATTGCGAACGTTCTCGCGCGTGAGATCGAGAAGCGTACCGGCTTCGAGACGCGCGCCGTCGTGCTGGGACACATTCAGCGCGGCGGGTCCCCCAGCGCTTTCGACCGCGTGCTGGCCACGCGCTACGGTCTGGGCGCGATCGACATGGTTCATCGCGGCGAATTTGGCTGCATGGCAGCTCTGCGGTCGAACAAGATTATCTCCATTTCGCTGAAAGAGGCGATCTCCAAGAATCGCGTTGTCGACAACGAAATGATTCAGAGCGTCGACGGCCTGTTCGAGGAGATCGGGGTGAAGGAAGCCGCCAGCAAATAGCACATCGGAGTTAGATGATCCACACGCTCTTAGCGGCATGGCAATCGTCTTTTTTCATCGTAGCATTCTCCGCTCCGTCGACGAACGGTAACTTCCAAGCCATGCCGCACAGCCTATCGGACAGAATCTTCCTCATACTGGCGCCGTGGCTGCTCATATTCCTTGAAGCGCTTCTCGTCATCGCAGCAGTGGCGCTGAGCTTCCTATCGCAACGAGTGATCAAGCCCGCGTCCAAAGTTCCAGTTTTCTTGTCCCTGAACAGCGCTTTTTCACGGTTTGCATGTCGAAAGACGCTGGCGGTGGTCGCAGTGGGCATCTGTACGCTCGTTCTCCGCATAGCGCTGATTCCTCTATGGGGCGTGCCCCAACCCATGTGGCACGACGAGTTTAGTTTTTTGCTGGCCGCCGACACGTTCGCCCATGGCAGACTCACCAACCCGACCCACCCGATGTGGGTTCATTTCGAAAGCTTCCACATTATCCAGCACCCAACTTACATGTCGATGTACCCTCCCGCTCAAGGGCTGATGCTGGCGGCGGGTCAACTCCTTGGGCATCCCTGGATCGGCCAACTGTTCACCACTGCATTGATGTGCGCGGCTGTTTGCTGGATGCTCCAGGCATGGCTACCGCCGTCGTGGGCGCTCTTAGGAGCGTCTCTCGCGATGCTGCAGGTAGGACTCCTTAGCTATTGGATGAACAGCTACTTTGGTACCTCGCTGCCGGCGCTTGGCGGCGTTCTGGTGTTGGGCGCGTTGCCTCGCATCCAGCGCTATGCACGTCTCCGCGAGGCCCTGCTGATGGGATTAGGCCTCGCCATCCTGGCGAACACTCGACCGTTTGAGGGCTTCGTCTTCAGCTTGCCCATCGCCGCTGCCATGCTCGTTTGGCTGATAAGACCAAAGAAGATTCCTGCCGCGACTGTCCTCCGCCGCGTGGTTCTGCCACTTGCTCTTATTCTCGGTGCAACCGGAACCGCAATGGGCTATTACTTCTGGCGGGTAACAGGCAACGCATTCGTCATGCCGTACCAGGTAAACCGGGAGACCTATGCCATGGCGCCCTACTTCGTCTGGCAGAGCCCGCGACCGGAACCCGTTTATCACCATGCCGAGATGAGAGACTTTTACGTCAACTGGGAACTGCGCGGTTTTCTATTAAATAAAACCCCGCTTGGTTTTGCGCGCCGGCTCCGGCATAAGCTGCGCATGCTCTGGACGTTTTACGTTGGTCCCGTCTTCACTTTGCCTTTTCTCGCCCTTCCCCTCCTGTTTCGTGATCGCAAGATGAGGTTCCCATTGCTCCTCGCGGCAGCCATGGCGATTGGGGTGTTAATGGAGACTTGGACTCTCGATCATTACCTTGCTCCGGCTATTGGGCTGTTCTATCTCTTACTCGTACAATGCATTCGGCACTTGCGTTTGTTCCAATGGCGCAATAGGCCTATTGGTCATGCACTGGCCCGCGCGATTCCCTTAGTTTGTATTGCTATGGTGGTACTTCGTCTCTCCGCCGTAGCGACTGGCACGCAGATCGAACCCGAGTGGCAACGGGGAAATCTGAAGAGAAACGCCATCGTACGGGAATTGCGGAATATGCCGGGCAAACATCTGGTCATCGTGCACTATGGTCCCGAGCACAGCGTCCACCTCGACTGGATCTTTAACGGCGCCGATATTGACGGCTCGAAAGTAGTTTGGGCCCGTGATATGGGCGCAGCACAAAACCAGGAACTTCTGCGGTGTTTCGCGAATCGGAAGCCGTGGGAAGTCTTCCCCGATGATCCGGATCCGAAGCTTGCGCCTTATCCCCCTGCCCTCCCCGCTAACCTCCCATAGTCCGCGAATTCACACGCAGCATATCCTGCGAGAGTGTACATAAGCGGCTCGATCGGGTGACGATAGCGGGCAAATGTATAAGGCACATAATAGACCAGGGGATAAAAAGCGAGCGCTAGGAGGAAAGGAAAAAGGCGCGGCCACGAAGAAAAGCTACGACAATTCCAGACACGGCAGCCAGCGAGGCGATCATTCCGTACGGTCGGAAGGCCGCGGGTCGAGTCCAGAAGGCGAAGATTTTTGACCAGTGGGGACTGCAAAGTCACGCAGGTGGCAGCGGACGTCGCCCACCACTTTGCCGCGCAGATCAGCGACGAAAGATATTTCTCACTCCTTCTGGTAAACCATGCTGTCGCCGGTCCGATGAACTGAAAAGCTGACGTTGCAAAGTATGCTTCAGCCCAAAAATTGCTGCGCACCGGGACCAGTTTATGAAATTTTCAGGTTATGGGTGGCAGCTAATATAGGCTGAGCTTATGTCTGGCCATTCCCGGCCTTGGATCAACGAAAAGCGCTTGCGTGCTCACGGCACAATCCTTGCCGTTTGTTTGTGGTCGTTCTACGCGTGGAACCTAGCCACGCCCGGTCTGCGGGACCGCAACGGAAATCTCAAGGGAACGGACTTTCTGCATTTCTACACTCTGGGCTCACTTGGGGCTGCCCATCGTGGCGCTGATTTGTACGACATGCATGCCCAGGCGACGCTCGCGGTTCAGCGCGTGCCCGAAGCCGCCGGTATTCGCTATTTGCCTCTGTATCCGCCTCAAGTTTCGATCCTCTTCGCGCCGATGGCTAGTTTCTCTTACGGCTGGTCGCTCATTTTGTGGTGGGGATGCAGCACGGTTGTTTATGGCGTCTGCTGTTACGGAGTATGGCGAGCATCTCCGAGCCTCCACAACTACGGAAGAACTGTTGTTATCCTCGCCCTTGCATTCCCCGCTTTTTTTCATCTGATCGCCTGGGGTCAGACCTCTGCCATCGCTCTGGCCTGCTTCACACTGATGTTTTTTCTGCTGCGCGACCGGCGTGAGTTTCTCGCTGGCCTGGTCCTCGGCTGTCTGATTTTCAAGCCGCAGTTGGGAATAGCTGCGGCGATCGTGTTTGTGGCGATCGGCGCGTGGAAGACGGTACTAGCTGCGGCTATTTCGGCGGCTGGTCAACTTTCTGCGGGAATCCTCTATTACGGAATCGAACCATTCCGTCATTGGGTTGGCATGCTGTGGAATGTGCGCGCCGTGTTGCCGCTGCTCGAGCCCAAGCTCTATCAAACCCACTCCTTGCGCACGTTCTGGATGATGCTTTTACCCTGGCCTGGACTTTCCTTCGGTCTTTATCTTTTGAGCGCGGCCTTCGTGCTCGGACTGACGATCGCTTGTTGGAGACGCAGTCAGCCCATGCCGCTGTCACTGCGGTATTCGGCGCTGCTTTTCGGGACCGTACTCGTGGCGCCCCATCTTACGGTCTACGATCTTGTAATTTTGGCGCCCGCGTTTCTGTTGCTCGCGGATTGGATCGTTGCTCAACCGCTCACGGACTCGAGTCGCCGGATGGGAACTCTTCTTTACCTGACGTACATGCTTCCACTGATCGGTCCTTTCGCGAAATGGACGCACGTGCAGCTTTCAGTGATTGCGATGGCTGCTGCGCTGTACGTAATCTGGCAAATCTGCCGCGAAAGCGCCCCGACTGCCGATAGTGCGACAACCAAAGTAGATACAGCCCAGAAGATCGCAAAAGCATAGAAAGCGGAGAGCGAGCGTAACGCTATTCCGATTTGCCGAACAAAAATGCCAGCGCCTCGGGAAACCGTCGCGCCCATGCCGACTCGTGGTGCGAAGCACCCTCGTCGACCACGAACCTGAGACGTCTATGGTCCAACCCCGCGCGTCGCAGGATGGCAGCCAGTTCTCGCACGTCGTCAACCATGCTCTGATCTTGATCTTTCCGCCCTGCTTCGGCAGTGCCGGTTGCCAGAAAAACCCGCTCCGGCCACCGTTTGATTCCGCGGCTCTCCCGAATGATCTGCCGGTTCGACGCCCACAACGACGGACTTTCCAGGAGAAGTCGCCCAATCACGCCCGGTCGCACTGTCGCAGTATAAAGCGAAATCAGCGCCCCCAACGAAGATCCGCCCAACCCGACATTCTCGCGACCCGCAGCCACGCGGTAGGTTCGGGCCACAAAGGGCATCACCTCCTTGATCAGGAACTTAGGATAGCGACTGCCCTGCACACGCAACATCATCGGGTGCAGCGAGCGATGCGGCATGTACTCGCGATGCCGTTCTTTGCTGTCGTTGTCCATGCCAACGATAATTATGGGCGGAATTACGCGTTCTCGGATCAACCGATCGCTGGTTTCATCTACTTGCCATTCGACTCCCGTAAAAGAAGTCGCAGCTTCGAATAGATTCTGACCATCATTCAAGTAAAGCACCGGATAACGGCGGCTGGAGTTTGCCGAATCGTCATACCCGGGCGGCAGCCATACCCGCAGGAATCGCGTGTTGCGAAAAATGCGGCTGGAAAATTCGTGCAGGCGCAAGTCTCCGGTCGCCGCCTGCACGCGGATTACCTCCGACGCAGGGCCAGAGCTTTCATTTTGTTGGATTTCGCTCATCCAGAAACTGCTATCAGAATACAACGGCAGTTGCGTTTTAAGCTCGGGCACTTTTCAGTTTCACTGCAATTGCGAGAACGCTGATGAGAGAAATCAGGACGAGAGAGGCAAGGCACAAAATGCACCAGGTCATCAGTTCGTACGCTTCGACGTATGTGAGGTAAAGGGCAAAGGCTAACCCTGCAAGAGCCGCTCCCAAAAGGCGCTTTGGCGTTTCTGCCCGCATTTTCCACAAAGTGGATAAGAGACAGAGCACACCGTAGCCCGCAACGCCAATGGCAGCAACAGGGACTCCCATAAGTGTCGAATACTCGCTGCGGTTCACGATGTCGCAACTGAACTTTTGGTTGAAATCGCAGAATGCGGTCGCGGATTTCGCATAATGGCGCTGCAGCGAAACCGCCGACACGATCACACCTGCCAGCGCCAGAACCGCCATCACGCCAAAGAGAACACGGGTGGCCCACGGCACTACGAGCGCCTCCAAATCTGAACGAGCGCCTGGTCGATCATGGCAGTCCGCACCCAGTCTTGTCACTTAAAGCTTCCAGTGACAGGACTCCTTCCTTCGGGGGATCCATTCCAAATTGCCAACTTGGAAACAGTTTGACTCCGGCAACCTTACACTCGGCCGCCTCCTCTTTCGAGCCCTTGATTGCGCACTCCACATACGGAACGTAGTGGAAGGCATCGCCGAACATCTGTTTCTGTTCAATACAGTGCGGGCACCAATAGAGGCCATACATCTTCGCTTGCTTCGTAGCCAGGCACTGGGCAAACGAATCGTACTTGTGATTGCGGTAGTAACGACCTCCGATGAATGCGCCTGCCAGGAGAATCAGGATGCCGCCATAGATCAGGAGCTTCTTGGTTTTAGGGTCGCTTGAGCCGCCGGCGTCGCGCTCTTCTTGCCTCTTCCGTCGTTCATCAGACATGATTCATCCTTATATCACGGCGCTGGCGCGTGGCAGAGTCACGCCACCACGTTGAGTGCTCCGGGAAGCACATCGAGTTCCTCGCAATGCAGCGTCAGCACTTCTCCATCGACCATGACATCCGCGGGAGCCTGCAAGTTGAACTCGACGCGCCGTACTGCCTTCCGCTCGGCCAGTGGATGGTTGACATGCGTGCCGTCATACAGCCCAGGCAAGTTTCGAATCAGCCCCAATCGGCCAATCGGCCCCCAACGAACGTATTCCACCAGGCCGTCGTCGATCTCGGCTTGGGGGGCAATCATCATCGTTCCCCCGGTGAACTTGCTGTTGTTGAAAGTGAGGAAGAGGCAGGGGCGGCTGTCGAAGTCTTCAGCGCCCTCGACACGAACCGGGAAAGGACGGCGATTGAATCGTGCGAGAGTCAGAAAAATTGACGTGAAATAGCCTAGCTCTCCCCAACCACTGAAGTGCCTGGCTCGCAGCGTGGCGACGTCCGCGGTAAAACCCATGCTCAACAAGTTGACGTAATAGATTACGCCGTCGCGATGCCGCAAGCGCAGCACATCGCAGGATCGGCTTCTGTTAACGAGAAGAGACTCGATCCCGTACTCCATGCCGCGATGGCTGAAGTCGCGCAGAAAAGAATTGCCCGTGCCCAGGGGCAGGAATGCCAAACTTGGGCGCTCACCCTCGAGGGCCTGAGGGTACAAGCCGTTCACGATCTCGTAAGTAGTGCCGTCGCCCCCGACCGCGATGAAATTTCGGACACCACGCTTATAGGCATCGCGGGCAATCTCCGTCGCCTCTCCCGGAGAGCGCGTCTTTGCTACCTGCACCTCGATGCCGCCAGTCCGCAGGCGTTCCAGCGCCGGGCCAAGCAGTTTGCGGCTTCGTCCGCCGCCTGCCGCCGGGTTCACGATTGCAAGATAGTTTTGCCCCAAAGTTCGAAGTCCACTGTTCCTAAGAAAGTGCGTCGCGCACGAATCGACTCGGCGGTCGGTTAGAGACCCACCATTGCGGATCGCTCTATCGATTTGCCGATTTCCTCAGCTAGCACTTGTCGCTTGATCTTCATCGACGCCGTCCGGGGGAAGTCTTTTTCCCAGATCAAATATCCGCCGACACGTTTGAAATCGGGCAGGCGGCGATTTCGAGCCGAGGTTTCTCCCAGCAACTTGCTGTCGATTTTTTGATTCTGGTCCAGGCGCAGGACGAGAATCAGTGTTTCGTGCCCTAGTTCTTTCTTTGGCCAGATGTAATTGGCCGCGAAGACGGCATACTCTTTCACCGGGAGCCCGTCGAAAGCGGTTTCAATATCCTCTGGGTATATATTTTTTCCGCCCTCGGTCACGATCATATTTTTCTTGCGTCCGAGAAGCTGCAGATGTCCCTCCCGCTCCAACCGTCCGAGATCGCCGGTCAGAAGCCAGCCCTCCACGATCGTTTCCAAAGTGAGTTCCGGATCGTCGAGATAATGCGACATCACCGTCTTGCTGCGCGCGGCCACCTCGCCCACTCCTTCGGCATCCGGATTCAGAATTCGCAATTCGACTCCCGGCAGCGGCTTGCCGACCGTATCGGCACGGAATGGTTTGAGATCGTTGAGCGTGAGCGCGGTCCCGGCCTCAGTCAAGCCGTAGCCATTGATCACCGGAATGCCGAGATCGTAGAAGAACTGCATTGTGGAGGGCTCCATGAACGCCCCGCCGGTTATCAGAGCCAGCAACTCCCCGCCAAATCCGCGGTGTACGCTGGAAAGAAGGATGCGGCTCAGTCTCACCTTCGGACGGCGTCGCGTGAGCGCCCGATTCATCGCAATCATGACATTCAGAAATGCTCGCTTCCACGAGGGCAACTCGTCGAACTTCGCGCGCAGGCCACGCTCCAAATTCTTTATGATCATCGGAACCAGTGCTACGTAGGTGATCCGATAGCGAACAAAGGCATCTCGCACGAATTCGGGACGCAGCGTACGCAGATGCACCACGCAGGCTCCGCATACGAACGGGCCGATAAATCCCACCATGAAATCGATCGCATGATTGGTAGGGAGAATACTCAAATACCGCACGCCCGGCCAAAAGGGATACCACGCAGTCAGTGCCCGGCACTGCTCCAGATAGTTTTCATGGGTCAGCACGCATCCCTTGGGCCGCCCACCTGTCCCCGATGAATAGACGATGCAGGCAACGTCGTCCTTCTGCCGCATTACGAAGTCGGGGGCGCCTTTGCGCTTGAAGTCTTCCCAGCGAAATGCGCCAGCCAGCTCCACACCCAGCGGGGCTTCCGTCACCAGAACAATCTTCGTGGCAATTTCTTGAAAGTCAGGCGCCTCCATGATCGCCCGCCACAAGTGGTACTCGACGATCAGGACCTTGGCCTTGGAATGCGCCAGCAATTGGAGATGCTCCGTCGCAGTCAGCTTGTAATCCAGCGGCACCAGCACGCCACCGCAATAGAAGATCGCATACGCCGAGATTAGCCATTTCGACTGATTCGTCATGATAATGGCGGCGCGTTCGCCGGCATCGTAATCGGCGTCTTCCAGAGCCCGGGCCAGCGGCAAGGCGGTCTCTTTGAAATCGGAATACGTCAGGCGGACTTTTTCGCGATCGCGCTCGGCTTCGATCAGGCAGGTCTCCGAGGAGAAGCGATCAAGGGCATCGCGCAACGCATCGCCTAGACATGTGTATTGCCGGAGATCGAGCATAAGGAAATTGCTGACGGTTAATTGTAGATTGTTAATTTAGTAACCCGACGGAATGTCCGCAGGAGGGTTCCCAAGCAATCAACAATCAAAAGTCAGCAATCAACAATGGAATTGTCATCTATAGCCGGGCTTGAATCTTTGCCGCCAGCGTGCGAAAGTCGGTTACGCCCTGCAGTTCATAATCCGGCAGTTCCACCCGGAAGTGGTTTTCCAGTTTCGTCAGCAGGTCAAGCGTCTGCAGGCTGTCGATACCGAGCGCTTTGAAGAAGTCGTCGTCGGGGGAAAGTTTTTCGCGCGGCACTTTAAAGTGTGCCGCCGCCAGCGTGAGTATCTCGTCGAGAGTCTTTTCGGCGGTTTCCATATGCAATCATTCTAATCCAGCTGCGACTAGGGCAAATAGGGCTGCGCGTCGGTGCTCTCTACAAATTTCTTCAATCCGGCTTGCACCGCGGGCCTCGAAAACAACTCGCAAAAGATATCGATCTCCTTCTGCAACTCCTCCCGCGGAATCGGCTTGATGAATTGCTTGGCCGCCACTGCGGTTTGGCGGTCGAACTTACCTAGCTGGGCCGCTGTGGCTCGGGCTGCGAGCAACGCTTCACCTTCCGCTACGACCTGGCTCACCAACCCGATCTGTTGCGCCTTGGTTGCGTTGAAGCTGCGCCCAGTCAAAAGCAAGTCGCGGACCACCGCATTCCCCAAATCCCGCTTCAGGCGTGGGATTCCGCCGAAGCCCGGTATCAAACCCAGCCTCAGCTCCGGAAAACAAAAACGCGCCATTTTGTCGGCGATAATCAAATCGCAGGCCAGGGCAAGTTCGAACCCTCCGCCAAAAGTGACGCCATGAACGGCAGCAATCGTGGTCAAGGGCGCCGCATCGATTCGATTCAACACGCGGTGAATGCGCTCCAGAAAATCGCGTACACCGCGAGCCGCTTGGGATGTTTCCATCGTTTGCGACCGCTCATATAACTCCCGCAGATCGGCGCCGGCGCTGAAACCGCACTTCAACTCGCTGCAGAGGATGAGTGCATGCGCGTCTTTCTCCAAATCATCGAGCGCGGACGCGAATTTCTCCAACTCATCGAGCGACAGCGATCCCAGTTCGTTGCATGGTTCACGGTGGAGCGCCACTTCAATCACTCCAGTCTGGACCTGCCACGACAGCGCTTGTCCTTGGAATTGCCTCACGCTCTGCCCCTTCTCTCCCTATACCGCCTGCTTTACTCGATACATGTCCTCGATCTCGCCCTTCATGTGGGCAGAAATCAGCTCCCGCTTCAATTTCCCGTTTGCCGTAAGCATCCCGTTTTCAATGGAGAAAGGCTCAGGCCGCAGGCAAAACGCACGTACTTGCTTATAGTGTGGTAGCTGCGCGTTGATTGCATCGAGCGCTGCCTGCGCCTGCTCCCTGCTAACATTTCCCGTGATGATTGCAGAAAGATATCCGCGGCCATTGCCCACGACAACAGCTTGCTGCGCCCCTGGCAACTCACGGGCAATTCCCTCTTCAACGAACTCCGGCGCGATCTTGTGGCCCGAGCCGAGAACAATTAGATTCTTGATCCGCCCCACGATCCGCCAGTTCCCGGCAGAATCCATCTGGCCCTGATCGCCGGTATGAAACCATCCGTCGCGCACCACTTCGGCGGTCTGTTGCGGCCGATTCCAGTAGCCCGGAAACACATTTGGGCCCCGCACTATGATCTCATCGTTGTCGCCGAGCTTCATCTCAATACCGGGAATCGCTGGTCCGACACGTCCCGGCACGACATGGCTCGGATCGTCCATCGTACAAATTCCGGTCGTCTCGGTAAGCCCGTAAACCTGCAGTACTGGAATTCCCAGCATGCTGAAGTAATCCTGCGTTTCAGGAGTGAGCGGGGCCGATCCGCAGATCAGGGCTTTCAGATTCCCGCCCACCATTTTTTTTCGGATCGCGGGAAATAGGACTGTATGGGCAATCCACAGCCAGATGGCGTCGCCGGCTTGCCCACGCTTTTCTTTCCGATGTGCCCACGCAGCCTTGGCTCTTGAATAAATCGCCTGCGCCACACCGCCCTTTTGCGCAATCTGCTCATCCACGCCGCGTCGCATACGTTCGAGCAGTTGCGGCACGTTCAGGAAATAGTGCGGAGCCGTCGCCTGCATGTCACTGGGTATTTTCGTCAAGTCGGTGTTCAAAGTCACCAGGCTTCCGCGGAGCAGGAAGGTCAGCAGCGCGATCCATGAAGCGCAAAAACTGAATGGCAGATAATGAAAAATGTGGTCCTGTCCAGAGCGTCCCGCCATCAGCAAGTCGAGGCGGGCCGACGTGCATCTCAGCATGAATCCAACGTTCGCCGAAGTCAGGACTACGCCTTTGGCTTCCCCGGAAGTGCCGGAAGTATAAATGATGGTTACCGGATCGGCATCGCTCTCGTGCGAGCAATCCAGCGCGGCTCCGTCAATTCCTGCAAAGATCTCATCAAAAAGAAAATGCGGTGGGGCTCCAGGCCAGTTCTGCAGAATTCCATCGCGCAACGCCACATCGCCGCAGCACACGAGAGACGGCGTACTGTCCTTCAACATCGCGACCAACTCAGCCGGCGCCTGGCGGAAATATAGAGGGACAACAATTAGGCCTTCGGCCATCGCGGCCAGGTCGAGCGCCATCCAGCGAATACCGTTCGCCGCCAAGAGTCCACAGCGGTCGCCCTTATTGAGTCCCTTTGCAGAAAGAAACGAGCGTGCCCTGCGAATCAATTCCAGGAGGTCGTTCCCGGTCACTCCCGTGACTTTGCCATCGCGGATTTCTTGCAGCACCGTTGTGCCCGCGGCCGCTTTGAGTTGCGAAAAGATTTCGCCGAGAAATGGCATGATGTTCGGAAACGCGATGGCCTTAGCTGTACGCCGTCACTAACTGGCGCAGCGACGCATTCATCGGTGGCAGATAATCTTCCCAGCTCCATTCGCCGGTGCGCGTCGGGAACTCCGCGTATCGCCGCTGGACTTCTTCTTCGAAGAACACGCCCATTCGCGCCATAACTTTCAGATTCTTGACCACCGTGCGTGCAATGCCGTCGGCGATACGCTCGCCCTGCGTGGCCAGTGTTTCGAGCGCCGCCAGCAACTTCTGCTCTAAATCCGGATCATCGACATTCATCAGCAACTCCGGATGCCCGCGTTCGCGCATCAGATTGCGAATGCGTTCATCCATTGTGATTCCCGCCGACGGAACCAACGCGGGCATGGACGTCACGATGCCGTGATAGCGTGACGAGGCCATCATGTGGCAGGCGCGCAGAATGCTGACCAGTTCATACATGTTGTATTGGTCCGAAGTCAGCACTGGCACTCCGCCCAGTTTTTCTGAGATGCGGTTCGCCGGACGAGCATCCAGACGCTCAGTTGCCACAAGGATGACAAATACATTTCTCTGCTTGCGGAAGGCATCCACTGCGTTGCTGATAGAAGTTAAATAATGTTGGTAGGCACGGTCTGCAGCGGGCCCGGAGTTGTGAAAATAGACCGTGCGGTAATGACTGTCTTTGTATGCTCCCGTGAGGCTGCGCAAAGCGTACTTTGCGACCGACGCCTTCACCGGCCACTCAAACGGGTTGATCGGACAGACCACAAGCACTGGAGTACGCCCGTCCCAGCCGACTTGCCGCAAAATCCCCTGCCCGTACTCGGAGGGACGCGGCTCAAATGTCCACGCGGTATCTGTTCCCAGTTCCGTAGGCACACCTAGTTCGCGCAACACAGTTCGCGACTCTTCATTGCGAGTAATGACCAGCGAATTCTTACAATAGCGTCCACACATCTTGGCGACCACAGGATCCATGTGACCGGCTTCGGCACCGTATCCGACAGAAAGTTTGTTCTCCACCGCCGCGATCCCCAGCGAACCGATCATCATGGTGGTCAGGGCATTCGCGAATTTGCTCTTGAACATGGAGCCTTCGCAAGCCACTACTCCGTGGTGCCGGGGAACTTCGTCCGACAAGAAAGGCGGAAAGATATCCGGCAGATGAACCTGCTTCGTGCCCTCGAAATATCCCTTCGAGAAATTGAAGTTTTGACTCATCACGCTGAACTCGACCCGCTCGGCGCCGAGGATGTGACGAATCTGGCGTAGCATCTCGTCAACGCGCACATCCGAACCCATGTTGCGCGTGCCGTTGTACCCGGCAAACAACAACTTCAGCTTTTCGCCCGGTTGCCAGGGCCGCCCTCCTCCCAGCATCCATCGCGCTTTCGCGCGCTCGATGTTGCTGCTCACCCAGGCTTCCAGAATGAAATCCATCATGCGGCGGTTCCTCCGCGGGCCGCGGGCCAGGGCTCGTAATCGTATTGGAAATTGTTCTCGCGGCTGAACTTTAAGAGGGGATAACTATACTGCGAAAACGGAACCGGCTTCCGTCCCAACTCGGAGGTCACCCGTGTGTTGTCGAACACCGTGTTCCACACCAGATACGGCATGAACACTTTCAGCAGCGAAGCCCCGTGGGCAATGGCACCCTTTCGGTGGGAAAGAAAGTTGACCGAACCGGAAAACGGCCTTTCCGCAAAAGGCAGGAACACGGGACTGCGTTTTTGCTGGGCGGCAGCTAACGCCGTCGTCAATTCTCGAAATGTCTGCGATCCGTTGCCCGAAGAAAGATGATACGTGTCGTACCGGGGTTGATCTTTCTGATGCAAGGTCGAAATCGCGTCCGCGACGAAATCCACATTGACAATATCGATCTTATCCAAGGGACGAAACGGCAACACCGGCAAGCCCGCCAGAAATACAAAT
>Ga0073928_10003599_pt1 | contig 24155 bp, 21 predicted proteins | sample PaiPotPPA55metaG_FD_76969 | JGI IMG/M metagenome (GOLD analysis project Ga0073928, IMG submission 76969) | Iron sulfur acid spring bacterial and archeal communities from Banff, Canada, to study Microbial Dark Matter (Phase II) - Paint Pots PPA... ...
ACCGGGGGCTGGCTGTGAGCCTTTTGTCCTGAACAGCGAAGGAAAAAAGTCCGGGCCGTTGGGCACTATAGCCAAGCTATCCTTGGAACGCAAGAGGAAACGAGGAAAAATGCAGATAAAAAGCGTGTTTTTTTCATTTCGCGTGTGAATAACCGCATAAAACAAGGGTTTTGAACAGTTTGAATCGTCCCAAAATGAAATTACTCGCCGTGTTATGCTGCAAAATCATTTCCATGGAGACCGATTCGTGAGTGAAGTTAGAAACTGGAACGTGCTGGAAACCAGGTTCGCCACCACCGTGAACCTTGAACGCAGGCCGGTCGCAGTGGCGTATCTCGAGCGCGCGCCCGACGGGGTGAAAAAATTTGAAGGCAGCGAACCCTCGGGCTGCAGCTTCTGGCGCCTCGCGGCAGATGGCAGAACTTTTTACACCGTGCCAGACGATCATTTTAATTGCGCTGTGGGAGCGTATACACACAACATCACGCTTTCACCGGAACGCGAGCAGGAAACGGGCATCACTCTGAAAATGATGTTCGATATGGGATACGTAAAGCCTGAGGAAGTGCCGCAAATTCCGCGCCTGGCAAAAGCGCCGGCAGTTGTTGTGTATTCACCACTCGGCGACGCTCCGGCGACTCCTGACGTGGTGTTGTTTGCGTGCCAGCCGCGATCGGCGATGCTGTTGAATGAGGCTGCGAATCGAGCCGGTGTAGCCAGCGGCGCCCCTGCACTAGGACGACCGACGTGCATGGCTTTGCCGGCCGCGCTGCAGCATGGCTCAATTTTTAGTCTAGGCTGCATCGGAAACCGCGTGTACACCGGTCTAGGCGAAGATCAAATGTACTTCGTAGTTCGCGGACAGGATTTGGAAGCGGTTGCCAACGCTCTCGAAACGGTCAACAGCGCGAATGCCGCGCTCAATGAGTACGCGATCGGCCGCCGCCAAACACTTTCAACCGCCTAAGTTCACTGGTTGATGCTTACGCCCAACAAAAACCAGCGTCAGAGCGTCGCGAGATCCGCGTAAAAATGCGCAATGGCTTTGATTCCGCCAAAATAATTTTCCAGCGCGATATGCTCATCGGGCGCATGCGCGTTTTCATCCGGCAATCCAAACCCAATCAGAACACAAGGTACTTTGAAGGTGTCGTGCATTTGCGTAACGAAGGGAATGGAACCCCCTTCGCGAATGAAAACAGCTTTTTTCCCAAAACCTTTTTCCAAAGCATTTTGCGCCTTCTTAAAAATCGGCGCCTGAAATGACGCCGACCACGGCTTCCCGGTACTGAGAACTTCAAATTTGCAAGTGACCGTATCAGGTAGCAACGCGCGGACCTGTTTTTCAACCAGCCTGGCAATCTTGTGCGGATCTTGATCCGGAACAAGCCGAGTGGAAAATTTTGCGTGAGCCTTGGAGGGAATCACCGTTTTCGCGCCCTCCCCGGTATAGCCTCCCCAGATGCCATTCAGCTCGAGTGTCGGGCGCGTCCAGAGTTGCTCGACAATGGTGTAACCTTTTTCGCCAAAATATCCTGGGGCACCAACGGCTTTTTCAAACTCTTTCCGTTTCCACGGCAAGGCGTTAAGAACCTTGCGCTCGGCCTTGGAAACCGTGGCCACGGAATCGTAGAAGCCCGGCACGTCGACACGGAAACTCTTGTCATGAAGCTTCGCGAAAAGTTCTGCGAGTATCGTAAGCGGATTTGGGACCGCACCGCCGTAAACCCCGGAATGAAGATCACGAGCTGGACCCGTCAGTTCGATTTGATAGTAATTGAGACCTCGCAAACCATAAGTGATCGAAGGCACACCCTTCGCGAGCATGGAAGTGTCGGATACCAGCAAGGCATCGGCTTTGAGTTTTTCTTTATTTTTCTGCACATAGTTCCACAGGCTGACGCTGCCGACTTCCTCTTCGCCTTCGATCAGAACTTTCACGTTCACCGGAAGTTTGCCGTTGATTTTCTGTAAGCACTCTAGCGCCTTCAGGTGAATATGCACCTGGCCCTTGTCGTCGGCGGTGCCTCGGCCAAAAAGATTTCCATTGCGGACGGCAGGTTCGAACGCCGGCGAAGTCCACAACTCCAGGGGCTCGGCGGGCTGCACATCGTAGTGCCCATAAAACAGGATCGTGGGTTTGCCGGGGGCTTCCAAAGATTCGGCGTACACCAGCGGATGCAAATTAGTAGGAACGATTTCAATCGTTTTAAACCCAGCGGCACGTAGGCTCTCGGCCACCCAATGGGCGCCACGCTCCACATCCTGCTTATGCTCGGTTTTTGCGCTGACGCTGGGGATGCGCAAGAACGAACACAATTCCGCCAGGTGTTCGTCACGGCGGCTGTCAATATATTCAGCCAAATTCATAAAATTCCTCAAAACGCACGGGTCCATCCATTCATGGTGCAGCGATGAAAAACAAACTGGCCTTATCGAGCAGGCGAGCGGAAGTGGTCGAAAGGATCCGGTGCCAGAGACCATTCTAGGGTGTATAGGCGTCGTGGTACAAGCCACGCGCATTTTCGCGTTTGCCTTTGCAGCACACCGCGCTGAACGGGTGATTGACGGTGCGCCTTGCGACATTCAAGACTTAATCCATGAGCCAAGTCACCTCAAGTTCGCAAAGGCGCAGTAGTCGTATGTTTCATAAAATGCGCGTGCAGGCGCAGGGACGCGCGCATAATGGAAAAAAATTCCGCGAGACCTGCGAAACCCTGGTGGTAAACGGCCATGGCGGATTGCTGATTCTCAAACACGAGATCGATGACGACGCAATGTTGGTGCTCACACATCCAGAGACACTCGAAGAACAAGAGTGCCGGGTGGTTTTTGTGGGGGAAACTAACGACCGCGGACAGCGCGTGGGTATCGAATTTCTTACTCCCGCACCGCACTTTTGGGGTCTGGAATTTAACGAGCCAAGCGGGGGCGGCTCAGCGGTTTAGCCAAGCGGCCGTACCGTAGCGGCCTCAACTCTCATCTGCTTTTTCTTTGAAAGCGAAGCGAATAATCTCCACAGCAATAGAATCGCTACAATTGCGCCGTACGTTAGCGGCCTGATTACCGCGGACTTTACCAGCCAGTAGTAGTGAATCACTCCTAGCGTGGCGCTGAAGTAAATCAGTCGATGAAGTAGTTGCCAGCGTTTTCCACCGAGACGCCTAATCCACCCCGCAGTCGATGTCACCGCTAACGGTATCAGCAACAAAAATGCCGTAAATCCCACGGTGATGTATTTACGCTTGGCGATATCCTTCCACATCTCCGGTAGATCGAAAAATTTATCGAGCCAGATGTACGTAGTGAAATGCAGGCAGGCGTAAAAAAAAGCAAACAACCCCAACATGCGGCGAAAACGAATCAGTTCCGGGAGCTGAAGGATTTTACGAAATGGCGTAACGCACAGCGTGATGATCAGAAAGCGAAGCGTCCAATCCCCGGTCGCATGGGTGATGAACTCGATGGGATTGGCGGTCAGCTCCCCGTGAAGCGCTTGCCAACCCAACGCCGCCAATGGCAACAGACATAACAGAAATACTACTGGCTTGCTCCACTTACTGTTTAGCAGCGCATGCATCTAGGTTTAATAATTTTTCTTGAGGTCCATTCCATTGTATAGGCTCGCGACCTGGTCGCCGTAGCCATTGAACATGAGCGTGGCCCGTTTGAAAATCTCGCCGAGGCGCCGTTCTTTTGCCTGACTCCATCGTGGATGATCGACGCTGGGATTTACATTGGAGTAAAAACCATACTCCTGTGAAGCCATGCGATTCCAGGTAGTGGGCGGCTGCTTAGCGACAAAACGGATTTTCACAATGGATTTGATGCTTTTGTAGCCATACTTCCACGGCACGACCATGCGCACCGGCGCGCCGTCCTGATTCGGCAACGTTTCTCCATACATGCCAACGCCAACTAACGTTAGCGGATTCATGGCCTCATCGAGGCGCAAACCTTCAACGTATGGATATTCCAGGCCGGAATATTTTGCCTGTGGCATTTGGCCAGAATCGAAAAAGCTTTCGAAGGCCACGAATTGCGCTTTGGGAGTCGGCTCAACAAGCTTTGCGAGTTCACTAAAAGGAAAGCCGATCCAGGGCACAACGATGGACCACGCCTCCACGCAACGATGACGGTAGATGCGTTCTTCCAAAGGAGCAATCTTCAAAATTTCATCCATGCTGAATTTGCGCGGCTTTTTTACTTCGCCCTCCACCGAAACCGTCCAGGGGGAAGTGCGGAATTTCTGCGCGTTTTTGGCGGGGTCAGTTTTGTCGGTGCCGAATTCGTAGAAATTATTGTAGTGCGTCACATCGTTGTACGGCGTTTCCTTTTCGCTAGTGCTGAACGGGCTTTTTGACGCAACGTCCAACTTGCTGTTGGCGTGGACTTCGTCGAGCGGCATACCGACCCGCCACGCTGCAGCTCCCGCAAAGGCTGCCGCCCCCGCGATTCCCATGGCCCGCAGAAATTCACGGCGCTGGATATACACAGATTTCGGCGTAATGTCCGAGTAGTTCAGATCGGTTGCTCGACGAATAAGCATGTCTTTGCCTCAAACGGAAAGGAAACTCCTCCATTTATATTACGGGAACTGAGGGATATTGGACGTGAAGACTTTTGTCAAACGAGCAACGTGCTCTGTTATCTGATTGCTCGATTTCCTCCATATTTAGTAACAATTTGGTGACAATTGCAGCTCGGCGCCGCTCCCGCACGTAAGTGTCACACACTCAGACGCGGACGGAAATCGCTGCAACCACAACTTTTAGTCCAACTCCAAAACGCTGGCCGGTTAGCATTTTGGTAAATGAGCGCGATAGATTCTTTGCGTTGTACTTGTTGATGTAACGCTGGCACTTTAAAAGTGCAGCAAGCATCGTGCATCACGTGTGGCGAGAACCACGAAGTTCCTGCCTTACTTTGCAACTGGGCAACCAGCTTTGCCCCAGGACCGAAACGGTCCTGCCCTAACAAATAAGTAAGAACGGCGCAGTTGGTGAAGTGCGCCCAAATTCGAAAATTAAAATTGGAGGAATCAATGAACGCAAAACAAAAACGATCACTATCGGTGAATTTTGTAAGCCTCGCTGCATTCGCCGTTGTAGCATTACTGGGGATCGCGCCGGCAGCCCGCTCACAAGACTTGGTGCGCGGCACAATTACCCTGCCGGTCGCAGCTCGCTTGGGGGACACCACTTTGCCGGCAGGTAAATATAGCTTCGCCGTCGAATCGCTGGAAGCGATTCGCTCGGCTGATGCTCTTCAGGTTGGCAATAGCCGCGTGGCGGTCATTGTGACTAGCTTGACCAAGGATGCTCACGTCGTAAGTTTGATGGCCAATGCGTTGAGGGCCGACACGCTCAACTCTCAGACACCGGATTCCGTTGAGTTTGGGACCGGAATGACGATCCGGTCGCTCTCCTTAAAAAATGAGGGTTTGAAGGTTATCTTCACAGCGAGCCCGACCGACCACACATTGCAAGCAGCAGTTCGGCAGCCCTCCGCAGTTAGAGGAGACTAGCTTACAAACACTAGCGAGCGAGGCTGCTTTGCGGTCTCGCTCGTTTTCTCTTATCCGCCCTAGCGAAAATATGGAACTGAACTACTACAAACTTGCGTTGGACGGAGATGCGGATAGCCGCTAGCTTAGATTATGTGCTCGGGTAGCAACGTCATGCTCGATGAATCCACGGAAGTGGATTTACTGCACGACATCGCCAGCCGCATCATGGCGGCGGATTCGCTGCACGACGTTCTCGGACGAGTGCTTGACTTCGTCTCGTGGATTGCCAAGTTTGATTCTTGTTTTGTGTACGTTTTGGAAGAAAATGAACTCGTTCTGAGGGCTTCGCGGAATTCGCATAGCGAAGTGTTAGGCCTCCTCAAACTGCCGCTAGGCCAGGGCATCACCGGTTGGGTAGCGCAGCATCGGCGGCCAGTTGCGGTTGAGCGCAACGCATTCGAAGATCCCCGATTCCAAGCTTTTCATCAATTACCGGAAGATCGCTTTGAAGCGTTTTTGTCCGTGCCGATTTCAAGCCGTGGCAAAGTGGCCGGAGTGATCAACGTACAACAACGTGAGCCGTATATCTTCAGCCAGCGCGAAATTCGTTTGATCGCGACGGCCGGGTTTCTGGTGGGCGCGGAAATTGAAATGGCGCGTTTAGAAAACGCCAACTCGGAACTCGCCGAACAATTGAATACCAGAAAAGCGGTCGAGCGCGCCAAAGGAATCCTGCAGCGCGATCTGCAACTAAGCGAAGAAAAGGCCTATTTAACTCTGCAAAGCCAAAGTCGCCAAAGAAGAAAGCCCATGCGCGAAGTCGCCGAAGCCATCGTGCTGAGCGACGAGATTAAACGCGCTAACGAATAGATTTAAGTTTGTATTTTACCGCGTGTTCCGCAGGCGCATTGCATTCTCCTCGTTCTTCTCAAGACATCGCTTCCGAAAGACGGCACCGTTGCTTTCAGCTGCGTTACACGCACACAAATCTCGATTCTAAAAAAACCACAGTCGCATCTCTGCAACTATTTTGGTGAGGCCCTGCGCGAAAATGCAGCAATCACCGGCCAAAACGTCACTAAAAACCCCGCTAAATGCCCATGACAGTTATAATTGGAAACGGAGGAGTGGGTGAGCGGTTGAAACCGGCGGTCTTGAAAACCGTTAGACCCGAAAGGGTCTCGGGGGTTCGAATCCCTCCTCCTCCGCCATCGCTCAAAAAAGGTCCGACCCGGAGACATAGAGAACAGAATGTCCAATCACAAGCGCGGCCCGCGTCCCCTTCGACGATTCCGATTAAATAATTAAATTCGAAGGCTATCCTTCGGCCGGGTATGCGACTTCGCAACAATTTCACACCGATTCGCTGGCAGCTAACTGTGAATCCCTCGAAACGGCGGCATCGAAAGTACCATCGGGAATAGAACCAAATTCTTCGATCTGCCGAATAGCATCGTGTGTCTGGTCTGTTGTTGACTACGCGAAGACAATTCTCCAATAGTTCTATTCCCCTCAACCAAAGGGCCTTGTAGTGTTTTTGACAACGGGGAAAACGACTTTCTCCAAGCCGTCGGTCTGTAAACGTTAGTAACTGGCCCCCTAGGAAGCGCGGGCGGTTTTTTCCGGTGCTCGGAAACTGTCCCTTCGGCCAGTTGTAGAGGTCAGGCCGCAATGGTATTCATGACGAGAATAGCGAGTGTGTGTAAATGAGCGGAAGACGCCACAAACAGCCAGTAGCTAGAAAATCGCGCCACGCCAGTGGGTTCAGCATGGTCGAACTCGTGGTGGTGGTTGCCATCATTTTGGTTGTTTCTGGCATTGCCATCCCACAAATCACGCGTACCTTGCGTACTTATCAAATTTCTTCGGCCGCCAACCAACTCGTCGACGCCATAAAATTCTCAAGGTTTGAAGCCATTCGTCGCAACACCACCATGAAGTTCCTGACGTCGTGGTCGGGTGTAAGGTATTGGGTCGGGACCGACAGTAACGGCGACGGCACGCTACAGACTTCGGAACGCCAATACGATATCACTGGAAACGTCACGCTTTTGACAGCTGCCGGAGTACCGACGTCCGCCGCCCTCCCGGCTGCTTTGCTTGTGCCAAATATCACTGTTCTGTCCGCCAACGCCGCGACGCAGACCATCGCTTTCGATCCGCGAGGTGGCGTTGATTTCGCCGCAAGCGCCGGCGGTGTGCCGACTGTATACGTTTTTTACGTTGGGCCGACCACTCAGAGTACGCAGGACTATCGCGCTGTGGTGGTCATGCCTTCCGGCATAACCCAAGTCTGGGCCGGTAACGCTTCAAGCGGCTGGCATCAATTAAGTTAGTTATTTTCGGCATGCATCCGAGGAAATGCGAATGAGCAAGCGCAACGCACATACTAGAAAGCAGCGGGGCCAACAGGGATTCACCCTGATCGAGTTGATGATCGCCATCGTCGTGCTGGTGGTCGGAGTGGTTTCCGTGGCCCAATTGGTTCCCGCGGCAATATTTCTAAACTCACGAAACCGAGCCGATTCCAGCAGTTTGGTTTTTGCGCAGCGCGAGATGGACCAGTTTGTGAATCAACCTGTGTCGGGTCCTCTTAACTTCACAGACCAGCAAAACAACCCCTGCAATCTTGGTAGTGCTACGGTTTTCGACGCCCCGGTGGGTAGTCCTCTCACTACCGTCGGCGGTCATGTGGCCGTCAATTTCACCGCCGGGAAGGTCGCCGGATACAACTTTACCTACAGAGACTTGGCGGACACGTCCAACACCACGTACGACGTGCGCTGGGCGGTCATCAGTAGCGGCGCTGCCAATAACGTCTATTCGCGTCGATTCATTCTCGGAGTCCAAAAAACTGGCGGAGATACACCTCTGCCGCCCGTAACTCTTGATTCCACGGTGTCACGATGAACCGCACATTCCGTAACAGCCAAGCAGGGTTCACGCTACTCGAATTAATGCTCTCATTATCTATTTTTATTGTCGTCAGCGGGGCCGCGCTCACCCTGTTGAATTCCGCGCAAAAACGTTTTCAAACCGAGGGTCAGGTCCTCAGCTCATTCCAGGAGGGCCGGCTGGCCCTGGATATGATTGTGCGCGATGTCAACGATTCCGGCTATCCGGCGGCGAATCAGTTTACTGCCGCAGCTCCGGACGTAACAACTTACGCGGTAACGCCCGTCGCGTGGAGCCCCACGTCACTAAATCCGTGTGCCATCGGCGCTTGTGCTGTTTCTCCAGGCGATTTCGATCTGATTCTGGAGGAATTCAACCCTACCACGAACTCGATGCAGTGGATTCATTATCAGCTCACCGGCACGACCCTTTACAGAGGCAACGTGAACAAGGGCGTCGTCGGTACCGATCCTGCCGCGGAAGTAATGTTCCCCTATGCGACGAATGTTATGAATAACGCTCCGGCCGCGCAGATCACGCAAATCAACGCTGCCTACCCTGGTACCTTTCCCGGCGGCGCACCAGTACCGATCTTCACCTACTATTGCGACGCTGCCCCGGGCGCGATACCTTCCACACCTCTCTGTACCGCTGCGGGGGCTTATAATTTGGCCACAAACATCCGCGAGGTAGAAGTCACACTGATCGTTTTGACTCAACAACCGGATATGCAAACGAAGCAATTGCGCTTGGTCACCTTGAACGGTCGTGGTCACCGCGTCAATCCGAAGCAGTAGGGTTCGAGCAAACTGGAGAAACCATGAAACGCTCCGCTCATCGTATCCGCAGGAAACAGGAAGCTGGGATAGCACTTCTCTTGTCGATTTTCGTGTTGTTAGCGATTTCCGTTGTGGCCATTGCCATGATCATTGCCAGTGGCACGGAATCCGCACTGGCCGGCAATTACCGGACCTCGACCAGCGCCTACTACGCAGCCACCGGTGGTCTTGAAGAAGCGCGCAGTCGCATGCTTCCCAAGAATCCCAATTATTTCGATGTTACCGTGCCGACCTTTTTCCCGGCGTTAGGCACTCCCCTCGCCGTGGGGCAAGTGCGCTATATCCTCAATCCCGCTGTCGGCGAAGTGGTGGCGCCACTTACCCCGGGAAACCCCGCAACCTATCCGGATAGTGAGTATGGACTCGAGTTTGGTGCCGTTGCCGCCGTTCCGCTTGCCGCTAATACACAAACCATTACTTCCACTTCGGCTCTTTCTCTTACCGCCGCAAATGTGACCCCCTCGCTCTACAAGTGGGTTCGCATCACTGCGGCCACGGAAAAATCCCTCGGTGACCATCCAGCGGGTGTGGCCTCTGTCGGCAGAGATGTGAACGGCGACGCGGTATACGACAATGCCATTCCTCTATACTACGACTCAGCCTTGACGCCGCCAAAATTGATCGTAAGCGCCCTTCCGCCCGCAACCGCTCAACAGGTTTTTCAGATCACCGCGCTCGCCGTGCTTCCGAACCGCACCGAGAAGCTTCTCCAGTACACTGTGGCCGCTCAGACCTTTAATCTCAAATTTCCTTCTGCTCTTACGATTGGCGCCAATAACGTGACTTTCCAGGGAGCAAATTCAGCTCAGTATGCGATTAATGGCCAGGACGGTTCCAATCCGTCTGCGCCCGCAGTGCCTGGCTGCACGAGAAATCCCCTAACCGTTAAGGATGCCATCGGAACCACCAATCCCGGGGACGTCGCGGCCATCAAAGCAGGCATTCCCTCCAACCGGTTGGCCAACTACACCGGCGCGACTGGCACCACTCCTGACGTCTCTTCGGTTTCAATTTCGAATAGTTTGGATACTCCTTTGGATGCATACAACACGGTGCAGGCCATAGAAAATTCAGCCGATCTGGTCATTAATGGCAACGCGAATCAGGGACAAATGCCCAATGCCATGTCCGCGTCCAATCCGATGACCGTCGTCGTCGATGGAGACTTCAGCATGACGGGGAACTTTACAGGTTACGGCCTGCTGGTGGTTACAGGCAATTTCTCCTATAGCGGCACCACCGGATGGAATGGGATCGTACTCGTTGTCGGCGACGGTACCACCACATACAACGGCCAAGGCGGCGGCAACAATTCATTTAACGGCGCAATTTACGTAGCCACCATCTGGGACGCCCAACGAAACTTGCTTAATTCCTTCGGTCCGGTGCAGTACGACATCTCCGGCGGCGGCGGAAGCGGCACGTATTACGACAGTTGCTGGATCAAAAACGCTCAGCAGCCCATCTCGTACCAGATTCTTTCGTTCCGAGAAATTCCCTATAACGATTGACATGGAGCTGTGCATGAAACGGCAGATCTTTATAACATTCGGCTGCGCCGCCATTCTTTTCGCCTCCACCAGCACGTCTTCACTTGCCCAGGATGGCCAGGACGCCAAGTCGTCACAGACGCCCGGGAAGGACACGTCTTCCCCGAAAAAGCACAAAGTATGGACCGACGATGAGGTCACTACTCTTCGAACCCCTGAAGACAATTACGTCGAGCAGAAGCAGGCTGCGGAGGCCGCTAACGCTGCTGCCGCGGTCGCCGCTGCACAGCAAGCAAAATCGAATCCCAAGTCCGACAAACATGTCGGCGGGCCGTCAGCATTGTCGAATCCCAAATCTCCGGCGGATGCCGACCGCATGATCGCCTGGGAGAATCGCGACGTGGATGCACAGCAGGAACTCATTGATAAGCTGCGCACGCAACTCGAGCAAGCCACTCCAGAGAACCGAGACCAGCTTGACAAGAGCCTGAGCGACCACCTAAAGATGCTTGAGAACACCAAGAAAGAGCGCGATGCGCTGGTGGCGCAAAAAAAAGAACTCGAGAAGAAAGCAAGGCCAGACGCGAAGCCTGTCGATTCTGCCAGTGCTTCTACTCCGCAATAAAGCCGGGCACAACTAAAGTTCTAATCAGTGGGTCTAGATCTCTTCGGCCACGCGCTGACGGTCGGCCAGCATATAGCCTCTGTGTCGCCAGACAAAAGTAACCTGCACCAAGTGGTAATCGTTAATTCTTAGGCCCCTGCACAAGCGAATGGGTATGTTCGGCGCTGTCACCATTCTTTAAACTTGGACTAAGCAGATGTCCTCTTCCAAAAAAATCGGGTGGATGGTCGGTGTGTGGGTAATCCTGCTGCTGGTGTACACCGTCGTATCGCTTACGCTTCCGCACGGAAGCCAGTCGCTCTCCACCTTTGGAAATTTGGTGCAGTGTCTTGTTCCTCTTATAGCCAATGCGGGATTACTTGCCAACGCGGGAACTCCCCTATGGCGTCGCAATGCTTTCTGGATGCTTTTGGCCCTGAGCTGCACGCTGTGGATGACCGGTCAGTTCGCGTGGACGTATTACGAAGTTTATTTACACCGTGCTCTGCCCAGCATGTTTCCAGGCGACATTGTTTTCTTTCTACGCGGCATTCCGATGATGGCGGCGTTAGCCCTACGGCCGCATCGCAGACTGGAAGAGCTTCGCCTACGGTTCGGCTACTTGGACTTCGTGCTGTTAATCGTGTGGTGGACCTTTCTATACGCTTACACCGTTCTGCCGTGGATGTACGCTGACCCATCACTGGGGCCCTATAACCACACTTACAACGTGGTTGAAAATATTCAAAACATGGTTCTGGTGCTTTCTCTGGGCGTCTTGTGGATGCGTACCGCGGGACCTTGGAAAACCATTTATGCCAACCTGTTTGGCGGAGTCACGCTGTATACCCTGTCTTCGCTGGCGCTCAACGTGGCCATTGACCGAGGCGAATATTACACCGGCAGTCTCTATGATCTGCCGCTGATTTCGTCCTTTCTATGGTTTGCATTAGCGGGCTTAATCGCATATCAAAAGCGCGAAGAGCTCGATACACCTTTTCAAGGCGTGGACGAATCCAGTGTCGAAGCCTCCCAGAGCGAAGGCGTTTGGGCCGCGCGTATGGCCATGGCTGCGGTAATCTCGCTGCCACTATTCGCAATCTACACTGTGAAATATTCGACCGACGGCCCGGCGGTTAGAGATTTTCGCTTGATGGCTACCTTCATTGCCGCAATTCCTCTCGCATTATTGGTGTTCCTGCGCACTCACCTGGCGGATGCCGATCGCGTGCGGTTGCTTGCAGAGGCGGAAATGTCTGTCAACAATCTGCGGAAGCTGCAGACCCAGATCGTGCAATCCGAAAAGCTCGCGTCCCTGGGACAACTGGCGGCCGGGGCTGCCCATGAAATTAACAACCCCCTCACGGCCATTCTCGGTTTCTCGGATTTACTGGCCGATGATCCCAGTCTTTCTGAAAAAGCCAGAAGCACCGCTGGTAAGATTCGCGATCAGGCTCGCCGAACCAAAACACTGGTCGGAAATTTATTGAGCTTTGCGCGGCAAGTGCCGGTGGAGCGCGCGCTCCTAGACATTAATACCGTGGTCGCCAACGCCGTCCAGCTACGGACACTTGATTTACACAATCCCAACATCAAAATCGAATTGCAGCTTGAGTCAGTGCTTCCGAGCGTGCGCGCGGATGGAAATCAACTGATACAGGTGTTTTTTAATATCATCAGCAACGCCATCGATGCCATGGAAGCCAGCGGGGGCGTGCTGAGCATCAAGACCATGCGCAATCGCGGAAATGTTGTAGTGCTATTTACTGATTCCGGACCAGGTATGAAGGAACCCGACAGGGTTTTCGATCCTTTCTACACCACCAAGCCGGTAGGAAAAGGCACGGGCCTCGGGCTGAGCATCTGCTTCGGTATCATGCAGGAGCACGGCGGCAAAATTTCCTGCTACAACGGAGAGCGTGGCGGCGCGGTGTTTCGTGTGGAACTCGCGGCTCTTCTGCCCGTGTTACCGTCCAAGGAAATACAACTCCCCAGCGCCGCTCCCAAGTCCGCCCTAAGCGGCAAAGTTTAGCTGATCCATTTTCTTCGCCGATAGTTCCGCACCTGGCGAAATCTTCCCAAACGACTTGTTTACTGCTCGATATGTCGCGCCGCAGTCATGCTAAAGTTTTCTGCGCAAGCGAACGGAGATTTCATGACGGATGTCGCAATCCGCACCGAAAAGCTCACCAGGCGTTTTGGAGATCTTGTTGCCGTAGACAGCATGGATCTGCAAGTAACCGCTGGGCAGTTTTTTGGCTTTCTGGGACCCAATGGCGCGGGAAAATCGACCACCATCAAGATGCTGACTGGGTTGTTGGCGCCTAGCTCCGGGCGTGTGGAGGTCCTGGGCATTGATTTTGCCGCCCATCCGGTGGAAGTGAAGCGCCAGATCGGTGTGGTTCCGGAAGGCATGGGATTATTTGACCGCTTGACCGGTACGGATTATCTGCGATTTGTGGGACGCATGTATGGCCTGGACCAGCAAACCACGAACCAACGTGCTGAAGAGTTACTTGAGTTTATGCAGTTGGCGGACCGGCCCAAAACCATGATCGTGGACTACTCGCACGGAATGCAAAAAAAACTCGCGCTGGCCGCCGCGGTAATTCACGGACCGCGCGTCTTATTTCTGGATGAGCCGTTCGAAGGCGTGGACGCGCTGGCCGCGGGTGCCTTGAAATCACTCCTGGGCAGAATGACCGAGCGCGGCGTGACGATTTTTTTGACCTCTCACGTCATGGAGATTGTAGAGCGTTTGTGCAGTCACGTGGCCATCATTAATAAGGGCCGCCTGGTGGCCCAGGGTTCACTAGAAGAATTACGCGCTGGAATTCCTGGCGACGAGGGTGGCAAGGTTACCTTGGAACAGATCTTTCTATCCATCGTTGGACAGCATGGCGGACAGCGCGGAGTGGATCCTCAAGTCGATGAGCTTTCATGGCTGACCTAGCGAGCCCCATCAGTCTGGCTGATCAAATCCGGCTGGTGGCCGGCCTTCGCTGGCGCATGCTGATCAACGGTCTGCGCAAAAAAAATAATGTACTCGATCTAATCGGAATGGGCTTTGTTTCATTTTTTGGTTTGATTCTGGTGATCGGACCATCTTTCGCTTTTTATTTTGCGGGATACTCATTCGTATCTGAAGGCCGGTTGCAATGGTTGGCAGTCCCATTCTGGGCGATTTTTGTTTTTTGGCAGCTAATTCCTATTTTCGCGGCAGGTTTCGGCTCGCGATTTGAGTTTCGAACGCTGCTGCGTTTTCCATTTAGTCCCAGCGCATTTTACTTGATTGGGCTTGCCTACGGGCTCGCGGACTTTCCGGCGCTCGCCTCCATTTGCTGGCTTTTGGTTATGACTGCAGGCGCCACGTTGGCGAAGCCGAGTATTTTGCCGATCATGCTGGTCGTCACTATGTTGATTATTTTATTGAACGTGACTATGGAACGATTGATCGGCTCATGGCTCGAAAGACTGCTCGCCAAAAGGCGCTCCCGTGAAATATTTTTCGGCATCTTCATCCTGATTATGTTCTCGACGCAATTCATCACGCCGATCCAGCGGCAATACGCGAAAAGAAGTCCGAATCCAGCGGCTTTCGCCGGAATGGTCAAATACCTTGCTCCTTTCCCGCCTTCGTTGTCCGCGCGCGTCATTGCCGGGACCGTGCGCCACGATTTTGCAGATATCGCCCTCGGCTTGTCAGGATTGACGGGATTTGTCTTCTTATTCTCAGCGTTACTGTGGCAAAGGTATGCCTCGCAGTATCGAGGCGAAGAACTAAGTGAATCGCCGGCTCTAGTTCGCGCCGTGCAGGCACGCGTCGCCCCCAGACCTTCGACCACGCAAATTATCAACGCTGGACAAATCTCTCGGGGCTTATTGCCGCCGATGCTGGGTCCCGTAGTGCGCAAGGAATTTTCTTATCTGCTTCGAAATGGCTTTGCATTTTTTCTACTGGTGCTGCCTCCCGCGCAAATGCTTTTGTTCAGCTCACAGTTTGGCGGCAAGCATCCGCTGATTGCCGGTAGAGCATTGCATGCGGACCTGTTCTTTCCCGGCATGATGGCTTACACCGTGCTGGTCGCGATGGGTCCCGCTTATAATGCGTTCGCGTATGAGGGCAGAGGAATTCAAACCTACTTCACCGCTCCGTTGAGATTTTCAGATATTTTTGCGGGGAAAAACCTGGTTTCGGCGGTGGTGATTGCATTTGAAGTCGCCATCTGCGGCATGGTCCTGGCCTGGGCGATTGGCCCTCCCTCAATTCCAACTCTGTTTGCCACCACCTTCGCACTCATCTTTACCGTTACCGGACAATTACCAATAGCAAATTGGGCTTCACTGAGTTTCCCACGCAAACTGGAATTCGGTTCCATGCGCGGCCAACGAAATTCCGGCGTATCCGTCTGGATTATGTTTGGCGCCCAGATAGTTCTTGCCGGAATTTCAGCGCTGGTGCTGTCGACCGCACGATGGTCCGGCAATCCGTGGCTGCCCGCGGAAGGCTTTGCATTTTTGGCGGCCGCCACGCTCGGCGGATATTTTGCATCACTCCAGCCCCTATCGGAGCTCGCGGAGAAAAAGAAAGAAATCCTGATTGAAGCGCTTTGCCGCTAGCACAGCAGAGGCATTCGTTTCAGTCGGTTCAGTTTAATTGAAGGAGCATTCATGAAATTGCAATCGCGACTCGGGTTGCTGTTACTTGGGTTTGTGTGTGCCGGTACAGCCGAGCCAGCGATGGCGCAGTACCAAGGCCCCGAAGAAACGCCCGCCGTGAGTGGATATGAACAGCAGTTGGCTGGCGAAATACGAAGCTCGATCAAGAGCTTTACACCACAGACCGACAATCTTGGCAACGTTTACGTCACGCTTGGAAGCGGCGCTCCACACCGGCTGATTGTCGCGCCGATCGATCAACCCGGATATGTAGTCAGTGACATCACGTCCGACGGCTATCTTCGCGTGCAGCGTCTTCCTCAGCGCGCGCCGAATGCGGTTTTTGATTTGTTGCATGCGGCTCAACCAGTTTGGGTGATGACCCGAGACGCAAAAAGAATTCCAGGAGTATTTACCGGTCTCTCCGTGCATCTTCAGCCGGGTCGCCAGAACGCACCGACCATGGCGCAACTGGACGAGATGTATGTCGACATCGGCGCTTCGAACGCCGAAGAAGCTCGCGCAGCAGGAGTGGATTTACTCGACCCAATTTCGTTGATTCAATCTCCGCAGACTATCGGTACCAATGAAACCGCCGGTCCGGCATCCGGCGATCGCTTTGGCGGCTCAGTTCTGCTTGAGCTGTTGCGTCTGCTTGCAAGCCACAAAACAAATCTTCCCGGAACGCTAACCATCGCGTTTGCAACTCAACAATGGACTGGAGGACGCGGCCTCGACCGGCTCCTGAATGAATTGCATCCCGACGAACTGATTTATGTGGGCCGCATCATGCCGCCGCGCATTGATGAATCAAAACCGGCTCCAGCTACAAATCACGAAGGGATGCCACTCGGCAGCGGTGTCTTGATTGTCTCCGATCCTTCTGCTGCACTCTCCGGCCTGGCAGCAGAACTCAAAAAAATCGCAGACAGCCATAATGTCAAAATCCAGCCAGTAAGGGCCGCTCCTCCGGCGATGACAGCCTACGCGAAGGCGACGCCGTTGCCCGCGCGCTTTGCGCACTTGCGTGTAGCCAGTCTCTATCCTGTGACGCCCGCAGAAACCATCAGCACTGCCGACGTTTCTGCGCTTCAAACGCTTCTCTACCGCTATATAGCCGGAAAGGATGTGCCGCGATTTGAAGGCGGGGTAGGGTTCTCCCATGGCGCTACCCTCGGTGACCTACGAGAGCTTACCGAAACGTACGGAGCGAGCGGGCATGAAGCGCCGGTTCGCGAACAAGTAAAGAAATTATTGCCGAGTTGGGCGAAGCCCGAAACCGACGCGGCAGGCAATTTAGTTTTAAAAATGGGAAACGCGAAGGCCAATGCCAATGGGAAAAAAATAGTATTTGTCGCGCACCTGGATGAAATCGGCTACCAGGTGCGTTCCATCGAACCTGATGGGCGTTTGCTCATGGACGTGCTCGGCGGCGGATACACGGAATATTTTCTCGGCCACGTGATGCTGCTGCACAAAACGGATGGCAGCACCGTTGGCGGAGTGTTGGAGCTGCCCGCGAAATGGGATCAGCCCGGATTCGAATGGCCGCACGGCCCAAAAGCCATGGACGAACCGGCGCACATGTATGTCGGCACACATTCGGCGGAAGAAACGCAGAAGCTGGGTATTAGAGTCGGCGATTGGGCCACCGTTCCCAAAAAATATCGCCAACTCATTGGAACGCGAGCGAACTCGAGAAGTTTTGACGATCGCGTCGGCTGCGCGGCTTTGATTGAAGCCGTGAAAACACTGGGCCCGAATTTGGGCGACCGGCAAGTTACGTTCATTTGGTCCACGGAAGAAGAAGTGGGTTTGAAGGGCGCAGCAGCCGCGGCGGAGAAAATGGCCGACGAAGGTAATGGGCCTGATTTTGTTTTTGCCATCGATACTTTCGTCAGTTCCGATTCGCCGATCGAGTCAAAACGTTTTGCGGATGCCGAGATCGGCAAAGGTTTTGTAATTCGCGCCGCGGACAATTCCAATATTGCCCCGCGCGAGTACGTCGACCGCGTCGTGAAACTGGCCAACGAGAATAAAATACCCGTTCAATACGGCGTGACGGGTGGCGGAAATGACGGCGCAGTTTTTGTGCGTTATGGCGCAGTGAATGTGCCCTTAGGCTGGCCGCTGCGCTATTCGCATTCTCCTGGGGAAGTAATCGACACGCGCGATTACGATGCGCTGGCGAAAATTGTGGCCGTGCTAGCCAAGCAATGGTGAAACAAGGCGCGCCCGCACACTGCGGAATTTTAATTCCCGTGCTGCGCGAGAATATGATTTTTGCCGCACGGTTCACACCGGTAACCAAAATCCGGAAATACCTTCAGCAGCGTTTGCCGGTTTTCATCACCGTGCATTTCGCACAGAATGAGCGGTCGTTTTTCATTTAAAAGTTTCTCCGCGCCGCGAAACACTTCCACTTCGGCGCCTTCTACATCGCACTTGATGAAATCCGGCGCTCCAGATTTACGCACATATTCGTCCACCGATACAGCCTCGACCTGGATCATGCTAGGCGCAGATTTTTCCGCATTCTTGTGGATAACGTGTCCCAAACCCCGATCCGGAGACACCTCCGAGTCTGCGCGAGCGAAGAATACCGGACTTGAAGAAGACCACACCGCTTTTTCTTCCACGGAAACTCGGGCGCCCTGGCTCCGTACGACGTTTTCGCGCAGACGCGCAGCAATTTCCGGATCGGCTTCGAACGCCGTAACGTGTCCGGTGGCGCCGACCAAACGCGCCGCGAGCAGGGAAAAGAAACCAATGTTCGCGCCGATGTCATACACCGTCATTCCCGGCCGCAAATATTTCCGCAACGCGGCTTGCACTTCCGGCTCAACCTCGCCATTGAAATAATCGCGCCCTGTGCGGGGATTCAGATGCAGCCAGATTCCTTGAGCCGGTCCATTTTGCACCTGAACCCACGTCAAGGCCTCGCGCGGAAGTAGTTTTGCGCTGGCCCAGCGGAGTCCTGGGCCAATCACCGGAACGGCGCGTAGCCTCGTGAACGGCGCGGCGAAACGCAAAAAAGCTCTGCCGAGGCGGCCTTCCGAAAAGCCCAAGTTACTTCTCCACCAGAAAGCTGCCTATGCAAAGCGCATCCATTCCTGAACTAAAAAATGTGCGTATCGCGTCAGTCGGCGTGTGTACGATCGCTTCGCCGCGCAAATTGAACGAGGTGTTCATAATCACCGGCACGCCCGTAAGTTTGCCGAATTCATCGATGAGCCGCCAGTACAGCGGATTGGTTTCCTTTTCCACCGTTTGCGGCCGCGCGCTCCCGTCCACATGGGTGACAGCGGGGATGATGGCGCGTTTTTCCGGCCGGACCTGCGCGGTGAGAATCATGAAAGGAGAATCGGTGGCGCTTTCGAGATATTCCGACGCCGCTTCCTTTTTAAACGACGGAGCAAAGGGGCGCCACCACTCACGAAATTTAACGGCGTTGTTTACCTTGGTGTTCATCTCTGGATCGCGCGGATCGGCGAGAATGGAGCGGCTGCCGAGTGCGCGCGGGCCAAATTCCATACGGCCTTGAAACCATCCGATGATTTTGCCCTGTGCCAGAAGTTCAGCCACCGCCGGGGCGACATCTTCAAGGCGTCGATAACGCGTTTTGTATGTGCGCAAGAGCGGTTCGATGTCGGCATCATCAAAACCCGGGCCCCAATAGCCATGACGCATGGCGCGATTAGGAAGCTTTCCTCCATTATCGAGATAAGGAGCGAGAGCCGCACCGAGCGCAACTCCATCGTCTGAGGCTGCGGGTTGGACAAACAATTTATCCACCAGCCCTGAAGCAGCGATTTTCCCGTTGGCCTTGGAATTTAAAGCTACACCGCCAGCCATGCAAAGATTGCGGCTGCCAGTTTTCTGCATCGCCATCTTCACCACATTCATCATGGCGATTTCGCAGGCCTCCTGCACTGCATAGGCGATATTTTTATGCTGATCCGTGATTTCGCTTTCGGCAACACGCACGGGACCAAACAATTTTGTCATCTCCGCGAACGGCTCGGCGCCGCGCGCAACTAATTTCTTGACATGCACGCGATACGGATTCGCTTGCAGATCGATGAAGCTGCTCAAATCAATGCCCGGTTGGCCGTAGGGAGCCAGACCCATCACTTTCCACTCGTCACTATTGCGTTGGAACCCAAGAAATTCGGTGAACTCGCTGAAGAAATATCCAATCGAATCCGGAAATTGAATCGTGGATATATGCTCGAGCCGTCCATCGTGCCCGTGCCAGATCGAAGTGGCTTCCCAGGCGCCGCGACCGTCCATGACCACCACGGCGGAATCCTCAAATCCGGAGTAACCATAGGCGCTGATCGCATGTGCGAGGTGATGATCGACGTAACGCATCCTCGCTTTTACATTTCCAAATTGATTGCTGAAGCGTTTCGCCCCGCCCTGCTGGTGCCACATGCTGAGGAACTGTAACGTGGAATTGAGAACGTTCAGATAATTCAGGGGCATCTGTCCCATGGCATAGCATTTCAAGTCGTGGCGATACGCGGCTCCAGGATGGGGCCAACCGACGCAGACCTCGTCCAATTGACCTGCTTGCACAGCTGCAAAATCGAGACAAGCTCGAATGGCGTGACGAGGGAAACTTGAATCGTGTTTCACGCGGCTGATGCGTTCTTCCGCAACGGCAAACAGTAATTCACCATCGCGCACGATACATGCGGAGGAATCGTGCATTTGAGAATAATTAATGCCCAGGGTCAACAAATGCGGAAAGCCCCAGCCTTCGCGCGCGAGTTCAATTTAAAACTACTTTCCCGGAATAGGACGCGCCGTTAACGTTTGTTTCTTGAGGCTCGGGAACTGTTGGAATCGGCTTAACGCCCATTGCCCGGCGAAAAACAGCCTCGTGGCGCAGAGCGCTCAGTTTCCAAGTGAAGCGCTTCATTTTTTCTTGCGCGGCGCATCCGAGTTTGTGGCGCAGCTGCGAATTTCCGCACAGCGTGCTGATCGCGATCGTCAGCGAATCGGCGTCACCCGGAATAGTTAAGAGTCCGTCATGACCATCTTCGACCAGATCGGTCATGCCACTCGATTCAGTGGTGACCACCGCGAGACCGGAAGCCATGGCTTCCAGCAAAACCAACGGCATGCCTTCCACCAGCGACGGTAAAACAAAAATATCATGCCGCGCATAAAGTTCCGGCATTTCCGCGCGCGAAATAAATGGCCGAACATTGATTGAGCCTTGTGCCGCAGGGGAAAAATAGTTGCGAACCCGCTCTTCGGTTTCAGCGCAGCCTGCAATAGTTAGTTGCACTCCTGGCGCGAGCGCCAGCAGCCGTTCGAAAGCTTCAGCCAGCGCATAAATTCCTTTGTGATCAATCCAGGTCCCGACGAACAGAAGCTTGGGCTCAAGTGTGTCGGACCAGGCGCGCCGGGGAAAAAATTCCTGCCCCACCCCATTAGGAATAAACCACACCCTGTCAGGAGCTAGACCGTATCGGATCTGCAAAAATAACAGAGCTTCGCGATTGGTAACGATACATTGATCGGCGGTCTCGATGGACCAGCGATAGGTGCGCATGTGATAAAAGCGCTGCCACACTCTATTTTTCCAGCGGAAATAGTGAGCGCGGCCTTTTTTTGCCTCCCGCGCCATGGCGTAGTTTCTACGTTCCTCGAGCCCATGCATGCTCATTACGTAAGGCGGTCCCACGGCTGAACCTTTCCGGCGACGTAGAAATCCATACCAGAATCCATAAGGAGCATAAATATTAACAACGTCGTATTCGCTTTTGACTTCGTTCACATGGCTCGAGACTTTGGCGGCAAATTCAAAAGTTCGAAAGCGAGCCGACCAGCGTTGCTTCGGCATCAGGTCCTCAAAAAACATGGGCTTCACGGTGTGACCAAGATTGCGTAATTCTTCGGCGACGTTATGCACCACGCCGGCGCCGCCAGCTTCAGCTTTTCCAGTCACGCCAGCGATCATTAGCACGCGCATCTAGGAGCGATCCCGCTTTTCCGATATCAAAAAATAATGATATGCGAAAGGACTCAGAAGCTTGCGTACGACGCGATTCGATTCAAGGCGCGGCAAAAGTACGGGGTTCCTCCCAGGAAAAATAGGAAGCTGATGCACGGTTCCATCGCTGTGGATAATCTTCCAGCCCGCAGCGCTCACGTAATTGCGGATTTGTGGAATCGATTGGCGCCGATCAAAGGGCTGATCGTCGCGGCGGTTGGGATGCCGAACGCGCGCGTATAAATCATATAGGCCCATCAGGTTTGCATAGTTCGGCGTGGTAAGAAACAGTTTCGCGCCGGGCCGTGCGACACGCCACATTTCGCGCAGCGCGCTGCGCACGTCGGGAACATGTTCGATGGTCTCGCAGGAAACTATCATGTCGAAAGATTCGGGAGCGAAAGGCAGAGACTGAGCGTCGCCTTGAATCAGCGCCACTTGCGCGCCGCCATTCAGGCGGCCAAGTTTTGCGTGACCGACAGCCAATGCCGACATCGAGAAATCACAACCGGTAACATGCGCGCCCGCCCGCGCAAGCTCCCGTACGAAACCACCGCGGCCGCAAGCAACTTCCAGGACCCGCAAACCTTGCACCGACCCGATTTTCTCGCGAACCAGCTGATACCAGGGGCTGTCCGCGTCTTCATGTTCAGGCTCGGAATCAAAGATGCGCTGGTGCCAGGTATCGTAATCGGCGCGTAAACTCAAATCTTGGACTCCTCGGAACTTGTTACCGCGTTGATGCGAGGCACAGGCAAAGCTTCTTGTCGCATATTGCGATACCAGTTTTGTTCACCCAGCCATTGCCGGCCCGCATAAAACCAACGTGGCGGCAACACCAACGCGGGAATCATGCTGAGCGCTCGAAAACAAACTTGCGATTTCGAGGCGTCACTATGAAGTATTTTAAATAATTTGTTTTCCGCGCGCACCGTTTGCCACGGTGCTCCTCCATCGAGCATCAGGCGAAACTGATCAGCCTCTGCCTGAACAATCTCAACCACGCAGTCGACAACCTCTTTGGGCAAAGCTTGTCCTTGCAGCGCTTTTTGCAAGGAAGAAGCCAGGGCGGCCATCACTTGCTGCTTACGACGTAAGCCAGCTTTTCCACTTCCGGCACTGACGTAAAGATTGCCCCCATGGATCACGTAACAAGTCAGCGGTTCCTGAAGTATTACGACCTCACTCATCGCCGCGGCCAGTGTAAAAAGATATTCGTCGGCCTCGAACACCAACGCTTCAGGAACCGGCAAGATGCTGCGAGCTATCTCAGCGCGCATCGTCATCCGGCTCGTCCCGAGGAAGCTTTTACTCAATCGAAATAGCCGCGCGGATTCGAGTGATTGGATGCGAAACTTTTCATCCTTCGCCGGCGCAGAAATGCGCTCTTGACCGCCCGGCAAAGACTCCTTGATGGCGTGACCAACAAAGCCGACCGCTGAATTCTTCGCAAGCACATCAACGACGCGCGAAAGTTTTCCCGGCAACCAGTAATCATCACCATCCAAAAAGCCAATGATCTCGCCGCGGCATTCAGGAATGCCAACGTTGAAGGCCGATGCCTGGCCGCCGTTTTCTTTGCGGATATACCTTAGCTCCGGTTCAAAGCGTTGGACGATTTGTGAAGTACGGTCGTTTGACCCGTCGTCCACGACAATAATTTCTCTTTCTGCGGCAGGAAAGTCCTGCTCCAGGACACTGTTAATGGCCTTTTCAATGAAGCGTTCGTGATTATAAGTATCAATCAACACGCTGATGGGCAGCTTCGCCAAGAAATTTCGCCTCAAAGTCCAAATGCGGCGGCTCGATAAGCACGCCGGTCGAATTCACGGGTACAAGTGTACGATACTTCATTGTGCATGGCCGCAGTGCGGGCGGTTTGTGCGAAACTCGATTTGTAGCCCGTTTCGCCATTTTCGCCAAAGCATGGGCGAGCACGATCTGAGGCCAAAATAAAATAATGATGACCGGTACCACGGTAGCGGAGCTGCTCTGAATATTTCGACACTGATTCCTGGAAAAATCAGAGCGGCCATCTGGGCGGTGGTGCTTTGCGCATGGCTGGCGCAAGCGCTCGCCGCACGCGACTTCGCCACCGCCGATGCTATTTCGTATCTGGATATTTCTTATTCCTGTCTGACTGGAAACTGGC
>Ga0073928_10003600_pt1 | contig 24155 bp, 21 predicted proteins | sample PaiPotPPA55metaG_FD_76969 | JGI IMG/M metagenome (GOLD analysis project Ga0073928, IMG submission 76969) | Iron sulfur acid spring bacterial and archeal communities from Banff, Canada, to study Microbial Dark Matter (Phase II) - Paint Pots PPA... ...
GAGCCGCCGATGATCGCCAGCGGCTTCAGGATCTGTACGTGCTGGAGCGCGCCGTCGGCCGCACGGGGATGGCCGCCGTCTATCGGGCGCGCGACATCAAGCACGACCGCCTAGTCACGCTCAAGATTCTCTCGCGCTCACTGGCGGCGGTGCTCGGACCAGAGCGCTTCCTCCGCGAGACTCGCCTGCTGGCCCGACTACAACATCCTGGAATCCACGCGCTGTACGATTCGGGCGTGGTTGACGACACGATGTATTACGTGATGGCGTATCTCGAGGCGGAATCACTCCGCGAACGCTTGTCGAGAAGCCACAGTTTGCCGATATCGGAGGCTGCATCCATTGCGTGCGAGATCGCCGATGCGCTGGCGTATGCGCACGCCCACGACGTAGTGCTGCGCGACCTCAAGCCTGAAGGCATCCTACTCGTCGATGGGCAGCACCCGGTGATGAGCGACTTCGGGATTGCGCGCACCATCAGCCGACTTGCGGGCGATCGGCTGACAGAGGCGGGACTGGTGCTTGGCACGCCGGCGTACATGAGCCCGGAGCAGGCCGCCGGGTCGGATGACCTGAATGAGCGAAGCGATGTATATGCTTTGGGTTGCGTGTTCTACGAGATGCTCGTGGGTGAGCCGCCGTTCAGCGGACCGACTACGGCGGCGGTAACTGCCAAGCATCTCCACGCCCCGGTACCTCGGGTGCGCAGCCCAGGGGCGCCTGTCTCTGATGAGGTTGAGCGGGTGCTCCACACTGCGCTCGCCAAGTCGCCGACCGACCGCTACCAAGGCGCTGCTGCGTTCGCCGCATCGCTCCGTAAAGCAGTGGCCGGGCTCTCCGCGCATTAAATTTTACGGTACGAATGAAGAGCAACTGGCCCGCGTGTCAGTAGTGACGCCCGGGGAGGGGGCGTCGCAGGCCTACGCATCGACCTCCCTCCGGTCAAGATTGTGCGGATCGTTACGAGCGGCCGACGCGGGAACGCCCGTTCGGCTTGGCGGATGGGTGCATCGCACACGCGATCTCGGCGGCATCGTGTTCATGGACCTCCGAGATTACGCTGGGCTGGTTCAGGTTTCATTCGACCCCCGCTGGACGCGGCCGGACGTGCTCGCGCGGGCGCAAGGCATCGGCGTCGAAAGCGTGGTACTCGTTGAGGGGGACGTCGCAGAACGCCCGCCTGAGGCGCGCAACGCCGAGCTGCCGACTGGCGACATCGAAGTGCGCGCAACTGGCCTACGCGTCGTGGGTCCGGCGGTCACGCCCGCGATACCGGTGGCGCGCGGGCGGGGGGAGCAGCTCCCGGCTGAGGAACTGCGCCTTCGCTACCGCTATCTCGACCTTAGGCGGCCGGAGCTGCAGGCGAACCTGATGCTTCGGCATCGCCTGCTGCAGGCGGCTCGACAGTATCTCAGCGAGCGAGGCTTTCTCGAGGTCGAGACGCCGATACTTACCAAGCCGACTCCCGAAGGGGCTCGGGATTACCTGGTGCCCAGCCGAGTGCACGCCGGAGAGTTTTACGCGCTGCCCCAGTCGCCCCAGCTGTACAAGCAGCTGCTGATGGTGGCCGGGTTTGACAGGTATTTCCAGATCGCGCGCTGCTTCCGCGACGAGGACTTGCGGGCGGACCGGCAGCCCGAGTTCACGCAGATCGACATCGAAGCCTCTTTCGTGGGGCAGGACGACGTGATCGCCGTCGCCGAGGGGTTGCTGGAGTCATTGCTGGCTGAAGGCGGCGTGTCCATGCCGAAGCGCGTGCGCCGTATGACCTGCGCCGACGCGCTGGAGCGGTATGGCATCGATCGGCCGGACTTGCGATACGGGTTGGAATTGTTCGATGCCAGCCACGCGTTCCGAGAAACCGAGTTTGGGGTAGCGCGAACGGCGCTCGCAAAGGGCGGGCGGGTGCGTGGGCTCCGCGTGCCAGCGGGGGCGACGCTGTCACGCAAGCAAGTTGACGAGCTAGAAGCGGCAGCCCGCGCGGCGGGCGCAGGCGGACTCATCCGGCTCAAGCGCAGCAACGGTGTGCTAGAAGGTCCCGCGGCCAAGTTCCTAGGTGACGGCGCGGCTGAGCGGCTGGGTCTTTCCGAAGGAGATGCGGGGCTGTTCGTGGCAGATGTCGATCGCGTCGCGGGTCCCGCGCTGGACCGCGTGCGGCAGGATCTCGCTAGGCGCTTAGACCTGGTGCCCCGCGACAGCTGGCAGCTCGTATGGGTCACGGACTTCCCTCTGTTCGAGCGCGACCCCCAAACGGGCGCTCTTGCCCCGATGCACCATCCGTTCACGGCTCCCCACCCGGACGACTTGGCGCTGCTCGAGACCGAACCCGATCGAGTTCGGGCTGTCGCGTACGACGTCGTGCTCAACGGCATGGAGCTTGGCGGCGGCAGCATTCGAATCAACGACCCAGCCGTGCAGGAGCGCGTTTTTCGACTGCTTGGGATAGACGATGAAACGGCTCGCGCTCGATTCGGATTCTTACTGGAGGGGTTGCGGGCAGGCGCGCCACCGCACGGGGGAATTGCGTTCGGCTTCGACCGCGTCTCCATGCTGTTGGCGGGTGCTGGATCGCTGCGCGACGTCATAGCGTTCCCGAAGACGACCGCGGCGCGCGCGCTGTTCGAGGGAGCGCCTACGCCGGTGGCCCCGCGCGATTTGGAGGAGTTACACATCAGGGTCAGCGGCGGTCAGGAACCAGAGTGACTGCGGGCCATAGGGGCGAGACCGGGGACAGTCCGGTGACTACGCGCGTGTCGGCGGAGGGCGCTGACTTGTTGACGCTCGCCGGCGTCAACGACACCAACCTGATCGAGCTGGCCCGTTTGTCCGGGGCCAAAGTGGCGCTCCGGGGGGACGCTTTATCGCTGAGCGGGTCTTCGGAGAACGTCGATCGCGCGATCGCCGTCGCGCAGCGGATGATCGAGGCCGCGCGACAGCGCGAAGTGGTCACGCCAGATGACGTGATGCGCATGCACGGCGACGAAGAAGCTGGGAGTGCCGGCCCTGCGGGCTCGCGCGATGGAAACGGCGCCGGGCATGGACCTCGGATTGCGCTGCCTGGCGTGCGTAAGATCATACAGGCCAAAACGCCCGGGCAGGCCGAATACCTGGCGAAGATCGCCGAGCAGGATGTCGTTGTCGGCATTGGGCCCGCGGGGACCGGCAAGACCTACCTTGCGGTGGCAGCAGCCGTCGACGCGCTCATGCGTAAGCGCGTCCGCCGCATCGTGCTCGCCCGGCCCGCAGTCGAAGCCGGAGAGAGCCTTGGCTTTCTGCCGGGCGACATGCAGGCCAAGGTTGATCCGTATCTCCGCCCTCTGTACGACGCGCTCGATGAGATGATGCCTGCCGAGCGGATTCAGCGCGCGCTGGAGACCCGGACCATTGAGATCGCCCCCCTGGCGTTCATGCGCGGCCGCACGCTGGCCGACGCTTTCGTCATACTTGATGAGGCCCAGAACGCGACGACGCTTCAGATGAAGATGTTCCTCACGCGGCTTGGCGTGAATTCGCGTATTGTCATTACCGGCGACAAGACGCAGATCGACCTCCCGCGCCGCGAGGAATCGGGTCTCATGCAAGTCGAGCGAATACTGCCGGGAATCGAGGGCATTGCCTTTCACTACTTTGATGAGACGGATGTCGTGCGTCACCGGCTCGTGCGTGAGATCATCAGGGCGTACGCCTCCGACGCTGGGGCCTGACCGTGATTGCTTGGAGGTGGCCCCGTGTCTAACGCCGTAACCCTTTGGCGGCAGTTGGACCGCATTGCGCCGCGCGTCGGCGTGGGGCGTGCGCTGTCGGGGCACGCGGCGCGGTGGTCCATGATTTTGCTGGTCGCCGTCTTGATCACTGTCTTTTTCGGGCCGTCTGGATCGTGGCCGGGCGCGATCGGTCACGTTCTCGTCAACTTTCTCGTGCTGGCCGTGTTCGGGGCGATGCTCGCTCTCTACCGGCCGAAACTGTATGCGTCGGTGCGGGCGGTGGCGCTCTTCGCGCTGGCCTTTGTTACGATCCTCGGCGTGGCAGCCGCCGCGGGGCGCTCGAATTCAGTAATCCTTGTCCGCGCCGAGTTGATACCGGTCGCGATGGCCGCCGTGTTATTCAGCGTGCTGTTCGATGCGCGCATAAGCATGGTGGCGGCTACGGTGATGGCAGTGCTCATCGGAATACAGACGCCATATGCTGGCACGCCGGCCCTCTTTTTGACGTTGGTCAGCGGGGCTGCGGCCGCATTCAGCGTGCGCGTAATCCGTCGGCGGGATCAGGCGTACCGCTCGATTCTGATTACCGCCGCGGCCTCGACGCTCGCTGAGATCGCCGCCGGCCTTGCGACCGGGCCCGCGACGGTGGGCAACATATGGCGCGGTGTTGTGTGGGGCGCGATCAACTCGGTAGTGTCGGTTGCGCTTGCCCTGATGCTGCTGCCTCCGCTGGAGGAGTTCACCGGGGTCGACACGTATCTCAAGCTGCTCGAATGGTCCGACCTGAACCGTCCATTGATGCAGCGACTGAGCGTCGAGGCACCCGGCACGTTCGCTCACACCATGCGCCTCGCAAACCTCGCGGAGGCCGCGTGCAACGCGATCGGAGCTAACGGTCTCCTGGCCAGAGTGGGTGCGTATTACCACGATGTGGGAAAGCTCAGGAAGCCAGAGTACTTCGTGGAGAATCAACGTCCCGGCCGTAACCCGCATGACAAGCTGAAGCCGAGCATGAGCGCAGCGATCATTCGGAACCACGTGCGCGAGGGCCTCGAGCTGGCCGATCAGTACGGGCTTCCCGACGCCGTGCGGGCATTCATCACCGAGCACCATGGTACGAGTCAGATCACGTACTTTCTGCAGAAGGCAAAGGAGCGCGACACGACGCCAGTCAACGTCGCGGAGTTTGCCTACCCTGGGCCGGTGCCTCAGACTGCCGAGACGGCGATAGTGATGCTCGCCGACGGCGTCGAGGCGTCGGCTCATGTGCTGCGTGACCCGACACCCAAGAAAATTCGCGAAGTCATCGACCATATAGTTAGGCAGCGCATCGAGCACGGCCAATTGCGCCAGGCACCTCTCACGCTGCAGCAGGTCGAGGTGGTCAAGGAGCAGTTCGCTCGCATGATGATCGGCATGTACCACCACCGCATCGATTATCCGTCGGCGACCGGTGGCGTGACGTCGCAGTTCGCCTCGGACGACACGGGCGAGACGCCGGTATTTGGTGGCACTCCGCCTACGGCGCCGCCAAGTCCCGTCCGCGACCCGGGCGATGCGCCGCTGCCGGCCGCCGCCGAGACTCCGGCCAAGGACTCTGGCGGGGAAGGAGCGGTGAATCGCGAGTCGGGACTGGACGCGCCCGTCGGCGCCGGGACGCCAGCCGGGTGACTCTGGCGGTGGCCGTTGCGGCCGACGGCGTGAGAATCCCCGTGTCGCGCGCGCGGGTCCGCGGGATTGCCTTGAACGTATTGCGAGCCGAAGGCGTGCGCGAGGCTCTCGTTTCCCTGGCGTTCGTCACGACCCGCGCGATTGCGCATCTCAACCGACGGCACCTGGGCCATCCCGGGTCGACCGATGTGATCGCGTTTGGATTCACCGCCCCGGGAAAGGCGAAACCGAAGCTGCTCGTAGGTGACATCTACATCGCGCCCGTGGTCGCGCGTCGCAACGCTCGAGCGTTCGGTGTCGGAGTCCGGGAGGAGATTGCCCGCCTCATCGTTCACGGCGTGCTGCATGTGATAGGTCATGACCATCCGGCCGGACAGGAGCGCGGCGAGTCACCGATGTGGCGGAGGCAGGAGGCGCTCCTGCGTCGGCTTGAGCGCTCGTCTCCGTGAATACCGACCGACTTCTCGACGGCTTTCGGGCGCGCCAGCCAGCGGCGCTGGCTCGGGTCATCACGGCTGTTGAGAACCATGGGCCCGGGGTCGACGCCCTTCTCGCCGCTCTTGGTCCAGTCAGCGGGCGTGCCCGTCGCATCGGCATCACGGGCCCGCCCGGGGCTGGCAAGAGCACGCTTGCGATGCAGCTCATCCGCACCTGGAGAGCGCAGGGCCTGACCGTCGGGGTGGTCGCCGTGGACCCGACGTCGCCCTTCACGGGTGGCGCGGTGCTGGGTGACCGAATCCGCATGGAATCAGTGGCGCTGGACGCGGGCGTGTATATCCGGTCACTAGCCACGCGCGGCGCGCTCGGCGGGCTCTCCGCCGCGACGCGGTCCGTGGCGGACGTGCTCGATGCCTACGGATTTGACCGCATCGTGATCGAGACCGTCGGCGTTGGGCAGAGCGAGCTCGATGTCGCGCGCGCAGCCGACAGCTGCGTGGTCGTCCTGGTTCCCGAATCAGGAGACTCGATTCAGATGCTCAAGGCCGGTCTCATGGAGATCGCCGACATCTTCGTGGTGAACAAGGCCGACCGCCCAGGCGCTGATCGCCTTCGCCTCGACATCGAGCGCATGCTAAAGTTGCAGCGCCCGCGCGCCACGGCCGGCAACGGCGTGGGAGCCCATGTCGAGTGGGTGCCGCCGGTGATCACGACGCTCGCGGCTGACGGTACGGGCGTGGCAGACGTCGCCACCGCCCTCGACAGGCACCACGAGGCTTTGGTGGCGGACGATGCGCTGGCCGAGCGCCGGCGCGCGAGTCGCTCGGAGCGCGAGCTTCTGCGCGACGAGGTCGCGGCGTGGCACGCCCGGTACAACCTCGGGTCGACGCGGGACATCGCGTTCGCGAACTCCAGCGGGCCAGTGAACCCCGTGTACACCGCGCTCGACGCCTCGCCAAACATCGAATCACTCGGACTGCCAGGCACGTACCCGTTTACGCGTGGCATCCATCCGACCGGCTACCGCGGAAAGCTTTGGACCATGCGCCAGTTCGCCGGGTTTGGGAGCGCGCAGGACACGAACGCGCGATACAAGTTCCTGCTCGAGCACGGGCAGACCGGGCTCTCGGTGGCGTTCGACTTCCCGACGCTCATGGGCTACGACTCCGATCATCCCCGGGCGGAGGGCGAGGTAGGGAAGTGCGGTGTGGCGATATCCAGTCTGGCGGACATGGAAGTGCTCTTCGATGGGATCCCGCTAGGCGAGGTCTCGACCTCAATGACGATCAACGGCCCGGCGATCATCCTGTTCGCGTTCTATGTAGCGGCCGCGGAGAAACAGGGCGTCTCCTCGGCGGCGCTTCGCGGCACCATACAGAACGACATTCTCAAGGAGTACATGGCGCAGCACGCGTGGGTGTACCCGGCCGAGCCTGCGTTGCGCCTTATCGTCGATTGCTTCGAGTGGGCGGCGGAACACGCGCCCAAATGGAATACGATCTCGATCTCCGGCTACCACATTCGCGAAGCTGGCGCGACCGCCGCGCAGGAGCTGGCTTTCACGCTTGCAAACGGGTTTACCTACGTCGAGCGCGGCCAGGCACGCGGCCTCGACGTAGACCGATTCGCGCCGCAGTTGTCGTTTTTCTGGGATATCCACAACGATTTCTTCGAGGAGATCGCCAAGCTCCGCGCGGCTCGCCGGATTTGGGCTCGTCACATGCGAGAGCGGTATGGCGCGAAGGACCCGCGCTCGTGGATGATGCGTTTTCATTCCCAGACCGCCGGCGTGACGCTCACGGCGCAGCAGCCAATGAACAACATCGCACGGGTGGCCTATCAGGCGATGGCGGCCGCATTGGGCGGGACTCAGTCCTTGCACACGAACTCGATGGACGAGACACTCGCCCTGCCGACCGAGCACGCCGTGCAGGTCGCGCTCCGGACGCAGCAGGTCCTCGCTTATGAAACGGGCGCCGCCAATGTGTCCGATCCACTCGCCGGCTCGTACTACGTCGAGGCTTTGACCGACAGGCTCGAGCGCGAGGCGGAAGAGTTGTTCGAGGCCATCACGCGCGCCGGCGGCGTCGTACGCGCTCTGGAAGACGGCTGGTTCCAGCGGCACATCGCCGATTCGGCGGCGCGGCATCAGATGGAGGTAGAGCAGGGACGGCGCGTTACGGTTGGCGTGAACGCGTTCGAGACCGACGGAGACACAGTCGGGATTCCAATCCTGCAAGTGGGAGAGGAGACGTTGGACGAGCAGCGGCAGCGACTGAGCCAACTGAGAGCTACACGCGATCAGGCGCGGTGCGTGGAGGTGCTGAACGCCCTTAAGCAGGCCGCGGCGGAGGGCCGCAACGTAATTCCCGCGATCCTGGACGCGGCTCGCGCGTACTGTACGCTTTTCGAGATCCGCTCCGCAATGGAGGCCGTATTCGGCGCGTACCGCGAACCCGTATTTTTCTGACATGACGCGACCGATCCGCGTCCTCGTGGCGAAACCGGGGCTCGATGGCCACGACCGCGGGGCCAAAGTCGTCGCAGCGGCGCTACGCGATTCCGGCATGGAGGTCGTTTACACCGGACTGCACCAGACGCCCGAGATGATCGCCACGGCTGCGATTCAGGAGGACGTCGATGTGGTGGGGCTCTCGATCCTGAGCGGTGCGCACATGACGCTTTTCCCCCGCGTGCTCGAGCTGCTCCGCGTCGCCGGCCGAGATGACATCCTGCTCACTGGCGGCGGCATCATCCCACAGGCCGACATGGACGCGCTGAAGGAGCGCGGCGTCGGGCGGCTCTTCGGACCGGGCACTTCAACCGGGGATCTCGTGCGCTACATCCAGGAGTGGTTCGCCGAGCGGCAGCGGCAGGAGGCGTGACGGTATCCAAGGCCATCGCGGGCCGCGGCGCGACGCGCACGCGATCGACGCACTCGAAGACATCGCGCTTACGACAACTGAGCGATGCCGTGCGCACACTGGAAGCCACGCTGATGTTGGGCGGCGGGCCGGAGAAAATCGAGCGGCAGCACGCGCAGGGGAAGCTCACGGCGCGAGAGCGCGTGTCTACGTTGTGCGACGAGGGGTCCCGGTTTCTCGAGATCGGCCTGCTGGTCGCCTACGACCAGTACGATGGCCAAGCGCCCGCCGCGGGGGTCGTCACCGGAGTAGGCATCGTCCACGATCGCGAAGTCGTTATCGTCGCGAACGACGCGACCGTCAAGGCGGGATCCTGGTGGCCGGAGACAATTCGCAAGATTCTTCGCGCCCAGGAAATCGCGATGCGATGTCGGGTGCCGATTGTGTACTTGGTGGATTCCGCCGGCGTGAACCTGCCGTACCAAGGCGGAGTCTTTCCCGGTCAGTACGGCGCGGCCCGCATTTTTTACTACAACTCGGTCATGCGTCGCTACCTTCGCATCCCGCAGTTTGCGGCGGTGATGGGACCGTGCATTGCCGGCGGGGCCTACCTGCCCGCGCTGTCCGATGTGATCGTCATGGTCAAGGGCACGTCGTTCATGGGGCTGGGCGGCACGAATCTCGTGCGAGGGGCGACCGGGCAGATGGTTGACGCCGAGACACTGGGCGGCGCGGTCGCGCACACGGAGATAAGTGGCGTGGCGCATTACGCCGTGGACGACGACGCGGCATGTCTTTCCAAGTTGCGGGACCTGATCGAGCGATTGCCGGCGGCTATGGAGGCCGCGCATCGCGCGGACGGAGCCCAATCTCGCGCGGAGGGAGGCCAATCTCACGCGGCTGATCTCTACGATCTGCTGCCATCGGACCATCGCATGTCATACGACATGCATGCGGTGCTGCGAGCCATTCTCGATAACGGCAAGCTGGATGAGTTCCAGGAGCATCTGGCGCGCGAGATCATCTGCGGCGACGGGGCGATTGAAGGCATCACCATAGGCGTGATTGCGAATCAACGGGGACTCATCAAGGGTAGGGAAGGAGAACGCCCCCGTTTTGGCGGGATCATCTATCCCGAAAGCGCGGACAAGGTGGCGTACTACATAGACCGCTGCGATCGGCAGGGAATCCCTCTGCTGTTCGTACAGGACGTTTCAGGGTTCATGGTGGGTCCGGAGGCGGAGCACGCGGGCATCATCCGCGCGGGAGCGCGCTGGGTTGAGGCAATGGCGACCGCGCGTGTTCCCAAGCTGGTGCTGACGGTGAACCACGCGTCCGGTGCAGGCTACTACGCCATGGCTGGCCAGGGCTTCGATCCGGATTTCGTGTTCACATGGCCGACCGGTCGGATGGGGGTAATGGAAGGCGAATCCGCCGTGCAGGCGGTTCACGGGCCCGCGCTCGCGAAAGCGCGCGAGACTGGCGGCGAAATGTCCCCCGACGTGACCACCGCCGTGCAAGAGATGCGAGGCGAGTACGAGTCTCAGCTCGACGCGCGGTACGCGGCCGCTCGGGCGTATGTGGACGCGGTGATCTATCCCGAGGAGACGCGTGCGATCCTCGGCATGGCGCTCCGAACGGCACTGCACAACTCCGGACCGCATCTTGGCGCGTTCACACTGCCAGCCGCCCTGTGAGTGCCCCGTGAGTGCCCCGTGAGTGCCCCGTGAGTGCCCTGTGAGTGGTTCGTGAGCCGCCCGTGAGCCGCGTCGTTCGTATTGCTGGCGGTCAGGGGTTCTGGGGCGACTCGCTGGAGGCGCCACGCCAGTTGGTCGAGGGTGGGCCGATCGACTACCTCATGCTCGACTACCTCGCGGAAGTCACGATGTCGATTCTGCAAAAGCAGAAGGAACGCGACCCGGCAGCGGGCTACGCGCGCGACTTCGTGGGCGCGGTGGAGAGCGTGCTTCCCGCCATTGTCCAGCGAGGCGTCAGGGTCGTGGCCAATGCGGGCGGCGTGAATCCGCGGGGCTGCGCAGCCGCCGTGCGTGAGGTTGCCGAGCGACATGGAGTCGCAGACAAGATTCGCATTGCCGTCGTAACTGGCGACGATCTGCTGCCGTGTCTCGATTCGCTTCTCGCCAATGGACACGCTCTCGCGAACATGGATACGGGGGCGCCGCTGTCGGCCATTCGCGATCGGGTGCGCGCGGCCAACGTGTACCTGGGATCAGGCCCCATGGTCGACGCGCTCGATCAAGGCGCCCAGCTGGTGATAACGGGGCGTTGCACAGACAGCGCCCTGGTGCTTGCTCCGCTGCGCCACGAGTTCGGCTGGGGCGCCGCCGATTACAACCGCTTGGCCGCCGGGACGGTAGCGGGCCACATCATCGAATGCGGCGCACAATGTTCCGGCGGCAATTGCCTGTACGACTGGCGCGATATCCCAGATCTAGCCAACGTCGGCTACCCCATCGTCGAGGGGATGGCCGACGGCTCGTTCGTGGTGACCAAGCATCCCAACACGGGCGGCCGAGTGTCGGTCGCCAGCGTCGCAGAGCAGCTGCTGTACGAAATGGGCGATCCGCGATCGTATCAGACCCCGGATGTCGTCGCGGATTTCACGACAATTCGCCTGGCTGACGACGGCGCCGACCGCGTCCGTGCGTGTGGGATCCAGGGGCGTGCGCCGTCGAGCACGCTGAAGGTATCCGTCGCCTACTCCGCGGGATACAAGGCCGTTGGCACGCTCGTATACACCTGGCCGGATGCTCTGGAGAAGGCGCAGCTTGCCGGCCGGATTCTGCGGGAGCGGCTCGATCGTCTGGGGCTGCGATTTGAACGTGTAAACACGGAGTATGTCGGGGCGTCAGCGGCGCATGGCCTGCTGGCCGGGCCGCCGCCCGCCGACATGCCAGAGGTGCAGTTACGCGTCGGGGTTCGAGGGAGCCACGCCGCCGATGTCGACCGATTCACGCGGGAGATCGCGCCCCTTGTTCTCAACGGCCCGCCCAGTGTGACGGGATACGGCGGCGCCAGACCACGCGTACAGGAAATCGTCGCCTTCTGGCCGGCACTCATCGATCGAAGCGTAGTGCATCCGAAAGTAGAGATGACTTGATGCAGGTGCGATTGGTCGACATCGCACATGCCCGCTCGGGCGACAAAGGAAACACGGCAAACATAGGCGTGCGCGCTTTGCGACCGGAGTGGTACGAGGTTCTGGATCGCTATGTCACGCGCCAGGCGGTCGCCGCCCACTTCGCGCCCGTGATCACCGGGGAGGTCGAGCGATACGAGGTCCCCAACCTTTCCGCGCTCAACTTCCTGCTGCACGGCGCGCTCGACGGGGGCGGCACCCTGTCGCTGAATACCGATGCGCAGGGCAAGGTGTTCTCCACGGCTCTGCTGCGAATGGTCGTGGAGGTCCCAAGCGAGGTGGTGCAGCGGCTTGGTCTCCCAGCAGCGCACGAAGGCGCGACATGAGTGCCGAGCCCCGTGGCCCACGGGCCGCGACGTTACATTCTGCCTGGATGGCGCCAGGTGCCGAGGCCGAGATGCATGCCCTCGAAGGCTGCCTCGACGCGACGCCAACGCTGGCCGACGCGCGGGGCGTCTTAAGTGAGCAGTTCGGATATCCGGATTTCCGTCCGGGACAGGACCGCGCGGTTGCCTCCGTGCTCGCGGGGCGGGATACGCTCGTCGTATTACCGACAGGTGGCGGCAAATCAATCTGTTATCAGTTGCCGGGCGTCATGTTGCCCGGTATCACCGTGGTGCTGTCGCCGCTCATCTCGCTCATGAAAGATCAGGTCGATAGCATCACTCGGCGCGGACTGACCGCCACGTTCATCAATAGCACGCTGGATTCGAACGAAGTGGCCCATCGCTTCGCCCGTGCCCAACGCGGTGACTTCAAGCTGTTGTATGTCGCCCCGGAGCGCTTCGACTTCGGCGCCGCGGCCGAGCGGCTCCGCTCGGCGGGAGTCTCAAGGCTGGCCGTGGACGAGGCGCATTGCATAAGCGAGTGGGGCCACGATTTCAGGCCGAGCTACCGGCGCGTTCGGGCTATCCGAACCGCGCTTGGCGCGCCGCCGACCGTGGCGCTTACCGCCACCGCGACGCCCGTGGTGCGGCGCGACATAGCGGGACAGTTGGGGCTCAGGTCACCCGATGTGATCGTCACGGGTTTTGATAGGCGCAACCTGCACTACCACGTGGTACGCACGCGCACGGACCGCGAGAAGGATGCGACACTGATCGATATGCTGCGCACGCATCCTGGGCCGGCCATCGTATACGCCAACACGCGCAAGGCGGTCGAGCGTATCGCGCAGGCGGTGGTCTCGGCTGGATTGTCTGCCGTCCCGTACCATGCGGGACTGGAGGATTCGCGCCGTCGCGAGGTACAGGACGCGTTCATGCAAGGGCGCACCCGCGCAATAGTCGCGACGAACGCCTTCGGCATGGGGATCGACAAGCCGGACGTTCGACTGGTTGTGCATCACGCGATGCCAGGCTCGTTGGAAGCGTACTATCAGGAGGCGGGGCGGGCCGGTCGCAACGGCCAGCGAGCGAACTGCGTGCTGCTGCATGCATTCCAGGACCGATTCACACACGAATTCTTCATCGATCACCCAGGTGCGCCAGCGGGCGAGGCGCTACCTGACCCGGAGACTCTGGAGCGGCGACGCCGCGCCGAGCTGGCGAAGCTAGACACGATGCAGTCGTACGCCTACACCCGCGGGTGCAGGCGGGCCTTCATCCTGCGGTACTTCGGCGATCCGTCCGCGGGAGTGCGTTGCGATGGTTGCGACAACTGCTTGGGCTCTGGTCGGCAGGCCGTCGTGCCCACCGCCGAGGCTCGGCCGGCGCGAGTGCGTGCGCCGCGGGCTGGCCGTACGAGGGATGGGGCTGCCGCCGATGTCCCGGTGCGCCCGGGCGACCAGTCGCTGTTCGAGGCGCTGCGTGTGCTGCGCGCCGAGATAGCTCGGGAGCAGAGCGTGCCGCCGTACGTGGTGTTCCACGATCGGGTCTTGGCTGGCATCGCGACGGCTCGTCCTGGATCGCTCGGCGCCATGGGCGCGCTGCGTGGGACCGGGCCGGCCAAGCTAGAGAAGTACGGCGAGCGCGTGCTCGCCGTAGTGCGCTCGGGCCGGTTGGTATAGGAGGGCGCGCGGCTTGGACGACGATCTGTACTTCACCAGTCAACACCTCGCCGTTCGGCAGATGGTGCGGGAGTTCGCGCAGCAGGAGATCGCTCCAGTCGCGGCCCAATTCGATGCGCGCGGGGAGTTCCCATGGGCCAACGTGAAGCGGATGGGCGAGCTCGGGCTGTTAGGCATCCCATGGCCGGAGGAGTTGGGGGGAGCGGGACTCGACCTCATGAGCTACTTGATCGTGATTCACGAGCTGGCCAAAGTCGACGCGTCTCACGCGATCACCGTGTCGGCCCACACGACACTTGGAACCTCCCCGATCGTGAATTTTGGATCCCCTGCGCAGCGAGCCCGCTACGTGCCCGTGCTGGCATCGGGTAAGGTTTTGGGCGGGTTCGGCCTCACGGAATCCGGTGCTGGAAGCGATGCCGCGGGCACGCAAACGCGGGCGGTGCGCAAGCACGGGCATTATCTGCTCAACGGCGCCAAGATCTTCATCACGCACGGCGGCGTGGGCGAGGTGTTCGTCGTGACCGCGGTGACCGACCCGGCGTCGGGAACAAAGGGAATAAGTGCATTCATCCTCACCAAGTCGACTGTAGACATCGAAAACGCCCGCACGTTGGGCGTCGGGCATGACGATACGCTGGTGCCACTGGCGGGATTCCGATCCGGAAAGAAAGAGGACAAGCTCGGCTGGCGCGCTTCAGACACGCGAGAGCTGATCTTCGATAACGTGGAAGTGCCGGTTGAGAACTTACTGGGCGCGGAGGGCGCAGGATTCACCAACTTCATGCGCACGCTCGACAGCGGCCGGATCGGCATTGCGGCGCTCTCGCTCGGGATCGCGGAAGGCGCATTTGAGGCTGCCCTACGGTACGCGGGCGTGCGCCGTCAATTTGGACAGCCGATCGCTCACTTCCAGGGCGTGCAGTTTCCTTTGGCAGACATGGCGACTGAAATCGAGGCCGGCCAGCACTTGGTTTTTCATGCCGCGTGGCTTGCCCAGCAGGGAAGACAATTCGGGAAACAGGCCGCAATGGCCAAGCTCTTTTGTAGCGAGCTGGCGATGCGGGCGACAATCAAAGCCGTGCAGCTGCACGGCGGATACGGATACACTCGGGAATATCCGGTCGAGCGGATGATGCGCGACGCAAAAATTTGTGAAATCGGCGAAGGCACTTCCGAGATTCAGCGTCTCGTAATTGCCCGTCACTTACTCAAGGATCTAGCAGACTAGGAGTGTCCCTCCACAGGAGGGAAAAACGATAACTGATGAAAAGGGAAATACTCATTAACGCAAACCCACGCGAAACCCGCGTGGCGATTTTAGAAGACGAACAACTGGTGGAGCTCCTCGTCGATCGACCCGACGCTCGGCGTATGGTCGGCGACATCTACGTCGGGCGGGTCGAGGCGGTGCTGCCTGGCATACAGGCGGCTTTTGTCGACATCGGCACGGAGAAGAGCGCGTTCCTGCATGCCTCTGACGTGGTGCAGAGCGAAGCCGACGATGAAGACGAGGACGACAAGAGCTCTGCCGCGGCCGACGAGGCCGAGGACTCCACGCAGGAGGGAGGCTCCGGCAAGGCTCCGCCAATTCAGGATCTGCTGAAGCGCGGCCAGGAGATCCTGGTTCAGGTCTCCAAGGAGCCGATCTCGACCAAAGGGCCGAGAGTAACGGCGCAGATCTCGTTGGCTGGCCGGTTTTTGGTCTACATCCCGGACGCGACGCGTGTGGGAGTGAGCCGAAAGATCGGCGACCGCGCCGAGCGTCAGCGGCTACGCGAGATGGTGCAGCGCGTGCTGCCGGAGAAGAGCGGTGGCGTCATCGTGCGCACGGTCGGTGAAGACGCAACCGAGGAGACGTTCAAGCGCGAGCTGACGACACTGATCGCCGCGTGGAAGCGAGCCAAGCGCCGCACGCATTTCCAACGGGCACCGGCCCTGGTACACCGTGAGACGTCGCTCACCCGGGGCATTACGCGGGACTTGTTCAGCGACAAGGTCGATTCGCTAACGATCGATTCCAAGCAGCTGTACAACGAGATCGCGGACTACCTCAGGGGGATTGCGCCGGACCTGATCGAGCGTGTGAAGTTGTACGAGGAGCCGGTACCTCTGTTCGACAAGGCCAATATCGAGACGGAGATCCGCGACCTCTTCAAGCGGCGCTGCGACCTGCCGTCCGGCGGATACTTGATCGTCGAGCCCACCGAAGCACTGGTGTCGATCGACGTGAACTCGGGGCGATATACCGGTGGCGGGAAGAAGGACCCTGAGAAGACGATACTCAAGACGAACCTGGAAGCAGCGCGCGAGGTAGCCCGTCAGATTCGGCTGCGCGACGTTGGCGGAATCATCGTGTGTGACTTCATAGACATGGAAACGAAAGGGAATCGCGACCGTGTGCTGCAGGAGCTTCGCACGTGGCTGGCTCGCGACCGGGCGCGCACGAAGGCATTCGCCGTGAGCGACCTGGGGCTTGTTGAGATGACTCGCCAGCGGGTGCGGCAGAGTCACCTGCAGAGCATGACCGAGAGCTGTCCGACGTGCCATGGAACCGGCCGCGTGTTCACCCCCGAGACGATCGTGCGACGCGTTGAGCGGTCGCTGCGGCGCATCGTTGTCGAGGGCAAGCGCGACAACTTGCTGGTGAAGTTGCATCCGGATGTGGCGATGTACGTTCTGGAGCAGGAGCAGGATTTCGTGCGCAAGCTGGAGAAAGGCGCCGGGTTTTCACTCGAGCTCCGCGATGACCCGCTACTGAGGCCCGACGAGTTCAAGATCGTGGTCAAAGGCGCCGGGCGAGACGTTACGCAGCAGTACGCTGTCGCGTAATCGGGCGCAGCGGCCACATGGGGCCCTATTGCCCAGAGAGCAGGCTAGGCGGCACATTCTTGCGGCATTCGCCGCCCGGTTCACGCTACGCGCCGGGCCCCGAAAAACGAGACCGTCAAGCGAACACCAAACCAAGGAGGCTTCATGCGTGGCCAACTGGCTGTCCCGGGTCTCATGGCGTTCTCACTCACGGCTCTCAGCGTCAGCGCGCTGGCCCAGCAGACGAAGCCGTTATCCGATGCAGAGTACACACGCCAAGCCCTTACCGCTGCCCCCGCAAGTGTGGCCAAGGGCGCGTCCGTCGTGCGTCCGGAACAAGACGGTAAGATGCGATCACTTCAAAAAGGAACCAACGGCTTCACGTGCCTGATAATTGGCTCGGACAAGATGTGCGGCGACAAGAACAGCATGGATTTCTTCGACGCCATGATGAGTCACAAGACGCCCCCCGATCGTGTCGGAATCGCCTACATGCTGGCCGGAGACGACGGAGCCAGCAACACCGACCCGTCCGCAACGGCGAAGACGGCCACGAATCACTGGGTCGTCACTGGGCCGCACATCATGGTCACAGGTCCGGCGAGCAAGACTTTGGGGCTCCCCGAGACGGCAGATCCTGATCCCAAGCAGCCCTACATGATGTGGGCAAACACGCCCTACGAGCACGCGATGATCCCGGTCAAATAGGGGCCCGAGTACCTGGCGCAAGAGACTGGTGGTGGGTCATCAACCCGCTACCGGTCGCCACAGTCGAAGTGCCGGTAGTGGTGAAGTTTGAATCCTCTCACCTTTCTACAGGGATGGAGGCACGGGCAAAGTTGATCTCGCGTCAGAGCGCGCGTAAGTTACAAGGCTATGCCATATGCCATCATTCGCACCGCGGGGAAACAGTTCCGCGTCGAGCCGGGGAAGACGGTTCGCCTGCCTAGCATCGATGGGGCCGCGGGCGACACGGTGACATTCGACGAGGTTCTCCTGGGCGCCGCCGACGACAAGGTGCACACGGGCGCCCCTGTGCTCGAGAACGCAACGGTGACCGGCGAGATCGTGCGGCATGGACGGGGCGACAAGATCGTGGTGTTCAAGTTCAAGCGGCGAAAAAATTACGCTCGCAAGCAGGGACACAGGCAGGGATTCACCGAAGTTCGGATTCGCGACATCTCGCTAGCGTAAGCATCTCCAAGGCACTCCCATGGCTCACAAGAAAGGCGTCGGCTCCTCGCGCAACGGGCGCGACAGCAATCCGCAGTTCCGCGGCATCAAGAAATTCGGCGGCGAGCACGTGCGCGCGGGCAACATCATCGTTCGTCAGTGCGGAACGAAATGGCATCCTGGCCGAAACGTCGGTCTTGGGCGAGACTATACGATCTTCTCGCTCATTGACGGCGTCGTGAAGTTCGAGCACAAGGACAAGACCCGGTACAAGGTCAGCGTCCTCCCGGCTCCCGAGACGACAACCGCAGCCTAACGGCTGCGGTTCGTGTTTACGGGGCGCTCGCCCCGTAGGCGGGCGGCAACGTCTTGTACCGGTTGGTCAGCATGTCTTGCCGTGAAACGTCGTGGTATTCGCGCCCCCGCACGAATACGTGCTCGGCGCGAGTCATGAACTCGAACGGATCGCCACTCCATACGACGATGTTGGCCTCGCGCCCGGGACGCAGCGAGCCGACACGATCCGCTACGCCAAATGCCTCCGCCGGCGCAAGAGTCACCGCGCGCAAGGCTTCCGCCCACGGCAGGCCGTAAGCGACCGCGGTGCCGGCGTCCTGCCGGATATTGCGGGTGGTGAAAGGGACCGCGTCCTCTTCGTCGGAGTTTCCGATGATGACTATCGGCACGCCAGCGGAATGCAGGAGCGCCGCGTTATCCTGCCGCTGGCCCAGCTGCGCAAAGCTCGCGGGAATATTGACAAGCGCTCCAGTGAGCACGGGTACATGCGCGGCGGCAAGTGCGCCGGCGACCTGCCACGCTTCAGCGCCACCCCCGATGATGAGACGTATCCCGAAGTCGTGCGCCAGTGTAAGGGCGTTCGCGATGTCGCTGGCCCGATTGGCGATGATCAGTAGCGGGATCTTTCCCTCGAGTACCGGCACCAGCGCCTCGAGGTTCGCCCGCGTCATGGAAAACGGCCGAGAGCGCGCTAGATCGTAGTACGCCCGGTGGGCGGCGTATCGCTTCACGTCTCCGAAAAGAGCGCGCAGCGTCGCCATGATCTCGCCGCGAGCCCCAAGCTGCGCGCTCCGCGCGTCGCCGACCTGGGCGACCATGGCTGCAGCAGACTTGAGCACCATGTCGCGCGCGGGCGCGGCCGCGAGATCTACAACCGCGGCCAGACCAGCGACCAGGTTGCCCTGAGGAACGAGCACGATGCCCGTGACCCCGTCCTCGCGGGCCGGCGGGATGAGCTGCGACGCCGGATTGAGGCCGTCGGCGGCGGAGAAACTCGCGGCGATCGCGTCGTGCCCTTTCGCTTGCACGTCGCGTGTGTCTGGGACTGCCTCCACTTCCTCGATCCCGAGTTGCGAGGAAGCGTTGATGAAGCCCGGGGTCACCCACTTCCCAGTCGCGTCGATCGTCGTAGCGCCGGCCGGAATGGGAACCGATGCCCCGACAGCGACGATGTGGCCGTCGCGGAGCACGACCGTGCCGTGCTCAATCCGTGGTCCGCTGACGGGATACACCGTGCCACCAGTGATCGCGACCACCTGCGCGCCCGCGGTCGCGACCCACGCCAGTGCGGCCGCGAGCGTCCACGCCATCCTCATTTTGCCTCTCACGGGCTCCCGCCGGCGGTGGCAGGCACGAAACCGAGCTCAAAGTCGGTTCGCCAGTGTCCAGCGGTGTCAGCGCGGTCGTAGAGCAGCGCGCCGTCAACCCAGGTCTTCTCGGCATGGGCGTAGACACTGAATGGGTCGCCGGACCAGAGCACGACATCGGCGTTCTTGCCGGGCTCGAGAGAGCCGATGCGATCGTCGAGCCCGAGCGCCCACGCTGGATTGATTGTCATCCACTTAACCGCCTCCTCTTCGGAGATAGGGATGCCCGCCGCCGCACCAGCCGCCATTGCCTTTGCGACCTCCTGATTGAAGCGTTGCACGGCGGCGGGATCGTCCGAGTGGATCATCACACGTGCACCAGCGCGGCTCGTGAGCGCAAGGTTGGCGCGCACCGCGTCGATCGCTTCCATCTTGAAGCTGCCCCAGTCGGCCCATTCCGCCGCCGCTATGCCTTCGCTCGCCAAGAGATCGGCGATCTTGTATCCCTCGACTGCGTGGTGGAATGCGCGGATGTGGAAGCCGAATTCGTGAGCTACATCGATCATCTGCGCCATCTCGTCGGCGCGGTAGCAGTGCATGTGTACGAGAATGTTGCCGCGCAGCACCTCGGCTAGCGTCTCCAGTCCTAGATCGCGAGTCGGCGGGTCGCCTTTGTGGTCGGCGTTCCATTTGTCCCACCGCCGGCGGTACGCCTCCGCCTCTATCCATGCCTTCCGGTATCCAGCGACGTTCCCCATGCGAGTCGATGGGCCGCGAGTGGCGTACACGCGCTTGGGATTCTCGCCGCAAGCCATCTTGAGGCCGTACTTCGCGCCGGGGAATTTCATTCCCTGCACCGTACGCGCGGGAACCATTTTGAGCACAACGCTTCGTCCGCCGATGAGATTCGCCGAGCCCGGCAACACCTGAATCGTCGTCACGCCGCCCGCCAACGCGCGCGGGAACTGGGCGTCCTGCGGCCACACGGAATGCTCTGCCCACACGAATGGCGTTGTCGGGTCGGTTGCCTCGTTGCCATCGGCGAGGGCGTCTCCGCCCGGGGCGGGGTAGTCCCCCATGTGCGAGTGCACGTCCACTAACCCCGGCGTGACGTACTTACCAGCTCCGTCTATCGTCACGGCGTCCGCGGGAGCATCGACGACGCTTCCGACGGCCACGATCTTGCCTCCGCGCATGAGCAGTGACCCATCGCGTATCACGGCTCCCGCGGCGGTCAGGATCGTCGCATGTCGAATCAGCGTTGCCCGCGAGGGGAACGGTCGATACGTGCTTGGGAACGGATCGTCGTTCGGCACGGACAGACCGCCAGGTCCTGGAGGGGTGCTCTTCGCGGCAGTGTCGCCGCCCGGCTCCGCCCCGGCCATAGCGACCGCGGGCGTCGGACTGGGAGTCGTGGATGGGCGCGGCGATGCGGTGCATGCCACGGCGGCCGCCAGCGCTGATGCGATCGCGGCCCTCTTTCTGAGACTCATGGGGCCGTAATTGTACGAAGCGCTCACTTCGCGCGAAACTCCTTGCAAACGTCGGTGCACAACGCGTCGACGCCAAGCGCCGCGAGGCGGGCACCCTGTTGCGAGTCGTTAACCGTCCAGGCGACTACTCGGCCCCCGGCCTCGTGCACGGCGAGGACGAGCGCATCGTCGATTTCTTCCCACTGTTGCCAGTAGTCCCGCGCGCCTGCGGCGCGAAGAGCGCGCGCCGGATCGATGAGGTAGCTGCTAACCAGGATCCCAGTTGGCATACTTGGCGCAATGGCTCGGACGTGTCGCGACGCGCGGTGATCGAAGCTGTGAATGGCGCACCACCCCGTGGCACCGGCTTGCGCGATGCACGCTACCACCGAGCGCTCAATGTCATGCGCTTTCGTCTCCACGTATACCGTTGCGCGACCGCCGATCGCAAGCAGCACTTCGACGAGCGTGGGGACGGCCGTGCCGTCAGCCAGCGGGTATCCTCGCACCTCGGCGTACGTCATCTGCCTGATAGCGGCGCCCGGTCGGCCGTGACCCGCTCCAAGAACGGGGTCGTGGTGGACGACCGCGACGCCGTCTCCAGTTTCGTGCACATCGAGCTCGACGCCATCGGCACCGAGCTCGAGGGCCCGGAGGAAGCCGAGCACAGTGTTTTCTGGGAATTCGCGCGGAGTACCGCGGTGCGCAATGATCTCGGTCACGGGCGGTCCGTCACAGGCGGACGGCTTATGATGTCCTCGTCTGGGGACGTTGTCATTGCTTTGCGTCCGAACTTAACGACGCCTCGTGACCAACGTCATACGGATGCGCGCGAATGAGTGAGCCGTCGCGGGTAGCAAACGCCATGGGAGGCGACAAGGCGGCAGGAGCGCGCGCCGACGACGATGTGGCAGACCGGGCACTGGTGGACGCTTGGCTTAGCGGCGATGAGCGGGCCGCGACGACTCTCGTGGAGCGCCACGGCGCCGCGCTCTCGCGGTTCGCGGCGAGCATCGGGGTTCGCGACCAAAGCGAGGTCGAAGAGGTGGTGCAGGACACATTCGTGCGGGCGTTCCAATCGCTCGGCAGTTTTCGAGGGGACAGCTCGTTACGCACATGGCTGTTTACCATTGAGCGGAGGCTGGTGCTGGATCGGCGGCGGGCAGAGCGACGGCGCCGGGATCGCAATGAGGTGCAAGAGTCGGATGCGGCAACCGAGGTCACTGCGCTGGACGGAATGGTGGCCGACGAGACCGAAGGGCGGGTAGTTGCCGCGGTGGAGCGACTGTCGGCCATGCAGAAGCAGGTATTCTCTCTACGAGTGACTGAAGGGATGTCGTACAAAGAGATCGCGGCAGTGGTGGGCACGACCGAGGGTGCGGCGCGCGTGCATTATCACAATGCGGTGCGGTCTATCAAGGAGTGCTTGGATGCGTGAGTGTGTGAATGTCGATGTGCGCGATCTGCTGCCGGATGTGGCTCTGGCGGACGGCCTGTCGGGCCTTTCGGAAGCTGACCGCGCGCGCGTGACAGAGCATCTGGAGGCCTGCGCCGAGTGTCGCGCGGAGCTCGACATGCTGCGCACGGCGCGTCGGGCGGCGTTGGCGGCGACCCCCCGTGTTGACGTCGCGCGCATCGTGAGCGCGTTGCCTGCTCCTCCCGCTCGGGGCAAGGCGGGCACGCGCGGGCGAGTGCTTCGGCCGGCCGCGCGTTCGAGCGCGTGGGGCGGAGCGTGGAGCGCGTGGCGTATTGCGGCTGTTCTCTCGACAGTCGCGGTTGGCGGGCTGTCCATCGCGGTCTTGCAGAACGTGGGGCATGGGGACCACGCCACGTCTGGGGCGGTTGTCAGCGACACCGCGACGGGCGGGCGCGAGACCGGCGCACCGCCAGCCCAGGCTGCGGCTCCGGCGTCCGAGGCTCCGATATCGCCGGCGCCCACGCCGCGAGCGCCAGCAGCGCCAACGGTGCCATCTGCGGCACAACCGCGTTCTGGTGCGCGGCCTGGCGCGTCGCGCAGTCCGGCGGGTGCGACCGAGGTCGCGGCAGCCGACAGGGGGCTCGGTGTCGGCGCTGGTTTGGCCGACTTGGACGACGATGATCTCGAAGCCGTCTTGCGGGACATGGACACGCTGGAAGCGTCGCCCGTGGAAGAGCCCGACGCCGCGTCACCGGGTTTGCACGAGGTGGCGGGCGGCGCGCGTGCGGGCATGGGGGCGTCCCAGTGAGCGAGCCCAGGAGGCAGTTCGTCCGCATCGGCCCGCCGATCATCCGCGTCGCGATTGGCGTGATGTGCATGGTCCCAGTCGTGGTGAGCGCCCAAGCTCCGCCGCCACCAAGGCCACCGCCGGCGGAGGGTCAATCCGAAGTAGGTCAACAGGACAGCCAGGGGCCCCAAGGCGGCCGGGGCGCCCAGGCTGGTGCACGGCGTCAGGCGCTAGTGCAGGCTATCCGCCAGCGATTCGAGCAGGTGGTGCGCCAGCGGCTGCAGCTGAATGACACCCAGATGGTGAAGCTGCGCGAGACGAACGCGCGATTCGAGGGCGAGCGGCGGGCGTTGACGGAGCGCGAGCGGTGGGTGCGGCAGCAAATGCGCGCGCAGCTCGTCCCCGGCGTAGCAGCTGACCAGAATCGAGTGGCGGCTCTAATAGACTCGCTTTTCGCTCTACAGCGCGACCGGCTCGATTTGCTGCAGCGCGAGCAGCGCGAGCTTGCGGGGTACCTCACGCCGCTGCAGCGTGTGCAGTACTACGCTTTGCAGGAGCAGCTGCGCCGACGTCTCGAGCAGGTGCGGCAGCGCATGCAGCAGCGCGGCGCCGGGCAAGGCGCGGCAGGCGTGGCGCCGCCATTCTAGCGGGCGCGCGTTGGGCGCCGCTACATTTGCCCAACAACTAAGTCCAGCGCGCCCGGGTGGCGGAATCGGTAGACGCAGGGGACTCAAAATCCCCCGGGCTTCGGCCCTTACGAGTTCGAGTCTCGTCCCGGGTATTTAGTTAGCTGCCGCGACCTAGAAATCACTTTAACGCTGGCAGCTCGGGGCGGAGCGTCAGACCGCGGTTTGCTCGAGTCGCGGGTAGAGCGCGTCCTCGGCACCGGCTTTGCTAGCTGAGTGACACGAAACCATGCGCCACGGGCATCGGCCAATTTTTCTAATTGCGGCGGTTACCCCCGCGTCATCCGGGGTGATGAGCGCGCGAGCACCGCAGAGAGTGTACGACCCGTACCACCGAGACTATCACGTGTGGGACGGCCA
>Ga0073928_10003602_pt1 | contig 24137 bp, 18 predicted proteins | sample PaiPotPPA55metaG_FD_76969 | JGI IMG/M metagenome (GOLD analysis project Ga0073928, IMG submission 76969) | Iron sulfur acid spring bacterial and archeal communities from Banff, Canada, to study Microbial Dark Matter (Phase II) - Paint Pots PPA... ...
CAACTCTCTACAGTAGAGCGCTGTCAGTCGCCCAGCACCGAAACAGGGAAAGAATGCCCCGCGCTAGAACGAGGCCCGATCCAGACCTCGCTCGCAGGCACGCTCCGCAGGTCGGACCCAAAGTTTAGTCCCGATAAGGTCGGGCACCCCATCCACCAGTACCTCAACGTCTGCCAACCGCAGCGCACCGTGCTCTGCTCTTCGCCAACCTAACTGAGCCTTCGCCAGATCTACTGGGCCAGGACAACGCTGATCGGTGTTGTGCGTCGGAAGCTCGCAGCACAGCCATGCATAACCTGACTTATGCATGGGCTTCGCTTCAGCCTCGGCGTCCGCCGCAGGCATGGCCGCGCGACAGCGCTTGACTTCCTCGGCCACCTTCTCAATGAACCGGTGCATGGCGTGAATGACTGTCAAGCTGAGCTCGGAACGCCTTGAGGCTGAGGCCGCGGTGCCCAAGGACGGTGTCGCATAGTACTGTCTAACTTCAAATGTTGTCGGCGGAGGGGGAGCGGGTTGCCTTCGGTTGTCGTCTTCGAGGTCACCGGCCAGCTTCAGGGTGCGATAGAGCAGCTCAAGCCACTAGTTCCGGGGAGCATCCCACTAGACGCGCATCCATACCGCCGACTAAAGCGTGGCATGTCGTACCTGGCGCTCTTCGTCGATCAGTCTGCAGGGCCCGCATCAGTTTCCATTCACGCCATAGGACGAGTCCTGCCCGGTGACCGCTCCGGGGCATCCAACCGAAACCTCGAGTTCGATTACTGCTACCGGTTGGAGAGTCCAGTTCCAGTGCCGCCGCCTACGCGCTTCGGAGGCGGGATCTGGAACGCGGACGTGGTCAAGGCCGAGGCCAATCGGACACCGCTGCCACCGCACGCGGGCACCGAGCTACTGACCATGGTGGCGTCTGCCGGTCCCGGCGCCGAGCAGGCAGTCGAGGATCTCGTGCAGCGCCTGGCGCCACGGGTAATTGACGGCAACGCTGGCTTCGTGCTGGCCTGCGAGCGAGACGCGGTCGTCCTCGCGCTGAAGGCAGCCAACCTCCACAAGGAGATTTCGGCACTGTCCGATTGGCGTGCTGGGTCGCCGGATGAGCCGTTCGTAGCAGGCCTCGCGATGACCGCCGAGCAGGAGCAAAGACGATCGGACGACGAAGCCGGGGCCTTCGGATCCGTACCGTACTTCGATGCCCGCACCAGCCGTGTCCATGTCAGTCGTAGCATCGGCTACGGCCCGAGCGTCAGCTTGATCAACCTGCGGCCGCGCCGGGGTGGTACGCCGGACGGTGTTGACCTCGTCTACCTGCACCCTCGAGACGGTGCGCTGGCCGTTCTTCGCTATACGGAGGCCAAGACGTGGCCCGGTTCTTACCAGATGCAGATCAGCAGCGGAATCGGATTCGCACATGCTGCGGTCCTGGATCCATTGCGGGAGCTGGACGAATCCTTCACGAGCACGGTTAATCCGAATGATCCGCGCATGGTGGCTTCCGCCTGCTTCGTCAAGTTCGCTGGTCACAAGTCTTTCGATCCTGACGCCAACGCGCTGATCGCTGGCAACATCCATGTCGCGGCTGACCTCCGGGCGCCTGCACCCCGCCTTGACGATCCATTTACCTCGGATCGGCACCTGAATAACAGCACGTTCGCTGCGCTCCTCGGTGCAGGCTGGCTTGGAGCCCGCGCTGCCGACGAGCGGCTGCTATTTGCCACTGCCCGCAAGCTCGTGGCCAACAACCGGGCCGTCTTGATCGCAATCCAGGACTATGACTAGGTTATAGTAAACAATAACCTGATATGCAGGCATATGGAAGTGCGCAACCCGGCGCCTGGCATACCGCGGCACTTGCGCGCGACCGGGCAACAGTCGCGCATCGAGGTTGCGCCGAGCGCAATGAGATCTCGTGATCGCAGTTGTCGCACCCGAGATGGCGCTACTCTTTTGTAGACTGATCGTCAGATGAAGGACTCGGTGGATGACTGCTGACGGGGACGCGCAGCGTCACGCGCGCCAGGTGCGGGCAGCGCTTGAGCGGGACTACACCAACCATGTCTATGCCAGGGACCTTCAGGAGTACGGTGCGGCGGGCGGGCAGCAGCGGTTGCTGTCGCGGGCGTTCACGGCGATGGCCGCGCGGATCGTGACCGGAGTCGATCCGGTGACGGCTGGGGGCTTCGTCATTGACGGCATCGGCGACCAGGGCATCGACGCGATTGCGCTGCGCAAGGATCCGCCGGGCGTGTACCTGGTACAGGCGAAATGGAGCGACGCCGGCACGGCGAAGTTCGACCGGGCCGCCGCGATGGAACTGGTCAACGGCCTGGACTATCTGGATCGTGAGCTGTTCAGCGAGTTCAATGCACGCGGTGAGGCACTCGGCGAGGCCGCGTCCGTCTTGATGGTCGAGGGCAACGCGCCGGTCAAACTCGTGATCGCCCTCATGGGCACCACGCCTCCTGGTCCCAGTGTGATGCCGGTGCTCGAGAACGCCCTGACCCGCTTTAATCAGCACGGACCCCGGCTGACATACGACTTCCTCTACGCCCACGACTTCAGCCAGAAGGTGCGCGAGGACCGCGAGCCGGACCCAATCAATCTGGAAGTCACAATGGGCCCGTGGCACCAACACGACGGGCTGCACACCTCCTTTCAAGGCTCGGTGCGAGTCGAGGAGGTCGCCGCGTGGTCTGCGAGGTACAGCGCGCTCCTCTTTCGCGCGAACATCCGAGACCCACTCGGGGCGACGCGGACGAACAGTGGGATCGTGCGATCGCTCATCACCGAGCCAGGCAACTTCTGGTACCGCAACAATGGCATCACCGTCCTCTGCGACCGGATCGAGCCAAAGCCGGGATCCATGCAGTTCCCCCACAATGTGCCCATGCAGTTGACCGCCGTGAACGCGAGTGTCGTCAACGGTGCCCAGACCGTCACCGCGATCGCCGAGGCGATGCGTACCCACCCGGAGATTGCCGCCCAAGCAAAAGTCGGTGTCCGCGTCATCGCGACCAACGGGGTTACCGGGTTCACCGCGGACGTGACCAAAGCGACGAACCTCCAAAACAGCGTGGAGGCACGAGACTTCATCGCACTTGACCCGGTCCAAGGCGAGATCCGCGAAGACTTCGCTGCCGACTTGGACAAGCAGTACACGGTCAAGCGCGGCGCCCCAGACCCCTCGCCCGAGTCCGGCTGCTCGATTGTAGAGGCCGCCGCCGCACTCGCATGCCTGCACCCGATCGCCGACTACTCCGCGCGCTTGGCCCGCTCACTCGATCCGCTATGGGAACGGGGCGAGCGCAGCGCATACGACGTACTATTCGACCCGCGCCCCTCAGCCCTGCAAATCTGGAGAGCCGTCACTACCGTACGAGCCGTACGCGAGGCCCTGCATGCGACGCGCTCGCAGCGAGAGGGCCGGGCCGCCGCGGTCGCGCAGCACAGCGAGTATCTGATCGCCCACCTGGTCCTGAAATACGTGGGCGTCTCCCAGATCGACGAACACACCTACCCTTGGGACGAGGAGACCCTGCCACGCGTCCCGGACGCCGTCGCCAACATAGTGCCATGGCTCATCCACCACGCCGACGCCGAGTACGGTGCGGACACGCAGATACGAACCATCCTCGCGACCCCGGATCAAGTCCGACATCTCACCCTTCTCGTACTAGCCTCTGCAAAGGCCGGACATGGCGCCCCGACGTTGCCAGCCGAGTACATACGGGCAAAGCCTGAACGTAAACCGCGTCGTCCGAACACCGTCCCCTACCTCGTCGATGCGGATGCGCTCGCCGAGGGCACCCCGCTCGTCTACTACAGCCCCGTCACCACCGAGCAGTCCGCGCTCGCCGAGTGGCTCGCCGTGGATCCGCGCCGCGGCCGAGCGACCTGGGTTAACAGCCGTACGAAGCCGATCCTGTGGGAAGCTGACCAGCAACAGCACTCCCCGTCCGGGCTCATCCGCGAGATGTGGCAACTCGCAGACTGGAAAGAGCAGCCTGTTGCGAACCAGGGCACGACACGGTGGTTGGTCGAGGGTGGCGAAAGTCTGTGGGCCATCGCGCTACGGTTGCAGGCAATCGACGAGGACATAGAGCCGGGCCAAATTGCGTAGGCCACCGATCCATACTTGCCATGGCGGTTCCGTTGCCATTTGCCAGCACCTGTATGTACCGACGACTACTGACTTCGGCTTCCCACTTCCGCGTCGTCCAACACGAACGGATCGGCGGCCTCGGCCGGACACGTTCTAATGCCGTCTAGTAGCCTGACCCGCGGATATAGACTTCCCGGCACTTCAGGTTGGTTTCGGCAGCTTGAAGTAGGTTCTGTCCCTGATCTTGTGGAGCGGAGACGGAGCGTGAGGCGTGTCGTAGTAGTGCGAGGTTCTTTACGCTCTTGGTTGTGTTCGGTCGAGTTCAGCGTTCTGATCTGCGTCGGCTGGCGCCGATCCGTGAGCCGCGCGTGTTGTCCGAGGTGCCGCGGCGTGTGTGGACGGATGAGGAGTGGGAGCGTATCCAGCTTGGCTTCCGTGCTCGGGGCATGGACGATCGCTGGCACCTGTTCCTCGAAGGTGATCGGCTCTTCCTGCACCGTAGTTGGTTGGGCGATGGAAGATACGAAGTGACGTTCACCGAGGTGGCGGATGGTCGACGCATCACAGAGGTCATCGTTGAGGGCGCCGAGCCTCGGTTTCCTGGCGGCTCAGACCACGAGCTGTGCGCGTTGCTGGAGAGGCTGATCGACGGGCAGCTTCTGCGCGAGCAGGAGTACGGCTGGTGGTCCGCCGGCCGCGTCGGGGATGACGGCCGCCGTCGCATGGCGCTGTCTGGCTAGCAGGACGCGCTTGCGCAGCAGGTCGAAGTTCGCCTGAAGGTGCCAGAAAGGTAATCCATGCTGGTCATCGGCCTGCGGGACCTATAGCCGATCCGCGATAATCGCCCTTTGCGTGTCTGCGTCTTGTCTCCCTACTCGCTTCCCGCCTGCTCCCAGCTGTCCGGCTCTCGCTCCGGGATACTGCCTGGCGCACTGCCGAGATCCTGCTGCTGCAGCACCAGCTCGCCGTTCTGCAGCGCCAGATTGGCCAGCATGCCCGACCGAATGTCTCCTGGGCCGATCGGGCGCTGATCGCCCTGCTGCTCGGGCTGATACCCCAGGCCCGGCACGCCCGGATGGTGACTGATCTGCGCATTCTCGCGGGAGGGGTCGAGGTTTCAGGCCACGAACCCCGCGATGGTGTCGTCGATCTCGGCGATCGCGATGTGCTTGTGATGCTCGGGGTCGTCCAGCGTGGGGACCTCGTTGCGGTAGTCCTCGCGCCACGCGGCCTGCTGGTTGGCGAAGATGGCCTCGCCCATCAGCGGGCGGAAGGAGTCCTCGAAGAACGGCCCGAAGGTCGCGATGGTCAGCTTGATGAGTTCGGTCTCGTCGTCACGGGTATACGGACGGATGTGCATGGAAGTGCGCCTCTCCTAATGAGGGGTCGATAACCGGGCGAAACGGGCATCGACGGGCTCACTCGCACCTGATGGGGCAGCGAGCGGCCTTCAGTGGCGGATACGCCACGCGGCGAAGCATTCCATGCGCGCCACCGTATCCGACTGCGCCGTGGGCGCGCATGGTCTTTTTGCGGCCAAGCCCGCCAGCGGCACCGCTGGGATGCGTGGAGCTCCTGGGCGGGCCCTAATGGCAGTAGCTTGATAGACGAGCTCGCACGCCTGGATCAGATCGACCGGAGGTGTGGCGCAACGGCGCAGCCGGAGGACGACTACTGGCTCGCGATGCAGCCGACGTGGTGGAAGTTCATCCAGCGGCGCAGCACTGTGCCAGCGAATGCGGAACGCGTTCCCGGGATGTATCTACCGAGCCCGTACATCGCGGGCCTGCGCAAGAGCGAAAGGCTGGCCGGGTCACAGGACGGAACGGTAGTCAACTACGAGACCGTGCCGCGCTACCTGGACTACACCCAGTTCACGGACCTGGTCGCCGGCGGTTGGATCGGCGCGACGGGCGCGGGCACGCAGATCGTCCACGATGTGATCAGGCAGGCTCGTCGTCGACGAACACGACGTGACCTACGCGCATTCGCAGGGAACGCCTCCAACGCGTGCAAAGCAGGTGTCGGAGCAGTTCAATACCCCACGTCCGCTTCCGGCCCCGTGAGCCGTGGCGCGTCCCGGTCGGTAAATCGGTAACTCCGCCGCACGAGTTGACCTGCGGGAACGGTGTAGCGGTGGCTGACCATAGCTCCAGCCAGCCACCGCCGTTTGCTGCTATCGCGGGTCGTGGGCGCCGATGCCAATGACCTCGACCTCGATGCCCATGCTGTGCAAGGTTTCGGCGGCCTCGGCCAGGGCGAGGACGGCGAAGGGCTGGAGGGTGTCGGGGGTGAGCGGGACGTCGCGGGCGGGCAGGATCGCGTAGATCATCTTCTTGGGGGTGAAGTCCGCAGGGATGGTGCGACCGCCGCCGTGTTCGGCTACGAGCGCGACGAACTTGGCGCGGGCGGTAGCGGACTGGCGCAGCGCGCGGGCGGCGTTGACGCCCTGGGTGAACTGGTGGCTCAACTCCTTCGAGTTCCCGCCGTGCTTGACCACGATCAGGGTGTCGTCCGGTCCGAGGGCATCGCAGATCTCGAGCTTTCCGCGGCCAGGTACCGCGATCAGCTTCCTGTCGAGGTTGAGGAAACCGGGCATCGTGCCGAGCGCGAGCGCATTGTAGTCGGCCTCCTTCGGGTACAGCTTGCGATCCCAGGTGGGCAGGGAGAGGGAGCGGACGGGGCGGAAGAGGTCGGTCAGCAGCGCACGGCGTCCGGCGATGTGCGCCTCGTCGAACTCGTACCAGTCGCCTTCGATCAGATGGAAGGTGCGCGAGCCGAGACTCGTGGCGACCTCCAGGCACTTGTGCGTATTCACGGTGCTGGTCCTTTCCCGTCGACGAGGATCGCTGTAGAGGTGAATGCGGCCGGTCTTGAGCGCGGTGAGGCGCCGTCCGGCCGACTGCTTGAAGCAGCGGGTGAGGACCTCGTCGAGCGTGGCCTCATCCAGGTGCCGCGCGGTGCTGCCGATGCGCAGGTCGACGGCGCGGGCCTGCTGCCAGTTCTCGATGTGCTCGTGCGGCGGGACCAGGGCCATGTCGGCCGGGTCGTTGCGAGCGAGGCGCGCCTCCAGGTCGGCTTCAAGGTCGGCGAGGATCTCCGGGTTCTCGATCTTGCGGACGAGGTCGACGGCTTCGAGCCCGTCAGCTGGGGCCTCATCGCGCAGGCTGCGAGCCAACTCCCGGATGTCGGTAATCAGATCGGGGCCGGTCAGGCCGAAGCGGACGTTCAGTCCGTCGCCACCGGTCAGCCGCCCGGGACGCTTCGTGCGACGGGTGTAGGTCAGAGCGTGGCCCTCGCGCGTGGCCCCGCCGAGGCTGCGCACGATCTGCGTTCCGAGTTCCAGGCCGAGCGCGGAGAGGGGGCCGCCGTGGTGCATCAGGGTTGAGTCGGTGCGGCTGCGCGCCCCGACGCTGCGCCGGACCACGGTCTTGACGCCTTTCGAGTGCAGTCGGCGGGCGGCGCAGGCACGCCCGAAGCCTCTTTCCACGAGTTCGCCGGGCACGAGCCGGTGGCCTTGGCCGTAGCACAGGGCGTAGGCGTGGCCGTCGAGCGCGAGGGTGAGTACGGCTCCGGAGTCGTGGTGCGGGTAGCTGATGCGCAGCTTGGTGAGCGCGCGGGCGTCGGGGCACCAGGAGGCGTCGTCGTTGGCGAAGGCGCGGTGCAGGAACAGCGCTTCGATTTCGCCGAGGTCGACCACCTCCATCTCCATGTTCTGGGCCCGGGCCGGGTGGTTGACGGGGCAGAACGCTTCGAGCAGCGCGTCGAGGTCAGCGGGGATGCCGGTCAGGCGGTACAGGGTCAGCGGCGCAGTGGCCGCACGGGTCTTGGACATGCGGGCTCTCAACTTTCACGAGTGTTCCAGTTCTGATGGAGTTGGCCGGGTGGCCGGGCACTTGCTGCGGGTTCGCAGTGAGTTGGAGGAGCGGCCGGTCTGCCGCAGGGGGAAGGGGCGCAGCAGACCGGTGCGGGCGTGGGGCGCCTACTTCACCGTCTACCAGGCGGTGGCGCCGAACCCGCCGTCGAAGGCTGGGTGCCGTCAGCATTGCGCTGGTGCCGGCCGAGGAATCGGATGCGGGCTCTGACCGGGGCCGGATAGGGGTTCGACCAGGCGTTGGAGGTGTCGCGCTGTTCCATGTCGATCAGCTCTCTCGTGCGGAAGGGGACGGGTGCCCCGGGGCCGGGCTCGGAGAAGCGCAACCGCCGGAAGCATCACCAGATAAGCATGACAGTGAAAGCGCTGTCAAGCACTCATTCCGGCTTGGTTAATGGTGTAGGGTGGTGACAGTTCACCCGCCGCTCACAGTCAGGACTGCCATGCCGAAGCCATCAGCCCAGGTCACAGCAGCCGAGATCTCCCGGCTGGCCGGCGTCACCCGCGCCACGGTCAGCAACTGGCGCCGCCGCCACGCCGACTTCCCCGCGCCCGGAGCGGGCTCCGAGGTTAGTCCGCTCTACGACCTCGCGGCGGTGCAGGCTTGGCTCGCCGCACGCGGGCAGACCTCCGCCGCCTCGGCCTCCGAGGAACTGCGTGCCGCACTGCGGCTGCGTGGAACGGGTGCCGCCGCCCGCGTGCTGCCGCTCGTACTCGCCGCCGGCGAAGGCGAGGCGGCCGAGCTCGCCCGGCTCGCGAAGCTCCCCGACGCCGGACTCGTCGAGTGGGCGCACGCAGCCTCCGCCGCACTGGCCGAGGCGATGCCCCGAACCGAGACGGCCGACTACGACGAGCGCGACGCTGGAATCCTGCGCGCCCTGCTGCTGTGCGTACACGCCGAGGGCGGCCAAGCAGCCCTCGGCGTCCTGGCCGAACGCGCACTCGAAGACAGTGCCGCGAGCGGCGCCTACACCACGCCTGCGCCCCTCGCCGAACTGATGGCGCGCCTGCTCGCCCCCGCCAATGGGCACGACCGATATCCGATGCGCGTATTCGACCCGGCATGCGGCGGAGGCGCTTTACTCGCCGCGGCAGCGGGTCAGGGCGCTAACGAGCTTTTCGCTCAGGACTCTTTGGCCGTGCAGGCTCAACGTACATACGTGCGCCTGCGCCTGAACGCGCCGGACGCCGTCGTGACCGCACGCGTCGGCGACAGCCTGCGCGATGACGCCTTCCCGACCCTCGAAGCCGACGCGGTCCTGAGCAATCCCCCCTACGGCGACCGTGACTGGGGCCACAACGAGCTGGCCTACGACCCCCGCTGGGCCTACGGCGTACCGCCGACCACGGAATCAGAACTCGCCTGGGTGCAGCACGTCCTGACCCACCTCACTCCCGGCGCCTACGCCGTCCTGCTGCTGGCCCCGGCCACCGCCGCCCGCGCTACGGGCCGCCGCGTACGCACCGAACTCCTACGCGCCGGAGCCCTGCGCGCCGTGATCGGCCTGCCGTCCGGAGCCGCAACACCCTTCCACATCGGCTTGCACCTGTGGATCCTGCAACGCCCGCAGACCATGGGCGCCGAGGCGCACACGACCGTGCTGTTCACCGAGCTCTCCGGTATGACAACGAGCGACGAGGCCTCGACCACGGCCACCCGCAGCGCATCTGTCCGCACGAAGGTGAATCAGGGGGCGATCGACTGGCCCGCACTGACAGCAAAGGCCCTCGGCACCTGGGAACGCTTCCGCGCCGATCCCTCGTCCTTCCCGAACGATCCCGGCATCGCCCGCGCCGTCCCCGTCATCGAGCTCCTCGACGACCTCGTCGACGTCACCCCCGCGCGCCATGTGCGCACCGCCCCGACGGCAGCCGACCCGCGGCACATCGCCGACCAGGCCGAGCACAATCGCGACCTGCTGCGACGAAGCCTCACCACCCTGGCCGACGCCGCGGATGTCGGCACCTGGCCGCCAGCCGGCGAAACGCCTCGCAGATGGCGCACCGCCACCATTGCCGACCTCACCCGCGGCGGCGCACTCGCCGTCCTGCGAGCGAACCCCACGCCGACCCGCGAGACCGACACCACAGTCACCGTCGAGAACGGCGATGTCCTGCTACAGCGAACGGCCGGTACCGAGGGCGCACCGGGTGCGGCCCGAGTCGCGGACGAGCACGAAGCAGGAAGCCCGCTCGATTCCGGACTGATCGTCTTCCGGCCGGACCAACGGCGTCTAGACCCCTGGTTCCTCGCAGGATTCCTCGCGGCGCAGGACAACATCAGCAGCGCCACCACCGGTACCTTGCGCAGCAGCATCCAGATCGACCCCAAGCGGCTGCGCGTCCCCCTGCTGCCGCTCGCCGAACAACTTGCGTACGGCGAGGCGTTCCGGCGCTTATACGAACTGCGTATCGCGGCCCGCGAGGCAGCAGCACAGGTCGCCAGCAGCACAGAACTTCTGACCCTTGGTCTTACGAGCGGCACACTCACCCCACTGGAAACACGGTAGCGGCGAAAACGACCTCGGAGCCTGACGACTTCGACCACACTGATCCCCATCGACCGCCGCCCGCCCGGCGCGCGTCCAGGAAGGGAATGCGTTGAACAGCAGCAAGCACACGGAGTTGGCGAACCACGCGTGGTCCGTCGCCGACCTCCTACGCGGCGACTACAAGCAGTCCGACTACGGAAAGGTCATCCTTCCGTTCACCGTACTGCGGCGCCTGGAATGCGTCCTGGAGCCGACGCGAGACAAGGTCACCGAGACCATCGCCCGCTTCGAGGGCCAGTCCATCGACGTGGACTCGTTCCTGCGCCGGGCGACGGGCCAGTCGTTTTACAACAAGTCCGAACTAACCTTGAAGAAGATCGCCGGGGACCCGCAGAACGCCGCGGCCAACCTTCAGGTGTACGTCAGCGAGTTCTCCGACAACGCGAGCAGCGTCCTTGAGCGCTTCGAGTTCACCCAGCAGATCCGCAAGCTCGACAACGCGAACCTGCTCTACCAGGTCATCGGCCGATTTACCGACCTCGACCTGCACCCGGACGTCGTACCCAACCACAACATGGGCTACATCTTCGAAGACCTCATCCGACGATTCTCCGAGCAGTCCAACGAGACCGCGGGCGAGCACTTCACCCCGCGCGAGGTCATCAAGCTCATGGTGAACCTGCTCATCGCCCCCGACGGCGACGCGCTAAGCGTGCCCGGCGTCGTCCGCAGAATCATGGACCCGGCCTGCGGCACCGGCGGCATGCTCTCCGCCGCGGAGGAGTACATCCGCAAGTACAACCCTGATGCGGACGTCGCGGTCTTCGGGCAGGAACTCAACCCCGAGTCCTGGGCGATCTGCCGCTCCGACCTCATGATCAAGGGCCAGGAGCCGGACAACATCGCCTTCGGCAACTCCTTCTCCGATGACGGGCACAAGCGGGCCACGTTCGACTACCTGCTTGCCAACCCGCCGTTCGGCGTGGACTGGAAGAAGGTCAAGGAGGAGGTCGACCACGAGCACGAGACACTCGGCGACGCCGGCCGCTTCGGCGCAGGCCTCCCGCGCATCAACGACGGCTCGCTGCTCTTCCTTCAGCACATGATCTCGAAGATGAAGCCGGTCGACGTCAACGGCAAGGGCGGCTCGCGGATCGCGATCGTCTTCAACGGCAGCCCCCTTTTCACGGGCGCGGCGGGGTCCGGAGAGTCCGAGATCCGGCGGTGGATCCTGGAGAACGACTGGCTCGAAGGCATCGTGGCCCTGCCGGATCAGCTGTTCTACAACACGGGGATCTCGACGTACTTCTGGATCCTGACGAACCGGAAGGATCCCGACCGCAAGGGCAAGGTCGTGCTCCTGGACGCGCGCGACCAGTGGCAGAAGATGCGGAAGTCGTTGGGCGACAAGCGCAAAGAGCTCGGCGAGCAGCACATCGACGCGGTCACGCAACTGTACGGGGAAGCGCTGCACGCTGCGGTGGACGAGGCGCATCCGCTGCACGGCAAGGTCAAGGTGTTCCCGAACGAGGCGTTCGGCTACCAGCGGATCACGGTCGAGCGGCCGCTGAAACTGCGATTCGAGGTGAGCGAGGAGACCTTCGCGGCGTTGGCGGAGTCGAAGGTGATCCAGAAGCTCGCGCAGTCGGAGGAGTTCCTCGCGGCGGTCCGGACGCTGCAGGCGCAGACGTGGTACGCGAAGAACGACGCGATGCTGGCGCTGAAGGACGCGATCGTCGCGGCTGGGTTGCTGTGGCCGACAGGTGCGCAGTTCGGGAAGGCGGTGAGGGAGGCGGTCGGGGTACGGGATCCGGAGGGCGAGGTGCAGAAGGTCAAGGGCCTGCCTGAGCCTGATGCTGAGTTGCGGGACTACGAGAACGTGCCCCTGGGTGAGGAAGTCGAGGACTACCTCAAGCGCGAGGTCCACCCGCACGTGCCGGATGCATGGATCGACGAGAGCAAGACGAAGATCGGCTACGAGATCCCGTTCACAAGGCACTTTTACGTGTACCTGCCGCCGCGGCCACTTGCGGAGATCGACGCAGAGCTTAAGCAGCTTGAGTCCGAGATCCAGGCGCTGCTCGGCGAGGTGACGAAGTGATGTTTCCGGAGATCCAACTCAAGCGCCTCGTAGACGCAGCGCGGCCCATCACATACGGGATTGTCCAGGCCGGGCCAGATGAACCTGGCGGAGTGCCATATATTCGCCCCGTGGATATGACGAAATCCAATGGAGTTGCCAACTATACGGCGCTACAGCGCACGACAAAGGATATCGCGAAGGCTTACAGCCGTTCCATCATTACTGCTGGAGACCTCGTCGTCTCGATCGGCCCTTCTTATGGCAAGATCATGGTAGTTCCTGGCGAGCTTTCAGGCGCGAACCTGACCCAGGGCACTGCACGCGTGGCCGCTGCCGCAGGGGTATATAACCGCTTCTTATTCTGGGCACTTCAAACGTCGACAGCAAGACAATTTTGGGACTCATGTGTAGGTGGCGCCACCTTCCGTGCGCTAAACCTTGAGCCACTGGGTCGTACACCCATCTCCATGCCCCCGTCCGGGGACCGACGCCGCATCGCCGACTTCCTTGACACCGAGACCGGCCGCATCGATGCGCTAACGAATGCTCGTAGTTCCCAGCACCAAATGCTCAATGAATGGTGGAAGTCATATCTCGGAGCTAGTGTCCAAAGACTGATCGATGAGTACGGAACCATCACCTTGCGCCGGGTTGTTAACTCAGTCGAGCAAGGGTGGAGCCCACAGTGCGACGACACCGAAGCGCACCCAGCTGAGTGGGCGGTCCTTAAGACGAGCGCCGTTAGCGCAGGAACGTTTAAGCCAAGCGAACACAAACGCCTTCCAGTCAATATTAGCCCGGAGATGCGTTACAAGATCATGGATGGCGACATCCTGATGACTCGCGGAAGTGGCTCCCCTGAGCATGTCGGCGTCGCCGCGATGGCAGACACCGAGGGAAGAAGCCTTCTTCTCAGCGACCTCCTATACCGCATCCGGGTCGACCAAGCGCACTGGTCACCGCAGTTTATCACTCTCGCACTGGCCAGCAATCCAATCCGAGGGTTAGTCAGCCTGCTCTTTCGTGGACAATCCGGCCAAACGATTAAACTGCGCAGTGAAGATGTTAAAGAAATCGGTATTCCGGCGGCGCCAGTTACTGTGCAACACCTAGTATCCAGTGACCTGATGCTGGTGCGTAACCAGATCCAGAATGCCCAGGCAGCTATTGGAAAGTCGCAAGCCCTGCTCGCCGAGCGGCGTCAGGCCCTCATTACCGCTGCAGTCACCGGGAGGTTCGACGTGTCCTCCGCGAGCGGGCGCGGCCTCACGGACGGAGTTCCAGTATGAGCCCAGTACACGACGAGTGGACGTTCGGAACCGCCATCGTCTCCGATATGCTGGAGCGCGGCTGGGAACTCGGCAATACCCACGACTACCGTCCCGAGCTCGCGCTCGACACCCGCCAGCTGACGACGTTCATCGGCGCGTCGCAGCCCACTGAGTGGCACGAACTCCTCGGCCTCTACGGCAACGACCCGAACCTCGCCCAGCAGGGATTCGCAACCCGCCTCAGCCAGGCGATCGCGACCGACGGCCTCATGCACGTCCTGCGCAACGGCGTGAAGGACCGCGGCGTCCGCATCCGGCTTGCCTACTTCAAGCCGAATCTCGTCGCCGACGACTCCGTCCTCAAGGGCTACCGCGCGAACCGGCTCACCGTCGTGCGCGAGCTTCCCTACGCGGCGAAGCAGGCCGACGCCGGCAACCGGCTCGACCTGACCTTGTTCCTCAACGGCATCCCGGTCGCGACCGCCGAGCTGAAGAACCCTCTCACCCTCCAAGGCGTGGAACAGGCGAAGGAGCAGTACCGCACGGAACGCGACCCGAACGAGCTGATCTTCGCGCACCGCGTTATCGCGAACTTCGCTGTCGACCCGGATCTCGTCTTCGTCGCGACGGCCCTGCGCGGCAAAAGCACGCAGTTCCTGCCGTTCAACACCGGGTCCGCCGGTCCCGGTCAGCCCGGCGGTGCAGGAAACCCGGCACCGACCGCCCCTGACACTTATTCGACCTCGTACCTTTGGCATGAGGTCTGGCAGCGGGACAACTGGCTGGAGCTGCTGCAGCGCTTCGTGCACCAGCAGAAGCAGCGCACTGCGGCCGGCGGCACGACGCGGTCCACAATCTTCCCGCGCTTTCACCAGTGGGACGTGGTCAAGAAGCTGACCGCGCACGTGGCGAGGCACGGCGCGGGCGAGAATTACCTGATCATGGCGTCTGCCGGGTCAGGGAAATCGAACACGATCGGGTGGCTCGCGCACCGGCTGAGTGATCTGCACGCGTCCCCTGACCCGAACACGCTCGACCCCGAAGCGCTCGCGGCCGGGTGGGTCAAGCCGGGTGAGCCGGTGTTCGACAAGGTCATCGTCATCACCGACCGGCGCAACCTGGACGCGCAGCTGCGTGAGACCGTGGGCGGGTTCTCACAGACCGAAGGCCTCGTTGTGAAGGTAGACGAGAAGCACGGGTCAAAGAGCGAGCAGCTCGCCCGCGCGCTCTCCCACGACACCGGGAAGATCGTCACCGTCACCCTGCACTCGTTCCCGGCGCTCCTCGACTTCATCAAGCGCAATCCCACCGAGATCAAGGGCACGCGATTCGCGATCGTCGTGGACGAGGCGCACTCGTCGCAGTCCGGTGATGCTGCGGCCGCAGTCAAGGAGGCGCTGCGCGACCTGGGACTCGACTCCGACTCCGAGGACGCTGGCGCGACTAGCGTCGCCGTCCCCGATGGCGGTGCTGCCGACGACGGTACGACCAGCGTCGAGGACAAGCTCAAGGCGAAGGCGGCCGCGCGCGGACACGCCGCGAACCTGTCGTACTTCGCGTTCACCGCCACTCCGAAGTCGAAGACCCTCGAGGTGTTCGGTACGGAGACGACGGAGAACGGCAAGGCCGTCTACCACCCCTTCCACACGTACTCGATGCGGCAGGCGATCGAAGAGGGCTTCATCTTCGACCCGCTGCGCAACTACGTCACCTACGCCACGTACTGGAAGCTGGTGAACCAGAACCCGGACGAGAAGGAGGTCGATCCGGCGAAGGCGAAGGGCCTGCTCGCCCGGTTCGCGGTGACGCATCCGCACACCGTCTCCCAGCACGCCCAGGTCATCGTCGAGCACTTCGTCGCCCACACCCGGCCCCGCCTGGGCGGGCGGGCCAAAGCGATGGTGGTCACCGCGTCCCGGCAGTCCGCCGTGGAGACGGCACGCGCGATCCGCAGCTACATCAAGGACCGCGACTACGACACCAAGTACCCCGACCTCGGCGTGCTCGTCGCGTTCTCTGGCTCGCTCACAGTCGACGGCGAAGAGACGACGGAACCGAAGGAGAACGGCGGCCTGGCCGAGAGCGCGCTGCCGAAGGCCTTCGAGTACACGCGCGCGGACGACAAGGCGGTGAAGGCCGGCGGCAAGGGCCAGCCCGAGTACCGGATCCTGGTCGTCGCGGAGAAGTACCAGACCGGCTTCGACCAGCCTTTGCTCACGACCATGTATGTCAACAAGAAGCTCACCGGCATCTCCGCCGTTCAGACCCTCTCGCGGCTCAACCGCACCGCCGAGCGCAAGAGCCAGGCCGATTTGGCCGTCCTCGACTTCGTCAACGATGCCGCCGACGTTCAGGACGCGTTCCGTCCGTACTTCGAGGAAGCCCAGACCCTCCCGTCCGACCCGAACCTGCTCTACACCGCGCAGAGCCGCGTCATGTCTGCGCCGATCCTCGCCGAGCGGGAGATGGACGAGTTCGCCGCAGCGTACTTCGCAGCGAAGGAGAAGGCGGGCGGTTCGCAGGCCAAGTGGGAGAAGCTGCACGCCGAGCTCTACCGGCTGCTCTCCCCAGCCGTGGCGCGGTTCACGGCCCTTCTGGAGAGCGAAGACGAAGACGAGGTCGAACTCGCCGAGCAGTTCCGGTCCGACCTGAACGACTACGTTCGCAAGTACGGTTTCCTCGCGCAGATCGTCCCTTATCAGGACCCCGACCTGGAGCGGCTGCACCTGTACGGCCGCTACCTGCTCAACCGGCTGCCGCGCAGCGCCGACGGCGGCGTCGACATAGGAGAGGTCGACCTCAGCCACCTGCGCGTACAAAAGACCGGCGAGTACGACGTTTCGCTCAGTGCCGAGGGTCCCGCTGAGCTCAAGGGCTTCGCCGACGGCTCCGCCGGACTACGCGAGCCCGAGAAGTCGCTGCTGTCGCAGCTGATCGAACAGTTCAACACCCGCTTCGGCACCGAGTTCACCGAGGCGGACATCCTGCCCGCGTTCCACGCCGCGATGAAGGACCCGAAGGTCCGCAACGCGGCTGTCGTCAACGAGGACGTGGACAACTTCGGCGTCGTGTTCGACAAGGCGTTCAACAACGCCATGATGGACCACGTATCCACCGTCGACGGCCTGGCCAAGCGCTACTTCGGCCCAGACCGCGACTTCAAGTCCAACCTCGACCGCAGCGCACGCCGCGCCGCCTGGCGGATGATCCGCGATGAGGAGGGGGTCGACTGACCCGCGCGCTAACTGGACGAGAACCCGTCGCGCCAGGGAAACTGACGTCGTTTCAGGCCAGACGACCACAGGGGTGGAATCACGGTGCCGGACAGACCGATCGCCGGACGTTACGAGATCCGCGATCACGTGAACAGCGGCGGGATGGGCGACGTATGGCGCGGCTACGATTCCGTACTTGACCGTCCGGTCGCCGTGAAACTCATCCGACGGGCGGCGATTTCCGGGCCCGAGGCAGCTCAGGAGCTGGCCAAACGGTTCCAGCGTGAGGCCCGGGTCACAGCACGCATCCATCACCCCGGCGTGCCCGAGGTCTACGACGCGGTCCTCGACGACTCCAACGAGCAGCATCTCTATCTCGTCATGGAGTACATCGACGGGTTGCCCCTGTCCGCCTTCATCGACCCACGCCACCCGCTGCCAATCGGCTGGGCGGCCGCCGTCGCCGCACAGGTCGCGACAGTCCTGTCCTACGCGCACGAGATTCCCGTCGTGCACCGCGATCTGAAACCGAGCAACCTCCTGGTCACCGCGGACGGCGCGGTCAAAGTCCTCGACTTCGGCATCGCGGCCGTCCTGCACGCCGACGCCACCCGCCTGACCGCCACCGGCAACCTACTCGGCACCAGCCAGTACATGGCACCCGAACAAGTCCGCGGTACCCGCGTAAGCCCGCAAACGGACCTCTACGCGCTCGGCTGTCTGCTTCACGAACTGCTCAGCGGACACAAGCTGTTCACCGGCGACGAGTACCAACTGATGCACCAACACACCCAGGCAGCCCCCGTCCCGCTGCGTGTGATGCGTCCCGAGGTGCCTGAACCGCTGGAATCCCTCGTCCTGCACCTGCTGCTCAAGGCACCGGAAGCACGCCCCGCGGACGCCCAGGAAGTCCACGAGCGACTGCTGCCGTTCCTGCCCGTACCCGGTGATCCGCCCGTGCCTGCCGAAGGTGAGGGAGCCGCAGGCTTCCCCGACCCGACCGGGGTGTTCCGACTGCCCTATGCGCCCCGCCCGCGCAGGGGCGGCCAGACACCCACCGGTCCCACGCCTGCGCCCGCGTCCGACGGCGAGCGAGCGATCGAGCGCGAGACGCTACAGGGAGCGATCCGCGACGCCCGCGACCGTTGCGTAGACCTTATGGAGGAGGGCAGATTCACCCAAGCCGCTGAAGTGGCAGGCGAACTGGCGACGCCGGCCGCCCATGTCCTCGGCCGAGACAGCAAAGACACCCTCGCACTGCGTAAGCTCCGCGCCCTCGCCCTCCTCCTCGGTGGCGACCACCGAGCCGCGCTGCCCGAATTCGCCTCCCTCGCTAAAACCTATGCGCGAGTCGAGGGCCAGCACAGCAAGAACGCCCTATCCTGCCGCGCTCAAGCTGCCCGCTGCCAGGCCGAACTCGGCCAAGCCACTGAAGCGCTCGGCGAGTTGCGCCTCGTGCTCTCGGGTATCCAAGCTCGCGACGGCGATGTGAGCGAGGAGGCCGTCACCCTACGTCGCGACATCGGCGAACTACTCCTCGCCCAGGGCAGACTCGCTGAGGCCCTCGCTGTGTTCGAGCCGCTGCGAGACGACCTCGCCGTCGTCTACGGACCAGACGACGAGCAGACATCAGAAGTCGAAGAAGCGATCGCTCTCATCCGAAGAAACCTCGACGGGCCGACCAGCTGAAATCCGTTCAGAGGCAGGTGTTCATGCAGGCCTGCCGAACTCCGCGTCGGCCTCACTAGGATTTCACTAAGATTGAGGCGTGGGACACAAGGAGCCGATGTCGATCGCCGCCGCGCTACGACAGATCCAAGAGCACAAGCTCATCCTCCCAGCGATCCAGCGTGAATACGTATGGAAGCCGTCTCAGGTCGTGCGGATCTTCGACTCCGTGATGCGCGGCTATCCGGTCGGCAGCTTCCTCTCATGGAAGGTCTTGCCGGAGACGATCAGCAAGTTCAAGTTCTACGGCTTCATGAAGGATTACAGCGCCTTCGACAATCGGCACAACCCGGTGATCGACATCCCCACTGACCGCGAGATAATCGCTGTGCTCGACGGCCAGCAGCGACTCACGTCACTCAACATCGGGCTTCGCGGCACCTACGCCTACAAGATCCATGGTGGCTGGTCGAACAAACCTTGGTCCTATCCAGAGCGTCACCTGTACTTGAACCTTCTCGGCGAGGCCCCGGAGAACGAGTTCGGCCTCAAGTACCACTTCCAGTTCCTGGCCAAGGACGACCTCGCCGCTGCGGCAGACGACGAAACCAAGACGTGGTTCCCCGTCTCCGAGATCTTCGACTCAGCGGAGCCGGCCGCCATGATGCAGATCCCTCCGAAGTACGACGTCGGGAACAACGGCACCGCGGTGGCACTCGTTGCGAAGCTCTGGCAGGAGATCCACCACAGCGCCAGCCTCCACTTCTACGAAGAGGACGTACAGGACATCGAACGTGTCCTCGACATCTTCGTGAGGGTCAACTCCGGCGGAACTGTCCTGTCTTACAGCGACCTGCTCCTGTCGATCGCGACCGCGCAGTGGGAGGGCGATGCACGTGCAGCCGTTCACGGCTTGGTGGACTCGCTCAACTAGACGGGAATGGGTTTCGACTTCTCCCGCGACACGATCCTGAAGTCCGCCCTCGTCCTCGCCGACGTCGGTGACATCGCCTTCAAGGTCAAGAACTTCACTACCGCCAACATGGCGAAGCTTGAAGCCGACTGGGATGCCATGAGCACATCCCTCCACGTCGCGGTGGGACTTCTTAGCGACTTCGGCCTGTCTGGTGGAGCGCTCACTGCAGACAGCGTGCTCATCCCGGTGGCCTACTACGTTCACCATCGGAAGCTCGGGCACGCATACCGCGAATCGCCGGGAACGCGCGAGGATCGCGCGGCATTGCGGTCCTGGGTACTTCGATCACTCATCGTGCGCGGCATCTGGGGCTCCGGGCTCGACACCCTGCTCCGCGACCTTCGCGAGGTCATCAGGACTCAGGGGGCCTCCTCCTTCCCGCTCGCCGGGGTCGAGCGTGCGATGGCCCTACGCGGCAAGTCGCTCGAAGTGACCGACGCATTGGTCGACGACATCCTGAGCCTGGAGTACGGCAAGGCCCGCACCTTCGCCGTACTCGCCACCTTGTTCCCGCACGTCGACACCCGCAACCTCTTCCACATTGACCACGTGTTCCCTGCGGCGCGGCTCGACAGGAAGGATCTGGCGGACCACAAGGCCAACGACGGCACCTCCAGGTTCTCCCACGAGGAGATCATTGAGTTGATTTCCCTTCGGGATCGCCTGGCGAACCTCGAACTGTTGCCAGGCTTGGAGAACATAGGTAAGTCCGACAAAGCTCCCGACAACTGGCTTGCCTCCGAGTACCCCTCTCCTGAGGAGCGCAGTGCGTTCCTTGGGCGTAACGCTCTGCCGTACCCGCTGCCGCACTCCATCGACGAGTTCACGGCGTTCTTCGAGAAACGTTGCGAGAACCTGGCCGTTCGTATCAAGGACAGGCTCAAGACGCAGGCACCAGAGCCGACAGCACCGCATGCCGCCATGCCAGGCGTAGATCTCGACGAACAGATCGCCGAGGGCGACTTCGAGGACTGAGCGGACAGTGCTGGGCGCCGGATTCTGCCAGGTACCGGAAGGGGGCCAGTTGCATGCGCGCGGATCCAGGCGGTGACGTGGTATTGCACGTACGGATCGGCGTCGGGGCGGGTTGGTCCTTAAGCCCGCACCGTGATGTACCGAAGCCCGGATGCGCATACCCCGGCTCGGCGGTCTAGTTCGCACCAGACGTTTCCCCACGGGAAGTCTTTTGCATAGCGGGTGGGTTCGCTGGCACCCCGACCTGGAAGCTGTCCAGGGCCGAAAGCGTGGGTGAGGATTCGGGTCAGCAGGTCCGCCTCTTTGGCAACTGCGCCCGGGCTGGGCCAACCGCCGGCGTAGTTCGCCCCCGCGACACGCACCGACCAAGAGACTTCTGACAGGACGTCGTGGAAAGCGCCGAGCGACAACTTGCACGGATTGCCGTCGAGCATCGTGCCGCCGATAGTCGTCCACGTCCAGCCGTTGCCCAGATCACGTTGCGACTCGACTAACGTCCCGAGGTCATCTGGCAGCGCCGCCGTCCGCAGCCCTGGGCCGATCTTGGAGGTGAGCCCGTCGATAGTGATCGATCCGTCTGCGGCGTCGAAGGTGAGGGCCCTGCCGGGCACGGTGCTCGCCGAGGTCATTGGTGGCTCCGTTCCTGGTCTTCCATCGTGGTCACTACCCTGAATGCTCCAAGTTCTGGGCGTTGCACCTGTCCAGACAGCTGAGCCAGGGCAGTGGGTTACGCGGCGTCGGCAAACTGCGCGGCGTGCTCGCTATCGGTGTGCGCATCGATCTCAGCGAGCTCTGCCGCGAGGACCGCGGCTTGCTGGTCATAGGCGGCGCAGGCGGCCCTGAGCCAGTCGCGGTCCCAGTCGTCGATCGCCTCGGCCAGCTCACCCCGGCACTGGGTCCGTAGTTTGTCGGAGGAGTTCGGTGCGTCGGGCGGCGTCCGTGGCTCGGCGTGCGGAGCGTTCTGCGTGGTCGAGAGCGGCGAGATCGGTGGTGATCAAGCGTGGGTTGAGCCGGAACCCCGTGGGTCCCGCGGTGATCAGTTCGGCGCCAGGCGGCTTCTGCTCGCATGCCGTGCGAAGCAGGGTTCGGGCGCGGGCGATGGCGGAGCGGATGGGGGTGGCGTCGGTTCCCGTAGTATCCAGGCCGTCCCAGGCCTAGTCGGCGATTTGCGCGATGGTCCGGCCTCTTGGGTGCAGTGCGAGCAATGCCAGGAGCGTGGCGGTCTTTTCGCCGGTGACGGGGACGGTTCCTGCGGGTCCGTGGATCTCGATCGGGCCGAGCAGACGCAGTGTCAGGGCCGCTTTCCGTGTTGAGCACGTGGATCAGGTCGGCGACGCTCTCGCTTGCGTCCTCAGGGAACCAGCCAAGCAGGCAGGCCAGGTTTGCGCGCGTCTCGGATTCGTCGGCGTGTACCAGCACGCGCAACTGGGGCAGGCAGGTTCGGACGGCGTCGTTGGTGGTCAGAGCATTTTCTTGGTGGCACCAGCGAGCACGTTCGTGGAATGACTCATGTGTTGCGGTGAGGATCTGGGCAATCGTCGCACGGTGTGCGGCGATGTCGTAGCCGTATGGGAGGTGCTCGTGATTGAGCCCGACGGCGAGACCGGTGAGCAGGACCACGATCTCGTGCCGGTCGGGCGTGGAGGGATCGCAGGCCATGCGGGCGAGGAATGGCACGGCGTGCGCGCTCGCCTGGTACCGGGTGCCTTGGTGGAAGATGGTGCTGCTCAAGACCCGACCGGCCACAGCACGCCGGTGGGCTGAGTCGGATGCCAGGCCGCGTATGCAGCCTGGGACGTCGTCCGCGGATCCGTGAGCGTGGCAAAGATCAGCCCACGGGATCTCGTCGGGACCGGCGAGGGGGTCGGTAGAGGTCACGAGCCGGATTCTGGCACGACTCGGCGAGAACGTTCGGCACGTTCGGCGGATCGTGGCCATCGGTGGACTCTGCACTCGTGTAGGCCCGTCATTGCCTACTTGACCTGCTCGCGACTGGTCTAAAGCGTCGCCGAGTAGCGGAGCGTCGAAATGGCGGGGATGAGATGGCGCAGAACGTTGACGACGGGGAGCAAGCCTTCGCCAGGCACCGAAGGATCGATGACTTCGAGGCCGCCAACATCGTGGTCCACAAGGCGCTGGTCGAGATCCGCTTTCTCGCGGGCAACCGCCCGTCCTGGGATCGCACCAGCGAAGCGAACCTCGATCGGATCCGGTTCCTGGCGAACATGTGCCACAACATGCCCACCACGCCTCGCGGGCGGCGCAATAGCGCAGGCCGGCGCGATCGCCCACCAATGTCCTGGGCCAGGAACACCTCTGGACCGGAAGCCCGGTCGCTCATATTGGAGTGGATTGAGAAGGACGGCTGTCAGTGGACGCCGCCGCCCCCGATACCGCTCAAACGCAAGGGCATCCCCCGCAGATCACTGCGTCAGCGGGCCACCGTGCTGACCGGCTGGCCGGTACAGCCGCCGAAGGGGCGCTCTCAGCTCCCGGTCGAAGCGCGGCGGCTCAAGGCGCTCGGCGCGGACGCGGTCTGCGCGCTGTTCGAAGAGGCCGGACGTTTCCGGCCAGACACGGGCAAGGTCAGTCCGTGGCTGCGCGCCCACCTGGACCCGAACGCGGTCCACTACGTTGTACCGGATCCCGAGACCTACGCTTGGCCGCACTCCGACGGTCCCCGCCCCATCGCCTGGTGGAACTCCAGGCTTCTGCTCACGATGCGCGACGGCGAGCACGTCAAATCCACCGTGCCGGTTATGCCGGAGAGGTTCGCCGCCCTGCCCGATAACGTCCCGCGCCACCGGCAGCACCGGTTACTCCATGCCTTGCGGGGCCTCGAACGCGATACGTATTTCTGGCGCAAGGACCACGAGGCGGTGTGCGACCCGGGGCGATGTGAGTACGCCGTCAATTAGCCGGCTGACTCACCCGACGTTGCCCCTCACCAGTGAATCGGTTCGCCGCTCTGGCCGTTATCTCAAGCTCGAGGATCAACGACCGCTGTGACCTGCGTCGTCACGTCGACGATAATGTTCTCGGCTTGGTTCGTGATCCGTCGAGCCAGAGATGGGCTTGGGTGATTGTTATTGAGGTGCAATATCAAGCGGCGGGGTAGTGCTGATGCCGACCGGGGAGTCGGTTTACTCGTCTTGCGCCCGTTCGCTGCGGCGCCAGGCTATGCCGGGCTGTTCGCGCTCGGCGGCCCAGTCTGGCGGCAGGTCGGCGAGTTCGGCAATTTCAGGGTGTAGATCGATCAGGCACATCATGCACGCGACGACAGTGTGTTCGGGTTCTGCGGGGCTGACGCCGTCGAGCGCCTGCCACCAGCCGTCTCGATCGTGAACCACGAGCCGGGCCCACTCGGAACTCGTGAGAAGGCTGCGATGTGCGACGACGCCGAGATTCGAGGGGAACCTCCCGCCCTCGAACGGCCAGTTCGGGTGCGGTTCGACCGAGTGTGAGCCGCCGTGGGCGTGGGCGG
>Ga0073928_10003603_pt1 | contig 24131 bp, 18 predicted proteins | sample PaiPotPPA55metaG_FD_76969 | JGI IMG/M metagenome (GOLD analysis project Ga0073928, IMG submission 76969) | Iron sulfur acid spring bacterial and archeal communities from Banff, Canada, to study Microbial Dark Matter (Phase II) - Paint Pots PPA... ...
CGAAGAACTCGACGCGGTAAGCGAACTCTTCGTAGGAGGGGTGCAGCTCGACGACGTCGCCGCGGACGCGGAACGTGCCGCGCTTGAAATCGACGTCGTTGCGGGCGTACTGAAGGTCCACCAGTCTTCGGAGCATCTCATCGCGATCGGTCTGGGCGCCCTTGCGGATCGGCACGACGCTCCGCCTGTAATCGACCGGCGAGCCCAGCCCGAAAATGCAGCTCACCGACGCGACGATCAGCACGTCGTTGCGGCTGACCAGGTTGCTGGTGGCGCTCAGCCGCAGACGGTCCAGGTCGTCGTTGCGGCTGGCGTCCTTCTCGATGTAGATGTCCCGCTGCGGAATGTATGCTTCAGGCTGGTAATAATCGTAATAGCTGACGAAATATCCCACCGCGTTGTGCGGGAACACTTCCTTGAATTCCTCGTAAAGCTGGGCCGCCAGGGTCTTGTTGTGGCTGATCACCAGCGTCGGCTTGTTCAGCCGGGCGACGGTGTGGGCCATCGTGAATGTCTTCCCCGATCCCGTTACGCCCATCAGGGTTTGAAATCTGCGCCCGTCGCGCACCCCGGCCGCCAATTTGTCGATCGCCTGCGGCTGGTCCCCTTGCGGCTGAAACGGACTGACCACCTCAAACTGATTCACTTGAATCTCTCCCAAGATTTCGTGTACCTGCCAATTCTACGCCTCCCGCGCCGCGGCAAAGCGAGCGCGGGGCGCAGTTGTCAGTTGTTAGTTGTTAGTTGCCAGTTGCAAGAGTGGGCCGACGATCCGTGCCATCCGTGTAATCCGTGGTCCTATCTTCACCACGGATGGCGCCGATATCACGGATACAGCCCGGCCCCGCTGCTCCGGGTCCCGCCGCTCCCGACCCGCAGCGCTTCTTCGGCACGCGTGGGTCCGACTCACGCCGCGGCACAGCGCCGCGCCGCCGCGGATCCTCAGAGCGCTGCAACGCGCAGGTCCAGAATCCACGGTGGCGCTGCGCTTTACCGCGGCGTGGGGAGTGCTCGCCGACCACCACGGTGCCTCCGCTGGCTCGTTCGAGTCACTGAGCCACGACCTCGACGGTCTGATTCTCCACCTTTAACCATCCCGACTTATGAAGAAGCGCGTCGCGAAAGTCCTCCTTCGTCAGCACACCCTTTTCAACACCGTCGGCATACCGGAGCAGGTCGAGCGTGCGAATCATGATGAGCACGCCCGGTACATCGGGAGCAAGGCCAAGTCGTTCTCGATGCGCATCGACCTGATTCACATTGGCCCGCGTGCTGCTGGTTACCGATTTCCTAAGCATTCCGGATGCCGAGATTGCATCATAACATTCGCCGAAGGCGCTGCTCGAGTGCCGCGGCTTCAGCGTCGGTCAGACCGGCCATGGCGTAAAAAGAGGCGGTCGATCAGGTCTTGGTACGGTCGGGCTTCGGACTCGATGGCAAAGCCTGTCGCGCAATTCGGAATCGTTGAAGCACTCCGCGCAATGCCGTAGCATCGGCGCCCATGCCGAGGATCAGCCGCGGGGCGGGAGATTTTGCCGCATTGTTTGTCGAGTCCAAGCGGCGGCGTCATCGGCTGTTCCTTCCGAGAATCCTCGCCGAAGAGGCGGACAGGCCGTTTCTCGAAGGTGCTGACCGGGACCGGGCGCACAAGATCCTCCTTCAATGGGCCGACCTGGCAGACCGTGGCCAGTTGAAACACAAGGAGACGGCGCTGGATGCCGATTTTCTGGAGAAAATCTTCGGGGACGCGCTCGGCTACAGGTCAGTGACCGAGAGCCCCAACGACTACCACCGCGAGAGGCAGTATTTCGTCCCCGGCGCTGGCCCGGCGGACGGGGCACTGGGACGATTCCCCGCGCAAAAGGACAAGCCCGTCGCGGTAATTGAGTTGAAGGGCGCGGAAACGGACCTTGACCACGATCGTTTCGACGGGCGTACTCCGGTGCGCCAGTGCTGGGATTACCTGAACCAACTCCCCGACACGGCTTGGGGCATCGTCAGCAACTACGTCACAATTCGGCTGTACCACCGGAGTTTTCCACAGCGGGCCTACGAAGAATTTACGGTCAGCGACTTTCGCGACCCCGCTCGCTTCCGGCAGTTCTATTACCTGTTCGAGCGGCATGGGCTGCTAGGCAACAAACTTCAGCCGCCCCGGGCCGAGACGCTGTTGAAGCGAACGCAGGCCCGTCAGCGCGAGGTCGGCGACGAGCTGTACGACTATTACAGCCAGCAGCGCGAGGCCCTTATCGACCTGTTGATGGAACGCGTTCACATGCCGCAAGACCAGGCGATTTCCGCGGCGCAGCGGCTGCTCGACCGCGTGATCTTCATGGCCTTCTGCGAGGACCGCGGGCTGTTGCCCGAGCGGCTGATCGAGCGGACGTGGAAGAACGTCCCGCCGCTCGCCCGCGCCACCAATCCAAGGTGGCGGAACTTCCTCGACGCCTTTCACGCAATCGACAAAGGCCATCCCGATCTGGACCTGCCGACCGGCTATAACGGCGGGTTGTTCCGACACGACCCGATGGTCGATGAGCTCGACCTCGATGACCGCTGGGCCGAGGTGTTCAAGAACATCGGCGAATACGATTTCCGAGATGAGGTCAACGTAGATGTCCTGGGGCGTTTGTTTGAGCGCAGCATCACGGAGTTGGAGAAGCGCCGCGTCCTCGGTCTCTTTGGGAAGCAGGCCGGCATCACCGGCCAGCCGGTGATGCCGAAAAGCGCGGAGCGGAAACGCTTCGGCATCTACTACACACCCCCGCAACTTACGGAGTTGATCATCGAGAAGACGCTGGGGGCACTGATCCAGCAGCGCATCGAGCCGCTGGCGGACCTTTTCGCCCGCATTACCGAACTGCGAAAGATCAAAATCTGCGACCCCGCCTGTGGCAGCGGCGCGTTCCTCATCGCCGCTTACGAAAAGCTTGAGGAAACCTACGAATCGATCGCCCGCGCCATGCGGATCGAGGGGATGGCGAAGGAAGCGGATGAGTTGGAAGAGATACTCCCCGATTACATTCTCCACGACAACCTGTACGGCGTGGACCTGTCGGCGGAGTCGGTGGAGATCACGCAGTTGGCTCTATGGATTCGCTCGGCCAGAAAGGGCAAGACGCTGGCCGACCTGTCGGCCAATATCGCCTGCGGCAACAGCCTCGTCGTCGATCGGGCGGTGGATACGAAGGCGCTTATGTGGGTGAAGCAGTTCCCGGAAGTTTTCGCCCGTCCGGAAAGCGGATTCGACATTGTCATCGGCAACCCGCCCTGGGAGCGCCTGAAGCTACAGGAGCGAGAGTTCTTCTCGCTCTCCAGTCCCGAGATCGCTTCCGCGGTCAGCGCGGCGGACCGTCGGAAGCTGATCACGCAGATCGAGCGACAGAACCCACAATTGTGGGACCGCTATCAGAAGGCCAAGGCCCGCGCCGAGGCGCATTCTAATTATGTGCGGTCCTGCGGCACATTCCCTCTCGCAGGACGGGGCGACGTGAACACGTATATGTTGTTCGCCGAGCTGGCCCGCCACATCGTCGCGCCCAGCGGCTGCGTCGGCCTGCTGGTCCCCAGCGGCATCGCCACGGACGACACGACCAAGCATTTCTTCAACGACCTGATGGAAGGCAAATCGCTGATCGCCCTGTACGATTTCGAGAACCGGCGGCTCCTCTTTCCCGATGTGGACGGGCGATTCAAGTTCTGTGTGCTGCTGATGGGCGGATCGAAGGTACAGACGCCGGCCGCCGACTTTGTGTTTTTTGCCCACGGGACGGAAGACCTGAAAGAGACCGACCGCCACATCGAACTGACCGACAAAGACCTCAAGCTGCTCAACCGCAACACGCGCACGTGCCCCGTTTTCCGCACGCGCCGGGACGCCGAGATAACCAAGCGGGTCTACCGGAACGTGCCGATCCTGGTGGACGAGACCCGCCGGTCCGGCGGGAATCCGTGGGGCGTCGCCTTCGCTACGATGTTCCACCAAACGAACGACGCCGAACTTTTCAGAATGCCTCAAGAGCTCAAAGGTGAAGGTTTCAAACTCGAAGGCAACCGATGGGTGAAGCGAAAGCATTGCTATCTGCCGCTATACGAGGCGAAGATGATTCAGGCGTACGATCATCGGGCGGCCAGCGTCCGCGTCGCGCAGGCGAACTGGATGCGGCAAGGTCAAACGGAGGATACGTCCCTGGTCGACCACCAGAACCCAGAGTTTGCAGCCATGCCGCGATTCTGGGTCGCGGAGGAGCACGTGGAGGGATCTGTCGGCCCGCGGCCCGCGTTGCTGGCGTACAAGGATGTCACCAGCGCGACCAACCAGCGGACGATGATCGCGGCGATGGTACCGCACGTGGGGTTGATGAACTCGGCCCCGTTCATCAGGACGGGTGACGACATCAGCGCCAGACGGCAGTGTTGCCTGCTGGCGAACCTGAACAGCTTTGCCTACGACTTCGTGGCCCGCCAAAAAGTTGGCGGCCTGCACCTGAATTTTTTCATCGTCGAGCAACTCCCGACGCTGGCACCGGACCGGTATGACGACAAATGCCCGTGGGAGCCGAAGACGACGCTGGAAGATTGGATTGCAGACCGCGTGCTGAAACTGACATGTACGTCAGACGACATGCTGCCATTCGCTAAGGCGGCGGATTTCAGCCCGGCCCCGCACCGCTGGAGAGAAGACGAGCGCGCCCGGCTGCGGGCGGAGTTGGACGCCGCGTACCTCGCGCTCTATCGGATTTCCCGGGAAGAAATCGACTACATCCTGACCACGTTCCAAGGCGTCGCCGACGAAGACGAGGCCGACGGCGGCGTCGGAGAAGCGCGGCGGCTGATTCTCGAGGCCGTGGACGACCTGACGCGGCGCGACCAAGCATAGGCGGTGTGATTAGGGTGAGCGGAGCTCCCCCGCAGCTTTGAACAAAACGGCCGAAGCCGCGAACGCCCGCCGCGTCGGTTTGGGGATGTCTCACGCTTGAGCATGACACAATGGGGCGAAAAAAGGCGATGGAATCCACTCCGACCGATGGCGGGCGGAGTTACTATTTACTTGCGTAATTACTACAGCACAAATATGATATCACATCGAAAAAATGCGCGATTATGCGCTATTGTGCGCTATGGGGCGGGGGTCGGTAGCCGATCGCCGATTTGACTTCGACGAGCTCAGTCGAGTCGCGATTTGCCATTGAGGACCGCGACGGCTGGCTGCCACCGATCGTTTGCCGGGAGAATTCTAGCAATATTACGACGAATGAATGCGCAAATGTGGGACATTTCGGGACATTCAGAGACATTTTCAAAAGCACTCAAGAGTCGCCGCTAACGCGGTGGCGCTCGGGCGCCGCGGTCGGCGGCAACCGCCGTCCCTACCGCGACCGAGGGACCGAGGTTCGCAGCCGTGGTACTTGGCGGGCGTGGCGAGTAGACTCTATGGCGCAGAAGGAGGTCGTGGCATGGTTCGGCTGCTGGCGGCAGGGATGGCGATGGCGATTTCGATGGCGGCAACGGACACCGCGCTCTCGGCGGACCCGCCGGCGACCGCCGGCCAGCCTTCCACCACGCGACCTTCAACTTCCGTTCCCTCCGCCGATGAACTGGTCCGGCAACTTTCCGGCAACGACTGGCGTCAGCGACGGCAGGCGACCGACGAGCTGGTCCGCCTCGGGGCGGACGCCGAGCCGCTCTTGGAGGAGTTGATCCGCCGCTCGCCCACCGAAGAGGGCCGCAAGAACGCCGAGGCCGCCCGCGAGCTGATTCGTGACGAGCGGATGCTCGGGCCGTCGCTGATTACGCTGCACGTGGCGCGGGCCTCGCCGCGAGAGGTGTTCGCGGAAATATCGCGGCAGTGCGGCGCCGCCATGCACCCCTCGCCGCAGGGGCTGTGGGACGAGAAGGGGTGGCCGACGCTGACGCTGGACTTGGACCGCCAGTCGTTCTGGGAGGTGATGCGGGAACTGGGAGAGCGGCTCGACGTCCACTGCCTGCCCGAAGACTCGCACGGCGTGCGCTTGATGCGCGGCGCGTGGGCCCCGGACGGGATCACCGCCAGCGGCCCGTTTCTCGTCGCGGCCGACGTCATCAACACCCGCCGCAGGCTGATGGTCGGCGTGTCGCTGTACGCCGAGCCCAAGATCACCCTCGTGCGGATCGAGCGGCTCCGCTTCGACGGCGCCATCGACGACAACGGCAACGCGCTGATGCCGCTTACGCCCCGGCCGCTCAACTTCACTGTCCGTTCAGGCAGTTGGCGCGTCTACGCCACGCTCCAACACCCCGCCCGCGAGGGGGACAAAATCGCTTCTTTCAAAGGGAGCCTGACCGTCGCCGTGCAGACCCGCGGAGAGAATTGGGATGTCCCTGAGCCGCTCGACATGCGCGCGGTCACCCGGTTGGTGGATGGCATCCCGGTCACCCTCTTGCGCTTCGGCCCCAAACCGTCCTCCGATGGCTACCAGCTCCAGGCCCGAGTCCCCGACGGGTGGGCCAACCGCCTGACGATGGAACAGATCATGGAATCGATGCGCACCCGACTGCACGTCTTCGACGATTTCGGCGCAGCGCTGTCGCTGCACGACCTTTCCGAGCACGGGCTGGGCGACGGGATCAGCTTCGACCTCGAGTTCGTCGCCGATCCACACCCCGACGGCACCCCGACGGGCAAGCCGGCACGACTCGTATGGGAGGTGCCCGTCGAGACCCGCCGCCTGACCGTCCCGTTCGAATTCAAGGACCTGCCGATCTCAGACCCGTTCCGATAAAGGCATTCCAATGCTGCAATTACGGTTGTGCCACATCCCGGGGAAGCCCCGCCGCGGGTGCCGTTTTCTCGCGAATTTGCTTGCATCCGCAATCGCGGACGCTATATTCTCTTGCTCCGGTCATGCCAACGGAGGTAGCGATGCGCAAATACACTCGCCGAAACGGGCTCGGGCTAGTGCTGGGAGCTGTTGTCTTCACTTTGCAATTGGGGGCGGCAGCCTACGGGGACGGCACGTTCTTCTTCAGCACCGGGAATCCAGACGGTAAGATCGCCACGCTCTCGCGTCCCGCGAGTCCGGGGTTGCTCGAGACCGAGACCGCCGACGACTTCTTCCTCAGTCAGCCGACGCAGATTAATAGCGCCACCTTTGTCGGTTTGGTACCGTTGGGGACGTCGCTCTCAAGCCTTAGCGGTGCCCGTGTCGAGATCGAGTTCTATCACATCTTTCCGATCGACTCGACAAACCCTCCGAGCGGCAACGTGCCGACGCGGACGAACTCGCCCGCCGACGTCGAGATCGCCTCAGCAACACGGGACAGCGTCGCGGGCCAGCTCAGCTTTACCACGACGATCCTCAACTCAACATTTACCGCGGCCAATTCGGTCGTGAATGGCATCAACAAGGCGCCCAACCAGTTCACCGGCGGCGAGGGCGCAGTGACCGGTGAGGAAGTCGAGTTTGACGTTTCCTTCACGACCCCTGTCACGCTGCTGACCGACCAACACGACTTCTTCAGGCCGGAGGTCGGGCTGGCCGGCGGGAACTTCCTGTGGCTCTCGGCCCCAAGGCCGATCGTCGCCCCGGGCACCCCCTTCCCCACTACACCCACTTTAATTCCGGATCTTCAAGCCTGGATCCGCAACGCGGACCTTGTGCCGGATTGGCTCAGAATCGGCACCGACATCACGCAGCAAGGCCCGTTCAACATGACGTTCTCGTTGAGCGGTACGACGGTGACGCCGCTGCCGAGTTCCGTATTTGGCGGCTTGGTCCTGCTCGGAGGCCTGGCCCTGTGGATGCGGCTCCGGCCCGCACCTGCCTGAGCGCGCTCCCGGCCTTAAAGACTTCTACCGTTAGCTCCCGACGAGAATCATGTTCGGCGCCGGCGCTGCGGCGAGGGACACCGACCGCACGAGACGCTGGCGTTGCCGGGGCGATGAGGGAGAATAGAATTGCGCGTTCAGGAGAAGACTGAGATGGCTAAAGCAAAGAAGCAGGGACGGTCCGCGACTGACGCCGCCAACGAGGCGGCGCCGCAATCGGCACGACCGCCGACGGCGAGGAAAGCAGAAGCATCGGCCGGCGCGGCCCCTGCCGCCAGGAAGCCCGCGGCGAAGAAAGCCGCGAAGCCTGTCGCACCGCGCCCGGCCGCGCCGCTGATCGACACCTCATTGGCCGCGGAGGCCGCCGCAAAAATGGTCGCCAACCGCGACCGGACCGGCAACTCCGAGATTGGCGAGAAGCGCGAAGGCTCGTCGCTGATCAAGCAAATTAAACAGGGCCTCAACAAATCTGCGCCCCAGGGACCGGGCGGAATCCTGAGCAACGTGCGGGGCGGGCAAAAGCGGAACGTCCGGTTCGGCGGCCGCAACCAGGTCGGCCACAACCAGACCTTCGGTCCGGACACCAGCCGGTCCGGCGTCCCGCGACGCACGGGGGGCTAGCCGCGTCCCTCGAGAGAAAGCATGGCTGCCGATGTATCCCGCAGAATAAGGGAGCAACTTCAAGAACTGCTCGGCGGGGGCAGCGCGCACCTGACGTTCGACGACGCGATCGCGGACCTTCCGGCCAAACTCCGCGGCGGCAAGCCGCCCGGTCAGCCGCACACGCCCTGGCGGCTGCTCGAGCACCTGCGGATCACGCAACGAGACATCCTCGAGTTCACCCGCAACTCGAAACACCGCTCGCCCACGTGGCCCGACGAGTATTGGCCCCCATCGGACGCCCCGGCGACGGCTGCACAGTGGGCCCAATCGGTCCGACAGTTCCGCTCCGACTTGAAAGCAATGCGGGACCTGGTCGCCGATCCCTCCACCGACCTGTTCGCCCCGATCCCTGGCGGCAATGGCAAGACGATCTTCCGCGAGGCCATGCTGCTGGCGGACCACAACGCCTATCACCTGGGCCAACTCGTCCTGCTCCGCCGGCTTTTAGCGGCGTGGGACGATTGAGCCGCAGTCCTCCGGCTCATTGACATCACACTGATCTTCCAAGCACCGACAACAACTTCTTCCCCGGCGCGCCAGGATCTCCGCTTCGCTCCGACTTCGCGCCCTTCGCGTCTTCACGGTCTATCTCTTCTGTCCTGTGGACTCGTTGGGTAACCATCAAATGCAGATAAACCGCGAAGGCGCGAAGCACGCGAAGAAAACAGGAGAGGAGTCGGCATCCGAAGATTCTGCGGGATATCAGCGAAGTGAAGAGAAGACGAGGCGAGAATACGCGGCGCGCGACCCCCAAAATCCCTGCTGTGGTTTTTTAATGCTTTTTATTCGTCTTTCGCCAGTGGGGCTGGGCCTTGGGGCGCGTCGGCCGGGGCGGCGAACCAGATCAGGCCGAGACGGAAGTTGGCGGGCGGGGCCAGGGCGTTGCCGGCGGCGGCGGTCAGCTCCATTGAGCGCACCCCCACGTCGGCGAAGTCCTCGTGCACCCGGTGCAGGAAGCGGGTGACCTGCGGATAGGTGCCGACTCCGGCGATCTTCAGCTCCACCGCTTTGTAGTACGGTGTGTCCGTGGACTTGCCGGGCTGCAACTCTTCGACGCTCAGCCCGCATTCGTTGGCCGCCGCGGTGATTCGGGCCACGTGTGTGTTGACGAGCGTCGCCGGGTCGAGCGATGGTTGAAGCTTCTGCATCGTCTTCTCGAGTTGCGCGATCTCGCCTCGGACAGCGGCGAGGGCGGCGCGGAGAGTGCCGGCCTTGTGCCGCTCCCGCGACAGTTCCTGCACCTGCGCCGCACGGGTCCTCTGCTGTTGAAGCGCGGGACCGACGGCCACCATCCAACTCGCCGCGGTCATGCCTAGGCACACGGCCCCCGTCATGAGGTAGGAGATTGACCACCCGCTGAAATTCCTCGGCATATGCCTCATGACGGGTCGTCCTTTCCGCCCGAGCCCGGCGCGGGCAGCGAAGATGCAGCGCCGAGCGCGCACTCGATGCGAAACGCGGCGGCCTCCAGACCGGCGAACGGCTCGCGATGGGTGTCTACCAAAGTGACGCGGTCGAACAGCCCGGTCTTCTGGAGCCGGATGGCATACTGCTGGGCGTCGGCCGGTGTGCGGGCGACGCCGGCGGCCAGCAGGACAAATGGGCCGGCGGGGACGCCCGCCGTCGCCGGGCCCGCGGGCGATAGCTCGCAGGTCCGCAGCATCACGCGGTCGCTGCCTTCCTGGGCCAGAAGCGCCGGCAACTGGCCCCAGTCGGGCCGCTCGCACATCTGGCGGGTCGCGCCCAACACCGTGCGGGCGCGGGCGAGCGCGGCGTTGGCCTGCGCCAAAGATTGGTTGGACTTCTGGATGTCCTGTTGGACGCTAGAGAGTTCACCAGTGACGGCGACATCGCGCCCGCCCCAGACAACCACGGCCACGGCGCCCGCGGCGGCAGCGGCAAGCCCATAGGCGACGCAGCCAGCGGCGCACCACCCCACCTGCCGGCGCCGCCGACGCGCCGCCTGCCGCGATGACGGGATCAGGTTTATACTCCGCATGGCTGATCCTCTGGTTTGAACTGCGCCAGTCCAACAGCCGCCGTCAGTGACGGCGACGAGCCGTTCTCCAACAGCGCCGGCGGACATTCAACGAGCTGGGGCGGCGCGATCACCCGCGCCTCGACGCCCAGCGCATCCTCGAGTCGGCTGGCCAGGCGCGGCATTCCCGCGTTGCTTCCGCTCAGCAGCAGTCCGCTCAGCGGCGTGTCGGGATACTCGTGCGTCACGTACGAGAAGGAGACCTTTAACTCCTGCAAGAGCGAATCGATGTAGGCCGACAGCAGGTTCTTCGCCTCCGCAGGCGGGTCGATTTCGTGACGCGGCGACGTATCGGCGGCCGCTCCGGGATCATTGAGAAGGTAGTCGGCCACGTCGGTGTCCAATCCGAGCCGGGAATGCAGCGACTCGTGCAGCGATCGTGTGCCGGCGTCGGCCAGCGATCGGGCGAACACGATCGCGCCGCCGTACATCATTACCACCATTGCGGAGCCCCATCCCAGGTCCAGAATGGCAAACAGGGAGTTCTCGGTGGAGCAGATGGGAGCAGTCACGCGAGCCAGGGCGCACGAGCGAACGTCCAGCGCAACGACGTCGAGGCGTTGGGAGTCGAACTTCTCCAGCAAGCCGTTGGCCTCCTGGTGGGTGCAGCCGACGGCCATCACCTGCGGTTTGCGGTTTGCGCGGTTGGAGGCCGGCAGGTACCAACACCCCATTTCAAAGGAAGTTGGGCGACAGCGAGTGGTGCGGGCCAGTTCCATCCGAGCGATCTGCTCGACCGGGACGGCGGCGGTGCGGGCCGGCACGTCCAGCACGCCGCCGATCAGATACTCCGCCGGCACCGGCACGACGAAGCGATTGCCGACGAAGCCGCGCCGCTCGAGGATGTCGGCGATGCTCCGCAGCTCGGCGGAGTCGGTCGGCTGGCCGGGCGTCTGGCGCGCGAAGCACACCGCCGCCGTCAGCCGCCACTGTGATTTGCCGCGGACCCGCTCGAGCTGCACCGCTTTCACGTGCCGTCCCCCGATGTCCAGCCCGATCGGCGTTCGCGACGTCATTCTGCAAAAACTCATCAGCCCCTCTGCGTCATGCTTGTCAGGTCGAACAGCGGGAGGAACATGCTCAGCGCGATGAACCCCACTACGAGTCCCAGCAGGATCAGGATCACCGGCTCGAGGATGCTGGTCAGCGACTTGACGACGACCTCGTTCTCCTCGTCCATGAAATCGGCCATGCTGAGGAGCAACGGCCCGAGCTGGCCGCTCTGTTCCCCGCTGCGGATCGCCTCGGTCAGCGAGGGCGTCACCAACGTGCTTTGTGCGAAGACTGCGCTGATGCTCGATCCCCTGGTAACCGCCTGCTCGGCGTCGGCGACGAGCCGGACGTAGTGGAGATTGCCGGCAGTCTGCCTGGCCAGCGTCAGGCTCTCGAGCAACGGCACCTTGCCGTTCACCAGCACGCCCAGGACGCGGATGACTCGGGCCACTGCAAACCCGCGAACGATGGCGCCGAGCAGCGGCCCCTTGACCAGAAGAGTGTGCAGCGCATGCCCGCCCTGTCTGGTGCGCAGCCAGAGCTTCAACGCGACCCCCGAGGCAACCGCCGCTCCAACGATCGCCCACCAGTACGCCTGTACTATTTCGCTGAGCCGCATCAGGAACTTGGTGGTCGGCGGCAGCGGGACGCTGAGGCTCTGGAACAGCGAGGCGAACCGCGGCAGCACGAATGTGAGCATCAGGGTCAGCACCGCAAGCGCCACCACGATCAGCAGGCACGGGTAGATCATGGCGCCGCGGGTGGCAGTTCGGATCTGGACCTGTTTTCGGGTGAGCATGGCCAGACGGTCGAGCATGGCGTCGAAGCTGCCGCTGGACTCTCCCGCCGCCAGCAGGCTGCGGCAGATCGGGTCGAAGTAGTCGGCGTGTGGTTCCATTGCCCGGGACAGCGGGTCGCCCTGTTCGACGCGCCGGCGGAGATCGGCCAGGACCCTCCGCCATGCGGTGTCCCTGGCCTGCCGTTCCAGCGCGCCCAGCGAGTCAACAAGGGGTGTGCCGGTGGAGACGAGGACGTGCAACTGGCGGCTGAACATCGCCAGGTGCCGCATGCGTCGCAGCCGGCCGAGCCAACGCGGCCTGCGGTCACGCGCCGTAGTCGTCGCGCCTTTCTCGCCGGCCGGATCGATCTTCGTCACAAATAATCCCTGGCGACGAAGGGCCTCGATGCCGTCCAGCGTGTCGTTGGCCTCGAGAGTGCCGGCGGTTGAGTTGCCCGCGCCGTCGTAAGCCTGGTAGGCGAGCTTCATGCGGCCTCCCGCGGCGCGGAGGCCGCAGCGGGAGGCTTGGCGGGCTGGGCGCCGCCATCCTCGTTGTGGGTAACGCGCAGGATCTCATCCAGGCTGCTGCGGCCCTCCAGGGCCATCAGCACGCCCTCTTCGCGCAGGGTTCGGCTGCCATGCCGGCGGAGCTGCTCGCGCAGCTCGTGCGACGGGGCCGCCTGATGGACCATCCGCCGCAATTCCGGCGTGACTTCCATCACCTCGTAGATGCCGAATCGGCCCTGGTAGCCGCTGTCGTGACACTGCGGGCATCCAGTCCCTTTGCGGAACGCCTTGCCGGTGCGGTCGCCGAGCCCCGCGTCCTGAAGCTCGTGCTCGGACGGGTAATACTTGGTGGCGCAGCCGGGGCAGATGCTGCGGGCCAGCCGCTGGGCTACCACGCCGTTGAGCGCGCTGGCCAGCAGGTAAGGCTCGATGCCCATGTCCAGCAGCCTGGCCACGGCGCCGGCCGCGTCGTTGGTATGAAGCGTCGCCAGCACCAGGTGGCCGGTCAGGGCGGCCTGCACCCCCACGCGCGCGGTCTCCTGGTCGCGGATTTCGCCGACCATGATGACGTCGGGGTCCTGCCGCAGGATGCTCCGCAGCGCCCGCGCGAACGTGAGACCCACGCCCTCGTGGACGTGCGTCTGGTTGATCATGTCCACCTGGTATTCCACCGGGTCTTCGATGGTCACAATGTTCAGTTCCGGGCTGCGGAGCAGGTCGAGCGCGGAATAAAGGGTCGTTGTTTTGCCGCTGCCGGTGGGCCCGGTGACCAGCACCAGCCCGTGCGGACGGTCGAGCATTCGCTTGAACGCCGCCATCGCCTCGGCCCGGAAGCCCAGGTCCTCCATCCGTACCCGCAGGTTCTCCTTGTCGAGGATTCGGACGACCACTTTCTCGCCCAGCAGTGTGGGCATGCTCGACACGCGCAGGTCGATCTCGCGCCCCTCGGCGATGATGTGGACTCGCCCCTCCTGCGGGAGGCGCTTTTCGGCGATGTCCATTTTCCCAATCACTTTGACGCGGGAGACGACGGCCGCGTGCATTCCGATCGGCGGCTTCATGAGGTCGCGCAGCACGCCGTCGATGCGATAGCGAACGCGCGTCCCTTTCTTGTCCGGCTCGATGTGGATGTCGCTGGCCTTGTCACGGATCGCGGTCAGCAGGGCCACGTTCACCAGGTTGATGATCGGGCTGCCGGCGACCATCCGGTCCAGATCGGTCGTCGGGTCTTCGTCTACGGTCTCCCGCTCGATGACTTCGACGTGCTCCTCCTGAAGCGAGGTGAGGAACCCGTCGATGGTGGTCTCGCCGGAGGCATACTTCTTGATGAACTCGCGGACGTTGGGCTCGAGCGCCAGGACGGGGCGGATCTTGCATCCGGTGAGCTGCCGCAGCCGGTCGATCTTCGGCAGCGCCTGCGGTTCGGTCATGGCCACGGTGAGGGTGCCGCGCACCCTGAACAAAGGGAGCGCCAGCAGCCGCTCGGCTTCCTCGACGCCGATCAGTTTCAGCAGGGCGGGATCGACAAGCCCGTGACGGATCTGACAGCCGCGGATACCCAACGTCCGGGCCAGGACGTGGACGAGGTTGGCGCCGCTGATCACGCCTTGCTCGACCAGCATCTCGCCGAGCATGCGTCCGGTGCTCTTCTGGTCGGCCAGCGCCCGGCTGAGCTGCTCGGGGGAGAGGATCCCCTCCTGCACGAGCGCCTCGCCAAACTTGATTTTGCGCGGGCCTTGCTGGGTCACAGAAAGCTCCTGACGGCGGTGTTGGCGTCCTCGAAGTGATCGAACTGCGTCGCCAGATCGGTCAGCTCGAGGACTTCGCGCACGGTCTTGTTGGCGGCGCACAGCCGCAGCACCTGTCCGCTCTTGCCCATCTCCTCGGTCACGTCCAGCATCGTCTCCAGCGCGGTGCTATCGACAAACGGGACGGCCGACAGGTCCAGGACGAATCGTCCCAGGCTGACGGCCAGTGTCTCCATCAGTTTCTGCTTGAGCGCCGGCACGTCGGGCTCTGTCACGGCGCCTTCGGGCGTCAGCACGGTCACTGCGCCTTGTCGTTGTTCGTTGATCTTCATTGGAGTTGCCAGCTGTCAGTTGTCAGTTGCCAGTGCGTGCCCGTCGCCTTCACTGGCAACTGGCAACTAACAACTGGCAACTCTCTCCTCACGCAGCTTCCGCCGGAGCGGGCACGGCGAACGTGAACGTGCTGCCATGGTCGATTTCGGATTCCACCGTGATGTCGCCGTTGTGCAGTCGGGCGACTTCGCGGGCCAGCGTCAGCCCCAGCCCGGTTCCGGTGATCTTTGCCACCCGCGGGTCGCGGGCGCGGTAGAACCGCTCGAACACCTTTTGCTGTTCCTCCGGCGAAATCCCTATCCCGGTGTCGTGAACGTCGACCGTGAGTCGGCCCTGCACCCAATTGACGGTGACCGTCACTTTTCCGCGCTCCGGTGTGTACTTCAGCGCGTTGCCCACCAGGTTATGAAGGGCCAGCGTCATCTTGTCCCGGTCTCCCTGAAGGGTGGGGAGCTTGGGCGGGAGATTGAACTTCAGCTCGATCTGCTTCTCGGCGGCCGACTGACGGAAATCGGCCTCCAGATCGGCCAGCAGCGAATCCAGCCGGACGTCGTCGCGATTGAGCTTGAATGATCCGGCCTCGATCTCGGCCACCGATAACATTTCGCCCACGATCCGCTCCAGCCGGCGCGTTTCCCCATTGATGACGTTGAGGCATTTGGCGCGGGTGGCGGGATCGTTCTCGCCCTCTTCGATGGCGGTCTCGACATACAGCCGGATATTGGTCAGCGGCGTGCGCAGCTCGTGCGTGGCCTGGGCGACGAAGCTGTGACGGGCTTCCTCGGCGACCTTCTGCTGAGTGATGTCCTCGATCGTGAGCATGGCTGAGGCGGAATCGTCCCGGCGCACCGGCCGGACGCTGAATCGCAGGACGCCGGCGGCGCCCTCCTCCTGCCGCTCGATGTCCTGCGTGCAGCGGCGGCGTGTTGACCCGCCGGCCACCTCACGGATCGCCTGGAGCACGCTCTCTACCTGGATGAATTTTGCAATGTCCGCGCCAACCAACTCCTCGCGCTTGGCACGGACGAAGGCCGCGGCCGCCCCGTTGGCATATTTAACGCGATTTTTTTCATCGATGAGCAGCAGCCCTTGAGGCAGCGCATCGCAGGCGGACTCCAGCTCGTTGGTTGCGTCAGGGCGGCGGCCGAGCGTTTCTTTCACCTTTTCGGCAATGTTTTGACGGCGGAGCTTGTCGATGTCGGCGACGACGTGATTCCAGGCCTTGGCTTCGGGCCCAAGATCGGCGCTGAGCGACAGTGCTCCCGCCGCCGCGCCTCCGCCGCCGGCCAGCAGCAGGGCCTCGCGGATCGCTCCCAGCGCCCGCAGCCTCGACCGCATCCGGCGGTAGATAAGCAGCAGCACAAACAGCGCCACCGCCCCAATCGCGCCGACGCCCGCCTGTGTCTGCCAATCCGTCCACGCGGCGTGCTCGAGGGGGGCAGTGATCTGAAGTGTCGCCCGCCCATGCCCGGGCACGGCCATGGCGCAGGCGACGCGAACGGCGCCTCCGGACACGGCCGCCGGCTCGTCCGAGGCCGACCCTTGCGGCCACGGACTGGGCAACTGCTTCTGAGTGATTTTGACCGGCTCCATCGCAGCCAGCACCTGTCCGTCGGGCAGGAGGATCTGGCAGTCCGAGAATCGGTAATCGCGGGCAGTTTGACTGAGCAGCGTCCGCGCGGCGGTCAGGTCATTTTGCGCCAGCAGCCGCTCGGCGGCCTGGGCCAGCAGGGCACAAGCGGTCTGGGACTGCTCCGCGCGGGCCAGCTCGCCGGCCGTCCGTTGGTTGGAATGGATCCAGAGGGAGCTGGCGGCCATCGCCGCCAGCAGCAGGGCGGCAAGCGCGATGCCGATCGACGCTACAGCCGACTCCCCGCGCAGCAGCAGCCGGCGGCGGATGCCGGCGGGCTGCGCTGGCGATGTATCGGCCTCCACGATGCCTCCCATGCCGCGCACGCCGGGCGCCGCGGCCCTAATTCGACATACTCGCTATCGGTCAGCCGTCTTATGACTTAATCCGTCGCTAACGGCGCGGTCGTCGTAGCCGGCAGATTCCGCCTTTTCCTGAGGCCGATAAACTCTGGTATTGCTTATCCTCGGAGCAACCGGGGCGCGTGGGCAAGCAGGCACTCCGTTTGCTCACCTCTTTTCACCGTTGTGCCCGCAAGGTGCGGGAGCGTGGCTACGACTACGGAGCAGACATGGCGCAGACCCCGGTGAAGCGGCCCACATGGAAGGAGGTGCTCGCTCGCGAGAAGTTGTTGCAATTGCCGGCAGCGCATGATGCACTTACCGCTCGCCTGATCGAGCAAGCGGGCTTTCCGGCATATCAGATCGGCGGATTCGCCCTCTGCGGCGCGCGATTTGGAGACCCCGACCTGGATCTGGAACAGTATGCCGAAAAACGGGCCGGCGTCCGCGACATCATCGCCGCCAGTCCGCTTCCCGTTCTAGTGGATGCCGACGACGGATACGGAGACGTCAAGAACGTCACCCGGACCGTTCGCGGATACGAGTCGTTGGGAGTATCGGCGCTGTTCATCGAAGACCAAACAGCGCCAAAGCGATGCGGCCACATGGCTGGAAAGGAAGTGGTGCCGGCGGAGATGCATGCCGATCGGATTCGTGCCGCGGCCGCGGCCCGCTCACATCCGGACGCCCTCTTTCTCGTTGCCCGCACTGATGCCCTCGAGGCGCGTGGCATAGAGGAGGCGCTCCGCCGCTGCGAGCTCTACATCAAGGCAGGCGCCGACGCGATCTATGTCGAAGGGCCGGGCAACCGCAAGCAACTCGAGCAGATCGGCCAGTCGTTCAAGGGCGTGCCCAAGGCGATGGACATCCTCGAAGGTGGCGGCGAAACTCCCTGGTATCCACCATCCGAACTGAAGGAAATCGGGTTCTCGATGATCCTCTATCCGACGACCGTGCTGTTCCGGATGACTTACGCTATCCAGCAGGCTCTCAAAGACCTGAGAGCCGGTCGCAAAATGGACGAAGGCGAGGCCGTGAACATGCGCCAGTTCGAGCAGATCGTCGACATGCCGTACTGGTCGAGCGTCGAGTCGAAGTTCGGAGGAGGAAAATAGCATCCGCGCCTCCGTACGGCCCGCCCGATACAATCGCATCGAGCGTAGAATGTGACGATGCGAATCGGGCACATCGAATTGAACCAGCCTTTCTGTCAGGCGGGCCTGGCCGGATATAGCGACCGGGCCATGCGGCTCGTCGCCCGGCGGCGGGGCTGTCCGTACGCGGTTACCGAGGCGATGCTCGACGTGATCCTGCTGAACGGCGGCGTAGGACTGCGCAAGTCGATTGACATAAACGACAACGACCATCCGGTGGCGGGGCAGCTCATGGGCAGCGAGCCGGGGACGATGGCCCGGGGTGCGGTGATTCTGCACGAGGCCGGGTATGACGTGATCGACCTGAACTTCGCCTGCCCGGTGAAGAAGATCAAGAACAAGGCCCGCGGCGGGCACATGCTGCTGGACGTGCCGCGAGCCGTCTCGATTCTCAAGGCGGTTCGGGACGCGCTGCCGCTGGCGGCGATTACCACCGTCAGCCTGCGCCGGGCGTTCGATGAATCGCTGGAATCGAGCGACCGCTTCTATGAGATTCTCGAAACCGCGTGGGCCAACGGGTACGCCGCCGCCCGGGTCCATGGGCGGACGGTGACCCAGAAGTATGTCGGGCCGGCCCGTTGGCCCTCGATCCGCGAGGTGAAGGTGCGCTACCCGGACCGTACGATCCTCGGCAGCGGCGACGTGTTCACTGCGCAGGACGTCGTTCGGATGCGTCAGGAGACCGGCGCCGACATTGTATGGATCGCCCGCGGAGCTATCGGGAACCCATGGATTTTTCGCGATGCGGCGAAGCTGCTGGCGTCCCCGTCGGCGGAAGCGAAGGCGCCCACGATCGGCGAACAGCGCGAGGCGCTGGCCGAGCATTTCGCGACCGCCATGCAGATTCACGGCGAGCAGCTCGCCGGCCGGCGGATGCGCAAGATGGGGATCAAGTACAGCCGGTTTCACCCCCAGGCCGACCAGGTCAAGCGACAATTCATCGCAGTAAAAAGCCTGCGGGACTGGACCGGCGTGCTGGACCAGTGGTATGGCAACGACGGCCCAGGCGTCTGGCCCGGTCCATCAGCCGCCGATGAGGTGAACGAAGCCCCAGCCTGTTGTGCAACATTCTGACGGCTATGACCCCACCTGGTAGATCGCCGGGCGGTACGTTAGCGGATCAACGTCGCCGTGCGCTCCGACCCGACGCTGACCATCTTGATCGGCGCGCCGACCAGCGTCTCCAGTCGCTTGACGTACTGCCTGGCTTCGTGGGGCAGATCATCCCACCGGCGGACATGCGACAGGTCCTGTTTCCAGCCTGGCAATGTTTCGTAGACCGGCTCGACCTCGGCCAGCGCATCCATGTCGGCGCGAAAATAGTCGAGGCGCTGGCCGCGGCAGTTGTAGCCGGTGCAGATGCGTACGTGCTCGAGGCCGGTGAGCACATCCAGCAACGTCAGGGCGATGTGGGTGATGCCGCACAGATCGACGCTGTACTTGACGGCCATGGCGTCGAACCACCCGCAGCGGCGCGGCCGGCGCGTGGTGGTGCCGTACTCGTTGCCGCGCTCGCGGATGTACGAGCCGATATTGTTGTCCTGCTCGGTGGGGAACGGCCCGCCGCCGACGCGAGTTGTATAGGCCTTCATGATGCCGAAGAAGTTTCGCACCGTCTGCGGCGGGACACCGGCCCCGGTGTATAGACCCAATGCCGAGCAGTTGGAGCTGGTAACGTACGGATAGGTCCCGTGGTCCACGTCGAGCAGCACTGCGTGGGCGCCTTCGAAAACGATCCGCTTCCCGTCTCTCGACGCGTTAATGAGGATATGTCCGACGTCGTCGACGAACGGGAGCATCCGCCGGCCGAAGTCTCGGTAGTGCTCGAAGACCTCTTTCCACTCCAGCGGCGGCGCATCGTAGAGGACCTTGAGCACTTTGTTGCGCTCGGCCACGACCCGGGCGATGCGGGCCTTGAGCTTCTCCTCGTGCATCAGGTCTGCGACGCGGAGGGCGGTGGCCCGCTGCATCTTGTCGGCATAAGTGGGACCGATGCCGCGGCGGGTGGTGCCGATGCTGCCCCCGTCGGCCTTGCTCTCGCGGGCGGCGTCCTCCTGCACGTGGTACGGCATCACCAGATGCGCTTTGTAGCTGATCTTCAGGTTTTGCGGGGAGATGGGGACGCCGCGGGCGAGGAACTCGTCGATTTCCTTGAACAGCGTGGCCGGATCGATTACCACGCCGTTGCCGATCAGGTTCAGTACGCCCGGGCGGAAGATGCCGACCGGCAGCAGATGGGTGGCGTACTTCTCCGGGCCGATCCTGACCGTGTGCCCCGCGTTCGCCCCTCCGCAGTAGCGGACGACGATGTCGGCGTGCTCGGTCAGAATGTCGACGATCTTCCCTTTGCCTTCGTCCCCCCATTGCAGCCCGACGACACAGGTGTTGCCTTGCAAAAACTCCGTCACGTCCGTGATGCCTTTCCGATTGACCGACCGACAGTAAAAGTCTCGGGTGGGCGTGTCAAGGCGGCACTCAACACCATGGCCACAAGCGGCGATTGCGAGCGGATCATCGCGTCGAGAGAATACACACCGCCGCCGGCTTGACCTTGCCAACGATTTGCTCGGTGCTCAAGGGTCCCAGCGTGGGCTGCGGCCTGGGAAGTTCGACGTGGTTCTTCGCCAGGTACTTTCGGATCTGGCCGGTGCTGATGCCAAACCCATAGCTGTCCTCAATGGACGTGGCCAAGGTCTTAAGGCAGACGATGGCCATGACGTGGCCGTACTTGTCGAGGATCGGCCCGCCGCTGTTGCCCGGATTCACCTTGGCGTCGATCATCACGTCGGCGCCGATCTCCTGCCGCGCCCGGCTGGAGACGATGCCCCGCGTCACCTTGATGCTTTCCCCCAGCCGGTCGATCAGCGGGAACCCCATGACGGTGCACTCGGCGCCTTCGGCGGGAGAGTCGTTGGGGCTGAGTCGAAGGAACGGCAGCCGGGCGTCGGGCTTCACCTTAATCAGCGCCAGGTCCTGCTCGTCATCGATGTTGACGACTTCTGCCGACTTTTCCGTGCTGTCTCCGAGCATGACCAGCAGCGTCTTGGAGTGCTCGACGACGTGGCGGTTGGTGAGGATTAGCCCTTCGGGCGAGATGAGGAACCCGGTGCCACTGTAATACCCGCCGGCTTCCACGTCCTTTTGCCCACCGCCGGGACTGTCCTTCTCCTTGAGGGAGACGAGCGTCAGCGGCCCCGGGCCGGACACGTTGTAGCGCGACGCCAGCAGGCTGGCCGCCTGGACCGCGGGCCTGATGCGATCGGTCTTGAGCTGGGGGGGCGGCAACGCCGAGAGGGCCGTCACCAGGTCTTGCGCGATCTCGGCGCTGTCGCCGCTCTGTGCCGCCTTGTAGAGCGACATGACCGCGTCCTGGTATTCCCCCTTTTGCAACTGGCACAGCCCGAGGTCCGCCAGTGCCTCGGGAGAATTCGGGCGGATGCGCAGCGCCTGATTGAAGTAATTGATGGCCTTCTGGAGCATCCCCTTGTCGTTGTCCGCCTCGCTCTGGAGCAGCGAAAGATAGCCGAGCCAAAATGCCGAGGGGAACGAGTTTGGGTAGACCGTCTGCGACTCCTCCAACTTCTTCACGGCCTGGAGGGTCTGGTGGCTCACCATCAACTGGATCCCCTCCCTGTGGAGTTGGCGCGCCTTTTCCACGATCTTCTTGCGCTCGTCACCCCCGACCCATTTGCCCCTGATCTTCTCAGCCCCGTCCTGCTGGAGCTTCTTCCACCTGGCAAGTTCTTCGCGGGCGACCTTCAGATCCTGCTCCGACGGCTTGGAGTCGATGAACTGCTGCCAGATGCTGACCGCGGCGACAGGCGTGTCGACATCGTCGGCGCGGCGCTTGGTCGAGGCGAGGGTGCCGACGCGCGGAAGGCCTCCGCGGACCGTGGGTCCGCCTGGGCCGGCCCCGAATGCTCCTTTCTCGACCGTGGCTACGTCGGCATCAAGAATGTGCCGCCGCTCTCCGTTCTCACCCTTGAACCAATAGCCGTCCGGCTCCTTGATGACGGTGCCTTCCAACACCGTTCCGTCTTTCAGCGTGACCTTGTCGGCCCAGACGATTGCGGCCGATCCGAGAACCAGCGCCACAAGCAGCCAGCCCACTGACGCTAGCCGTAGTCTCATAAGAACACCCCACTGCGCGAATTGGGACGTGCCGGTCTTCGGCCGCAAGAGCCCCCAGCACAGCCTGATTGCATGATACCCTCGCACAACCACCAAGACAACGGTCCCCATGGCGCCGCAGATGCGCGCTTTTATCAGCATATTTCGGTCCCGCAGCGAAGCGCTTCACCCGTCTCGGAGTTTGTTCGATATCAGAAGTAGGCGGTATGTCGGCTGCGAGCGCCGAAGACAGTCAAGGGGGCAGGAGTGTTATCGGAGATGGGGAAACTCAGCGGTCATCGCGGCGGATTCAGCCTGATCGAGCTGGTGATCGTGGTCGTGATCATTGGGATCATTGCCGCCATCGCCATTCCGCGCATGAGCCGGGGGAGCCAAGGGGCCGCGGAGAACGCCCTGGCCGGCGACATGGCCGTCTGGCGCAGCGCCCTGGACCTGTACCAGACCGAGCACAACGGGGCCTATCCCACCGATTATACGACGATCTCAGCGCAACTGACTCAGTACACCGACGTCTCCGGGGCCAGCGCGACGGCGAAGGACACCACGCACCTCTACGGCCCCTACATGCGGGCGGTGCCGCCACTACCGGTTACCGATCCATCGGGCGCGCAGGCCGTCCCTAAGGGAAGCAACACAATCGGCCAATGTGCCAGCGGCGGCATTCCTCCTTCATCCGTCGTCGCGGGCGGCTACGGCTGGGTCTACGACGGGGCCGGCAACCTCTATCCCAACACCGGCAGCGTCACCGACGCATCGGGCAAGCCGTACAATCAATACTGATCGCGCGCCGCAGGCCTTCGATTCTGTCTCATCACCTAATGGTCCCGCGACGACGACGGCAGATCGAGCCAATGCTGGTGACAAGGAGAACGCCCAGCGCGTCCGGCTCGGGGATTGGGGTCAATCACACAGGCTGGCTGTTGCAACGAAATTCTCGAGAGTCCCGGGCTGCGGTGCCGTGAACCATTTCAACCTCAACCATCCCGAGCTTCTCCAATAGCTTGGCCGTGTCTTGCGGCGCCATCGTCGGCTGCGCGGGGGCAATGCGGTCGGGTTGAGCCAGCTTCTCGCCGACCGCCGCCGCGATGCGCTCGAACACGCCGGCCCAGTCACGGGCCCGGGTTTGGCGGAAGAGGCGCATGGTCGGGTACCAGGGGCTGTCGTCGCGGCCGCTCAGCCAGCGCCATTCGCCGGCCAGCGGCAGGGCCAGCCAGACCGGCACGCCCAAGGCGCCGGCCAGGTGGGCGATCGCCGTGTCGCACGTCACCACCAGGTCGAGGCACTTCATCACTGCCGCCGTGTCCAGCAGCGCCTCGGTGCTGGTGTCGGACGGGTCGGACCAGACGTGCAGCGGCACGCGATCGCGATTGGCCTCGACCTGCTCGCTGCCGTCTCCCTTCTGCAAGCTCACCAGCGTCACGCCTTCGATCTTGGCCAGCGGCTCGAAGTCAGCGAGCGGGATCGAGCGGAACCGGTCCCCCTTGTGGCCGCGGTTGCCCTGCCAGCAGAGGCCGACTTTGAATTCGACGCGGGGACGCGGCGACACGGAGACGCGGCGAGAAGAGTCGGCGTCCGCCTTTTCGCGCGCCTGTTCCTCCGCCTTTTCTCCGCGTCCCCGCGTCTCCGTGTCCCCGCGTCTTAATTCCTCGCGCCACCGTGCGACACGCGCTTCATCCACGTGCAGATACGGCACGTCCGCGGGCACCGTGTCCGGCGTCGTGCCGAAGATCCCGGGGAGTGTCAGCAATCGTGCGTGTACGTCAAAGTCCGGCAGCGGCTCGCCTCGGGCCAGGACCTTCTGCACGCCCGCGACCGTCTGAAGGAGCGGCCGCAGTTTGGCCTGGCACTCGACGATCACCTTGGCACCGCGCTGGGCCAAAAGCGGCGCGTAGCGGATGAACTGGATCGTGTCGCCCAGTCCCTGCTCGCACAGGAGCAGGATGGTGCGGCCCTCGATCGGCGCGCCGTTCCAGACCGGCTGCGGAAAGCCGCGCTTCTGGCCCACGTC
>Ga0073928_10003604_pt1 | contig 24119 bp, 16 predicted proteins | sample PaiPotPPA55metaG_FD_76969 | JGI IMG/M metagenome (GOLD analysis project Ga0073928, IMG submission 76969) | Iron sulfur acid spring bacterial and archeal communities from Banff, Canada, to study Microbial Dark Matter (Phase II) - Paint Pots PPA... ...
AGCACCGCGACCGCCAACCGCACCGGCAGATTGCGTACGCTCGAACTCTCCACGCGGTCGCCGAAGCTAAGCTGATCGAGAATGATATGGTTGGTGGCGGTAAGGTGCCGATTCGCGAGAATATAATGCACGTTACCCGTGAGTGTGCCGCCGGTGATCGGATATCCCGTGTATCTGGTTGCGTACGGCGTCAGCGGCGTCAGCTCGATCCGGCTTGCGTTGGCCTGGAGGTCCAGTGAAGCCATCGACGCCAGTGGATTAATCGAACCGCTGATACTGATTGGTGAAGTGCCGTTGACTTTTCCCGCAAGCACGACGCCCGCTGCCTCTGTGCCGTTGGTGCGAATAGCTCCGATCTTACCATCCAGTTGCGTCACAACAGCCGAATAATTGGGCTTTATGAAATTGTCGAGGTAATTGATCTCGCCGTTCTGAAGGGTGAAGCTTCCGACCGTGATATCTGCCGGGAACCCCGTCGCCGACGCTTTCCTTGATGGTCTGACTGAGGGCTGCGTGATCGGTGTGGAAGGCACTTCTGGGCTGGTCACAATGTCGCGTAGATTGAGCCGGCCGTCAGCATTGAGGATCAACCGGGCGTAAAAATTCGATACGGCCAACGCCGCAATCTGTAAGCGCGGCTTCGATGGACCGTAGCGCATCTGGAGGCCGTTAAGGCTGAGTGCATACGATCGCAGAAAGCTGACGCCAGTCAACCGATCGACCATCCGCAGGTTGCGGAACTTGACATCGCCGCGATATACAGCATCGAATTTGCCGTCACGGAACTGTGCCCCCGCGTCACCGTTCATGGCGAGTTCGGCCTTAGTGATTTTTGCATTCAGCTTACTGGTGCCAAGCGCACTGACGATAAGCGGATCGACCCAGGCCAGATCGATACGCTTCGTATTGATGTGAAACCGGCCTTGGAACGGATTGATCGCGGTTTCACCGGCCAACTTGAATGAGCCCTTGCCAGCCAGACTACCGTCCGCCTCGACCCCGAATGGTTTGGCGAAATCGTTCGTCATCCCATTCACGCGAATATTGAGCGGCACGATGCGCACCGAGAATTGCTGCCGTTGTGCATCATCCTCAATCGCGGCGTCGGCGCTTTCGAGCACGAGCGATTCGATCCGGTATTGCCAGGGCAATGAGCTGGAGCCGGCGGTCGCCTGCGCAGACGCGCCCTTGCTAAACGGCAGCTGCCCGCGAAATAGGGAGGCCAAGTTCAAATTGTTATGCGAGTCTCGGAGTGCGGTTACGTGCATCCCTTCGCCGCGCAATTCGCGAACGACAACCCGATGCGATGCCAGGTCGAACTGGTCGATATTTGTAGTGAAATGCTTCCATCCGACTATGCTTTGCGCCTGCCCCGGCGGCCGTAATTCGACTTGGTCAATCGTGAGCTGGGCGGGTTCCGCGTGGACGTTGAAACGACCTCCAAACGCAGCTCGAACGGTTACTAGCGCTGAAAACTTTCCCGACACGATTGATGCGGCCAGCACCGGCGCCATAAATCCCTGGAGTGAGGGTAGATCAACATTGACGCAAGCCAGCTTGCTGGTTGCCTGCGAGGACGAGAGGTTGAAGCTCCCATTGGCTGCCAGCCGGCCGCCGCTATTGAGGCTTGCATTGAAATTGTAGGAGGCGGGAGTTTCGCCAACATTAGCAAAGTTTTTCAGTCCGAGATGGATCGCTTGCAACTTCGTGAAAGTGGGCACCGCTTGGCTTCTGTTTGTAATATCAAGTGTACTGTTGTTGAGTTCCAGCGAATCTACCGTCAGCGAAAAATGAGAGCTGGCTGTTGCGTTGGTATTCTTGCCCAAACCGCTGGTCGGCGACGGACTCTCAAAGGCTGCGCTTGAAGGAGCCACCGCCATTGGATTCAACAATCCTGGAGCTTGCACCACAGCGGGGTTGACCTTCATGGTTTTGGTCGACTGAGTCGCCATAGGCTTTGCTACCCGCGTTTGGGAAGAGGCAGAAGGCTGTGCCCAAGGTGCGCCAAGCAGCGAGGCCAGATTGGTCGTGCCGTCATGATTGACGACTAGATGAGGCGACAGCGAATCAATGCCGATCGAGAAAAGGTGCACCTTCGCCGCCAGCGGCTCGACCTGCGCCATCACGACCCGCAGTTGTTTCAGTTCGGCGAGAGGTGAATTAGTGAGATTGCTAATCGCGACGTTCTCCAGCGCTGCCGTGCCGCCGATTTGAAGCTGCGGGTGCCCGCTCGCCTGGATAAAATGAAGCTGGAGCGCCGCTGATAATTGGGCCTGCTTCAGTTTGAATGGCAGCTTGTAGGGTACGTATCCGGCGAAAGGGATGACGTCCACTTTTTGGAAACTGAGCTCGATTATCGACTCCAGATTGCCACGAAAGGGTTTGGTTTTCCCGGTCAGGGTGAACGGGGAGCCGTCGACCATCATCTGCAGCATCGGCTGCACGTAAATGTCGGCGTCGGTTGGCAGGTTGGCGATGAACGGAATTGCAAGCCGGATGTTTGCGAGCCGATGCACCTTTTTGAGCACATGGTCGTCGAACAAAATCACCCCGTTCTTGACTTCTATATTTGATACCGCAAACAGCAATGACGAGCTGCTTGAAGTCCGCCTTTGACCCAAGGAGGAGAGCAGATCCGAAAAATCGAACGTCTGCGGCCCCAGCCGTGCGACGCTAATCGAGGGCCGCTCGACAGTAAGCTCCTTAATCACTACTGCCAGGTGAGACAGCGACGTCCAGGAGAGCCGCAGGTCGATACGTCCAACGTCAATGAAATGCTGAGAGCCGTCGCGGCCGGCAACACGCAGATCAGCAATGACCAGCCGCAGCCGGTAAGGATTGAATTTAATGCGGCCTACCGAGACTCGCCTATGCAGTATTGTGGCAGCCTGATTTTGCGCCAGGTATCGAATCACCGCCGGCGCGCCGAAGTAGGTGGTTGCACTGTAGAAAAGGAAAACGGATGCGAGCACTAGCGCGATTCGCGTGAGCCGGGTTTTGGGCCAAATCGTCATAAACCTGCGCCCCGGCACGTGCGTTCGGAGCATCCGGGTGTCGCATCAGCGCGCTTTTTGCGAACGAGCGGGCAAGTTCCCGCGTTGTTCAACAGCAACTAATACAAAAGCATGATGGCAGAAAAGATTCGTAGAGAGGCGCAAAAGAATTTACTCATCCGCTCTGATGCCTCGGATACGCTCGGATACCCTCCTTCGTGTTGCATTGACCGTGATGCCACGCGTCTCGATCGGGCATCGATCTTCCCCCTGACTAGGTGCAAATTTATCAACGGGGGTTCAGATAGACGCGTCAGAACGAAATGAATTTAAGAAACACTTTCCGGCTGTCACAAGGTTCAAACGGCGCGGCTAACATAAATCAGCGCGCGACCGTAATCATTGCGGGCGCGTTACTGCTGCTGGCAGGCTTCACCATCGTCAAATTCCTGCTCAACTTCGATCAACTGCAACGCGTTGCAGAGGAGGACAGCAGCACCGGCACTGTCGAAGCAAACTCCTCCACTGAGGCATCCGGTCCAGAAGCGAATGACTCGCCACGTGCGACGACCGCATCGCGCGCCGCGGAGCCGGCTGAAATAGCGGCGTGGCTCGCTCCGCTCAATCGCTATCGAGCGATGGTGGGGCTTGGTCCAGTCACTGCGGACGCCGAGCTCAGCCGCGGCGATTTCCTCCATTCGCATTACCTTGCCGTGAATTATACCTCTCGACTGCCTGAGCTCCACCTGGGTGCCGACGCGCATACCGAGGATCCAACCAAACCGGGGTTTACCGCCGAAGGAGCGGCAACGGCGCGAGTCAGCGACGTTGACTGGATGTGGGATCCCCGGGGCCGGCCGAAGCCTTCGTGGGCGATCCACAATTGGATGCAGGTGCCTTTCCACCGCATTCAAATTATTAACCCCTACCTCTACAAAGTCGGCTATGGCACTGATTGCCAGGGCGCAGTTTGCTTCGCAGCGCTGAACACGGGCACGGACGTTGACTCGCCGCAGTCGATTCCGTCGCCATGGCCCCAGCCGCTGGTCTTCCCCCCTGACGGCTCGGTGATGGAAGCAGGGGCGTTCAGCGGCGAATGGCCCGATCCGTTGACTAGTTGCCCAGGCTACACGCCGCCCGCCGGCCTGCCGATTAGCCTGGAATTGGGAAACTTAATTGAGCCACGGTTGTCTGATTACTCGATCAGAGCGGTCGACGCCAACCGCGCAGCGGTTGAGGCGTGCGCGTTTGACACCAATACTTACGTCAATTCGGATCCAGCCGCACAAAGTGCCGCTCGCGCCATCCTGAGCCACTTCGGTGCGATCATAATTGTGCCGCGCCGACCTTTGTCAGCGGGTCGCTATGTAGTTGCGCTCACTGCCGGACAAAGGTACACGTGGTCCTTTTCAATTGCTGAGCGAAATCGAGAGTAATCGAGAGTAAAAGTAATGGTCCCAATTCCGCTCAAGATATCCACCGTCGCTGTCGGTCGATACATAACCCTTGCGCGCGAGCGCTTGCTCGAATAGGTGAGATAGGGTGTACAAAAGTCCATGGTTGGTGAGAAACAGGCAGCGACGCCTGTGCCACTCGGCTCCGAGTCCGTGGGTTTCGAGGCTGCTCACAACGTGCCTTGTGTTCGTACTGGCTGTGACGGCCGGGTCTGCATCAGGCGCGGCTAACAATTCCAAATTGGACGGAGTTCCTGTGCGAAATACCGGACATTACGCAGTTATTGATACCGACCGTGGCGAGGTCGTGCTCGAGCTCTACGCGGCCGAGGCACCCAAGACGGTTGCAAATTTTGAGAAGCTCTCCAAAGACGGCTTTTACAATAAGCTGACGTTTCATCGAGTCGAGCCTGGCTTCGTCGTTCAAGGCGGTGACCCGGCCGGTGACGGTACTGGCGGCCCCGGGTACGATTTGCCGGCGGAAATCAGTCCGACCGAAAAGCACGTTCGAGGCACATTGGCGATGGCGCGGCGTGGTGATCAGGTCAATCCCGATCGCAAGTCGAGCGGCAGCCAATTCTATATCTGCCTCGAGCCGGCGCCATTCCTCGACGGCCAGTACACCGTCTTTGGCGGTGTAGTCGAGGGAATGAACGTCGTCAATAAGATCAAAGTCGGTGACCACATAAAAAAGGTCACGTTAAGCTCGACGCTCCCGAGCTGAAGCGGTCATGGCCGGTTCACCCAAAAGCGGGCGTCTAGGCACCCCCTCCCCGGCGCGGGAGTCGCCACCCTTTTCCCTGCAAAAAAGCGGGCGAAGGAACTAAGGAAGGGAGCCGCGTATGGGGCCCTACTTCACCGTTGATCTTCACCTGCACACGAACCGTGGCAGCGCCGATTCGAACTTGTCGCCGCGCGAGTTGATCGAGCGTGCTCAAGCGATTGGAATCGGGGCTATTTGCGTGACCGAGCATGACAACATATGGGATCTCGATGAGATCTCGTTGTTAGCCGCCGAGAAAGACGTTCTTTGCCTACGCGGAATGGAAGTGACAACCGAGATGGGGCATGTCGGCGTGTTCGGACTCGGTGAGTACGTTGGTGGCATCTACAAGCTGGCTGAACTGCGGAAAGTAGTGGACCGTGTGGGCGGCCTCATGATCGCCAATCACCCATTCCGCTACAAACTCGACCCGCGCTTCTCATTTATCAACCCCGACCATGAGCCAATCGATATCGAGCATCCGGAGCGCGCAACGAAACTCGAGATTATTCAGTCGTGCGATGCGATCGAGGTGCTGAACGGAGCCTGCTCAGAGGAGGAAAACCTGTTCGCCCTGAAGGTTGCACGCGCCCTTAATAAGGCCGAAGTAGCCGGTTCGGATTCTCACTCGGCCAATTCGGTCGGCGTAGTGACAACGCTCTTTTCCGGCCCCGTACGCAGCGCTCAAGAATTGATCGAGGCGATCAAAGCGCGGGATACTCGCGCCGGCCGCGGCCTGCTCAATGGCGCCGTGACATCCTTCGATCTGCCATGATTCGAGAGATAAGGTCTGCAGTCAGCGCGGGGGTTCGAGCCGCATCCGTGCATCGAGTACAATTGTGCCCTGGCCTGACGGCTGTACGCTTATCGGGTGCAGCTCCAATTCGACCATCTCAGGAATCGCCTCGACCAACGCCGAGATGCGCGTGAGCAGAGCGGCCAACGCTTCGCGGCCACCTGGACGCGTATCGCGATAGCCGTCGAGCAGCCGGTTCGATCTGAGCGATGCGATCATCTCGGCCGCATCCACGTCGGTTACAGGGTGTAACCGAAACGCGGCATCATCTTTTGGTGCGCGTCGCAGACTCCTGACCCTTCGACTGGGCTCAGGGCTTCGGCCGGCTACTTCCGGCCTCGGCTCCTCAGCTCCGCTGCACTCCGCCGCGCCCATTAACTCGGCGATGGGGCCGCCAAACCCGCACGATATCAACACACCGAAGATCGGATCCGTGGTGATACCGGCGAACATTGCGATGCCCGAAGGGGACTCCTCAGGACCGGCCGGCAGGTCAGGTGTCGCAGCGGAGTCTTCCGATTGCGCGATGGCGATTCCGGCGGCGCGGAGTATAGTCGTTATTTCTTCACGCGACAAAGCGCATGCGCCACCAGCATGCGACAGCGCTCGGTCGATCACTGCGCGAATCGTGTCGCGGGCAAAGCTGCTGAGGGCATGGACACTGCCGCGCGGACGACTGCGCCATTGCGAGTAGCGCCAAGCCGCGCCGAGCGCGATCGCGGGATTTTCGGGGAACGAATAGGTGGGGATAGTTCCGCGTGCAGCGCAATCTAGCCCAGTCCGCATCTTTCCAGGCGACTGAAATACCGCCAAGACAGGCTTATGCGCAGGAATTTGAGCGGCACCGCGTGCTATTGCAGCCGCCGCTTCAGACGGCTGTCCTGCGATCGGCGGAGCGTAAATCGCCACCACCGAATCAACGTTGGGATCATTCCCGACTATAGCCATTGCATCTCCGAGATCGCTCGAACTGGTGGAGGCAGTCATATCCACCGGATTGCTAATATTGGACGTTGTTTTCAGTCGCAAGCCTAGTTTCTCAATCGTCGCCGGCTGGAATTCAGGCAACATCAACCCTTGTGCGTCGCACGCATCAGTGAAGAGTACAGCGGGACCACCGCCGTTGCTGACCACACCGACGCCTGGGCCCATCGGCAGCGGTTGGGTCGAGAGTACCGCGACGACGTCGAAGAGTGCTTCGAGCGTATCTGTACGTATCACACCTGCCTGAGCGAATAACGCATCGACTGCGATATCGCGATTGGCGAGGGCGGCCGAGTGGGCAGACGCGACCCGCTTACCGGCAGCGGACCGTCCCGACTTTACCGCGACGATAGGCTTGATCAGCGCGGCATCGCGCGCCGCTCTGGCGAAATTCCGCGGATTACCGACACTCTCGAGGTAAAGCGCGATGACCGTGGTGCCAGCGTCGCGGGCCCAGTAGGCAATCAAGTCGTTATTCGATACGTCGGCGCGATTGCCCGCCGCGACGAAGCTGGAAATGCCGAGATGACGGTTGCGGAGATGCTCAAAAATCATGATTCCGAGTGCACCGCTTTGCGAGAAAAATCCGATATTTCCAGCCGGCGGCTGCCCGGGGGAAAACGTGGCATTGAGATGCACCGTCTCTTCTGTGTTGACCACGCCCATGCAGTTGGGTCCAACCAGCCGCATCCCGCTGTGGCGCGCGAGGTCGCGGATGCGCATTTCGGCCTCGCGTCCGGCCGCGCCCGTTTCGCTGAAGCCCGCGGTAATCACGACCACGGCATGAACACCGGCGCGCGCACATCGGTCGATCTCCTGCTCGACTGCCGCCGCCGGTACGGCGATAACCGCAAGGTCGATAGGCTCACCGATAGCGGAGAGCGAAGCGGCCGATCTGATTCCCTGGACTTCAACGGCGGCGTGGTTGACCGGATAGAGCGCGCCCGTAAAGCCGCCATCGCGCAGATTAGCGAGGATCGCGCCACCGATTTTCGTGCGGTCGCGCGACGCGCCGATGATCGCGACCGATTTCGGCCGTAGTATCCATGCGACGCTGCGGGCCGCCGCCTCGCGTTCGCGTGCATCGCTGGCAGCGACAAATTCTTCGGTTTCAGCAGTTGGAAAAGCCAAATGGATCACGCCGGCGGCACTCGCGCGCTTCACTCGAAATCCGCTCTTAGCGAAGACTTCGAGCATCCGGTTGTTGTCGCCCAGCACATCAGCCTCGAATTCGCTGATGCCGGCCACGCGCGCAATGCGGCCCAGATGCTCCAACAGCACGGTCGCGATGCCCCTCCCTTGATGTTCATCAACCACCGCAAAGGCGACTTCGGCGCGCGCCGGAGCGGTGCTGCGCACATACCGGGCGACACCGATAAAGCGCTCTTCTTCCCCATGCCATAGCGTCGCCACCAACCCGACATGATCGATAAAATCCAGCTGCGTGAACCGTGTCAGCTCGGCCTCGCTGAGTGAGCGTTTTACGCCAAAGAAGCGGTGATATCGCGAATCTTCGCTGAGTTCTTTGAAATGACGGAGCAGCCGTTCGCGATCGTCGGCCCGAATCGCGCGCACATGAATCGACCCGCCGTCGCGCAGGATCTCTTCGGCGCTGTAGTACGCCGGATCAAAAGCACCGCTGCCCGCCATTGGACTTTCCTAAAAGATGACCGATCAATGCTTGTGTCGGGTCAGGAACGATCGAGCAGAAGATCGTTCTGCACGGGATCCTTGCCGCTCGTGACGGAGTTGACAATCAGCTTGGAGCCCATTACCGCGGTCTGGTTTTTGGCAATGAGGCTTTGTGCCAGTTCGTTTACCGCCGGATGAAGCTCATCTTTTTTTACCACTCGATTCAACAGTCCCATCGCGAGCAGCTCAGCGGCCGTATAACGGCGGCAGGTGATGATGATCTCCTTCGCCCGCGTGGGTCCAACATGCGCAGCCAGTAGAGCGGTGGAACCGGCACTGAGTGGAACGCCGAGGTCGACTTCCGGGAACCAGAACTGTGCCTCCTCGACCGCAATTTTGAGGTCGCATCCCAATGCCAGCGCCCATCCGCCGCCGACCGCGTATCCATTGATCGCCGCGATGGTGATTGGTTCCAGGTTCACCAACACCTCGAGTACGCGTCCGACCAGGCGTCCGCGCCGTTTACGGTATTGGGCGAAGATGCGTTGCCGCTCCTGCTCGTCGCTGATACCGCGGATCTGTGACAGATCGGCGCCAGCGGAGAAAGTGTTGCCCGAACCAGTAAAAATCATCACCCGCACCTCGGGATCATCGCGCATCCCGTGCAGCATGTCCTCCAGTTCCAGCAAGATCTCCTCGTTGAGCGGATTACGTTTTTCCGGACGATTAAACGTCAGGGTCGCGATGTGGCCTTTTTTGCTCAGCACAAAATGTTGCGGCATTCGACTGCTCCTCAGCGGTCGTCTGGTTGAGCCTCGATCAAAACTTGATACGCTCGCACCCCCAGACACTCTTCTGCTTGGGGCAAGGTCAATGCAAGAAGACCAGGAACGGTCAGCAGACATTCCGCCCGCGGGCACAGAAGACCGCAGTAAGACACCGCTCGCCGATAAACCGCTCCATGCTGTTGAAGGTGGAACGCTCGTCTAAGAGGCGCCGAGCATGGTGAGCTGTAAAGGATGCTTAGCAGTTGTGCTTGACGCCGCAAAGATCTTGCAGCACTGATCTTCGTTCAGCCTTAGAGCTCTTCAGGTTTTTCCACTGGCCTCAGCTTTGCTCCGTTATTCTTGGCTTCGCTGCGATCCCCCGAACGCGGCAAGCAAGATGAACGGCGCCGTCCGGACTCCGCGTGCCTGTCCTCCCGCGGATGGTTCGGCCGGCGCCCAAAGCATCAGAGTGGAGGTAAGCGCGACGAGCGTGAGGTGCCCTATCAGATCCACACAACTCGAGTCGTCCGCACATTGTGCAAGGAAACCGCGCCAAGATTCTGCTCGATAAGGCACGAGCGAGATTAGAGGCGCAGCAATTCACGATAAAAGCGTAGAGCACCCTCAACTTCTGACAGCAGATTATATTCGTTGGGGGCATGAATCACGCCGGTCGATGGACCCGGTCCAAACACCACCGGAACGATTCCCTTGCTCGCATAGATCCCGGCTTCGGTACATCCTGCTTTGACGCCGGTTTCAAGCGGCAGATACGCCGCGGCCAGGGCAGCCATCGCCAACTTTACCGTCTCACCTTCTAAAGAGCTTCGAAAGGCCGGATTCGCGCGGCGTTCAGTGACTCTGATCTTGTGATCCGGGTATAAACGCGATAGCAATTCGACGATCTCAGCGACCCCCTGCCTAATTTCGTCGAGTGGAAGAGACGGCGGCGGCCTGAATTCGAATTCGAGCAAAATCGATTGCCGGCTCGATCGGATCACGCCGGGGTTAAAGGTCAGGGTAGGCGCAGCATAATCAGGTTCGGGTCTGCCCGCGCGGTTGGCGAACTTGGCGAGCTCCCTTAGGAGCACGGACAGCACGGAAAAAACGTCGCTGGGTGCGAATTCAGCGCATGTGCGGCGGCCCTGCTCCACTCGCGCCGTTCTCTCAACCGCCTGCCCCGGTTCGCCGCAAATCGCGACCTCGCATCGGGCCGGCACCTTGTTTACAGCGTCACCACCATTGATGCTGGCGATACGTAGATCCGGCCGCCGCTCCAAAACATCGACGGCGAGTTGAATCGCGTTCACGCCGAGCGCGGGCGTACTCGAATGCGCCGCGCGTCCCTCGAAAATCAAGTAATAAACCGGAAGTCTCTGCTGAGCTTCGTGGTCGTCGATGTTCGGATAAAATTCAATCTCGAGCTCAAAGACCATCAGCCCTTTGTGCGCGGTGATAACCTGGAGATGCGACGGTTCGCCGATGAATGCCAGCGCTCCTCTGGGCAGTATACCGGCAGCGGCGAGTTCTTTGGCGCCGACCAGGCCGTGCTCTTCGCCAAACGTGGCAATCAGATAGACATCGCGGCGCGGCGTACCGCATTCGATCAGCGCGAGCGCCTTGGCGACGAAATCGAGCTTGGTGTCCGCCGCGCCGAGTCCGTAGATACGTTCGCCATTGAACGTGGGGACGAATGGGCCGTGGGGACATTCCGTCCAGGATGCGGCATCCCCTGGCGGCACTGTATCCAGATGCGTATTAAGTATCAGGGGAGCGCAGTCGTGCTGGCGGCCACGCGCCATGCAGACAAGATTCGCCTGCGAAGCACCTTCAGATTGCGATGGGATCACGCGCGCCTCAAGTCCATGAGGCTGAAGCAATTCGTGCGCGCATAATTCGACGATCTCTCGTGTACCTTCGCCGGTCACACTCCGGCAGGCAAGCAGGCGCTGGCACCATTCGAAGAGCTGCGCGTCCATCCATTCAATTCTTCGCTTCACACTCGAGCTAGGCAACAGAAGGCAGCAGCGGTGGTGCTGCATGCGAGACAAGAACAATTGATGCGTCGCCTGACCAACGTTTTCACAGAGACGCGGTACGGCTCCGCCTGGCGACAAAGGCTATTTAAGCGCCCGATGCAAGGCGACCATACCGAACCCGGTGAGCTTGTAGCTGACGTCGGCAAAGCCCGCCTCACGCATCATTGTGGCGACCTGGCCGGCATCAGGGTGAATGCTCAGGGAATCGAACAGGTAACGGTAAGCGCCATAATTGCGGGCGACAAATATGCCCAGGAGTGGGACGAAGGCAGCCATGTAGAAAGCGAAGAAGCGTCTCAGGGGCCCATGCGGCGGAGTCAAGTCGAGACATACCAGGCGTCCGCCAGTTCTCAATACGCGGCACAATTCAGCGAAGGTCTCTTGGAGATTGCCGACATTGCGAAGCATAAAGCCGTTAACAATGCAATCGAACGTGCCGTCCGCGAACGGCAACCGCATCGCATCAGCAGCGATCAGAGCAACGCTGCGGCGCATTCTTGTCCGCGCCGCCTTTCGAGTAGCGGCTTGCAGCATCTCGACACAAAAATCGGCTCCAATCACAGTACGCGCTCCCTGCCGCATCATCTCGAACGCCAGTTCACCGGTACCGGAGGCGATATCGAGCCCAATGGCACCGCGCGGTTCGGCCATCGATACGGTCTCACGTCGCCATCGATGGTCGAGGCCGAGCGTCATCAATGAATTGATTGTGTCGTAGCGCGGCACGATCGAGGCGAACATGTCGCGGATCTGCTTGGGTTGCGGACGTGGCACGCTAAGATGAGGGACGCCGTGCGTGTTCACTGAATTCGTCGAGTCTTGACCGGCAAATCAAACCTAGGGGTCTCCTGCCGGCATGTCAAATACCGGTGCTCCGATATGTGCGGCAGAGGCAATCAGGCCCGCGTATAAGCGGCTTTGCACACCGGCCCTTGCTAAACTTGCTGGCGTGAGCAACTGGAGACAAAGCGGTTTCGTGCGTTTTCTCGAGAATCACAAGGGCAATGTGGCGCTGTCTCTGTCCGTATTGCTTTACCTCGTCAGCTGGCCGGTGGCCATGCTGGATCGCGCTGCCGCTCAAATTATACGGGCGGCCGGCGAAGCATCGCTCGTGGGCGGAATATGCGATCTGATCGCGCTGAGAATGATCTTCGAACAGCACTGGTACTTACCCAATTCCGGCGTGCTGCAACGAAATAAACACAAGTTCATCGACGGAATTGCCGACCAGATTGAGCGAAAATGGCTTACGCCAGACATGATCGGCAAGAAACTGCATGAACTAAAACCCCTCGACAGGCTTGCCGGCCATCTCAGGACGGCATCGCTCAAAACATTGGTGCGTGAGGAACAGCTCGAGCGAATTTGCGCTGAGGCCGCGCACTACCTGGAACCTGAGACCGTAATCCGATTTTTCGAGCAATTAAGTTCTCGGGTAAGGCCGGCGAGGGCTTTAGATCGGTTGAAAATGGCGCTTGTAAAGGCATTCGCACGCCGAGAATGCGAGCGTTTGCGCGAAAAGATTCGCAACTTACCCCATGATGAGCAGCTAATCGCGATTGCGGATTCCGCCATTCACGATATCGGTGCCGCCCTGTTTGACGAAGATAACGTGCTTCGCAAGACCGCCGATCATTGGATGGATGCGATTGTCGGGGAAGTCATGCTAAGGAGTCGCGGTGAGATTGCACGGATGGTGCGTGAAAACCTTAGCCGTCTCAGGGACGAGGAGATTCGCGAACAAATCGAGAGCCGTACTCGAACCCATCTCGACTGGATCCGCGTCAATGGGGGAGTTTTCGGAGCGCTGCTAGGCTGTTTGTTCGCGCTGTTGAATGCGGCGCGCTATGACTTGCAAGGTCTCTTGCGCCTATTGACGTTCTAGGAGACTGCTTTCTGTAAAAACATGATGGCGCGGGTGGTGATTGTCGGGGCGGTCGGAACGCTGGAGCGGCTGACCTACGCCGTGCCCGCCACGATCGCGGAGCTGCTGGCACCGGGTCATCGCGTCCTGGTGCCGCTTCGTTCCCGGCGCGTGACTGCGATCGTAACCGAAGTCGGCGATGATCTCGACCGCGGCGGGGCAATTCCCAAAGCAATCGTCGAGTTGCTTGAGCGGCGCCCGCTCTTCGACCCGGCGCACCTTCAGCTTATTGAATTTCTCGCCAGCTACTATCTGGCGCCGATTGGAGAGGCGTTCCGAAACGTGCTGCCGTCGCTGGGACGGGTCGAATCACGCCGAATGTTTCGCCTCGCGAGGGCTCCCAACTTATTGGCGCAAGCTGCTTTTATCCCACTCGAGCGAGAGATCCTCGACGCGCTCACGAAGCGTCCAATGACCCAGCGGCAGCTCGATAGTCTGGGCGAGCCCGCTGAGATCAAAAGGATCATTGAGCGTTTGATGGCCGATGGGTGGATCAGGTCGCGCGACGCAATGCGGGGAAGGCATCGCGAACGAACGCCAGGAAATCAGGAAGGAAGCATAGCTAGCAAGGGCACTGGGCCGGTGGAGCCGTCCGTCCATTCTTTTGAAGGCGTTTCCGGCTATCCAGGAAGTTCCGGCGCGGAATTAACCTCCGAGCAGGCAGCGGCAGTTTCCGCGGTCACGCCGCCAATTCGCCAGCGACAATTCGAGCCCTTTCTGCTCTGGGGTGTCACGGCGAGCGGAAAAAGCGAAGTCTATATTCGCCTCGCCTCGGAGGCGCTCTCGGTCAAGCGCCAGGTTCTCGTGCTCGTTCCAGAGATCGCGTTGGCCGATCAATTGGTCGGCTCATTTAGGGATCGCTTCGGTCCGCTCGTCGCTGTCGCGCATAGCGCGCAGAACGTTGCCGAGCGTTGGGCGAGCTGGATGGCGGCCTTGAATGGTGACGCCAGGATAATGATAGGTCCGCGCTCCGCGATTTTCGCCCCGATCGGTGATCTTGGGCTTATCGTCGTAGATGAAGAGCACGACAGTGCCTACAAACAAGAGGAAGGGATTCGTTACAATGCCCGCGACCTCGCGGTGGTGCTGGGGCGTTTAAGCAGTTGCCCGGTAGTACTCGGCTCCGCGACGCCGTCGGCGGAGTCATACGCCAATGGGCGCCGTGCGCGCTATCGCATGCTGCAAATGACCCGGCGTGTAAAGGAACGCGAATTCGCCCGCGTCGAGATCATAGATCTTCGTCAGCATCGCGCCGCATTAGGGCGAGCGCGGACCACTGCGCCAATAGGGCGCGAAGCGAGTTGTCAGACCATTGGGCCCAACGCTCGTGTTGCGGCAATCCATCTGCCACTCTCTTGCGAGAGATTTGATGTATCGGAGGCTGCGGTAGAGGCGGCGGGCTCTGTCCCCATGGCGGACCAAGTCCCGCTTTCACAATCGCTGATCGAAGCGCTGAGAGAGAACCTCGCCTCGGCGGGGCAGAGCCTGGTGTTTCTGAACCGGCGCGGCTACCACAATTTCCTGCAATGTCATCTTTGCGGCAATGTCATCACTTGCACCAGTTGCAGCGTGAGCATGACATTTCATCTACGCGGCCGCATTCTGCGATGCCATTACTGCGGGGCGAGCGAGCCGGCCCCCGAGAAATGCTTTGAATGCGGCGGGTTCGGTTTGGAGGGTCAGGGTTTTGGCACCGAACGCCTGGTGCACGCGCTCGCCCGGCTCTTCCCGTCAGCCCGCATTGAGCGGATGGATAGCGATACGAGTGGCAGACGCGGGGCGCGCAGCGCGATTTTGCGCGGCGTTCGCTGTGGTGAGGTCGACATCCTGGTCGGCACCCAGATGATCACGAAAGGGCTCGATTTTCACAACGTTACTTTGGTCGCGGTAGTGCTGGCTGACCTTTCGCTCAACATGCCCGATTTCCGTTCTGCCGAACGTACTTTTCAATTGCTGACGCAAGCCGCGGGCCGCGCTGGGCGCGGGGAGCGGCCGGGCCGTGTACTGATCCAAACCTACGCGCCGCATCACTACAGCATCCGCGCCGCACGCGACCAGGATTATGCACGCTTTATCCGGCGCGAGATGGAATTGCGGCGCGAACTGATGTACCCGCCATTCGCGCGAACGGCTTTGGTGCGAATCGAGGGCTATGAATCGGCGCACGTTAGCGAGACCGCGAGGAAAGTTGCAGCACTGCTTGCCCATGCGGCGAAACTGGAGAGTGTGCGGGTCCTGGGCCCGGCCCCTGCGCCCATCGAGCGCATAAAACAGCGCTACCGCTGGCAGGTGCTGCTCAAGGCGCCCGCGCGGCAGGAGTTGCGCGCGGCCCTCGCCGAACTCGCTTCATATTCAGCTCACGACGGCGTCCGGGTCAGCATCGATATCGACCCGGTGAATATGCTGTGAATCAGCAAGGTCGCGGGCTTTATTACACCGGACTAATTTTGCGCCGGAACTTGAGACTGCTAGCATCGGACGCGCGGCGACCTGCTGTAGCCGCGAGGTTTTGTGCTGAAGGAGCATGAGTTGAGTACCGAGTTTCCTGCCCCCCGGCGTGTCATTGAACTCGCGATGGATGACGGGGCCATCATCCGTGTTCGGCAGCATGGCAATCCTGCCGGCCCGCGACTGGCCCTAAGTCATGGCAATGGACTTGCGATCGATGGCTACTTATCCTTCTGGAGCCGACTGCACGAACGCTACGAGTTGATCCTGTTCGATTTTCGCAATCACGGCCAAAACCCGCTCCACAGTTTCACACATCATAACTGGCCGCAGTTTATCCACGACCTCGAGCGCATCTTCGAATGCGTTCAGCAAAACCTGGGCGTGAAGCGTACGGCTGGGGTGTTTCACTCGCTCTCGGCGGTGACTTCGGTGATGCAAACGCAGTGTATGGGTAAGCGATGGGACCCGCTCGTGCTGTTCGATCCCCCGTTCTATCCTCCTGACGGCCATCCCATCCGTGAGTTGCAACGCGGTACTGAAGACGATATTGCTTCGCGCGCAGAGCGGCGAACGCCCAGCTACGCAGACCCGATGGATTTGGCGCGGCAGTTTCGGCGGCGATTTCCGCGATGGCAGCCCGAAGCGTATGAGCTGATGGCGCGGGCAACGCTACGTTATGATGCGAGCGATGGACGATGGGTGCTGGCGTGTCCGCGCGAATATGAGGCGCATGTCTTTCGCAGTAATCGCGAAACCAGCACGTGGCAGCGCCTGCGCGATATGCCTGTGGCGGTAAAGCTGATATGCGCCGATCCTGCCGACGGCGGGCCGCCCGCTTTGATCGGGCGCGCGCTGGCCGCAGAGGCTTCGGTCGAATACGAGCCAATCGCAGGAACGTCCCATTTCCTCCAGATCGAACAGCCGCAGGAATGCATTCGAGGGATGGAGGCCTTCCTTGTCAGGCACGGATTTCTCAATTAAGTCTCTGGCGATTCGTGTGCGAAAATCGAAACAGAGTCCTCAGCCCATTCTCTCCCGCAATCACGGCGACCTCACCTCTGCACCAACAAAGCAGGAGACGGACGGGCAAGCAGCGGGGAAACGGCAAAGTGGGGCGCCTGCTCGCGGAAGGATTCTCACCCGGCGCTCGTATCTACCCGCCTCCTTGGCAGCCACCGGCGCACAGCTTAATGGCCGCAAAGCGACCGCGCGTGCGGTGCGGACGGTAATTGCAGTTTCAAAGCTTCGCGTCGAACGTGAAGCGGTGATCCTCGAATCGATCGACTGGGTCGTTGAACGCGGGCAGCATTGGGCAATACTCGGCGCAAACGGCTCTGGGAAAACCTCGCTGCTGAGCACCCTCACCGGATATATGCCGCTCACCGCAGGCGAGATTTCCTTGTTAGGAGAGACCTATGGAAGAACCGATTGGCGCGAATTGCGCAAACGCGTTGGCATAGTAAGTTCCAGTATCCATCAGTTGGTTGAGGGTCATCAGACTCCACTTGACACTATTATCGGTGGCCGCCACGCCATAATCGGGATGTGGGGCGAGGTCAGGCCCTCAGAGCGCCGCCGAGCCGAGAAAATTTTGCGGCAGATCGAGGCCGAGGCTATCGGCAAGCGGCCCTGGCGAGTGCTATCTCAGGGAGAGCGGCAGCGTGTACTGATTGGACGGGCATTGATGGCGCGGCCGCAATTGTTGATTCTTGACGAGCCGTGCGCCGGGCTTGACCCGGTCGCGCGAGAGCATTTCCTCCAATTTCTTGAGCGGCTGGCGCAGACACGCCATGCACCGACGTTGGTGCTCGTAACTCACCATGTCGAGGAGATCGTTCCGGCGTTCTCCCACGTGTTGTTGCTACGAAAGGGGCAAGTGCTCGCCGCTGGTCCCAAGAGCAAAGTGCTCACCTCCGGTACCATGTCGCACGCGTTCAACGCGCCGGTGAAACTGCGGCGTCAGCGCGGCCGTTATTCGATCAGCGTCAGCGCGAGCGTTGGGGTAGTGATCTGACGAAGAGGGGATAAAGTGAAGTTTGCGGCCAGTGGCGTCTTTTCACCCCAATCGCTTTCTTCGTCGGCAACGCCACAGCTCTTGACCAGCCGAACGGCCCGGTCTGTGGATGATCCATGGCCTGGCTACTCTGCATCCTCGCGGCGATGATGGCTGACAGCCGTGGTACCGCCTTCAAGTGACCTTAAAATATCTGTCTTGGTAACAATTCCCTCGAGCGCACCGCTGGGCGGCCCGACGAGCAGCATCTGTTGGGAGTCCTGCAGCAGTAGCCGCAGCGCTTCCAATAAGTCACAGGAGCCTGGTACGCGAGCGCTGGTGCGGTCGCAAACCTCACCGACGCTGACTCGGTCCCATCGTTCCGGTGGCGTCCGGCTTAAGATCCAAACAGCGACGGTCCCTACCGCGCTGTCGCTATCATAAACTGGGAAGATCGCGTGAAAATGGTGCGCCGAGACGCTGCGAGCGAAGTCTTGCAGCGAGGCGCTGGCTTGCACGGACACCACCTCGCGGCACATCACCTCTCGTACCGAGACCCCCATCATGCCACTGAACCTCGCCACTTCATGCAACCGCTGATCCCGCGACGCTGATGACTCGCCGGAAATCGCGTACGCGCAGGCGGCGCCGATTAGAGACGGGATGATAAATGAGTGGCCGCCAGTGGTCTCAGCGACGAAGACGACCGCGGTAAGCGGAGCTTTGTAGCCAGCGGCGATAAAGGAAGCCATCCCCACCGCAGCGTAAAGGTCGAATGAGGGCGTGTGCACGATTGACTGCGCAAAAGCGCTGCCTAGTGCACCGCCAGTTAGGAATAGCGGGACGAACATGGCGCTTACACCGCCACAACCGAGCGAAAACAACGTCGCTGCGAGTTTCAACACCGCAAACCAAGCCAGTTGATCGCTCGAATGTGGCCGGGTCAGGACCAGCCTGACCGCTTCATAATTGGGACCGATAGGGATTAGGCCACCAGGACAGGCCGTGACAAAAGCCAATCCGCAAATTCCAGTCAGCAGCCCACCCGCCGCCAGTTTCGCCACGTGTGGGATAGCAAGATTGACCATGAAGCCGCGAAAACGCCGGAACGTGATTGTGAACGGCATCGCAGTAATGCCACAGGCAAGTCCCAGCACCGCCGCCCAAGCGAGGTCCACCGGCGCGAAGCTGATGCTGCCGACGAATCCAAACAGTGGCTCGGGTCCAATTAATGCGGCCAGGGTACTGTACGAGACTACTGACGCAATCAGCGACGGAAGCAGCGCCTCATGCGCAAGGTCGTCTTTGTACGGCATCTCGAGCGCGAATACGATGCCGGTCAAGGGTGCTCTAAATACCGCCGCCATCCCTGCCGCCGCGCCGCACATGAGCATCAACCGCCGATCTGTCGGCTCAAGTCCAAACCGGCGAAGCCTCAGCCATGACCACGATCCGATCGCGGCGCCTCCGTAAATGCTCGGTCCTCCAACGCAGCACTGCCGCCACAGCCGACTGTGGTTACTGCGGCGAGCAATTTCCAAAAAAACGGACGGGTGTCGATGTCGCCCTGATTTTCGTGGTAGGAACGAATGATCTCCTCGGTCGAATGCTCGTCAGGATCGGGTGTGCGAAACTGCATGATCAAACCAGTGAGGACAAAACCAACCAGCAAACCTGGTATGATCGACCAATGGTGAGACAGGTAAAATGGTAGAATCTGCGCCCATGAGATTTGCAGAATTAGGATGGTGATTGCGGAGGTCACCAGCCCTGTTGCGATACCAACGATTGGCGCCAGCAATAGCCATTTCTGGACATCACGAGAATAGGTTTGAGTGAGATCCTCATGCACCAGCGCGGTATAGCGACGCAGGCGTGGATGGTTGAGAATGTTCGATTCAAAGAGCAAACTGGAAACGGCCACCTGACGAAACCCCATCTTTCCGTATCATCAATCCCCTTTTCGGACTGAGGCAGCTTCATGTATCATTTACGCACCTAGATGGTATCCGCAACGTTGCAGACGCAATTGTGAAGGCGCACTTCCCAGCGAGGCCCGATAGATTCTCTTTAACGGTCGTCCGCGTTATACCAACATTCTGCTCGCTTTAGCCCGGCTTATCGGCACATATTACAGCACCGATGAAGAGGAGAAGTCACAGTGCAGTGTTTCAAAGTGGAGCGCCGATTCGTGGCATAGAGATTGTTTAGGTGAAAGGTTGGCTTTCTGAGAGGAAGGATGAAATCAAACGAGCACATCAGGTGCGATCGCATCTAATGATTATAATTAGACTAGGGTGTAGTAAATCAAGCGATGTGTTGGGCCGCTAAAACGTCGGCTTTAACCGGCGAGGGTATGCTCTTAGTAGGCGAGTATTGGCGAGTAGGAGTCAAAATGGACAGCAATGATAATAGCGCTTCTGGGATGCGAGTGTTTTTGGTTGAAGACAATCCCGAGCATTCCTTTCTCGCGGTGAAGGTGCTGCAGCAGTTGTTAGGCGAAGCCAGCGAAGTGATCGTCGCTGAAAATGCTCAAGAAGCACTCACGCTCATCGGCCAGTTTACTGAGTACGACCGGCCGGACCTGATGCTGGTTGATCTCCGCTTGCCGGACAACGGGGGTTTCGAAGTGCTATCTGCTGCCCGCTCGCATGAGGCTTGCGCGCAAGTGCCGACATTCGTGTTAACCAGCTCGCTTTATGATAAAGACGTCGCACAGAGCTATGACCTTGGCGCAGCAGCGGTGTTGTGCAAGCCACTATCTCGCGCAAGTCTGCGAGAAGAGCTTGTCCGGATCGGCAAATTGCAGCCCAAAGCGAACAGCGTGCGGACCAACTTCGCCCATTGATCTATCCCGTAGACCTCCACGGGGATGACGGTAGGGCGCTTAAATCGCCGGCCAGCGATCATTCCACGGGCGCGCCTGCTCGAAGGCGTAAGCTGCCTGTAACACTAAGTCATCGCGATGACGCTCAGCGATTATCTGCAATCCGCAAGGCAGCCCATTGTCGGTGAAACCAGCCCGCACCGAGGCGGCCGGATGGCCACTCAAGCTGAACGGGTAAGTAAAGACCAATGCTTCCATCGGATCGGTGAGCTGGCGTCCGTCAATTTCGTTAGGAGGTGGTCCGGCGGCCCCGAAGGCTTCCGTCGGTAGTGTCGGGGTAAACAGGAGGTCGAATCGCGCAAAGATGTCGCGCAGCCATTCATTGAATTGCGTTCTCATACGATACGCGGCTCCGTAATCTCTCCAGCCGATTTGAGCCGCGCTTTCAACGTTCTTGAGAAATGAACGGCCATATTCTTCGCGATGGCCTTCGATATAAGCGCCCAGAGTCGCCAGGGTCTGCGCTGAACCGATTAGCCGCCAGGCGTATAGGGTTTCGAGCACGGGTCCGCTCAGCAGCGTCAGTTGATGGCCCATTTGCTCGAATGCCCTCGCCGCGGTTTCCGCCGTTCGCCGCACGTCGGGCTGGACGGGATGGCCGAAATCAGGATGGAGCGCGATGCGAAGCCTGTTTGGCAGGCGCTCCAAAGTATCAGTTAACGAAGTCTCCCGACGTGGCAGTGACGCCGGGTCGGAGGGATGGTACCCCGCCACCGCGTCCAGGTACATGGCCGCGTCGCGTACAGTCCGCGTGATTGGACCGTTCATCGCAAAGTCTACCCACTGGGTCATTCCGAGACGCGGTCCCGCCGGAATTAATCCCTGCGTGGGTTTGATGCCGAATGTACCGGTATAGGAGGCTGGAATTCTGATCGAGCCACCCCAATCTGAGGCCGTCGCCAATGACACCATGCCGGATGAGATGGCGGCGGAACTGCCTCCCGAGGAACCGCCCGGCGTGCGTTCCAGATTCCACGGGTTGCGCGTTACACCAAACAACAAGTTTTTGGTGAATGCGGTGTGGCCGAATTCGGGCGTGTTGGTTTTGCCGACAACGATGGCGCCGGCAGTTTTCAGGCGAGCGACCTGGATCGAATCTTCCTGCGCAATGTTGTGCTTGAACGGCACCGAGCCGAACGTCGTCGCCATTCCGGCGACATCCTCGAGATCTTTAACTCCAAGAGGTAGTCCTGCAAGCGGGCCAATTTCTTCACCCCGCGCGATCATTTCATCCAGGGTTCGTGCTTCCGCGAGCGCATGCTCGGCACGAAGCGCACAAAATGCGCTAATTTTTGGATTCAGCGCGTGGATTCGCGCGAGCGTGGCCTCCATTAGTTCGCTCGGCTTGAGTTCGCGATGCCGCATCATCGCGGCCAGTTGATAAGCGGGGCTCCAGTGCAGAACAGCCATTTAAGTCCTCTTACCTTTCGTGCACAGTGATTGCACGGTTAAAAGGCCAGGCAAGTGCCTGTCCTACCCGAGGTCATTAAGGCTTTGCTTCATCGTCATCCCACACGAGAACCACGGCAAAGGAGTCAAAGACGCCTCATTGTAGCCGCGATCGCGGCGCTCCTGGCAGTATTGTCGCCAACGCTATTCGCCGCCCAAACTGCTGCTACCAATCGAACCCGGAGCAGACCGGGTAGCCACACAACGGATACCCGGACCAAAGTTGTGGTTGATGCGGGGGACGTCAAGGTTCGCATCGCGCTCTCCGAAGCTCGTGCATTCGGCGGCCAACGAGTTGGCCTCGTTGTCGACTTTGACATCGCGCCCGGATGGCACGTTTACGGGAAGCCGCTGCCGCAAGACTACACGCCCACTGCCGTTATTTTTGATAACGATTTGCTATCCGGGCAGAATCTCGACCTCCCTAAGCCGACGCCAGTGAAGTTCGAGTTGCTCGGTGAGACCCTGCCGGTGTACCAGGGACGCTTCAAAGCGGTTGGCGATATTCTTCTGCGGCAGAAACTGACGCCCGGTGAGCATCGGCTGGGAGGCACCCTCAGTTTTCAGGAATGTAACGATAATTTGTGCAAGATGCCGCAGCAGGTTCGCTTCGAGATTCCGCTTTGGATTGGTGCACGGGAGTAAATTTGGCTACGGCGGCGCGAGGTCTGGGTTGGTATGCACATTTCGATCTCTGTGCATACATGGTTGTGGAGGGGCACAACGGTACTGAGCCGTATAGTTCGCCCGGTTCATTATTGTGACGGAGAACCGATATTTTTTCGCGCGACCTGCAAAAGAAATATGTCACGACGTTCCCTGGCTGTTTTACGACTTGCTACTGTCTGGTACTGAAACGCACGATTCCAAAACGCACCGAGACCGCCGCGCATGACTAACTGGGGAATCCTGGTTCGTATCAATTACGTTTAGGCACACTGCGGTCGGTTGGCGCCGCAAACGGTTCACCCAGCGCGCGTTTTTTATGATCATGTTCGACCTGCCGAGATTAATCCACTCCGGAATTATTGAGACTAGCCACGTCCCTAGGGAGTATAGGATCGTGCCGGCGTTGGCAAAGGAAACCAAGTCATCCCAGGCTTACCAGGAGTGGGTTGAGCGTGACGATGCGCCCGGTTTCACTGCGCTGCGGATGACTAGCTATGCAAGAAAAACGCGGCCGCAATAATGGCATAGGCCACAAGCAGCTGCAAACCCTCGAACCAGTTGCTCTCTCCGTCCCCGACCACGAGATTTACAATCAGAACCGAAAGAATGATCGCCGCGAGCTCGAACGTATTGAACACCAAATTCATTGGCTGCGGGAACCAGATACTTGCTAGAACCAATACCGGCGCTGCGAACATGGCAATCTGCGTTGCCGACCCTATCGACAGTTGAAGCGCCAGGTCCATTTGGTTTTTCGCCGCCATAAGAATTGCGGACGCATGTTCGGCAACGTTTCCGACGACAGCGACCACAACAACTCCGATAAAAAGCTGCGTCCAGCCGAATACCCGCGCTACCGGCTCTATCGAGCGCACTAAAATGTCGCTCATCCAAGCGACTGCAAGCGTCGCGATCAACAATATTGTGATACTTCTCGTCACCGTCCAATTCGCCCCATCGTTGTCTGTGTCGTCAGTAAAGAGATGGACGTGGGTATGGAGGGCAAACCACACACTGGCGAGATACGTCATCATCATCAGGACGGATACAAGGAGGCTCAGAGATTCAATCGTTACGCTCCGGCTGATTGAGGGATCGGTCTGAAAGAATATCGTTGGTATAGTCATCGCGATGACCGCCAACAGAAGAGTCGAAGCATTTGCCAGCGCGGCAGTGCGGTTAAACGTCTGCGTTTTATACCGGACACCACCTGCAAACATCGCCGTTCCCAAAACAAGAAGTAGATTACCAACGATCGAACCGGCTAATGACGCCTTGACGACTTCAACCAGCTTTTCTCGAATCGCGAAGAGCCCGA
>Ga0073928_10003608_pt1 | contig 24096 bp, 25 predicted proteins | sample PaiPotPPA55metaG_FD_76969 | JGI IMG/M metagenome (GOLD analysis project Ga0073928, IMG submission 76969) | Iron sulfur acid spring bacterial and archeal communities from Banff, Canada, to study Microbial Dark Matter (Phase II) - Paint Pots PPA... ...
CGATTCGATCTGGCTGGCGCCGCGCGAGGCGCTGGCGGGCGGCGAGAGCGGGCGCTTCAAGCTGCCGTTTCCGACCACCCGCAACCTGATCAGGCTCGGCAAGCAGCCGAATGTGAAGTCGGCTCTCGACGACTCCCGGGGCAGGCCGGTCGTCACCGTGATGCCCGTCATGACCAGGCTGAACGGCGGCCGGCAGCTGCGCATTCCGCCGGAGGCCGGCTATGACGGCGAGCTGTTTGAGGTTGGCGGGGTGTGAGCCGACCCGCGACGATGATTCCACAATTCGACGCATAACGAAATATGGAAATGCCTTCGCGATGTAGTGTTTCGTCTCGACTGATATCGAGAGCGGGGCACCATGGAAGAAGCACATTCGCGAAATCCAACGATCGTCATCGAGTTGTCGCTGCTGCTCCTGCTGGCGACGTTGTGGGGCGGCTCCTACACCTTCATCAAACTCGGCGTTGCAACGATCCCCCCGATCACGCTGATCGCCGGGCGGACATTGCTCGCGAGCGTCTTATTGCTGTTCATCATGTATTGCCGGGGTTTGCGGCTTCCAACGGATGCCGCGGCCTGGGGCCGCTTCCTGTTTCAGGCCGTCCTCAACAGCGTGATCCCGTGGACGTTGATCGCCTGGGCCGAACGTTCTGTCGACGCCGGGCTCGCGACCATTCTCAATTCGACCTCGCCGATCTTCACGTTTTTCCTGACTCTTGCAGTGGCCAATCAAGAGACCCCGTCCGTGCGAAAACTGCTCGGCGTTGTCGCTGGCATGGCCGGGATTTGCCTGATCGTCGGCGTCCAGGCGTTCCAGGGACTTGGCGAGCAGCTTACCGCCCAAATCGCCATTGTGGTGGCGACGATCTGTTACGCCGGAGGAGCCATCTTCAGCCGCGGGTTCAAGGGTCTCGATCCGATGGCGCCGGCGGCGGGCTCGCTGCTTTGCGGGGCGGCGATCCTTATTCCCGTTGGTATAGCCGTGGAGCGACCCTGGACGCTGCTGCCGTCCACCACTTCGATGCTGGCGCTGCTCGGGCTTGCGGTATTCTCGACAGCGTTTGCCTTCGTGATCTATTTCCGGCTGATTCAGACGCTCGGGTCGGTTGGCACAACGGCTCAGGCCTATCTGCGCGTTCCGATCGGCGTCGCACTCGGCGTGCTCGTGCTCGGAGAGAACCTGTCGCCGACGGCCTGGATCGGCCTTGGCTGCGTGGTTCTCGGCGTGGCGGCGATGACGATGCCGACACGGAAATCGCTTGCGATCAACGCTTCGCCGCGAGGTTGAGGCTGCCCTTGCCGCCCGCAGCAATCGGCGGCATCCTGCCCGTAAACCGCGCTTTCGAAGCGCCGCAAGAGCGATCAGGGCAGGGCACGCACCGTGAGGATTCGACGCCTTGGCGCGATGATGGGGGTATGGCTGGTCGCCTTCGCCGCGTCCGGCGCGGGATCGGCGCAACAGAGCTTTCCCGACCGGCCGGTGCGCGTCGTCATTCCCTATGCGGCCGGAAGCGTGGCCGACGTGTTCGGGCGTATCGTCACCCAGGACATGGCGGCGCAATGGAACGGGTCGATCATTCTGGAATCCAGATCCGGCGCCAATGGCTCGATCGCGGCCGAAGATGTCGCGCGCGCGGCACCCGACGGATACACGTGGCTGCTGGTGACGACATTCTTCACCACCAGTCCCTCGCTCAACATCACCTTGCGCTGGGACCCGGTGCGCGATTTCATCCCGATCGGGCAGATCTGCCAGGCACCGAATTTCTTCATCGTTCCCACTTCGCTGCCGGTGAACAACGTGGCGGAGTATGTGGCTCTGGCCAGGGCAAAGCCCGGCGCGTTGAACTACGGCCATCCCGGCAAGGGGTCGACCGGGCATCTCGGCTTCGAACTGTTCAAGCGGTTGGCCGGGATCGACGTTACCCCCGTCGGCTATCGCGGCTATCCGCAGATGGTGGCGGATATCTCAAGCGGCCTGATCAATTCGACCTTCCTTTCCGCCAACCAGGCGCTGGCGCAGGTGCAGACCGGCGCGATCAGGATCATCGGCGCGATCGGCGACGGCCGCTCGAAGTACTTCCCCGATGTGCCGACCATGGCCGAGCAGGGCTTTGCCGAGGCGGAGGTGACGCCCTGGTTCGGGATCGTGGTACCGGCTGGAACGCCGCAGCCGATTGTCGACCGCATCAGCAAGGCGCTGGAAGCAGCACTTGCCACACCGCAGGTGCGCGAGAAGCTCGACCTTGCGGGATGTGCGGTGAAAAGCGCCCCATTGGCTCAGTTCGCCGAGATCATCAAGGCCGACACCGCGCTGTGGGCGAAGGTCGTCAAGGACGCCGGTATCCCGGCGGATTGAGCTCCAGAACGGTGGTTTGGGTCTTCCGCCAGCCCCCGGCCATGCGTGGAGGCACCGTCCGCCTGCCCCGCAAGCGCATGGCCAAGTTCCCCCTGGGGCGAATTCCGTCCTATAATTGGAGTAACTGCCCAGAGTCGGTCCCGATGCCTATGGCCTTCGCTGCAATCATCGAACGGATACGGTCGTTCTCGCTCTCGATCGGCGAGCTGACCTTTGGCAGCTTCATGCTGCTGTTGGCGATGATCGTGATGACAAGCGTCGCCAGCGTCGTCTCCATCCGTCACATCGACGCGACCTTTGCCGAGTTGCAACACCTTCAAAGCCTTGGTGACGTGGCGGAGGAAATCGACCGCCGCACCAACGAACTTCGGCTGGCGGCGCGCGATTTCGTGACCGATCCGGCGGCGCCTTCCAGTCAGGCCTGGGAGGCGGCTTCGTCATTGAGCGCATTGCTGAAGAAAACACGGCTGGAGCTTGCCCCCGAACAACAGGAGATGATTGACGGCGTCACGCAGCGGCTCGCCAACTACCGCAGCGGAATGGAGCGCGTCACCGCATTGATCGCGCGCCGGGCCGACCTGGTCGCAGCATTGCCGCCGATCCGAAAGCGGTTCGAGCAGGCAATCTCCGAAATACCCGACCGGGCCACCGCGAGAAGCCTGTTCCGGGCGCAAAATAGGATTGCCGAGGCCTTGCTGGCGCACGACCCGGTATCCGCCGAGCAATCCGCGCAAGCCATGCGGGCGCTTTCGATCGACGATCCCGCGCTTCGATCGGCGACCAATGCTTACGCCGATGCGATCATTTCGATCTCGGAGACGGAAGGCCAGATTGCCCGGCTCGACAAGGACGTGCTTGGCACCGAAGGACAAATGATCGGGCGGGTCACCGATTTGCTGCGCGACCTCGGGGCCAGGAGAGGACGCGTGCTGGCCGGCGACTTCGCCAAAACGCTTGCCCACGACAAATGGCAAAGCATCGTCCTCGGGATCGCCGGCGTGCTGATCGGGCTTGCCGCCGCGCTGTTCGTGGTGCGCAGGACCGTCCGTCCGCTCAGGGCGATCGCCGGGGCCATCCGCGCGCTCGCTGGCGGCGAGAAACAAACCTCGATTCCCGCGACCGGTGTGAAGAACGAGATCGGCGACATCGCGCGCGCCGCCGAGGTGTTTCGCCGCTCGCTCGTCGACGCCGACGCGGCGCGCGTGGCGGCAATCCACGCCCTGGCCGAGCAACGGCTGGCCGAGGAGAGCTATCGCAGGTTGTTCGAAGGCTCCGTCGACGGAATCTACGTGACAACGCCGGCCGGCGCGCTTCTCAACGCCAATCCGGCGCTGGCGCGGATGATGGGATACGACTCGCCGGAGGACCTCATCCGTGCCGTCTGCGATATCGCGCATACGGTCTATGTTCACCCCGAGGCGCGCGAGCAGTACCGGATGCTGATGCAGCGCGACGGCATGGTACGCGAGTTCGAATACCAGGTTCGTCAACGTGGGGGTGCGATCCTCTGGCTGTCGGACAGCGCCACGGCGGTGCGCGACGACAGTGGCGAGGTCATTCGCTACGAAGGGACGGTACGCGACATAACGGACCAGAGGCGCGCCGAGGAGGCGATTGCCGAGGGTCGGCGGCTGCTGCAACTGGTGATCGACACCGTTCCCGCCGTCATCAACGTCAAGGATAAACAGCTCCGCTATGTCCTGATGAATCGCTACATGGCCGGCATTTTCGGAATTGAGCCCGCTGATGCGATCGGTTATACCACGACCGATCTGATGTCGCGCTATGGCGCGCAGAAGACCGACGAAAACGACAGGCGGGTGCTGGCGGGGGCCAGGGAGCTCGGTTTCTATGAGGAAGAGTATCTCGATTCTTCCGGCATTCTGCGATATTGGCTGGTGAACAAGCTTCCGCTGCTCGACGCCGGCGGCGAGGTCGAGAGCATCGTTACGGTTGCGCTCGACATCGGCGAGCGCAAGCGCGGCGAACAGGAGATGCGTAAAGCGAAAGACGCCGCCGAAGCGGCGTTACGCAACTTGCGGGAAACCCAGAACTCGCTGATCGAGGCGGAAAAGCTCGCAGCGCTCGGGCGACTGGTGGCGGGTGTCGCTCACGAAGTCAACAATCCGGTCGGCATCAGCCTCACGGTTGCGTCGTCGCTGGAACGCAAGACCGCCTTGTTCACCGCCGAAGTCGGGCGCGGCGATCTCCGGCGGTCGAGCCTCAATGATTTTCTCGAAACCAGCCGCGACGCATCATCGCAACTGGTGGCCAATCTCAATCGCGCGGCCGAACTGATCACCTCGTTCAAGCAGGTTGCCGCCGACCGCAATTACTCGGATCAGCGGACTTTCGACCTCGGCGATTTGACCGAGCAGGTGGTCATGAGCCTGCGGCCTGGCCTGCGAAAGCACCATTTGACGCTGACCGTCGACTGCCAGCCCAACCTGGCGATGAACTCCTATCCCGGGCCCTATGGACAGGTTCTCACCAACCTGTTCCTCAATGCGGTGGCGCATGCTTTTCCCGACGGCAAGCCCGGCGCGGTCGATATCAAGGTGCGGGAATCCGGCAAGGACAATGTCGAGATTATCTTCTCCGACAATGGCTGCGGCATGAGTCTCGATGTCCGGCGCCGCGCGTTCGATCCGTTTTTCACGACGCGCCGCGACCAGGGTGGCACCGGGCTCGGTTTGCATATCGTCTACAGCATCGTGACCAACCGTCTGGGCGGCCGGCTTGAGCTTGATTCCGAGCCGGGCGGCGGAACGCGAATCCAGATCATCCTGCCGCGGGTTGCGCCGCTGGAGCAGGCGGCGGAATAGCAAGTCCGGTACGGCGTTCGCCTCGCTTGAAAACGTCCTAATCGCTCTCGGCGAGCTTGCGCAAGGTCGCCTTGAAGATCTGGCAGGCCTTGCCGACAAGTGCTGTGCCATTCATCACGGCCGCGGTGTCGGTGAACGTGCCGGAGACGCCGATGCCGACGGGGCTGGGCCCGCCGAACAGCGGATTGACGTCGGGACTGGAGGTGTGGCGCCGGACCAGAACCTCGCCCTTGAAGGTGTCGCCCTTCACGGTATAGCTGCCGGTATAGAACAGATAGGCATCGCCGCCGAGGATCGTGCCGTCCCGGAACATGACCACGCCGCTGCCCTTCCCGGAACGCCCGTCCTGCAGGTTGACATGGATCGAGTACAGGCCGTTCTTCATGATGTGGCCGATCAGGACGCCGCCGCCGCGGAGGCGGTCACTTCTTATGCCAAAGCGGGGCATGCAGCGTCAACGTGTCAGGTTGACCACCCTGGCTCATGCATATTTCTTGTCGCGCTCGAGCAACTCGATCGAGATGCCCTGCGGCCCGCGAATGAAGCAGATACGCACGCCCGGCCGAATGGTGATCGGCTCTTTTGTGAACTCGACGCCCTTGGCCTTGATCTCGGCGGCCACCGCGTCGATGTCCTTCACCGTCAGCCCAAAATGATCGAGCCCCTGATGGGGGGTCACCGGCGGCGTGTTGACGCCGTCGCCTGCCGTGACCGGCGCGATGAATACCATGGCTCCGCCGAGCCTGACGTCGATCCGCCCGGGACCGCGGACGATCTCGCCGCCGAGAATGTCCTCAAGCCAGGCCGCCATCGCCTCCGGATCGGGACTGCGCAGATGGACGTGGTCCCAGGTCACTACCGGCATCATGGGTCTCCAATTGGCTGATTTGGCTTTGGCTGTCGCAACCACTGCATGCAATGCGACACGTTGATCGCACCGGTCAATTTTAGCGGTCGGGTTCGGGTATGGCCATCCCTGCTTGACGCGCCGACGGGCTGTCGATCCCCTTTGGGTCGGATTTTTGTTGCGTCACGATGGAACCAATCCCGGCCTCGCGGATTGAGCATCCGTCGGCGGAACCGCGCAATCGGCAGTCGTGATGAGAGCCGTGCGGTGTAACGCCCGCGCGGCTCTTTTGCTGTGCGGTGCAATACGCTTGGTTCGTTCGCCGTCGCAGGTGATGGCACGATAATGAAGGAAGGATTTTACCACATCGAAACGACCGGGCTCGCCGGACTGGCGAGTCTCGCCAGCGGTCATTTTTCGGGCCAGCCTGAGGGAATGACTGCAAGCCAATTCAGGGTAGCCATTGGCTGGCTGCCCATTGTGGTGATCGTCGGAATGGCGACGTGGCTGCTGTTCGGCTACGCCAGCAAATCGGCAGACCGCGTGCCGGTGAAACCGGCGACCGCCGCCGCAAGCCGGGCGCCATTGCCGGTCACGGTTGGTGTGACGAAAGACCACCTTTCATTCGATCCCGCGACCGCCGAAGCGATCACGCCTGAGCAACCCGCCCCGGTCGATGGGCTGAAGATTTCATCGCAATCGTGGCGCAGGGGCGGGTTGGGGTCCAACGCCTTCGTCACCATGACGCTGCGCAATACCAATGATTATGCGGTCAAGGATATCGAAATTTCCTGCGCCTTCGACCGCCCGGACGGCAGTCATTTGACCGACCGCACGCGTTTGATTCACGACGCCGTGAATACGAAGAGCCGCAAGACCTTCGCCCGCATGCATATCGGCTTCGTCAACGTCAATGCCAGCAAAGTGAAGTGCTCGCTGCTGGCGGCCAGCCACATCTAGCTCCATCTCATTTTTGGAAGAGAGAGGCGTAACCATACGTAACTAGATCGCCCGCAAGCCCGGAACAAACCGCGCTATCCCCGGTTGAGCCGGTGGTCCGCGTGGTCGGGCGCATGGAGCAGTACTGAAATGCCCTTGGCGCGATATTTTTTGTTCGTCGGCGCATCGTTACTGACGCTGCTTTTTGTTGTCGGTGCCTATCTGCCGAAACTGCCGGCCGCAGAGCCGACAAATGCCGCCGCGAGCGTTTCCGTGATACGGATTCACTCCGATCGGAAATGGCCGGAGCGCGTTGTTTTCGATACCACTGTCCCGTCAATCACTCCCGCGACAACCGGGATGGTGGAGGCGAAAGCGAAGGATTCCGCGCCGACGAGCGTTGCCGATGTCTCGCCGAAGGTACGGGTGCGGGAGGTCTTTGCGCAATTGCCGTTCTCCCAGCCGGCCAATCTCAGGAAGCCGGAACCGAAGCCGAAACGCAAAGCGGTGGCCAGGAGTCACCTCGGCTCGCGCCCGATTCTGGTCGCGCAGCAACCGCGCATCGGCTTTTTCGGCAACTATATTTGGTGAACGGGCTCGCTCTCGCGCCGATCGAAATCCCCTGATGCAAATCTCCCGTAAGGCCGCCGCCAGATCCGTGATGCCGCGTGCATCGGCGGGGATGGCAAGGATCGGTGGGACTTGATCAACCCGCCGTCATTCATGCTAGACATTCTGCGGACCGACGAGGTGATCAAATGAAGCCCGCAGCGCCTCCGCGCGACTGGCGACGCATCCACCATTCTCCGATGTTCTGGGTCGGGGTGGCGCTGTGCTTGTCGGCGATCACGATATATGTGCTGTCCGACGATCTGGCGTGGCGCCCCGGACGATGAACGCGGACCCGATGCGCAAGCTGGCCCTTGCGGCGATCCTTCTGGCTTTAGCCGGGAGCACCTACGCCGTTGCGAGGGACAGCGCTCACAGGCACGGTCACGTCCGCCATACGGGAGCAAACCCTGCAGATCCATCCGACGCGCCGTCCGCAACAAGCGCGCCTGAGCCGTCTGACCAGCGCGATCCCGAAGACCTCGCGCTTGATCGAAAGATCAAGAGCATCTGCCGCGGCTGCTAAGCCGGCATCATCCGGGGCGAGCCGGCCGTAGACCTTCACGCGCCATTTGCGGCCAGCGCCTCAAAAACGGACCGATACCCCAGTGTAAATCTGCACTTTCGGCGCGGCATTGTTGAGGCCGAGGTTGAGACCGACATCAAGGATCGTATGCTTGTCGATCCGGAAGTTCATGCCAAGGTCGAACGTGTAGATCGGTGGCACAGCCCGGTCGCTGCCGACCGCCGAAAAGAGTTCAACGATGACATTGGCGCCTTCGATACCGGGAAGCGGGTGGCTGACCCCGATGAGGTTGACGAAGTTAGCTTCCCTGTGGTTTGCGGAGCCCTTCAGGGCGTCCACCTCGGTCATCAAAGTGACGAGGTAGTCCTGGGGGAGACGCAGCGCGAGAGGCGCGATCAAGCCACCTTCAACGACGCCGTTGCTGATCACCGGAGCCGACGACGGCAGCTTGACATAGGGAATGAGGGCAAGACCCACCGGGCCGTCATCATTGCCGATCAGATTCATTTTCGTCCGCAGGACGATATCGCCAAAGCCGGCGCCGTTCTCCACGTCGGCTCCGGGTGCGGCGCCTACGGATCGCGAAGCCTGCAACCCGTTGAACTGGACTTCAACATCCGCCCAATTGGTGATGCCGATCTTGAAAGTGGGGTCGAGGATTTGAACGCTGTGCGTGGCGATCCCGAGATATTTTGAATAGGTATAGTTGACGGTGTCCATTTCGAATTCGAAATGGCCGGCGTCGATGGTGCGGACGGAAAATCCCTTCGCCGGTCGATCGGGCGCAAATTTTCGCATCTCGTCGTCCGGTGTCGGATTGAGCAGCGTATAGCCGCTCTTGTCGGGAACATCAGGGTCAGTCGTCGTCGCGTCGTCCGCACGCGCCGAAGACGACAATGCCAGGAGAGCAATTGCCACGCCGGCCAGTTCGGCTGGAAGTCCCGAACGCGCGAGGTTACTCAATATTGCAATCGGCGCCACGAAGCTGTCCAGGTCATGTTGGTTCTGGCCGCGAAAGGCAATGCGGCCGTCCATCATCAATCTTACCTCGAAAGAGGACGACAAAGCAGCGAGGGTCGAGCAATCAAGCCCGGTCGAGACAAATTTATTTCGCCTATTTTTTTCTTACCTTCGAGAACCGCACCCGGTGCTAAAAAAGAAGCAGCAGCTTTTATCTTCACCTCGATTTGCTCTTGTGGACGGCGTTCGATTGTTCACGGTCAGACGATGCCATCATCGCGATCATGCGCAAGCGGGCAGATCGGCGGCGCGGGTGACGCACCGCAGCCGGCGGCAAACCGAAACACCTTTGCTGGCGCGCTCGGAGAGATTCGAACTCCCGACCCTCGGATTCGAAGTCCGATGCTCTATCCAGCTGAGCTACGAGCGCGTGTGTGGGTTCGATTACCAGACTTGGCCGGGCAGGGCCAGCAGGTCAGGACCGTTCGGCTCCGGAGACCAGACGAACTTCAAGGCGCATCGCGCCGGCTCGAGCGATTGCACGCCGAATCGGTCCCAACCACAGCTCAGAAGCAGGGGTATCGCCGATTATCCTGTCCGATATAGGTCGCCGAACCCTGGGCGCAAAAGTTGGTCGAAGGGCCGTCATAATAGGCGAAGGTGCCGGGCACGACGCCGGGCCCGTAATTATGGTTGTAGCTGATCGCATAGGGGAGCGCGTAGGCGTGCAAGTGACGTCGCGCTTGTGCCTGGTTCGGGATCGCGGCCAGCGCAGCCAGAATGGCGGCGGCGCAGGCGAACTTCAGTATGGTCATCAGGACCTCCGGAAGAAAACGCGAACATTTTAGGCCAATTGCGGCTCCCATCCAGAGGAAAAATACCTGAAAACTGCGAAAAATTCGTCACAGTGCGTGTATTTTTGGTTCCGCCCGCATGCTTAACGAAATTCCAACACAGTCCGGCCAGAGTTGCGCCGTCTGGTCCGCTTAAGGACCGATTTTGCCGTCCTGACAGGCTTCCGGTTACTGACCGTCCCATGCGCATCACGCTGTTGTCCCTGCTGTTGCTCTCGTGTCTGGCCACAGGCCCGGCGCGCGCCGACCTGCATATCACCCGGGACCACGGCGGGTATGTCGAGGAATACAAGGCAAGGTACGCGCGCATCCGCGATCACAGGGAGCGCGTCATCATCGACGGCATCTGCAATTCGGCCTGCACGCTGGTGTTCGGCATCGTGCCGATGAACAAGATCTGCGTGACGCCGCGCGCCAGCCTCGGCTTCCACCAGGCCTATTACGACAAGGCGTTCACCTTCGGCCTCAAGGTCACCTCTTCCGAGGGGACTTCTGATCTGATGTCCTATTACCCGGTTACGGTGCGGGAATGGATCCGCCGCAACGGCGGGCTCACCACCGAAATGAAGAAGATCAAGAACGGCGAAGAACTCTGGAAGATCGTCGACCCCTGTCCGGAAGAGTGGTGATGCTCTCACGCCAGCTCGATGGTTCCTGACATCACCGGCACGCAGCGGCCACCGATGTAGGTCGCCGTCACCGTTCCGTTCTGCTTTTCGGCCGACGCTTCCAGAAGGCTCGGCCGTCCCATCTCGACACCCTGCGCGATGGTTTTTGAAATCCGCAAATCCGGGTCCGGCCGCAGCTTTGCCATTAGTCCGATCAGGGCAACATTGGCGCTGCCGGTCGCAGGGTCTTCGGGAATTCCGTGATGGGGAGCGAACATGCGCGCCCTGATGTCAATGCCGTCTTCCTCCACCTGCGTGTAGATCAGAAGGCTCGTCGCGGGCTGCTTCGATATCTCTTGCATGAAGACGTCGGAACGCGCCGCCGCCGCGGCGAGCCGCGCGCGATCTTTCAGTTCGGCCAGGATAAACGGCGTACCGCAGGAGGCGATGAGGGGAGGATGATTTCTGGTTTCGATGTCGTCGACCGACAAGGAGCAGGCCGAAGCAATCAACTCAGCCGGAATTTCCACGCCGAGGGTCAGCAATTGGGGAGAGGCGAGCCGCGCCCCCGTCACCACAGCGCCATCCCTGAGCAGCGAGATCGGGACAATGCCGGCCTTTTCCTCGAATACGACGCTGTCGCTGCCGACGCTGCGGCCGTAGCTCGTCCCGGCCCGGGCGAGCGCGAAGGCGGTGCCCACATTGGGATGGCCGGCAAACGGCATTTCATAGCGCGGCGTGAAGATTCTGACCTCGGCGGTATGCGCCGGGTTTTTCGGTGGCAGCACGAACGTGGTTTCCGCCAGATTGAATTCGGCGGCGACGGCCTGCATCTGTCCGTCCGACAATCCTTGCGCGTTGAGGACAACGCCAAGCGGGTTGCCGGAAAACTGCGTGTCGGTGAAGACATCGACGGTGACGAAGTTGAGCTTCATGTCTCGTTCTCGGCTTCCGTTATGCGATAGATGGCGGGCGGCCCAGTGCGTTTCTCGATTGCCGGATAGCATATGTTCGGGCAATCAAGACCGCAAATGAGCAGAGACTTCGAAAAATTGGCCGCGCGCGCGGCGCCGGCGATTTTTGTCGTGCTCTGGAGCACCGGCTTCATCGCCACCAAATACGTGCTGCACAGCGCGGAGCCGCTGACCTATCTCGCCATTCGTATGGCGGTCGTGGTGGTGATGATGGCGGTCATTGTTGCCGTCGCGAGGCCGCCATGGCCCGATCGCTTCGGTATCGCCCATAGCGTGGTTTCGGGAATTCTGGTGCATGGATTTTATCTTGGAGGGACCGCGGTCGCGATCGCACATTCGATTCCCGCCGGGCTCTCGGCACTGATTCCGGGTCTGCAGCCGATCCTGACTTCGACGCTGGCCAACCGCTGGCTCGGCGAACGCGTCACACCCCTGCAATGGACCGGGCTGTTGCTGGGCCTCGCCGGAGTGGTGCTGATCCTGCATGATCGTCCGATGAGCGGGGAGGCCGGCTGGGGTTGGCTTGCCTCCGGCGTGTCGCTGGTCAGCATCACGCTCGGCACCCTCTACCAGCGGCGCTATTGCGGTAAAATCGACTGGCGCGCCGGCAACCTCGTGCAATACGCGGCGGTGATGATTTTGTTCGCCGCTGCGGCGGGGGTGTTCGAGACCAACGTAGTGCACTGGACCGGCGAGTTCGTGCTGTCGGTGGCCTGGCTCGCGGTCGTGCTCTCGATCGGATCGATCGGGCTGTTGTACTGGCTGATCCGCCGTTCGGCGGCCACCTCGGTGGCGAGTCTGTTTTACCTGGTGCCGGCGGTGACTGCCGTGATGGCCTATGCGCTGTTCGGCGAGCGGCTCGATCCGGTTGCGATCCTGGGCATGATCGCCTGCGCCGCGGCGGTGTTTCTGGTCAACCGGCGCGCGCAAGGAGGGGATCGCTAGATCCCAAAACAAAAGCCTCCGGCTCTGGTCCGGAGGCTTTGCGCGGAAAGCTCTCAGCGCTTCGACTTCTTCGCCTTCTTTTTCTTTTTGGCGGCTTTCTTGCCGGCCTTTTTGGCTGATTTCTTTGCCGAGGATTTCTTGGCAGCCTTTTTTGCCTTCTTGGCCTTCTTGGATTTTTTCGCCGCTTTCTTCTTCGGCGCTACCTTCTTTGCGGCTTTCTTCTTCGCCTTTTTGACCGCGGGCTTGGCGACCACTTTCGGCGGCTCGGCGGGACTCGTCATTGTCTCAGTCGTCGGTTCAAGAACGGGTTTGTCGTCGTCCATATCATCCCCCAGGGTTTATCGAAGCGACAACGATAGCGGGATTCGTAGAGCTGTCAAAGAGATGACGGCGTGCGTTCAGCTCGCGCGGACCTTCGACGCCAGGTCCGGCAGGTCAAACCGCAGATAGCGGCAGAATTCGCGCCGGCCCGGTCGCGGGTCCGGCGCCGGCATAGGCTTTGGCGGATCGCCCAGAGCCCCCGGCGGAAACACCCGCAAGCCCCGGGCCTTCCCTGTTACGGATATCGGCGAGAGCCGCCAGAAGGCCGCCAGGGACGCTTTGCGAGGTGACGCTTCGGTTTCGCGGGGATACCCCACGCCATCACTTCGGCTGCGGCACGATCCGGATATACGGCTTCGGCGATTTCCAGCCCAGTGGATAGATGGTCTTGGCCTCGTCGTCGGAGACCGAACCCGCGATGATCACGTCCTCGCCCGGTTGCCAGTCGGCAGGTGTCGCGACGCGATGCTTGGCGGTCATCTGCAGCGAATCGATCACCCGCAGGATTTCCTGGAAATTGCGCCCCGTCGTCATCGGATAGACCAGCACCAGTTTTATCTTCTTGTCCGGCCCGATAATGAAGACGTTGCGGACCGTCTGGTTGTCAGCCGCCGTGCGCGTGGCAGCGTCGCCGGAGGTCGAGGCCGGCAGCATGTCATACAGCTTCGAGACCTTGAAGTCGGTGTCGCCGATCATGGGATAGTTCGGCGCAGCACCCTGCGTCTCCCTGATGTCTTCCGACCACTTGGCGTGCTTGTCGACGGGATCGACGCTGAGCCCCATCAGCTTGACGTCCCGCTTGTCGAATTCCGGCTTCAGCTTGGCCAGCGCGCCGAGCTCGGTGGTGCAGACCGGAGTAAAATCCTTCGGATGCGAGAACAGAAGCGCCCAGCTGTTGCCGATCCAGTCGTGGAATTTGATCTTGCCGTCGGTGGTTTCAGCTTCGAAATCCGGGGCTACAGCGCCAATTTGGAGTGCCATATCGCGACCTCATGCCATTCAAGTTGCAGGTGAATTTTGCAAGTTGCAGGTGAATTTTGGTGTTTTAATATGGTATTTTAATATAAAGGCGGAAATGGCCGAATGGAATGACCGTCGCAAAAAGGGTAGATATTTCTCGAGTCGGCGGAACTCCTAGCACCTTTTTTTGATCCGCGTTATGCGGCGAAACAAACCCGTCCGCCATAAGAGGTCCGACCGCCCCGATATTGCCTTTTATCGCGCCCATCACGCCCGGCTTGCTTGCAATCCCTCGAACCGTGACCGCTGTCACAGCGACAAATCCGCAACCATGTAAAAGTCTCGCGAGCCAAGTTTCGAATCGTTAACCACTCGTTTACGCCTGCAGGCAAATGCTGGCCCAGAACAAAAAACCGAGAAGAGTAACTACCGATGTCCGCCCCCTTAGCGACCGCCGGCGAAACGACCACCGCCCTCGAACCATCTGACATTTCCTGCCGGAACACAGCCGCCTTGGCCCTGACCGTCGTGCGCGACGGCGTGATTACCGGCGAAGGGCCCACCACCAGGGGCCGGGTTCATTTCTCCCGCGCGCTCGACGCCGATGACGCCGCCTGGTGCGCCCGTATCCTGACGGCGAAGGCGGTCGAGCATCAGCCGGTCAGCCGGGCCGAAGCCGAGGCGCTGTTTGAGATCGACGACGCCGCCGCCGAACGCAGCGACAATGGGCGTTTCGACGATTTGCTGGCCAAGGCGGTGGTGCATCACGCGGCATCCGCATCCGGTCTGCCGGTGCCGCCGCGCACCGTCGCCCTGTCGCCGGAGACGTCCATCGAAAGCTGGGCGCCGAGGCAGGCAGCTAATGTCGACACCGAGGTGCTGGAGTGGATCGCAAGCCAGATGCGCGGCAAGCGCCGCGGCAACCGCACCCTGATGACGCTGGTCGCCACCATCGTCGGCGCAACGCTGCCGTTCACCCAGCTGCCGAATGTATTCGACATCGGGATGTGAATTCAGCGCGCAACGGCTGAAATCGCAACGGCGGGGTTACTTTCCCGCCGTTTTTTGTTTGCCGGCGTCGGCATCAAGCCCGACGGTCCGGCCGGGAAAGCCGGCGACGTCGAAATAGCGCTGCGATAATACCCGCTGGAATTTCACCACCGTCCGCAGGCCGTTCGCCGCGGGCCTGGAAACGATGGTTGCATCGGCGGCCTTGGGGATGACGCCGTTCGGCAAGGCCTCCGACATCACCCGGCCGGTCAATCCGCCTGCGCCAGCCGGGTGCAACCCGAGGAGCTGGGCGATGGTCATGCCGACATCCGCATTGTTGACCGACAACGGATCGGCATAGCCGGTTTTGAAATCCGGTCCGATCGCCGCCATGAAATTCAAGGTGTCGCCGCGGCCGAAACTGCCGTGCATGCCCTGGCCCTGACGCAGCACCGTGTCGGCGACTTCGACCGAACAATTGGTCGGCTCGTCGCAGCCCTCCACATAGGAACGGAAATTGACCACGATCGACGGGCTCGGGGTTACCGCGGTGCCCTTGAGGCCGACCTGCGACATCGGCAGCGTGCCGGGAAAGCGCCCGAGCTTGTCATCCACGAACAGTCCGCTGACGTAATCCTGCTCCAGCAACGCCTTGATGGTGCGCTCGGCAAGTTTCCGATCCGGTTTTGGCAGGTAGATCAGATCCGATCCGCCATTGGCGGCCACCACCAGATCCGGTTTAGCCGGGTCCTGTCCCAAAAGGCCGTTTCCGGCCTTGGTATGGGCGGTCCCGGCCACCGGCGCGTTCTTGTCGTTGGGATCGAACAGCGGCAGATCGAGCGCCTTGGCCAGATCGATGGCCAGAAAGCCCATCGGCAGGAAATCCTTCGGCGTGTCGTCATAGCTGATTTTCGCCGCGGGACTGGTCTTGCTCTCCTTTGAGATCGTTGAGAAACCGTGATCGGAAGCAATGATGATGTTGGTACTGGCGGCGAGACCGAGATCATCAAGCGCCTTGCGCAGCTGCGCCAGATTGTTGTCGGCATTCTTAATGCCGGCGAGCGAGGTGGGGCCGTTGATGCCGGGTGTCACGGTGTTGAGGCTGTCGCCATTGTTGTGCTGGCTGCCGTCGGGATCGCGGGACCAGAACACCAGCACGAACGGCTTGTTGCGCGCCTTGAACATCGGCAGCACGACCCTGGCGGCGACATCGGCGAAATAAGCCTGCTGCGCCGTGTTCGGTACAACGGTGCCGGGCGTCCTGGCGTCGCCGGCCTTGCCGTTGTCGCCGCGCGGGGGCGTTGCGAGCGGAACACCGGCTTTGGCCAACGCGGCTTTCATTTCGTCGGAAAGCGGAACGCCGTTCTTGCCGCCGGTGGCGTCGTCGATCACGATCGAATGCAAGCCATCGGCGCCGGCCTTGTCGGTATGATCGAAAATCAGGGTGGGGCCGAGCTTGCCGAGCGCGGCCGTGCTGAAGCCTTTGGCGCGCGCCATCTTCAGCACGGTCTCCTCGTTCAGGTAGTCGCCCCCGAAATGCTCGTCGGCGTCGAGGATCACCGGGTCGACCTCGAGGAACGGCGTGACCGTGCCGTCCGCGGGTCCAACCGGATAACCGGTATAGATCGTGTTCGAGAAGTCGCCGGTATCGCCGAGGTAGTGGCCGGTGGCGATCGCCGAGGCGTTGGCCGTGGTAAGGGTCGGAAACAGCGAATGGGAGTTCTTGAAATGGACGCCGGTGTCGCGGACCGCGGCCATCGCAGGCGCCGTCTCGGTCGTCACGATTTTCCCGCGTAACCCGTCCGGGACGAAGAGGATGATGTTATGCGGCGTGCTGTTTTGCGCAAATGCCGCGCCGGCGGACGCCAGAAGCAGGCCAGCAGACAGCATGACGACGAAGCGGCGCATGAAAACCCCCTGCAAGACGCGGATTGGCGGCATATCACCGTCGCCTCTGTCTAGTTTTGCGATGTGACGGAATTGTTACGTCCGTGGCCGGACGATTGTCCGACAATTATACGCCTTGCGAAATCCGGCAGCCTTCGCATCGTCCTCGGAACAGAACCAGCGATCCGGCTTCGTGAGCGCGGGATAACTGCGGCACACCTGCAGATGATAAATGCCCACATTGCCGGTGACGCGCGCGCGCAAGGCAAACTTGCCCTTGATGCTGCACCCTGAGGGCATCGCGGGATATTCGGGGAATAGCACCTCGCGGATTTCGCGATCCTTGTCGGCCCGGCATGACCCGCCGAGCAAAGCGCCGTCCTTTTTTCCGCTGCGGAATTCCTGGGGCGCTGCAAAGCAGCCCTTCCATAGCCCTCGGCGGTCGTCTTTCGCGCCGGCTTCGTCCTCCTTGAATCGCCCTTTGGCGGAGGGCTCGAAATTCAAAGCAAAGCCCTGACGGACGAGGAGTTGATTCAGGCTTATGGTTTCGCCCTCGACGGTACAAATACCGATATGCCGGTTCTTGGCGGTGGCGTCGACGCCCAGATCCTCACAGTGGACCTCGCGCCCGCCGATCAGGCGGGCCAGTTGATCGCGAGCTTCAATGCCGCAAGTCCAGCTGTCGGCATGATCATCGATGCACATCTGGTCAAATGCCGGCGAATCAATGCCGTCAAGCCGGTATGTTGCATCGGTGAGTTCGATGGTGCCGCCGTCCCTGGCGATCGGGCTGGCGGCGAAGCTTTGGCCGGCTGCGAAAACCGCCAGTATCGGGATAAGCCAACGCATCAATGGTAAGGTCCTTGCGGTGAGGGAACACGATAACTGCATTTTATGGTACGGGTGAAGGCCGGACCAAACTGCGTTCGGCGGGTCCGTGCGGGACGAACCCCGGCGGGGCCAGCGTGTGACAGCTGCTGGAGAATCGGTTTACGGGCATATCAGCCGTTGCCTCCCTCTGGTTTTGCTGTACGACGGAATTGTTACATCCATCCCCGCGTGCCAGATTGTGGGGGCGGATCCCGCCCAGAGGTTGCAAGCAAGCCAGCAAATGTTCAAACGAATTCTGATCGCAAATCGCGGCGAGATCGCCTGCCGGGTTATCAAAACTGCCCGCCGCATGGGGATAGAGACTGTCGCGGTCTATTCCGAAGCTGACCGCGACGCCCTTCACGTCGAAATGGCCGACCATGCAGTCCTGATTGGACCGCCGGCTGCTGCGGAAAGCTATCTGTCGATTGACAAGATCGTCGAGGCCTGCCGCAAGACCGGCGCAGAAGCCGTGCATCCCGGTTACGGATTCCTGTCCGAACGCGAGGCCTTTCCGCGCGCGCTGGGGAAGGCCGGCATCGTTTTCATCGGCCCCAATCCGGGCGCGATCGCCGCGATGGGCGACAAGATCGAGTCGAAGAAAGCCGCGGCGAAGGCCGATGTGTCGACCGTGCCGGGGCATCTCGGCGTCATCGAGGACGAAAGGCACGCGGTGAAGATCGCGGACGCGATCGGCTATCCCGTGATGATCAAGGCTTCCGCCGGCGGTGGCGGCAAGGGAATGCGGATCGCCTATTCGACTTCGGAAGTCGCCGAAGGATTTGGCCTCGCCAGGGCCGAGGCCAAGGCATCGTTCGGCGACGACCGCATATTCATCGAAAAATTCATCGTCGATCCCCGCCACATCGAGATTCAGGTGCTCGGCGACAAGCATGGCAGCGTGATTTATCTCGGCGAGCGCGAATGTTCCATCCAGCGGCGCAATCAGAAGGTGATCGAAGAAGCACCGTCGCCGCTGCTTGACGAGACCACCCGCCGCAGGATGGGTGAGCAGGCGGTCGCGCTCGCGAAGGCGGTGAACTACGATTCCGCCGGCACCGTCGAGTTCGTCGCCGGCCAGGACAAGAGCTTCTACTTCCTGGAGATGAACACGCGGCTGCAGGTCGAGCATCCCGTGACCGAGTTGATCACCGGCATCGATCTCGTCGAGCAGATGATCCGGGTCGCGGCCGGCGAAAAGCTCGCGCTTTCGCAGAAGGACATCACTCTGACCGGTTGGGCGGTCGAGTCACGGGTCTATGCCGAGGACCCGTTCCGCAATTTCCTGCCCTCGATCGGGCGGCTGGTCAAATATCGCCCGCCGGCCGAGAGCAGCGTCGATGGGATTACCGTGCGCAACGACACCGGCGTGCAGGAAGGCGGCGAGATATCGATCTATTACGATCCGATGATCGCCAAGCTCGTCACCCACGCGCCATCGCGCGCCGCGGCCATCGAGGCGCAGTCAACCGCGCTTGATTCCTTCTACATCGACGGCATTCGCCACAACATTCCGTTCCTGTCGGCGCTGATGAATCACCCGCGCTGGCGTGAGGGCAAACTCTCCACCGGCTTCATATCGGAGGAGTTTCCGCGTGGGTTTGCGGTTCGTGTGCCGGAGGGCGAAGTTGCGCGCCGGTTGGCGGCGGTCGCTGCCGCGGTCGACCATGTGCTCGGGGAACGCAAACGGCAGATTTCCGGCCAGATTATCAGCCGGCCGGTGCAGCGCGAACGCCGCCGCGCGGTATGGCTCGATCGCGACGAAATCGCGCTCGATATCGTGCGCGAGGCCGAAGGTCTGGCGGTACGCTTTGTCGGCGCCGATGGGGCGCTGGGCCAGCCGCATCGCCTGATCTCGCCATGGACTCCGGGACAGCCGGTTTGGCAAGGCACCCTCGACGGCCAATTGGTCGCGATGCAGGTGCGGCCCGTTGCCAACGGCTTCCGGCTCGCGCATCAGGGATACGAGGTCTTGGTCAAGGTCTTCACCGAGTCCGAGGCGACGGCGGCGCGGTTGATGCCGGTGACCACGGCGGCCGATACCGGGAAGAAATTGCTGTGCCCGATGCCAGGACTGGTGGTGTCGATCGCGGTCAGCGAAGGCCAGGAGGTCAAGGCGGGCGAGACACTGGCGGTGGTGGAAGCAATGAAGATGCAGAATGTGCTGCGCGCCGAACGCGACGGCACGGTGAAGAAAATTCATGCCGCCGCGGGCGCCACGCTGGCCGTCGACGCGCTCATTCTCGAATTCGCATAGCCGTATGACTGAAGACGCACCACGATATTGAGGGCAATCAAGACCGTCATTGCGAGCCAACGGGTCGCGCGGATGCGCGCCCGATGATAAACTCCGCGAAGCAATCCAGAGTGAGCGAGCCTGCCAGTGGATTGCTTCGTCGCTTCGCTCCTCGCAATCACGAGACCGGTGGAATTTAGCCATGACGTTCCGAAAACGCCGCGATGCCTTGCGTTCGATCCTGTCGGGACCCTCATGCGTGCGTCCGGGCTCGGTCTATGACGCGATTTCGATCCGCATTGCCGAGGATATCGGCTTCGAACTCGGCATGTTCGGCGGGTCCGTGGCGTCGCTCGCGGTGCTCGGGGATCCCGATATCGCGCTGATCACGCTCTCCGAACTCGCCGAACAAATGCGCCGGATGTCGCGCGCGTCGGCATTGCCGGTGCTGGTCGACGCCGATCACGGCTATGGCAATGCGCTGAATGTCCGCCGCACAATAGAGGAACTGGAGGCGGCCGGCGCCGCCGGCCTTACCATCGAGGACACCCTGTTGCCGCAGGCCTACGGGGAGGCGAACACCCAACTGATCTCGCTGGAGGAAGGCGTCGGCAAGATGAAGGCGGCGCTGGATGCGCGCGGCGATGCCTCGCTGGTGATCGTCGCGCGCACCGGCGCGGCGTCCCTCACCTCGCTCGATGACGCGATCGCGCGCGCCATGGCCTATGAGGCCACCGGCGTCGACGCCCTGTTCTTCACCGGCATCAAGACTGCTGCCGAACTTGAAGCGATCGCGAAGGCGACAACGTTGCCGATCGTGCTCGGCGGCGCGCCCGACGCTATGTCCGATCCAGCCTTTCTCAGGGATCAAAGGGTACGGATCGCGCTGCAGGGCCACGCCCCCTTCGCGGCGGCGACGAAGGCGGTCTACGAGACGCTTAAAGCGCTGCGTGAGGGATTGCCGCCCAAGGCATTGACCGGACTCGCATCCGCCGAACTGACCGGCAAGGTTACGCGCGCGGTGAAGGTGAAGGCGCGCAGCAGTGAATTTCTGGGGCTCGCGAAATAAGATGAGCGGCGCGATCCGTCGGGTGACGATCCGGGGCAGGGTGCAAGGCGTCGGCTACCGGGCCTGGGTCGAGCATCAGGCGAGGGGGCACGGGCTGGAGGGCTGGGTTCGCAACAGGAGGGATGGCAGCGTCGAGGCGCTGTTGGCGGGGCCGTCGGCAATCGTAGCCGATGTGGTGGCGTCGTGCCGGCGTGGGCCGTCATCGGCGCGGGTCGACGATGTCGTGGAAGAGCCCGCCGGCGTCGATGCCTTGGGTCTGCGGCGGCAAGGCGAACGGTTTTCGGTGCTGCCGACGATATAAAATCAACGGTTCATGGGAGGCGACGATGACGGCGATATTCAGAACGATTTGGGTCATGTGCTTTGGCGCGAGCTGTCGGATCGCGCGCCTCGCCGCGGTGGCGGCGCTCGCGTTGCTGTCGGGTTTGGCGGAGACCTCGGCGCAAACCCCGTCCACGCCGGTCGCAGGCGTCGACGCCGCCTTGCTCGAAGACATGGTGATCGGCAGCCGCGTGCTCGCCGAGTTCGGCGTGCTCGACGGTTTCGGTCACGTCAGCGCGCGTCATCCCACCAACCCCAACCATTTTCTGATGGCCCGCTCGCTTGCGCCCGCGCTGGTCACCGCCGACGACATCATGGAGTTTGATCTCGACGGCAATGCCGTGGACGCCCGCGGCCGGACCGTATTCCTTGAGCGCTTCATTCACAGCGAAATCTACAAGGCGCGGCCGGACGTGATGTCGGTGGTTCACACTCATTCTCCCGGCGTCATTCCCTTCTCGGTGACCAAGGTGCCGTTGCGGGCGATGTTCCACAATCCGTCCTTCCTCGCAGTCGGTGTGCCGGTGTGGGATATTCGAAAGGATTTTGGCGAGACCGACATGCTGGTCAGCAATCCCGCGCTCGGCAAATCGCTGGCGCAGACGCTCGGTGACAAGCCGGTGGTCCTGATGCGCGGCCACGGCGACGTGACCGTCGGTCCCTCCGTCAAGATGGCTGTGTTTCGCGCCTATTACACCGACGTCAATGCAAAGCTGCAGTCGCAGGCCATCGCGCTGGGAGGCGAGCTCAACTACCTGACACCGGGCGAGGGCGAGAAAGGCGACAAGATCAATTTCATCGTGCTCGATCGCATCTGGAACCTGTGGAAGATGCGCATCCTGCCGCAGCTTGCGAAGTAGGACGCGGTACCGTAGGCGGCCAGCGGAGCCATAAGAACTCTTGCCGGAGCCATCGCGCGGGAGCGGAGGAACATCTGTGGCCGCTCGTGGTTTTCCCTTGGCATCGACAAGGGAAACGACCAAACAAGGGAAACCCACCATGAAACTCCTGACAATTGCGCTGGCCGGCGCGCTGGCACTCTCAAGCACGTTCGCGTTGGCACAGAGCACCGGCGGTGCGGCCGGCGGCAGTTCCACCACCGGCGGTTCCGCGGCAACCGGCTCGACGACCGGTTCGTCCGTGAATGGAGTTCAGACCGGGAATCCGGATTCCACCACCACTGGTCGGGCCACCGGTCCCAACAGCACTGCGAATCCATCCGGCAACACGCTCGCTCCCAACGGCTCGCCAAGCGGATCGACATTGCAGCCGACCGGACCGGGCTCCGGCCTCAAGCGCTAAATCGACGCGTCAGCAGCGAGAGAGCCCCGCCTTGCGCGGGGCTTTTTCTTAAGCGCTCATGCCATCGCTACCACGCTGCGGAACGTCGCCGCCAGCGTGCGCAGGGCCGCGAGCTTGGCGGGATCGCCGACCTTCGAATGCAACATCACCCTTGAAGTTGCGATTTGCGGCAGTCCGTGCGCGGGCCCGATGTCGACCATTCCTGGCGGGGCGATTCGCCGCGCCAGTGGTGCTACCGCTAATCCCGCCAGCGCCGCCGCGACCACGGCGGTAACGCCGCCGCCGATGAACACCTCGCTCCATTCGACGCCGGCCTTGTCGAGCGCGCGGATAGCGATCGCGCGCACCCCGCAGGGCGGCGCCAGCGTCGCCAGCCGCAAACTCTCGCCACGTCGCCATTTCAGCCGCGGCGCGGCGAACCAGCCGAATTCATCCTCGGCGAGCTTTTCGCCGCCGCGCCGGCCGGCTTCCTGCCGCACGATCACCGCATCCAGTTCGCCGGAATCGTAGGCGTCGAGCAGATCGCGTGAAAAGCCGATGGTGACGGCGAGCGCGAGCTGCGACGACACCGCATGCAGCCGTTCGAGCAGGGGAACCAGTTCCGGGCCGGCGGCATGATCGCTGATGCCGAGGGATAATTGCTGCCGCACCGGCCGCTCGCCCGACAAGGCGCGGTCGTGCGCCGCCATCAACGCCTGCGCGTTATCAAGAAACGCACTGCCGTCAGCGGTCAACCTGACGGCGCGCGGCGAACGCTCGACCAGCCGCTTGCCGACCACGGCTTCCAGCCGCTGCAGCTTCATGCTGACGGCGGCCTGCGTGGTGCCGAGCGCCTCGGCGGCCCGGGTGAAGCTTTGCAGCTCGGCGACCAGCAGGAAGGCCTGCACCGTGGAGATATCGAGAGCGGTCATCATCAAAAACCATTATCATTGATATACTAATGGATAAGATATCAAAATGATGGGTGCAGGTCTAGCTTAGGCTTCCCGCAATCGGTTGCGCGACAGGCAAGGCGCGACAAACCAAGGAGAATGATCATGCCGCTTATCACCGTCACCTATTCAAGTTCACGCCAGGTTGCTTCGCTGAAGGCCGACATCGCGGCCGCGGTCAACGATCTCACCGCTGCGATCCTGCACAAGGATCCGAAGGTCACCGCCATCATCGTGAAGTCGGTCGATGCGGCCGACTGGTTCGCCGGCGGCAATTCGCTGGCCGAACAGAATCTCGCAAGTTTCTGGCTCGACATCCACGTCAGCGAGGGCACCAACACCAAGGACGAAAAGGCGGCCTATCTCGCCGCCATGTTCAAACGCATGGGCGAGCTGCTGGGGCCGCTGCATAACGAGAGCTACCTCCACGTCGATGAAGTCCGCGGCGATGCCTATGGCTTCGGCGGCCTGACCCAGGAGCGTCGCTACATCGCGGGCAAGCTCGAGGCCGCGCCGCAAGGCGTGGCGGCCTGAACCAAGGCTGTTTTGAGGACCGAGGCTGTCTTGAGGACCAAGGCTGTTTCGAGCCACAGCCAGCGCCGGACGTGATCCGGGTTAGGCACCAGCCAGCGTGAAGAAAGCGCGTCTACAGCTAGATTGCTTCGGGCAGGCGCTGCTTCACGGAGCCGAACACCTCCTCGAACGCCTGCTTGAGCGCGATATCGACATCCGCTGTGGTCAGGGTATGGCCGAGGTCGGCGA
>Ga0073928_10003609_pt1 | contig 24095 bp, 25 predicted proteins | sample PaiPotPPA55metaG_FD_76969 | JGI IMG/M metagenome (GOLD analysis project Ga0073928, IMG submission 76969) | Iron sulfur acid spring bacterial and archeal communities from Banff, Canada, to study Microbial Dark Matter (Phase II) - Paint Pots PPA... ...
GTCGGTTCAACAGTCGCGGCTTCGACGTTGTGTTCTCTTTCTTTGGTGATTTTGGTGACCCGTTCTTTTACTACCCCGGTCCATACTACGGGTACTATCCCTATAGCTATTATCCTGGCTATTACCCTTATGGTTACGGATACGGTGGCTTTACCAGCGGCGGCTTTCGTGGCGGTGGCTCCCGTGGCGGTGGCTTTCGGGGCGGTCGCTGATCCGTACAATCAATCTGTCTAGACGGCGGTTCCAGACCAGTGAGCGCGTGGCGAGTTCAAGCTATTCGTAATGTTTCAATTTTACTAAGACTCATATGAGCTCCGAAGCGAGGAATGAGTTTTGACGTAAAGTACGACGATCGCTTTGCAGAAAATCCGCGAAGCGGGCGCAGCCGCGATAAGGCAATTAGACAAATTGCGTTCTACCGAGCTGATGACGCGAGCGACGTTCGATGCTGAGGTAGCGCGCATCGCGCAGGAGAACCTGCACCCTTACGGGTGCGATTTCGTTGTTCACCGTACGGATCGCGTCGCGCGTTTCGTATCCAGAGTTCGGCGCACCGGGAGAAGTTACGATCTGATCGAACGTTTCTTCTGTCGTGACAATGGCCGCTAAGGTTTCTCCAAGAGAAGGTTGGACTCCCTTTGGGTCCTTGCTTGAGTAAGCGCGCTGCTCAGACGTCGTGGATCGCTATGTCCGGCGTCCTTTCAACAGGTCTGCCTTCCAAAAGCCTTCTTACACTACGGGAATATTAGTGCAGCAACGCAGTATGAATAGTTGAGGGCATTTTAAATGAGGACATCAACAACTGAAACACAATCACGCAACCAAACATCAACCACAGCACACTAACTACATGAAATCATTATTCCATTCAGAGTTGTCGAAAGCCACCCTATTGATTGTTCCATTGGCCTTCTGGCTGGGCGGATCAACCACCGCGCAAGCGGGAGATAGGGACCCGTTGTTTCCCGGAGCCATAAGACCAGGGGATTGGAACTATCAAGCCGAGTCGAGGCAAGGCTATCTGAAGGTCTATTCGGCTAGCGACATAGTAAGGGACGGCGACACCGTTACTTCCCACACTCCCCTTACGTCATTTACACGATCGACGGAAGGTTGTTTAAAAACGTTAACAACCACCGTTCAGCGGTCGATGAAATTCCCGAGCTCGTGTCGTTGCCAGTTGGATCCTACAGAGTCGTAGCTCGGTCGCAGGGAGGCGGGTACGTGCGGATGCTCGTTGTTATCAAGGAAGATCAGCAGACGATCCTCAACTTGGATCTCTGGGATCCGACTACGGAAAGGCAGTTAGCACACAACTGACGCATTGCGATTTATGAACCCCGATACGGGAAATGAGTTTGAGGCAAGGTACAACGCTCGTGTCGTCAAAATCCGCAAAGCGGCCGCCGTCGCGTTAAAGGAAATAGATCGATTACACACCGGCGGCCCCATGGCACGAGAAGCTTTCGATGCTGAGGTCGCGCGCATTACACAAGAGAAGCTCCAGCCGTACGGATGCGATCTTGTTATTCGCCGGACGGACGATGGCATCACGCGTTTTCTAATCAAGGTCCAGAGGACTGGGAGAAAATACGATCTAATCAAAAGTTTTTTCCATCGTGATGATGGGTCGCCCCTGGCAGCGGAGGTCTGACCAATGACCCTTGACCTGAAAGGAAAGAAGGTCGTTGTAATCGGTGGGAAACACTCGGTCGGGCGCGCCATTGCTGAAGCAGTAGCACGGGGAGGAGCCGATGTGGTGATCTGGCTGCGTAAATGGAATGATGACGGGAATGAAGCGAAAGTGGTTCCTATAGCGCAACTGGAAATCCCATCGCAGCGGTTCAACGGAGCTTCTCCTCATACGTCACTATGGCGCCAGTCAATGGGGAGACACAGATCCTACTGGTAACAGCGGTAACGCGACACCGCGTTTACGCGTCCGATTATCGCTTAAGGTTTTCGGAATAAAACAGGTCCGAATCGGTAAGAAAGGGTGTGAGGCAAACCATGACACGGGTTTGCGCCTCCAACACGAACCGAAAACTCAAATGCACACAAGTATTAATCAGATGTTATACCCCGATCGGCAGGCTTTTTTTGAAAAGCTTGCGTTAAGTTTGCCGCCACGGCCCGCGATCAAGATCGGACCCGCGCCAATGCCTAGTGCGGAGCACAAACGAGGCTTGTGGGTTATGCGGAAGGCCGTGCCGACGCAGAGGCTGAGCACGGCGCAACGAAGGATGCAGGCGCACCGATGATCACAAAGACATCAAAGCTCGATAGCCCTCGTAGACGTGAGTTGTTGTTCCACGGGATCAGCCAGGATTATTTGATAAAAGAAGCGCCCCGGCATTTCGCCTGCGATGCGGTAGTGTTTTGGGTGATAATGATGGCGGCGGCGCCACCATTGGTAAATGCGGCGAACGCGGTCCTGGAATTGATCCGCTCGAGCAGAGGAGCGTGACATATTTCGAGTGAGCAAAGGTTGAATTTGCGGATGACGCTCAGATCCGATGATGGGCTCGCTGTTGGCATTTGCCGCGCGAAGTGTCCGCAGTTCGGCACGCAAACGCTTCGCGCCGCGCGCGGTGATGTAATTGGTCGCTCCCAGCGCCAACCTTGAAGCCGACCGCTTCCGTCCGCTGCGCTCCGGAAGATTGACACCTTCTTTCACGAACGCCCTGCTCATTCAACAAATTATCGCGCGCGCCCTCAAACGTGCGTCCGCACCGCCCCTTTTCTACCAGTTCCGTATTAGTTCGTCCACAGGGTGTGACCAATCCAATGGCCTCAATGCCTCCCAAGCAAGGCTGAGATAGGAACCGATTGTCGGAAAAAAATAACTAATAAGGGAATATTTTGCACCGCCGCGCAGTTTGGACAGGCGAGCAAGCTGCATCGCATCGTGAAGTGTGACCGCAGCAAGCGCGATTCGCGCGTGTCTCTCCAGGACAGAAACTAGAAATCGAAACCCAAAAAAGGACACATAAATATGCAACTCAAACTGATTCGTAAAAACCTCGGTCGAACGTTCGAGAGTAGTTCAAATGCAAACATTCCAAAAGGTGACGTCACCAAAACGGCTGGAAGACTGGGTCTCAAACAACGCGGCTTACCTGTTAAGCTGGCGGTGCTGCTTGCTGGCTTGTTGGTTCAAGTTACGCTGGCCTCTGCCCAATCTGTCGTTGTTGATTGGAATAGAAACCTATTGGTGATCGTCCGGACGCATGGTGCGCAGCCGGCGACCATTCACCCTACCCGCAGCTTCGCCATGATGCATGCTGCCATCTATGACGCGGTCAACGCGATTGACCAAACGCACGAGCCTTATGCGGCCGGCGTGCCTCACGGATCGCAATCCGCTTCACAGGGAGCGGCTGCTGCTGCCGCCGCGCATGAAGTGCTTGTACAATTGTATCCCGCTTTCCAGGCGACGCTCGATGCGGAACTCCAGCAGTCGCTCTCACAGATTCCGGACGGCACAGCCAAAACAGAAGGCATCAGTGTTGGACAAGCTGTTGGCGATCTCATTCTCGCTTTGCATAGCAATGACGGTTCGAGCGCACCGCCTATTCCGTATGTTTTCGGCAACGCTCCCGGCGATTATCAATCAACGCCGCCCAATTTTCCGCCGCAACCTCAATTCACTCACTGGTCGAACGTGACGCCATTTGCTCTCGAACACGCAAACCAGTTTCGTCCAGGACCTCCGCCGGCTTTGGATAGTCATTCCTATAGCGACGCTTTCAACGAAGTGAAGACATTGGGAATTATCAACGGCACCGTCGCTACGGCTGACCAGGCGTTAACCGGCAGATTCTGGAATGGAGCTATTCAAAACTATTGGAACGAGATCACCCAAACCGCTGTGCTAACGGATGGGCTGAGCACCGCACAAAGCGCGCGGCTGTTTGCCTTGGTCAACTTTAGCCTGGCCGACGCGGTAATAGCCTTCTACGATGCCAAGTACGTCTACAACTTCTGGCGGCCAGTTACCGCGATTAGGGCGGCCGATACAGATAACAACCCGGAAACCGTAGCCGATCCAAATTGGTTGCCAGAGGTTACCAATACCACTCCAGATCCCTCCTATCCTGGAGCGCATGCCGTCATTAGCGCTGCGGCCTCGTCCGTTCTGAACTCCGTCCTTCACCATGACCACTTCGACTTTGCCGTCACCTCCGAAGTGCTTCCGGGAACGACACGTTCATTTCGCGGCTTCTCCGCCGCAGCCCAGGAGGCAACCTTGAGCCGAATATTTGCCGGAGTCCACTTCCGCTTTGATCTTACGACTGGAGAGCGCCTCGGCCAAAACGTGGCTGACTTCGTTGTCGACAACCTCCTTACGCCTATTCATTGAAGGCAATGAAACAGACGAGAATTAGGCCATTCACGAACATCAATAACCGATAAAAGGAAGATCGGGTTAGTCTAAGTCGGTTTACGAGCCGCGGCGAGTTTTTAGCTCGCCGCGGCCGACGCGCGCTTGACCCGATGTCCGCGCTGGCGCGAACGCTGCTGACTTACTCCGCACGCAACGCAATCATAATCTCGGAGAAATTCATTCCTCGCGTCCACGCGCGTTCAGTCACTGGCTTTCGTGTGTCCGCAAAAAGTGACGGCCGCGTTACCTTTAGCTAAGCAGTAGATCACTTTCTCGAGAATATAACTTTTCCGATTCGGTATGAATGGGTTGAACGACGAACAACGTTGTTACAAACAAACATATAAACAAACAAATCGAATACCTAATATGAAAACAAAAATCATCAGCAAAATCCTTCTTACCTTAACCTTGGTGTTCGTGCTTGGTAGCACGATCACACACGTGAATGGTGACACCCAGGGAGACGCCGTTTCTCCAATAGGCCCTCCGGATAATTTCCCGGTTGTTGCCATCCATACCGTGAATGCATCCGGAATACCGACTGCATCCACATTCAATGGGAGCATTGAGGTTGTTACCCGAGGGAAAACCGGCGTATTCGTCTTGAGCGAGGCGTCTAAAATCCCGCTCGCTACAACCTTCGTAAACTTCAAGGTCAGCGGCACCGCTATCCCAGGAATTGATTACGTTCCGCTTCTTTCGCCTGCCTCCATCGGGCCATCGCCGACTGCTAACAATCTTACTACGGCAGTCGGGTTTGGAGCAATCCTGGTCAAGACGTTGCCCGATCCCAGAGGATCAGCCGTCCGCCAGGCGTACAGCGTTGTGGTAACTCTGGAACCCGGTCCGGGATATACCGTAGGCCAACCTAGCTCAGCTGAAATACTGATTCAGCCTTTGAGCCCCTCTTCCACGTGATAGATAACTCCAGCTTGTAAGATGCGAGCTGGCCAAGCCGGTCCTGCCCTTGGGGTAAAGGCCGGCTTGGTCGCTCCAGTAACCGTTCGAGTTTACTTTCCACGCCTAAGGGCAGGCACGGATCAAACTAAAGGCGCTCTTGGCCGAACCAGAAGCCGCGCCGCGGTTTTCCGCCCAACCGTCTATTCATCATAGATGACGAACGGAACGAGCGGCGTCAGCGACATAGAAGGGTCCGACCCGGGCTGGCGTTCAGCTGCGAGGGTAGCAGTGACGCACCGTGGGCAATAACCCGGTTTCAAATCAGGAAAAGATTTACAGATGTCTGAGCTGTTCTCTGGGATCCCTGGCTCGAGATAAATTGCAGGATGCAACCGCGATTCAGCGATGTCGATTTGTCGCTGCGCCCAGGCACGTTGGTAAAGATCATTGGCAGGTAGAGCGACACCTCAAAAATCATTGCTGCGCCTCTCCTTTTTCGAAAAATCATGGAATAAAAAAACGTCCGCCTGGTTGTACATGGATGAATGCAACAGTTCATGACCTTGTATCGCCGAGGGAACAGTGAGGAGTTGACCGACCGAATGAGCGACAGGCTTCAAAGTGATCGGTGTTTGCTGCACAAAGGCAACATACGGACGCGTTCATGCGCGATCCGATCTCACCGGCTACGAACCTTCCAAGATTTGAAGCGAGTCAAAATGAACCTTTGTTGCCACGGCGATCCCATAAAAACGCGATGGTTCCAGATGCAGCGTCTAGCCGAGGCAATGGATTAAAAAACAGTATGGCCGCAACCCTCGAAGCCGAGTATGTTTTTTACACTAAAGATCTCGAGTCGAGAGACAAAGCTGTGAAATTTGCCGTAGTTCAGAGGCACGAAGAACAGGGGGCCGCTCAGGAACACGAATTAGCGTCTTTTGAAGAGATGATGTTGCCCCACCTCGATGCTGCGCACAATTTGGCCAGATGGCTGATGCGCAATGAACAGGATGCGCAGGATGTGGTCCAAGAAGCGTATCTGCGTGCGTTCAAATCATTCAGTGGGTTCCATGGCTCCAATGGACGGGGATGGCTGCTGACTATTGTTAGAAATACCTCCTACACCCTGCTCAAAAAGAATCGGGCAGCCGATCTTACGACACCTTTTGACGATGAGATTCATGCGGGCAGCCGCGAATCCGTCAGCCCGGCGGCAATTTTGGTGCATGCTGAAGATGCCGAATTAATGAATAGCGCAATGAATGACTTGCCCGCGGAGTTTCGGGAGATTCTGACGCTGCGCCATCAGGAAGAGTTATCTTACCAGGAAATTGGTGAGATCCTCAAAATCCCAGTGGGCACGGTTATGTCGCGACTGGCTCGCGCCCGGGCGAAGCTGAGGGAATATTTAGCCAGTCGAATGAGTCAGGAGAAATAAGGTGAACTGCGAAGAGATCAAAAATTTGATGGATGCTTATCTGGATGGCGAGCTAGATCCTATAACCAGCCAGAAAGTCGAACAGCATTTGCGGGACTGCCCGAAGTGTGAGCAAGCGTATGAAGTGGAAACCGCGATGGCTCACGCGATTAGCCGGGCCGCACCTTATTACAAAGCGCCACCAGAGCTGCGTGAGCGGATCCAGGTTTCATTACGAGAGGCCATCGGCGTTCCGGCCAGCCGCGGCGCTGCGGCGGAGGATCCGCTGCCGGTCAGACGTCCCGAGGCAGTGCGGCGGGGCGTTTTCTTTGACGTGCCGTGGAACTGGTTGGCGCTGGCCGCAGCTATAGTACTTGCAGCGATTATTGCTTCCAGTTTGTTGCCCAGACTAAGGCAACCGGGCGCCGATCAGTTCCTCGCAACCCAACTTATAGCTAGTCACGTCCGTTCACTTATGGCCGATCATCTAACCGATGTGGCTTCGTCTGATCAGCACACTGTTAAACCGTGGCTCGATGTAAAGCTCGATTTTGCAGCTCCCGTAGTGGATCTTTCCGGTGATGGTTTTCCCTTGATTGGTGGACGCCTTGATTACCTCGATAACCACTCGGCAGCAGCTCTGGTTTATCAAAGGCGCAAGCATTTTATTAACCTGTTTATCTGGCCAACGACACCCGTGGATGGCAAAGAGCAAAGAATTGTGGAACGCGAGGGCTATCACCTGGTCCACTGGATTGACGGCGACTTCACTTATTGGGCGGTATCCGACGTCAGCGTTGGCGACTTGCAGAATTTCCAGCGAAGTTTCGGAAAGCAAATTGCGGCTCACTGACGGCGGTCAGTAATTTCGCCGCCGCAGAATAAATTGCGGTGCTTTCTAAGGAGCACCATCGGACTGGAAAGTATAATGTTCGACTTTCTGCCAGGCTCCATTCTTAACGCGGCCGGAATATCGCTCGCACCAAAACGGTATGGATAAGTGTAATAGAAAGGAAAAATGAAAACCTTTATTGTTTATGATTTAGACTCGAAAATGCCCGTTGCTGTAGGCGAACAAGTAAGCGCAGAAACCGCGCGATATTGCGCAAGTGAGATAACTGGAACTTTCCACGCAAATCTTTTCGCAGAAGAAATCGATTTAGAAAAAAAGTTACGCTGTTATACCCGGATCGGCAGACTTTTTTTGAAAAACTGGCGCTGAGTTTGCCGCCACAGCCCGCGATCAAAATCGGACCCTCGCCAATGCGCACTGGAGGACACAAACAAGGATTGCGGATTGTGTGGAAGGCGGTGCCGGCGCAGCGGCTGAGCACGGCGCAACGAAGCATGGGGTCCGGCAGATGATCACAGAAAGATCAAAGCTCGATAAGGTTCGCAGGCGTTCCCGCAGAATCGCACGCCGCGGCCTTAGATTTCCTTTCTAGTGGCTAGCACGTTACGGCTGGGTGCCTGGTAATAAGCCTGTCCCCCGGTCGCTATTCGACGACGTATGACATGTTGGTTGGGTGGTCCCGCTTTCCAAGGAGACGTTTTGCAGCGGGAATATCTGCTCAGGAAAACAGTATGAATAATTGAAAGGACATCATCAAACACACATGAAAACAGACAATAGATTGAGTCGCAGGGTATCAGCGGGTGGTGTTCACGATCACAAGCAGCCTCAATGGTGGTTAGCTCCGCTTTTGCCCTTTTTGACATACATAAACATGCGCACGCTGGCCTTACTAATGTTCGTGAGTTTCGGCGTTCTAAATACTACTCATGGAAACGACGGCGAAACGAAGCAGCAAGTTACCGCGAATATTGAAACTCAGCTAATCTCCAATCGTCAACATGACCTCGCGCCGGCTGCCACACCGCCGACTAACTGCACCACCTCGGCACCATCACTCCTATGGCAGTTCCTGAGCAAAATGGTAAATGGCTTCGCCCAGGCAATGAACGACCCTGCGTTGATCGAATATGCAAAGGAGCAGGGAGTAGATACCTCTGGCTTACCGGCAGCCCCATCCCAAGCCCCCGCCCATCAATCAAAAATGTCCTCGTCGTCTCCCGCGACCGACTAACACTAAACCACCAACATTATGAAAACACGACTACACTCATCTTTATCGAAAACAGTTCTTCTGCTCGTATCACTTGCCTCGTCCATCGGAAGCCTGGCGACTTCCCAAGCTGGAACTAGTTATGCATTCTTTGTCAGCGCTGCGCATATCGGCGCGCCGCATCATCGTGAAGGTTCAGCCCAAGGCTATCTATTGGTGTACTCGGCAACCGACCCATTCGATGACGGTGGACTGGTATTTAATGCCCACAGCTCTTACTCGGTATACACACCTGACGGGAAGCTATTCAAGAACGTGGAAAATCATATCTCGCGGAGCGACGAAATTCCCGAGCTCGTGAGTTTACCGGTTGGCTCATACATCGTTGGAGCTAGATCAGAAAACAATGGGTACGTCCGGCTTCGCGCGGTGATCAAGCCAGGTCAGCGGACTATTCTGGCGTTATACGAATAGGTGCAACACCCGTGCGAATTTGCCGGCTGTAAACATTTTTGGGAATAAAAGCGCACCCAATTGGTAAGGAAAGGCATGAGGCAATGTGCCTTAACAAGAAAATAAAACCAACCAAGACCACAATAACACCAACATTGTTATGCAACCTAAAAACCATCAAGGCAACAACAACGACGCAAAAGAAACAGAATCACCCGAGTTAGCTACCTCCCTTTCAGCACCCAAGCGCCTCGGCAGGCGATCTTTTCTACGAAATCTCGGGCTGGGCGCGACCATTCTCGTGCCAGGCGCCGCTTTATTGAGCGGTTCCGGCAAGGCATTAGCAGCTAATGGCAGCGACACGCTCACACGAGGTGATGTCGCGATACTCCAGCTCCTCGCCGCCGCCGAACTGATCGAAGCCGATCTTTGGCAACAGTACAACGAACTGGGAGGAGTCGACGCGCCAGATTCAGGGTACAAGGCAGCACTCGTGATTCTGGATGGGGACCAGCCCCAGTATATTGCCGACAACACGGACGACGAGATGAGTCACGCGGCTTTCCTAAATGCCTATTTAGCATCCAAAGGCGAGCAGCAGGTTGACCTGAGGCAGTTCGCCACGTTGGCGCCCAGCCAGGTCTCGTTCGTCCCGCAAACTGGACGGCTTACGAACCTCAAGCAGCTCACGGTGGATACCAGCTGGTGGACCCGCTACCGCAGCACCACCAACCCGGATTTGGGCGCAGTCTTTCGCAACGCAGTCCCCACCTTGCACACTGGCCTGCATAGCGCGATTCCCAGACATAATAATGAACTGGGTGATCCGAACAATCCTAGCGACCATGTCAAAGCGATCGCCTTCACGGCGGGATTTCACTTTGGATTTATTGAACAAGGTGGCACGAGCCTCTACGCCACGTTGGCTCAGAAGGTAACCAGTCTGGAAGTTCTACGAATCCTCCTTAGTATCGGCGGATCCGAGATCATGCACTTTCAGACCTGGCAGGACAAAGCAGGCAATGCGACTCCGTTGACTGACTTCGACCCCATTAACAATTCAACGGTGACATTTACCGACCTGACCAAAGGGCAACCGCAGACGTCGCAGGCCAACCTGATCATGCCCGAGCCGTGCGAATTCATCAGTCGAAACCTTCCTGCTTGCTCAATTATTCGTCCGACCGGCCCAGGGCAGTTAGACGCTCGGGGGGCTATCAACAGCTTCATTGCTGACGAGCTCTTCAGGGGGCAATCCCCAGCGTTCTTGACACTCATCAATTCGTTGGCGAGCGCTGCGGACGCCGCACGGAGAGAGTAGGTCGGTGATTTGACTGTACTTTGCGATCTTCAAACGCCGCGCTCCAGGCCAACGCCTTAGCGCGGCGTTTTTGCAAAGACAAGTGTCGAAAAGGAGCAACCGCAAACGAGGAATTGCGGAAAATCACCGCGGCTCGCGCTCTGATGCCAAGGATTTCGGGAATAAAGTCGCGCGAAATCAGTAAGCACAGGTGAAAGACAATTTACCACGTAACCCTAAACCTTAGAAACAAACATATGTCCGATTACATTTCTCACGACCACGAACACGATGGGATTGATCGCCGCGGTTTCCTAAAATGCATGGCATGGGCCGGCACGGGAGTGCTTTGGACCATTAGCGGCGGCGTCCTTGTCTCAAAGACCCTCGCCGAAGTTGCAAAGACTGGATCGTCCTTACCTACGGCTACTGATCTCAGCTTTCTGCAGATCAGCGATAGCCACATCGGGTTTAACAAAGCGGCGAACAAGGATGTTACCGAGACATTCAAAATTGCTCTCGACCGCATCAACGCGATGTCTACGCCACCGTCTTTCCTTATTCACACCGGAGATATCTCACAATTATCGAAGCCGGAAGAGTTCGACACGTTCGACCAGATCATCAAGAGCTGCCGAACTAAAGACGTCTTTTATGTGCCTGGGGAGCATGATGTGATCAATGATGGAGGAAAGATGTACCGTGAGCGGTACCTGAAGAACGTCCAGGGCAAAGGCTCCGGTTGGTACAGCTTTAACAAGAACGGCGTTCATTTCGTCGGGTTAGTTAACGTGCTGGATCTCCAGGCCGGCGGTCTGGGCCAGCTCGGCGACGATCAACTCGAATGGCTTGAAGACGACGTAAAAGGCCTCGGTGCCGACACTCCAATTGTAGTGTTCGCGCACATCCCGCTCTGGAGTGTCTATCCAAAATGGGGCTGGGGAACCAGCGATAGCGAACGGGCCTTGGGATATCTGAAGCGCTTCGGTTCGGTGACAGTTCTAAACGGACACATCCACCAAGTGCTGCAAAAGGTCGAGGGCAACGTGACTTTTCACACCGCGATGTCCACCGCTTTCCCGCAGGCCGCACCCGGAGATGGGCCGTCGCCCGGCCCGTTGAATGTGCCGGCGGAAAAGCTGCGCAGCATGCTCGGCCTGACAAGCGTTCAATACAAACAAGGCAAAACGGCGCTCGCTGTCGTCGACTCAACCCTTAGCTAGACCCATTCAAACTATAAACACTCAAACCTATGAATACGTTCATTAGTAAGATCAAAATCGCAGCGCTGTTGTGTGGCATCAGTGGTTTCTCCGTGATGGCGTTAGCGGGCGAGATGAAGGACACCGGCACCGGTGGCGGCGGTCAAAACAAAATCGAGATCAAAGACTTCGCGTTCAATCCGCAGACCATCACGGTCAAGTCCGGTGCGAAGATAACCTGGATCAATCGGGACGAGGAACCGCACACCGTCGTAAGCGTGGGGAAGAAGTTTCAGAGATCACCTGGGCTCGACACCGACCAAGAATTCTCGATCATCGCCGGTGCGCCAGGTACCTACGAATACTTTTGCTCGGTTCATCCCAAGATGACTGGAAAGATTGTAGTCCAGAAGTAAGGCGCGATTGAGCCGCTTTATCGGACCGCTGTAGCATCGGTCGATGAATGTTATGAAAATGTTTCTAACAGCTTCGGTGAATCCTTTTGATGTTAAGGCCGCGCTCCTCGCGGGACACGCTCAGCATCCGGTCATCATTCATTTTCCAATCGCGCTCTTTATCGCGAGCGTTGTTTTCGATTTGCTGGCAGTCTGGCGCAAGCAACCGATGTTTGCAGTGGTCGCCTATTACAACCTGCTGGGCGCTGCGCTGACGATCCCCATTGCGATTGCCACCGGTCTGGGAGCCTGGCAATGGCAACTCGAAGGCGCGACGATAAAAGGAAATTTACGGCTGCATATGATTTGCGCAGTGACTACCGCATTGCTGATCTTTCTTCTTAGCTGGATGCGCTCGCGCGTCCGTAGCAAGGGCAGCTCACTGAGCATCGGCTATTGGGCACTCACGCTGATCGCCTTGGCGGTAATCACGCTGACTGGACATCTTGGCGGAATCCTCAGCGGCGTCGAATCGCCTGTTGGGTAGCACGTCATAGAAGCTTACCCGTAAAGATTCCACGGCGCGCGCGCCGGCGATCACCTCCAAGGCTAAGCACTATTCCGATCAACTTCGAGTTCTGCCGATCCGCGGTTTGTTGCACAAGACAAGTTGCGCCGCTGCGCTATAGTGCGGATTTCATATCATGCATAAGGCACACGAACTCCGGCTTGCCAAACGCACGGCGCGACTCGGCACGGAGACCGCGTTTGAAGTGCTGGTGAAAGCGAAAGCGCTCGAAGCGCAAGGCCGCGACATCATTCATCTTGAAATCGGAGAGCCCGATTTCGATACACCGAGCAACATCATCGAGGCAGGATGCGACGCCCTGCGTAAAGGCTTCACACACTACGGGCCTTCCGCCGGCATGACGGAATTGCGCGAGGTCATCGCACAACACGTGAGTAAGACGCGCCGGGTAAACGTGACTCCCGACGAAGTGGTCGTCGTTCCCGGCGGCAAGCCGATCATCTTCTTTTCGATCCTGGCTCTCGCCGAAGACGGAGATGAAATCATTTACCCGAATCCTGGCTTCCCGATTTACGAGTCGATGATCAACTACGTCGGTGCAAAAGCGGTGCCGATCCGGTTGCGCGAGGAGTTGGAATTCCGGCTCGACGTCGATGAGTTCGCCAGTCTGATCAACGATCGCACAAAGCTCATCATCCTGAATTCGCCGCAAAACCCGACTGGCGGCGTGCTGACAAAAGACGACATCGCTGCCATCGCGCGCGCAATCGGCGATCGCAACATCATGGTCTTGAGTGATGAGATCTATAGCCAGCTCATCTTCGAGGGGGCGGACCATTCCATCATGTCGATCGACGGCATGAAGGAGCGTACGATTTTGTTGGACGGTTTTTCCAAGACTTACGCGATGACCGGTTGGCGGATGGGCTACGGCGTCATGCGCGCCGATCTGGCAAACCATATCTCACGGTTAATGACGAATTCGAATTCGTGTACAGCCAGCTTCACACAAATGGCGGGAATCGAAGCGCTGCGAGGAACGCAGGACGTGGTGGATGCGATGCGCGCTAAATTCAAGAAACGGCGCGACGTCATGGTTGCCGGCCTGAACAAGATCAAAGGTTTTTCCTGTCGTGTCCCACATGGCGCGTTCTATGTCTTCCCAAATATCACGAAAACGGGATGGCCATCGAAAAAGCTGGCCAACGCGCTCCTCGAGGACGCAGCTGTCGCTGGATTGTCCGGCACCGCGTTCGGCGACTTCGGTGAAGGTTATCTTCGCTTTAGCGTGGCGAACTCGATCGAGAATATCGAAAAAGCGCTCGATCGCATCGACGCTTGGACGAAGAAGAATCTGTAGACTGTAGGGTCCGCTGTCCTCAGTGGATTCCAGAACGTTCTCACCGCGACGGTGATGGCCGACTCTAAAGGGGAGGTTGACGTTTCCATCGTGGCATAGCTAAAAGAGGCGATGCCAATTACCGCTTTCAGCAGTTTTTCCGACGGACTCAAACCGAATGAAAGAAGCCGTGACCATTTCATCACAAACACGAACCTCAATGACGACAATCTCTGGGTTCCATACGCGGACGGTGTCTGGTTCCAGCCATGTTGTTTTAATGTCACTTCAGGTGGATTCAGTTTGGTGCTGAAAGGTCTCCCGGGCGCGATGGTCGGAACGCATTACCACATTGCGGGCGTGCATGGCTACACGATGAGGGGCCGCTGGCGGTACCTGGAGCACGACTGGATCGCGGAACCCGGCACTTACATTTATGAACCTGCCGGCGAAGCTCACACGCTGGTGATCACTGAAGATTCACCAGAACCGATGATCGCGTTTTTTGTCGTGGAAGGCGGCCTCATCTATCTCGACAAGCCTACGAATGGTACTTTCGCTGCGTACGAGGACGGATTCACTCTGCTCGAGTTGACGCGGAAACATTATCGTGAGGCCGGTCTCGACGCGCTCAAACTCGACCTGCTCGTGCGTTAGTCGATATGACACTCCAGATGTGGGTGGACCTTGCGCAAATCGTCAGCGCGTCCGCAGTGACGTTAACACTGCTTGCGGTGATAATGACGATTCGACAGAACACCAGATCGCAAAAGGCGGTGGCGGTAGATTCTCTCGCCGCTGCGATCACCTCAATCAACGTTCCGGCAATCAAGTCGCATATCATCGGGTCTGCGCTGTCCAAGGCGACTGCGGACTGGGGTTCCGCCAGCCGAGAAGAACGAATCATCGCGCACTTTTTTCTGTTTTCCTTTTTCAAGCTTTTAGAGAACGCCTGGTATCAGCGGAGAGCAGGCATCCTCGATCAGGCGCAATGGATCGGATGGGAAACGTTGCTTCGAAAATATTACCATGCCGATGGCGTGCGTCGGGTCTGGTGGCCGGGTCGCAAGGACGCCTACTCCCCGGAATTTCAAAAGTTTCTTTCGGGAACAAAACCGGCTGATGAACTTGGCAGTTTAAATGAATTGTTCGACTACGTTGAACGCAGCGGATGAAAGTTCGACGCACTAATAAGCGCCACCGGTTTTTCGCTGCACGCTCCAGCGACTTGTTTACGTCTTGATCGCAGGCTCAGGTTCCGCTTCCGGTTTAGCGATTTCTGAAGATGGCTGTTTCTGTTTTCGTCCGGCGGCGAGTCGTTCGATGACATAAAACGTTACCGGGATAAGAAAGATTGCGATTCCCGACGCCGCGATCATTCCGCCGATGACCGTGGAGCCAAGGACACGTCGCGCGACCGCGCCGGAACCGGTCGCGAACCAAAGCGGTAAACAACCGAAGATGAATGCGAACGATGTCATCAGGATGGGTCGCAGCCGCAACCGGGCGCCTTCGAGCGCGGCATCGAGCAGCGGTTTGCCTTTCTCGTATTCGTCCTTCGCGAATTCAACGATAAGGATGGCGTTTTTTGCGGCCAACCCGATGAGCATGATCAAGCCGATTTGCGCGTAGATGTTGTTTTGCATCCCGCGTAACCAAAGTGTGAGGAACGCGCCAAAAACGGCGACGGGTGTGCCTAACAAGACACTGAACGGCAGCGACCAACTTTCGTAGAGCGCGGCGAGAATGAGAAAAACGAAAAGGAGCGACATTCCGAAAACCAAAGTCGGTGAAACGCCTTGCTGCGCTTTCTTTTCCTGAAACGACATACCGAGGTAGTCGTAACCCATCTCCTTGGGCATCGTTTGGCCGAAAACTTCTTCCAAAGCTTGCATCGCCTGATTGGAGCTGTAGCCAGGCGCAGCGGCGCCATTGATTTGTGCGGAGCGATATTCGTTGTACCGCAACGTGAATTCCGGACCGGCGATCTTTTCGATACTTGAGATGGCGTCAAGCGGCACCGGGTCGCCGTTCGAGTTGCGAACGAAGAACTGACCTACATTCGTCGCGTCAGTACGGTAATCGCCCTCGGCCTCAATGTAAGTTTGCCATGTTCGGCCGAAGCGATTGAAATAGTTCACGAAAAATCCGCCCATGAACGTCTGCAGCGTTTGATATACTGAGGTCAGATCGATTCCCTGTTTGATCACTTTGTCGCGGTCGACCTTCACAAAAACCTGCGGCACGTTCGGTTGGAACGTCGGGATGAGAGTGCTGAGCTCCGGACGCTTGCGCGCGGCGTCGAGAAACGTCTTCATATTTTGCGCCAGGAAAGCGACGTCTTTGCCCGAGCGATCTTCCAAGATAAACTGGAACCCGCCTGAGGTGCCCACACCTGGAATCACCGGCGGCGGGAAAACAAAGGCGATACCTTCAGGAAGACCGGCGAGGTATTTATTTATTCGCGCCTTGATTGCGTCGTATTGTTCCTCCGGCTTCGTTCGTTCGCTCCAGGGCTTGAAAGTGACAAAGAAAAATGCGTGGTAGGTGTCGGACACCAGGCTCAGCAGACTAAAGCCGATAACACTGGTGGTGTATTGCACACCGGGTGTTTTGCTCAAAAAATCTTCGATCTCTCGACAAACCTTGTCGGTGCGCTCAAGGGAAGCAGCTTCGGGTAATTGCAGCGCCAGAAAAACGTAGCCCTGATCTTCTTCCGGCAAAAAGGCGCTCGGTAATTTGGATCCGAAAAAACCCGCGCCGACCGCGAGCACAGCGAGCAACGCAAAACTGAGGACGGCCTTTCGAATAGCCAGGCGCGACCAGTTCACATAGCCGTGCGTTGCGCTGCCGAACACGCGGTTGAATCGATCGAAAAACCAGCCAAATGGGCCCCACGCCTTTTTCTTTGGGCGAAGCAGTAACGCGGACAACGCGGGACTTAACGACAGCGCGTTGAACGCGGAGATGATGACGGAGATCGCGATCGTTAGGGCAAACTGTTGGTACAACCGGCCTGTGATTCCGGGGAGAAATGCCGTCGGGATGAATACCGCCGAAAGCACGAGCGCGATGCCGATCACCGGGGCCGACACTTCACGCATGGCCTGAAGAGTCGAGTCGCGCGAATTCATTCCTTCCTCAATGTGACGTTCGACCGCTTCAACGACGACAATCGCGTCATCGACTACGAGGCCAATCGCCAGCACGAGACCGAAAAGTGAGAGGGTGTTAATCGAAAATCCGAATAAGGGGAACAAAACAAAAGTGCCGACCAACGAGACCGGCACGGCGCACAGCGGAATCAGCGTGGCGCGCCAGCCTTGTAAGAAGATGAAGACAACCACAACAACAAGCGCGAGCGCTTCAAACAGCGTCTTCACGATCTCCCGCATGCCTTCAGTGACCGCGAGCGTTTGATCGAGCGACACCGCGAAATCCATGTCCCCGGGGAAACGTTGTTTCGCTTCAGCCATGAATTGTCGCACACCTTGCGCTGCTTTGACCGCGTTAGTGCCAGGCAGTTGGTAACAGGCGACGATTGCCGCCGGTTGGCCGTTTAGCCGCCCCTTCAAGTTGTAGGTTTGCGCGCCAAGGTCGATCCGTGCGATATCTTTCACGCGCACAAATGAGCCATCCGGATTCGCGCGCACGACAATTTCCCCGAATTCCTCCGGTGTTTGTAATCTTCCTTGCGCCCGCACGGTGTAAGTGAATTTCTGTCCGCTCGGAATCGGTTCGCCGCCGACCTGCCCGGCAGGATTCACCGTATTCTGCTTTTGCACTGCGGAGATGATGTCCGGCACTGTGATTCCGAGCTTCGCGAGTTGATCGGGCTTCACCCACAACCGCATCGCGTACTGCCCGGCGCCGAACACCTGCACGTTACCAATTCCTGGAATGCGCGTGAGTTGGTCGACAAGATTGATATAGGCGTAGTTCGCGAGAAAAACGCCATCGTAGCTTCCTTTCGGCGAATAAAGCGAAAGCAGCATCAACGGCGCCGTAGTCGATTTTTTAACAGTGATGCCGTAGTTGATTACGTCGGCGGGCAATTGCGATTGCGCCTGCGATACCCGGATCTGCGTGAGCACGTGATCGATGTTGGGATCGGTCGCGACGTCGAAATTCACGATCAATCGAATGTCACCACTGTTGGCGTTGATCGAGTACATGTAATTCATGTTGTCCACGCCGCTCATCTGCTGCTCGATCGGCGCCGCGACCGATTGCTCAATCGTGAGCGCATCCGCACCGGTGTAGTGGGTTTGAACCTGAATCTCCGGCGGGGCAATCTGCGGATACTGCGCGATCGGCAGCGCGAGAATGCAGACGCCACCGATAAGCGTCATCAAAATAGCGATGACAATCGCAACGATTGGGCGCCTGACGAAGAACTCTGACATTTTATAGCGCTACTTTGCCTGATCCGATTTTGAAACGAGCGCGTCCTTCGGTGGCGTCCACTCTTTCGCCGTAACTTGCGCGCCCTCGCGCGCCTTTTGAATGCCTTCAACCACGACCTTGTCGCCCGGCTTGAGGCCTTCAGTCACTTCCCACATCGCGCCGATGCGTTCGCCCATTTTCACGGGACGAATGCTGACCTTATTATTTTGGTCGACAACTGCGACCTGATAACTTCCCTGCAACTCGTTCACCGCCTCCTGCGGAATAACGATCGCGCCTTTTTTCATATCGGCGACGAAGCGGACCTTTCCGAACTGTCCAGGCCGCAAAATATTTCCCGAATTCGGAAACGTCACGTAATAGCGGATCGACCCAGTCTTCGTATCAAGGTTGCGATCTAGCGCGTAAAATTTGCCTTTCTGCGGATACATCTCGCCGTTGCCGAGAAACAATTCGAAGTCGAGACTTTTGATATAGGCGTTGCGCTCCGTAGGATCAGGGTGGCGCGAAACAAAATCGGTGAATGGCCCTTCGCCAGCAGTCACGACGGCTTTGATCGGATCAATCTGCGACATGGTTGTGAGTGGTCCCGTAGTTGGTCCGACCAGATCGCCGACCTGATTGTTGGCAAATCCAACCATGCCATCAATCGGCGCGATAATTTTCGTATAGCCGAGATTGATCTCAGCCTGTTGCACCGCCGCTTGGTCGGCTTCCACATTTGCTGTGGTCGAGTCGGCGGCTGCAACGGCTGTGTCTCTCTCCTGGTCGCTGATTACTTTTTTATTAAGCAAATCGATGGCGCGTTTTTTGTCCGCGCCAGCTTTGACCTGGTTGGCGTGGTCTTTTGCCAAAGTGCCCTTCGCTTGTGCTAATGCAGCCTCGAATGGACGTGGATCAATTTGAAAAAGCAGGTCGCCCTTTTTCACTACACTGCCTTCCTGATAGTCTCGCGAAACGATGTAGCCCTGCACCTGCGCGTTGATATTGGCGTTGATGAATCCGTCCAACGTCGCGACGCGTTCGAGCACGCGCGGCACATCCTGCGGCTTCACAGTTGTCACAAGAACTTCAGGCGGTGGCGGAGCAGTCTGTGCCGGTTTACGCGAGCAACCGACAAACAACGAGCCACAAATCAGTACGGCGCTCACGAGAACAATTCGGCTCATACTTTTCTTATCGCTGCTGGCGTTTAGATGTCGAGCGGGAACATGACGATCCGCAATCTATCTTTCGGAGGATCGTCGATCTGACTTGCTTGCTGGCGTTCATGCGCACTCTACCAGCCAGCTGCCCGTTTCAAATTTCCACTCGTTAGATTGAAAATTGTTGAGATCTAGAAAGGCAGCCAGCCAGTAGGCATTGCGAAAATGCAAACGGAACCAATTAGTGCGATCAGTCCCAGAACCAACATCGCGAGGATCGGGTGATCGATAAGAAAATCGGCTATTTGAAATGAGGATTCTTTAGACTTCGTCATGCTGGCATCCGTCCGCAGTGTCGACTCCATTGCTGTAGCAGGTAGCCCCATGCGAACCGTTCTGACAACTCGCACGGTGCGCGGGGCACAGATTTCAACGTCCTGCGTCAATTCGTTGGGTCGCGAATAGTTAATATTCATGTCTCCAAGACGGCCCACTTCATTCAGCCGCCAGGGCTGTTGAGTTTCCATTTCCACCCGTGGACGCTATGAGCGCCGGTCATGTCACCGCCAACGTCCATATCGGGGATTTTCCAACACCTCTGGCGAGGTGATCGGTACTCCCTCGTTAGAGGGAGGTACCCAAAGTTCGAGCATTAATTCGTTTTTAAGGGGGCTGCAGGGGCATTCTTTCGGAAAGGCGCCGCCACTTTCTCAAACGCGAGCGCGGATCGCAATCAACTTCGTCGCGTGGCGCAAATCGCACTCCGTGCGTGGCCGAGAGGCTAGCGCGCCGGAAATTCTCCCAATCGTCTCGCCGCGCTAAACCGGTTCACGCCCACCAGCCGCGCGGATGGGCAAAGATGGCAATCGAGCCGATAACGAAAGTTAGAGGAACGATTACCCGGCAGTAGCGATCAAGCTTCTTCGCTCGCGCGACCTGATCATTGTTATCGAGAATGGTCGTGACCAAAACTTCAATCAGCGAAAAGAAAACGAGCAAGGTGCTGATCAGAAAGAAAACATCGAGCCGCGTCATGTAAGGCAGGCGCGGAAGTTGAGTATCCACGGCAAAGCGATAGGCGATCAGCGTGAGCATTGAAGTCACGGCAATGCTGAACTGCGTGTTCGAGTTCGTCGGTTCGGTCCAGAACACGGACCATGACATCATCACGATCAGAATAAGAGGAAGGATAACTTTCAGGATGTAATATTCGACATTACGGCGAGCAGTGAACTCGAAGACATACCCCGCGTACTGCATGCGAGGCGTTAGCGCATAAACGCTGGCTTTGGCATCCCATCGCTCTATGGCCCAGTCGGCTAACGTGACCGACGGTGAGATTCCGGCCGCTTGCCGGACTCCATCACGGATCCAATTCTCATCTGGCACAAACGCCACTTCGTTAGGCTGATATCGAATCGCCACGAACTGAATACCAAAATCCTGCCGGTCGAACGGGAAAGATTGTAGCCGCAAAGATTGCGTAAACGATCCGACGTAACGCTGCCGATAGAGGACAGTTCCATCAGGCTCCACCGCGGCAGACTCCGGGAACTTGCGAACCACCGAACTCGTTTCGTTGGCGATACCGACTCGCGGAGTCCAGATTTGGTCGAGCGCGTAGCGCGTGAGACCTGTTCCGATGTGCGCTAGCCGAGTATCTTTCCAGCGCAATACGGCGGCGATGTCAGCGGTGAAGTTTTGCTGGGCGCTGTCGATATTGCTGATGTCCACGATCCAGACTCCGACCGAGACCTGAGTTGGCCCATTTCCTGATGCGGGTCGCTCAATCAGAGCAGGTGTCTCAGCGCTACGCACGAGTTGGATCGACATCGCCATAAAAGCAACAACAAGGATTCGTTTCATCACTTCTTACCCGTCAGATTCTGTTTGAGGATCCGTTCAACTTCGCGAATCGCTTCTGGGTTGTATTGCGCTCCGTGATCCGAATTCACGATTAATTCCGACTCCGCGCCGTCGAGATGGGAGCTCCAATATGGAACGATCCCGTCCGAGCTATTTGGCGTATCGCCTCTGCCACGATCTCCAATGATTGAGTGATATGGAATGTTTGGCGCGATCGACAGTTTGTTGACCGATTGGACGAAACGATCGTTAGGCTCGAGCGTGTCGATACTGTTCGGCATGCGTTTCAGTGTGCTCGCGGCTGGATCAGCGGTCAGCAGGGGTTTCGCAGACGCGTAGATGAAGGCAAAGGATCGCGGAGTCCGGACAAGGGCAGAGCCGATGCGACCTATCCAGCCAGCGGCGAACCGGCTGCCGCGGTGCGGCGTGGCAATGAATATTACACGCTGGACGTCCGGTCGGTGAACAAAGAGAAGCGATTCTTCAAGCAGCTTGCGCGTCTCGCCCGATAGCGGCGTTTGCGTGGGGGCGGTGGAAAAGTGATCCCGCCAGATATTGTCGCCTGCATCGGTGACCATCAATCGGCAAATCATTCCGCCCATACTGTGACCAATCAAAACGACACGCTTGTGGTTTGGAAACACGCGCCTGATTCCATCAAGGTCGCGTCGAAATAGGGCGGCCGAGTAGGGATATGGGTAGCCGCTCGGATAACTGTAAAACCAGAATTGGTAGTTTTTCCTAATCCAAGGATCGTCTCGCAAAGAATTAACCATAGGCGCCCAGCACGCCGGGGTTTCCTGCAAGCCATGAACGAACACCACGGGGGTGCGTGCGGGATCATACTGTTGGAGTTGAGTTAAACCCGCGGTGTCTGCGAACTTTTGTGGATTCAGCACGCGCGAAAGGCCGAGTCGTTCTGGACGCTCGCGCGCAATCAACATTGCAGTCGGCGTCCTAAGATCGATAGCCAGCGGGAATGTTCGTCCGCCGATCGCGACCCGCTTTACGTTCAATGGATCTACGAACTCTAATCGCGCTCGCTGTTCCGAAAATCCAATGATAGCAGTGGCCGGTGCGTAAATGCGGCGAAGTCTGTACTGCTCACGAAACTGCCGATTTTCGCTGCGCCCGACGGCAACCAATGGCGCGCCAATTCCACAAACCGAGAAACGAGTTTTGAAAAACTGTCCGCTAACTTTCAAAGTGTCGGTCGGAAGCAGGTCATACCGACTCGGATCGTGTTCCGCATCGACGGGGCGAGGAGCAACGAGGTGAAATCTCTCTTGCCCGCAAGCGATGTTACTCGGCTCTCGCCATGGTTGAAGATTAGCGCGCTCGACATCTTCGACGACTCGCGCGACGGAGAAATTGTAAATCCGCTGCGCAGACAGATCGCCCGGTCGGCGTTCCAAAACATCTAACGACAGTTTAGCGGCTGAAAGATCATCGCCTAACGACAACGACGGCTGTTCATGTTTTGCACGAGCCAGATGTTCGGTTGCGTTCTGCAGTTGCTCTTCCTCAACCATGAGCCTCGGAACGCCCGGTTGCGTTGTTGTTACGTTCGCGAGATGCGCGCAGCCCGTTGCGACGAGGGCCAGTGCGATTACAACAACAGGTTTGCGGATGTTATCGAGATACACAGAAGCTAACTCTCGTTGCGCGGCAATCGCGGAACCCAATGGGCGCTCTGCAAATTCTTGCTCGCGTGCGGATTTCCACGCGGAAAAGAGGTGCTCGATCGCATACGCCACCGGGATCAAGAAGATCGCAATTCCCGACGCGGCGATCATTCCGCCGATAACGGTCGAGCCGAGCACACGCCGCGCGACCGCGCCCGCACAAACTTAAGCACACTAATCTCATTCGTTAGGCGCGGTCATGACAATGCCCGCTCCTCCATCCAATCGACGTAAAGCCGGCGCTCCGAGAAAAACCACCCGCCGTCGATTTTCACGAATGTGTCTAGATACCGAAGCGAGGCGAGCATCAAATGTCGCTGTCCACGATCGACCGTAATGTGATGCGCCAGGCAGTATGCTTCCCCGGTGGCTTGGTCGGGCGCCAGCGTGAAGAGTGTGCTCTGTCCAACGAAGTGGGTTGTGGCGTCGTACTTATTCAGCTCTGCGAACACTGGAGCGAGCGCCTCGCGCGAGTGCAGCTCCTGTGAGGGCGTCGGATCCTTCGCATTCATGTAGACCACGAAATGTGTATCTTCGGTGAAGAGAGCCATCTGACCTTTTGCATCGCGACGATCGGCGCAGTGCGCGTAAGCCTCCACCAGCTCCCGAATGGCGAGACGGTCGGCCGCTTCGCTGGGGGAGAGCGCGAGGTGCTTAGTCATGGCTGGCCTCAGATGGGTAGATGGCTCTTACCTTTTATTTGTAGAGCCAGGGCTTATAGGCAATCTCGATGTTGTATCCGTCCGGGTCGCCGATGTTTGCCGCGAAGTAGTCGGCTCGCCATTCGGGCCGAAGGCTCGGTTCCTTGATTGAAGTAGCTCCCGCGTCTATCGCCGCCTTGTAGCTGGCCCTGACAACGTCCGCGCTCTTGGCGGTGAATGCGACGTAAAGGTCTTTGGCGACTTCGCCATTCTTCAGCCAGAAACCCGGCTCGCCATTGATGGCGAAACCGAGAAGTCGATCGAACTTGTAGGGCATGTCGATGCCAAGCGGCTCAAGCA
>Ga0073928_10003615_pt1 | contig 24069 bp, 21 predicted proteins | sample PaiPotPPA55metaG_FD_76969 | JGI IMG/M metagenome (GOLD analysis project Ga0073928, IMG submission 76969) | Iron sulfur acid spring bacterial and archeal communities from Banff, Canada, to study Microbial Dark Matter (Phase II) - Paint Pots PPA... ...
AACGATTCCGATCTTAAGGGGATGAGTGGGGGGGACAGCCATTGGCGGGCCGGTGTCACGTGAGTATGAAATCCATGGCCGCATTGGCTGCCGGTTTTCAGTCTGCGGATCCCGCTTGCAGTGGCCGAACGCGTCCGTTTCTTCGATTCATGGCGGCGACAGAACGCGCCAGAGATCCATCGAGATCAAGCGAGCAGCGATATTCTGCTGGTGGCCAGCCGACCTCGACGAACACCGCGTCTGGATCCAGAACTGGATGACATTGTTACCTTATCTGAATACCGGAATGCGCCTGATTGATGCTGCCCTGTCGAAAGATGTCGTCGAATTCTTTGAACGAGAAGCATCGTTTCTCGAACTTGAGCAGCACTTCAGCCGATACGATCCGATCTTGACTCGTACTCAATGTCGGGCCGTGCTGAAGGCATATGATCAGGGCGAGTATCCCGAGGCATCCGGTTGGTGCTATACGCGCTTCCATGTTCCTCAGGCCTATGACGCCGGCTTGCGCATGTTGGACTCCTCCGGCGCTCTCTGGCATGCCTTCGAGGATGCCCACATCAAGGCCCAGCTGGACGGGCCGGTCGAAATCCCCATGAAATATTTCACTGCGGCCGCCGAAGCCTCTCTACTGATTAGCAGTGCTAGTGATAATCCAACGTTGACTTTCGATACACCGTTCTGGACATCGATGGTCGAACGCAGTCGGTACGTCTTGGCACAGAAAGCTGGCAGCACCACGTTGTCCGCAATCAGCAGGTGACGATCACGCGTGATGATCACCAAGAAGAACTCGAAACGCCGATTCTCTGGCAGGCGAAGGACATTGTCGAAGCACGCTTCACGTCACGCTCCGAGTGGAGCACCGCCGGCGAATCTATGTGGATTCGCTTGTCGAAATTTTCTTTATGTAATCGGCTGACGTTGCACGAACTATCAAATCTGGTCCTCCTGCCGCCGAAGGAGATTCCCACAAGCGGTGTAGATTTGCGTCGTGCTGATCGATTCGACCCAGCACGATTAGGTGATCTGCTGCAGATTTCTCCGACAGACGTGACAACCGCATTTTGCTACAGCACTCCCGGAATTACCAACGCGAGCGCCGAACTACGTTACTGTCGCGAATGCTTGCAGCAGGGTTTTCACGCCGCATGGCTTGCATGCGGGGCGCTCAACTCAGCAGTATCGGCATAACATCGCGGCAAAAGGCATCGGCCTTCCAGCTAAATGGGACGACTTTACGTCAATTATTCGACAACGCGTTGATAAATAACGATTTTTCAATATCACGCGCTCCCGAATTTGCCTATGGGACGACTTTAAGTCAATTTCCCGGACAACTTTGTGTCGTTTGACACGTGCGTGCGGTGGGCCTGCTGGCGCTCATGTCCCCTCCCGAAAAGTCGACTTCGATCCGGCTCGGTGTAACCTTGATCGACCTCGGACTACTACAGTTGACCCACAACGGCGCTCCGACCAGGGGTGTTGTCAATGGCGACCCTGTTGAGGTTCGTAGAGATGGTGCGTTCCCACTGGTTCGGGTCAATGTCTTCGGCCGCGCCGGTCTGACCGGCAATTCCAGCGTTGTTGACGAGAATATCCAGGCCACCGGGTTTTGGCGCGCACATCGTCGATGACACGGTCTACCTGTTCACGGTCAGCGACGTCGGCGACGCCCACGTGGAGTTGCGGGTTGCCCGGCACCGAGAATACGCAGATCATCGCCGAAGGAGAGGTGAAATCTGCTCGCGGATTTCATCCGTCGTTTGCCGATCAACTTCTACGAAGTGCCGACATAAGCAGTCCTTTTCATGATAATCGCAGTTTCTCCGCGCCTCACCGCGACGAGACCTCACGAACTCCCGCAAGCATCAGGCGGACACCATGGCCTAGTGCAATCAACTCCCGCTCCGGCATTTCAGCGTAGGTCCGCACACCAGGTTTCGTCTGATTTCAGGCTGTCAACTACTGAGTTAATGCGCAAGCTCAGTATCGCGAAGCACCATTCCGTGGCGCTGCCGGGCGATATCGCGGGACGAATCGATTTCCTGCCGCGTGCGGATCGAGTCCCATCCCAACACACGCGCCGCGATCGCCGCAGTTTCAGCCAGCACGGCACCGGTCAATTGGCCAGAGAGCGCTATCGTCGTTCGGCGGAAAAGCAGATCCGCAAGATGCGTCACTGCTTCGTGCTCACATAGGTACTGAATCTCTCGCACTGTGTAACTCGGCTCGCTTGCTAGCGGGTTGTCTTGGATCCCATCGTGCATCGGCGAGCAGAATGCTGCGATGACGGATGCACTTGTACCGTACCGCGAGAGTAAGGTTTCAGCTCGTTCGACCGGAACACCACAACGCGCGGCAAGCGCGTTGATCCATGCAGCCCGATCCCCGGAGTTGCGTGGAAAATCATGGCCACCACCGATGGCTTCGTCGCGAGTGCTGACCCTCCGCGTGCGCCCGAGGCGCTTGAGCGTATCGTCGGCGACGGATTCGGCAAATCCCCGGAAGGTTGTCCATTTGCCGCCCACCAGCGAGAGCACAGGAATCCGGGTATCGGGCAGATGATCGATGTGCACCATGTGATCGCGACTCACGTCGCCCGGATTCGCGGCATCGGAATAGGGCAGCGGCCGCACGCCGCTGTCGCGAAAAGTGATGTTCGATGCATCCAGTTCCAGGCGGGGAAAGATTTCCCGCAATACGCCGAGCATATATTCGACCTCACTGTCCTCACAGCGAATCTGGTCGGGATCGCTCACGCGTATATCGGTCGAACCGACCAGAAGCCGGTCCATAAAAGGATAAACGAGACAAATGCGACCGTCCTTCGAGCCGAAGTAAACCATGCGGCCCCGTAGTTGCGCATGGAGCTCAGGATGGGTCACGATCAGATGCGATCCCTTTGTTCCACCGATGTACTTTCGCTTGATGCCGAGCGACTGGTTCACGCTGTCGATCCAGGCGCCACCGGCGTTGACGATGAGGGTCGGTGTGACAGGAAAGAGCCGCTCTGACACGAGATCCCGCAGCCAGACCGTGTCGCCTTCCACGTGGTCAACAGTCACGTAGTTTGCCGCCGCGGCTTCCTCGAAAGCGGCCAGCCCATCGGCAACCAGTTCGTAGTTCAGTCGTTCGGCCTGTGTCACCTGTGCGTCGAAATACGTGGCGGTTGCCTTGATGGCGGGATCGAGCAATGGCAGACTTCGAAGAGAACGTCTTCTGAGTGCGACATGGTGGCGCGGCATCGTCCGGTGATGGCGGCCGAGAAAATCGTAGATCGTGAGACCGAGTGTCGAAATGATCACACCGCGGTCGGCGAGCTTCGACTTGACACCGAAAAATCGCAGCGTAGACGCGACGATGCCGCCAAAGTACGAATGAATCGGCAGTACCGTCTCCAGTGGCCGTACAAAGTGCGGCGCGTTTTTCAGCAAAAGGTTGCGTTCCATTGTGGATTCGGCGACGAGGCGAAATTCACCGGTTTCAAGATACTTCAGGCCGCCGTGAATGAGCCTCGATGGCGCCGAACTCGCACCTGAGGCGAAGTCCGCCTTATCGATCAGCAGGCAGTCGACCTGTTGCAACGACAGGTCGCGGAATAGCCCTGCACCATTAATCCCGCCACCAACAATTAGCACGCTGACACGGCGCTGTTGCGTAAGCCGGTCGAAAAAGAATTCGCGGGATCGTTCGGTCATCGCTTGTCTCGCCATCAATGCACAATGGCTGCGCGGTCGAGCGCCGGCCACAATGGGTTCATGCCTGAAATGAGCTGCATGTAAAGGTTGTACGCCTCGGTGAGCTGGCCGTGACGTTCCGGGTCCGGCCGGTGCGTCCGCTGGATGCGGCATGCGCGCGTGCCGGCCTCCGCCAGGGATGCGAACGCTCCTATGCTCACGCCAGCACAGAGCGCGGCGCCGAGCGCACTGGCTTCCTGACTTTCCGGGATTTCGATCTGGATCCCGAGGGTGTCGGCGAACAACTGGGCAAGCATGGGGCTTGACGATCCTCCTCCGGTCAGACCCGCCCGCCGCGCGGGAAGAGCACTGGTCAGTGCTTCGACATGGTATCGGTGATTGAAGACCATGCCTTCGAGCACCGCCCGCGCCAGATGGGCGCGACGGTGCCAGCCGCGGATGCCGAAGAACGAAGCGCTCGCGGGCTGCTCGAAAGGGGAACCGAACAGGAATGGATGGAACATGACGGAACTCGGCTCAGCGAATGCCGCCTGTAATTCGTCTCCGATCAGGTCGAACAGCGAGCATCCGCGAAGTGCCGCCTGTTGCGCTTCGTGCGTGAAAAATTCACGCAGGAACCAGTCGACATTGCTCGACGAGGCCGGCGAAATCGACATGTTCATCCATTGGCCGGGACGTGTGCCGTTGCGGCATGACCAGCGCGGATCCAGTTGCGGACGATCAGACAGGATCTCGTTGATGCTGAACGTCCCCGCCGTAATCGACAAGGTACCCGGCTCCGTGTTGCCTAGCCCCAAGGCACTGGACGTGACATCGTGCAACCCACAGGCGACCGGCGTGCCCTCCTTCAGACCGGTTTGCATGGCAGCTTGTGCGGTGACACGTCCTGCAATCGCCGTGGACGACACGATTTGCGGTAGCGCACGGCCAATAGACTCGAGACCGTATAGATCCAGGACATCGGCGCTGTACTGTTGGGTGCGGACGTCGGTAAAGGATGAACTGGCTTCCGTCGGATCGGTCGCCGGGACGCCGGTCAGACAGAGACGGAGCCAGTCCTTGCAGAAGAGCACATGGCCAATTTTTGCGTACCGCTCAGGTTCGTTGACCTGGATCCATTTGAGCAGGCTGACAGCGGCGTAGGGATACGGCTGCTGCCCGGTCAATTCCAGCGCCTGTTGCAACAGGCCGGCTTCGCGCCATTGATCGCGAACGTCAAAGGCCCTGCTGTCGAGCGACAGAATCCCGGGACCGAGCGGAGCGCCATCGTGATCAACCAGGTATAACCCGTCGCCGTGCCCGGTTACGCCGATAGCCGCGATCGCGTCGGCGGACACTTGGCTAAGCTCAAGCGCATCACGAATGGCGCCACTTGCCGCTGCCCAGGTTTCTTCCATGTCCCTTTCGACGTGACGGGGACGCGGCTGCCGTTGCTCCACACGCCGGGATCCTACGGCCACGGTGCGCCCAGTGGTATCGAAGATAACGGCCTTGGTCGCGGTCGAACCGCTGTCGAGGCCAAGCAGATATGTCTCCATCGTGTCTCCGATCCGTTAGAGGTGCTGCCGCAAAGTCCCTCGGAGCGCAGGAAGCGGTCAGGAAAGCGGTCAGGAAAGCGGTCAAGAAAGCGGCTTACTTCCGCGCGCCCGGCGGCAGCGCATGATCGTCGCAATGCCGCAAAAACTCCCGCCGATGTTTACCGATGGTATTTGGAATCAACCTCGTTGATCGCCGCCACGTTGCCTGCGCTTCGGCCCTTCTCGTCGAAAGTCTGCGCCAGAAAGGCATCAGCAATAGTTTTGGCCACCTCGGTCCCGATCACTCGCGAACCCATCGTGATGATCTGTGCGTTGTTCGACAGTGCCGCGCGTTCCGCGGAGTAGGTATCGTGGCACAACGCAGCGCGGATTCCGGGTACCTTGTTGGCCGAGATGCTGACGCCGATCCCTGTGCCGCAGACGAGAATAGCGCGGTCGTAATCGCCGCGCATCACGCCCGAAGCCACACGGTCGGATAGGTTTGCATAGAACTCCTTCGGATCTGACTCGTTGGTCGACACCTCAAAAACCTCGAAGCGATCCTTGAGGTGTTCAGCCAGCACATGGGCTAGTCCCGCCCCTGCGCTATCTCCGGCAATTGCAAGTTTCATGATGATCTCCTTCAGGTTGGGGTTCCACGCATGCGGACGGGTCAGAGCACCGCCCTGACGCGCTCCAGAATGTCCAGATACCCAGTTACGTCCCAGGCAGAGCGCCCGATGAACAGTCCGTCGATATGTGCACAGGCAGCGAGTTCGGCGCAGTTGTCGGGGTTGACCGAGCCGCCGTAAAGGCACGGTACACGGCGGCCAAGAATATCTTGCGCCACCGCGATGATCTCTGCCTGGCGAGCATCAGCATAGGCGGCGCTGGCCGGTATGCCGTGCTCGCCGATGGCCCAAACCGGCTCGTACGCGAGCAGGATCGGGGCCGTGTGTTGTTCCTGCGTCAACCGAGCCAGCGCGCCGCGTACCTCGCCAGCCAGAACGTCGGCGGCACGCCCTCCTTCGCGATCGGCGAGCGTCTCGCCAATGCAGATCAGCGGCGTCAGCCCGTGGCGCACCGCCGCCTCGACCTTCAGTCCTACCGTGGCATCGGTCTCGCCAAAATGTTCGCGCCGCTCGGAGTGGCCGAGTTCGACCAGATCCATTGCGCAATCGACCAGCATTGGCGGTGAGATTTCACCGGTCCAGGCGCCACGATCGGCCCAGTGCATGTTCTGCGCGCCGACCTTCACCGTGGTATCCGCGAGTATTGCCTTGACCTCGCGGATCGCGGTGAAGGGCGGAATCACGAAGCGCTGCATCCGCGGGTCGGCGGTGCCGGTAAGCAGACCCTGGGTAAAAGCGCGCGCCTCCGCCAGGGTCTTGTTCATTTTCCAGCTGGTGCCGATCCAGAAAGGGGAATTGATCATGATGGTGTCGTCAATCGGATGCACGAACCTGGCGCTGCTGCGCGCCGCGCCGGGGTGGGTCGTGCTACCCCGGCGCGCAGGTGAAAAACCACAGGTGCCATTTAGCGCCCTGCGGGTTCGAGCCGTAGCATTATTTCGAAAGGGTAAATGCGGAGGTGTACTTATCCACGTTGGCCTTGGTGATCAGGACGCAATCGAAGAGCTGCTTTTCAGTCTTGGCACCCGTCTTGCCGGTCTTCAGGAACTGATCGGCCTCCTGCACCGCCTTGACGGAAAACGTGGCAACCGGCTGCAGCACCGTGTACTGCAACTCGCCGGCCTTGACCGCGGCAACCGCCGTTGGCGAACCGTCAAAACCACCCACCTTGATGCTCGAGAGTTTGCCCGCCTGCTTGAGCGCGGCAATTCCGCCAAGCGCCATTTCGTCGTTGCCGCTGATCACGCCAATGATGTCCGGATGCGCTTGCAACAGGCTCTGCATGGCGTTGAAACCCTGCGTGCGATCCCAGTTGGCCACTTGCGATCCGACCTTCTTCAGATCCGGATACTGGCTGAGCACCGACGTGTAGCCGTTCGAACGCGTGGCGGCGTTGTTGTCGGACGGCGAGCCGAGCAGTTCGACGTAGTTGCCCTTCGATCCGACGTCCTTCACCCATTGCTGCGCACCCAGTGCCGCACCCTGTGCGTTGTTGGAAACGAGCTGCGCCTTGGCCAGGCCCTCCTGGTTGATCTCGGCATTGACGAGGAAAACCGGGATGTTGGCGGCCACCGCCTTTTTCACCGCACCGACGGACCCGCTCGCATTCGCGGGATCGAGAATGATCGCGACCGATTTGTTGGTGATGGCGGTGTCGATCAGCTGGCTCTCGGCGTTGGTGTCACCTTTCGAAGCCGCGACGTTAGCCGTGTATCCGAGCCTTTTCGCCTCGGCAGCGGCAACGTTGCCTTCTGTGAGCCAGTAGGGGTTCGAGGGATCGTTGACGATGATGGTCACGAGCCCCCCCGCCGCATGAGCTTGCCCTGCGAACAGAGGCGCTGCGATGGCGACGGCGGCGAGTAACAGGGTTCTTCTCTTGGTTGTCATGGTAAGTCTCCTTTTTTGATTAGTGATGGCGTCGGAATAAGACATTCTTCTCAAGGGCCGGTGGCGCGGCTCAAGCCCTGCCGCCTTGTGGAGAAGTGGGTTGGCCGGCGGTCGGCGCAGGACGCTTGACACGGCGGCGATATTGAATGGCGTTGAGCAACACCGCGAGCACGATGACCGCGCCGGTGAACACCGTTTGCCAGTAGGAAGAGATGCCGATGATCACCAGACCGTCGGACAGGAAACCGATCACGAAGGCCCCGAGCAGGGTTCCGCGAATATTGCCGGTGCCGCCCATCAGTGACGCGCCTCCGATGACCACGGCGGCGATGGCCGTCAGTTCATAGGTCGTGCCGGCCGTCGGACCTGCGGACGTGAGCTGCGAGGACAGGATCAACCCGGCGACGGCGGCACAGACGCCGGACATCATGTACACGCTGATCTGCACTCTTTTCACCGGAACGCCTGAGAGCTGGGCCGCGCGCTCGTTGCCGCCGGAGGCATAGAGCCAGCGACCGAAGGCCGTGCGGGTGAGCATGATGCTGCCCAAGATCCCGATGACCGCCAGGATCAGGACGCCGACGGGGACATTGAACAGGCGGTCAAAGCCGAGCCCGTTGAATCCGACATTGCCCAGATCCGCGTGGCCGCCCAGGTTGTTGTAAGTCAGGCCGTTGGTCATCAGGAGAGCAAGTCCGCGCACCACATACATCACCCCGAGTGTGGCGACGAAGGCAGGCACTCTGAACCGCGCAATGAGCACGCCGTTGACCAGGCCGATGAAGGCGCCAAGCAGACAGCACAGCACCACCACTACCCAGACCGCCGGATACAGCACGACGCCAAACAGGTTCAGCGTCACACCCTGCAGGAAGAACCCCGCGACGACACCAGACAGGCCGAGGGTGGATCCGACCGACAGGTCGATTCCGCCGTTGATGATCACCAGCAGCATGCCGATCGCGAGGATGCCGTAGATGGCCACATGCGAGGCCATTGTCAGGAAGTTTTCGACTGCGAAGTAATACGGTGACAGAAACGAAAATACGATGATGATCACGATCAGCGCAAAAAATGCACGTCCTTCAAGCAGCATCTTGCCGATGTCGAAACCGTCGCCGAACCGGCTGGCGCGGGTTGACGTGGAAGGTTTGGCGGAGTCGTTCATGTTCAAATCTCCTTGCATTTCGATGATCAGATCACCACGGCTTCGCCGGAGGCGGCCATGATCTGGTCTTTGGTGGCATCGGCGCCGAACTCGGCAGATATCTTGCCCCGGCGCATGACGACGATGCGATGCGCGATGCTCAGGCATTCACCCACTTCCGACGTGGAGAACACCACTGCCAGGCCTCGCGTGGCGCTCTCGCTGAGCAGGCGAAAGACCTCGGCCTTGGCGCCGATGTCAATGCCACGGCTGGGCTCGTCGAGCAGAATGACTTTTGGCCGGGTGGCGAGCATCTTGCCGATCACGACTTTTTGCTGGTTGCCGCCGGACAAGGAGCCGATAGGTGCATCCGGGCCCGCCGTCTTGACGTGAACGTTTCGGATCGACTGATCCACGAGCACACGCTCACGGGGGAACGACAGCAGCAACCCTCTGACGAAGGTGCCGATGCTCGCGAGCGACAGGTTGGTGCCGACGTTCATGGTCTGCACCAGGCCATCGCGCTGGCGATCCTCCGGCACCAGGACGAGGCCCCTGGCAATACGCCCGGCGATGCTCAGGGAGGCAATATCCTCTCCTTCGAGAAGGACCTTCCCACCGGTCACCGGATAACGACCGGCCACAGCCTCAAGCAGTTCCGTGCGCCCCGCTCCCATCAGCCCGTAGATGCACACGATCTCGCCCGCGCGCACGTCTAGCGACAAATGATCGACCACCGAAATGCCGGATCCGGCGTCGTCGGACACGCTGACATCTTCAATAGCCAATGCTACGTCGCCGAACGCGTAGCCCGTCGGCGGCGAGCCGAGGTCGAAGTTCTCGCCCACCATGTTGCGCACGATCCACGCGAGGTCGATATCGCGGGCTTCGGCCGTTGCGGTGATCCTGCCGTCGCGCAGCACCACGGCGTAGTCGGTGATCTGCAGCGCCTCTTCGAGATGATGCGAGATGTAGACAATCGACACGCCGCGGCTGGTCAGGTCGCGGATCACCCTGAACAGCACCTCGACCTCGGAAGCGCTCAGCGCCGAAGTCGGCTCATCCATGATGAGGATGCGCGATTCAACGGAGAGCGCGCGAGCAATTTCGACAACCTGCTGCTGACCCAGGCGCAAGTCCTGGACTCGTGTCAACGGGTCGATTTCCTCCTCGAGATCGGCCATCAGGGCACGCGCCTGCCGCGCTTCTTCGGCGAAGTTGACGCCCGTCGCACCGCGCAGTTCCCGGCCCATGAAGATGTTGTCGCGCACGCTCAGGTTGGGCGCCAGGCTCAACTCCTGATGGATGATCGAGATGCCGTGGTCGCGCGCATCGTTTGACGAAGAAAAAGCGACGCGCTGACCATCGAGTTCGATATGTCCCGACGTCGGCGTTTCCACCCCGGCGAGGATCTTCATCAAGGTTGATTTGCCCGCGCCGTTTTCGCCGAACAAAGTGGTGACCTTGCCGCGGTGGATGTCGAAGTTCACACCCTTCAGCGCATGCACGCCGCCGTACGACTTGACGATGTCGCGCGCCGACAGCAGTGCATCGCCGGCCGCGGATTGGGTTTGGGGGATCGGTTGCGGGGTCGTCATTTCACGTCCAGCTTCACCGGCGTCACAAGCCAGCCGTTCGGATTGATCAACTGAAAGACACCGACAACCGAAATGGTTTTGCCCGTCAGCTTGCCGGTGTCGACCTTCGACAGGACCGCTTTTTTCATCGCGGTGTTGATCGCGTATCCGGCATTCTGATAGTCGATCTGGTTGGTGAATTGCTCAAAGCTGATGGTGCCGGTGGCATCGCGCAAGTCGGTGCCGTTGATTGCCGGGCCGGTCTGCACGCGGATGATCACCGAGTCAGGAACGTTCGGCACCTTGACGGTATAGATCCCGGCATCCTCACTCCCCGCAACGCCGGTGAACTTGACCGAGATTTCAGGGCCGATGCCGCCGCCAGCCACGCCGTACTGCTTGCCGGCGGCGTCCTGATCCTTGGCAATTGCTACGGCCAGCGTGTCGGCGCTGACTGCTTTGCCCTCGATCGCCGACTGTGTTTTCGGAAACTGCGCTTCGCCGTAGACAGCGGGATTGAAAGCCTTGACTTGCGTATCTCCTGCAGACCCGATCTTCACGGCCTTGGTGCTTAAGGCCATCGCCACGATCAGGATGACCGCCAGCACTGCGACGATAGCTGCGCGAACGCCGCGCTTGGAGCGACGATTTATCGTTGGGGCAACTGTGCTCATTGGGACACCTCCTGTGCTTCTGAACTACGGAAATGCAATGCGGGCGTGCTGGATCTTTCCGCTTTGACCGGCAGCTTCGCCGCGTCCATTGCGCATAAGGGCTTACTGTCCCGCTCGCGCGTATCGTCGGTCATTTCATGCTGTGCCACGTTGCCCCCAGTCTTCAGCGATCACGTTGAGCACCATCGCCGCGGACGCCGCCCCCGGATCGATATGTCCGAGACTGCGCTCGCCCAGACGCGCCGATCGCCCCTTGGTCGCGATCATCGACTTGGTGGACTCGGCCCCTACTGACGCGGCGTCGCGTATCCGCGCCATGATCTCGCGCAGCGGCAGTCCACTCGCCATGCCTTGCTCTGCCGCTGCAGCAGCAGGCGCCCAGACATCGACCATCGTTTTTTCGCCCTGCTCGGCCTTACCACGCGACCGGATGCCTTCGGCCATCGCGACGATCAGCGTCGGCGCTTCGGTCAGCAGCATTTCTGCACGCGGCCCGGCAGCCTTGGCTGCGCGCATGAACGCGGTGGCGTACAGCGGCCCCGACGACGCGCCAACCGCGTTAAGGAAACCCTTGGCCGCCGCGTTGAATTGATCGGCTAGCGAAGCTTCCGCAGACAACGCAGCGATCGCACCGGATGCCGCGGCAAATCCGTCCGCCATCGCTATGCCGTGGTCGGCATCGCCGATCACACCGTCGAGCCGGCACAGCTCATCGCGCGCCGCGCCGATGGTTTCAGCGAGCTGACGGAACAAGCGCGCAATGTCACCGGTCGTCAGCATCGCCGGACTCCTGTTGGTACATCGCACACTTGCACGGGTGATCCAGCAAGCGCTGCAGTTCGTCGTCGAGATGCATCAGGGTGATCGAGGCGCCGGCCATTTCGAGCGAGGCGCACAGCGGCCCGACCAGGGTGCGATGCACTATCAACCCCGCCGCAGTCAATCGCTGCGCAACGCGGCGGTTCATGATGTACAGCTCCATCAACGGCGTTGCGCCGAGCGAGTTCACCAGCACCGCCACGCGATCTCCCTTTACCGCGCCCATCTCAGCCAGGATCGCATCCATGATCTCGTCAACCACGGCATCGGCTGGACGTAGGGCCTCCCGACGCATCCCTGGCTCGCCGTGGATTCCCATGCCAATTTCCATTTCGCCTGCTGCGATCTCGAAGTTGGCGCGCCGCGTCTGCGGCAACGAACAGGGCGCAAGCGCCACACCCAACGTGAAGGTTCGAGCGTTGGCGTGACGCGCCACCCGCTCCACTTCGTCCAGCGGCATCATCAGATCGGCCGCCGCGCCAGCAGCCTTGAAAATGAACACATTGCCTGCCACCCCGCGCCGTTGTTCGCGCTGATCACGTGGCGCGGAGGCGATGTCGTCGGTGGTCAGCACCGTGCGCGCCGCGACGCCCTCCAGCTCGAGCAATTCGATGGCCATGTCGAAATTCATCACGTCGCCGGCATAGTTGCCGTACATGAACAGCACCCCGGCGCCTCCGTGCGTAGCCAGCGCCGCATCGACGGCCGGTTGCGGCGGGGGCGAGGCGAAGACATTGCCGATCACTGCTGCGTCGGCCAATCCCTTGCCGACAAAGCCCAAAAAAGTCGGCTCGTGCCCCGATCCGCCGCCGATCACCAGCGCCACTTTTCCGGGGCGCGGTCCGTTGCGCGCCACGATCGCACGCGGCGCACCGTCGTGTCGCAGCAGCAAGTCGCCGTGTGCGGCCATCACGCCGTCCAGCATCTCGTCGACGGCGGCATTGCCGTCGTTGATCAGTTTCTGTGTCATCGCGCCGTGCATCGCAGTCTGGTCCCTTCAAATATTCAGGTCGGAAACGCCGGTATCGAAATGCGGAGCCCAGAACGCCACCGATTCGGCGATCTGCTCGACGACCTGTCGATCCTTCGGTTCACGCTCCTTGAACGACAACTCCAGGCAGATTTCGTTGTCGTGTCCACCGCCTTCGTGGAGGGCCGCTAGCAGCGGAGCGGGCTGGATGCGGCCGCGCGCGTTGAACTCGGCAGTGAACGGATGGTGGCCCCCCTTGTCCATCAGCGACTGCTTGATATGGATGATGGGCGAGACACGCGGCACCGCGCGTGCCCAGGCGTAGGGGTCGAAGTCGTCGGGGTTCGCGCTGGTAACGTCGCCGTGATCGATGTCAGCCATCATCCACATTGGCACCGCCATCTTTGCAGCGCTCAGCCGTTTTTGCAGCGCCATGCATGCGGCGATCGTCTCGCCGAACTCGCGCCCGACCGACATCGGCTCCCAGAACACGTATTGCAACCCGGCGGCCTTGGCGTGTTCGGCGACCTCGGCCCAACAATCGATGGCGGTCTGGACCAGCGCCTCGCGTCGGCCTGTGTCGTCGTAGTCTCGGTAGGTGAAGATGGCGAACTGGGTGCCGATCGAATTGCCACCAAGATCGGCAGTAATGTCAGCGAAGGTCTTGAACCAATCGACGTAGTAGCGTCGCACGTCGGCATCCGGATGGCCGAAGTGGTTGAGCCGCCCGTAGGGGCCGGTCATGCCCGACGTGATTCGCACCCCGGTTCGCGCCATCGCCGCGCGCATCTGGCGCGTAAGACGTCGCGTCACTGCAGCGGGCCACGACGGGTTGATGAACTCGTGCGTGAGCTGCACGTCGCGGATTTTCAACTTGTGCGCGATGGCGTCGATGAGATCATCCGGCTCGGCGAAGCGATTCACCAGTGGATTGGTGTTGAGTGCGAGCGTGAAAGCCATTTTCGTCTCGTGTTGTCTCGTGTTGTATGTGGATCGATCGCGGCTCGGATCAGGCGGATTTTCTGTCGAGGCCGTCGAACCAGGCACCGAACGCAGCCGTTTGCTCGACACTCATGTGCAGTCCGTGCTTGGTGCGCCGCGTCAGGATGTCCGGCGCCGTCTCGGCCCACTCCTGCGCCATGAGGTAGCGCACCTCGGCCTCGTAGAAATTCGGTCCGAATTGTCGACCGAGACCGGCAAGCGAGTTGGCGGAGTCGATCACCTGCGCCGTGCGTGCACCGTAGGTCCGCGCGTAATGAAGCATCAAATCCCGCGGCAGCCAGATGTACTCGCGCTGCAAACGCGCAATGAATTGCGGCACGTCGGCCCCCTCGATCTCCCCCCCGGGCAGCGTTGCCGTGGACGTCCAGTCTTGCCCCATGTTGGGAAAGGTTGGCCGCAGGTGTTGCAGCGCGTGCTCGGAGAGCTTGCGAAAGGTCGTGATCTTGCCGCCGAAGACGTTGAGCAGGGGCGCGCCGCCACTGGTGTCGAGGTCGAACACATAGTCGCGCGTCACCGCCGAAGGATTGCCTTTGCCGTCGTCGTAAAGCGGGCGCACACCCGAGAAGGTCTGCACCACGTCCTGGCGCCGCAGCGGCTGCTTGAAGTAACGGTTCACCGCGGCCAGCAGGTATTCGACTTCCGCTTCGTCGATCGACACGTTTTCTGGCGCGCCGTCCCAGGGGATGTCCGTGGTGCCGATGAGCGCCTTGTCCCCTTCGTAGGGATTGATGAAAATCACCCGCTTGTCGTGGTTCTGCACCAGGTAGGAATGCGGGCCGTCCCAGAACTTGGGGGTGACGATGTGGCTGCCCTTGACCAGCCGCACCTTGCGAGTCGAATGGCCGCCCGCCACGCGCTCGATGACGTCGGCCACCCAAGGCCCAGCGGCATTGACCAGGGCTCTGGCGGTGACGACGCGAGTTGTACCGTTGCGCGTGTTGCGCAACTCGATGCGCCACGCACCGCCTTCGCGCCGCGCCGAGATGCAGGCGGTGCGCGTGAGCACTTGCGCGCCGCGCTGCGCCGCGTCCACCGCGTTGAGCACCACGAGGCGCGCGTCATCGACCCAGCAGTCGGAATATTCGAAACCCCTGTGGTACTGGTCCTTGATCGGCGCGCCTTCGGGACAGCGCCGCAGATCGAGGGTACGCGTTCCCGGCAGCTTCTTGCGCCCGCCGAGGTGATCGTACAAAAACAGTCCAAGCCGCACCAGCCACGCCGGACGGTCGTCCGGGCTGTGCGGAAGCACAAAACGCAACGGCCAGATGATGTGCGGAGCGGCATTGAGCAGCACTTCGCGCTCGATCAACGCCTCGCGCACGAGCCGGAATTCGTAGTACTCGAGGTAGCGCAGCCCTCCATGCACCAGCTTGCCCGAGCGCGACGAGGTACCCTGCGCCAGATCGTCCTTCTCGCACAGGATCACCGACAGCCCGCGGCCCGCGGCGTCGCGCGCAATGCCCGCGCCGTTGATGCCGCCGCCAATGACGAACAGGTCGACCATCTGGCTGTCGCTCATCTCGCCGTTCTCCGTTCGACTCTCATGCCTGAAGGAAGGCCTCCGGGATGACGCATGGCTTTCGTCTGCCGTGCCATTTCCTCCCACACTGGTTCTAAAGCGCGTCGCGCCTCCTGGTATACAGGGAACAGCTGTGCGTAGGCCTGCACCAAGTCCGGATCGGGCGTCTCGGCCTGTCCCAACAGCGGAGTGACCCACTCGGCGATGCACGCTTGCATATCGGGATATGCGCCGAGCGCGACCGCCGCCATCATCGCTGCCCCGGCGGCGCCCGCCTCTTCGCGCGTGGAAATTCGCACCGGAGCGCCGACCACCGCGCCGAGCACCGCACGCAACGCGCGCGACCGAGTCGCGCCGCCGGTCAGCCGCAACTCTGCCGGCATCGCGCCGCCCATTGCCGCATAGCAGTCGCGCGTGGCCATCCCGAGCCCCTCGACCACGGCACGCAACAAATCCGGGAAGCGGCTTTCACTTGTAAGCCCTATGAAATTGGCGCGCGCGTGGGCGTTGATGAACGGCCCGCGCTCGCCCGCTTCCGAGATATAGGGGTGGTAAAGATGTGCGCCCGGCCGGCCGCGTTGCAGCCATCCGTCGATGCGTTTCACCCGATCACTTTGCGAGAGCTTCGTCCCGAATTCCGCGAGCAGGTCGCACGCCAGATTCAAAATCCAGTCGACGTTCAGGGTCGCAGCCATGTTCGACTGCACCTGCGCCGACATTCCTGGCATGGGCAGGGCGATGACGTACCCCGTGCCCTCAGCGCTCAGATGCACGTCGGCGTTCTGCACCGCACGCATATGCATTCCCGTCGACCCGATGATCGAGCAGGTGGCACCGACGGCACCGGCGGTGTGGATGCCGGCGCCCAACGCCGTCAGCACGATGTCGACGAACCCCAGGCACACCGGCGTTCCGGCCAATAGGCCCGTTGCCGCCGCGGCTTCAGGGGACAGCGCATGGGTGATCTCGGTGCCGTCGACGATCTCGGGCAACAAACCACGCCGCGCCGTTAGCCCGAGGGCGTCGATCACCGCGTCGTCATAGCGGCGGGTGCGGAAGTTGCCATAGGTGAAGCTCGCCTCCGACGGGTCCGTTGCGCGCACCCCGGTGAGGTTGAGATACAGCCAGTCCTTGCAATGCAACGCGACTTCGGAGCGATCGAGCACCTCGGGCGTCGTTGTTGCCATATGGGCGATCTGCGCGCCCTGACTGCACGCCGCAAGCCCGGTACCGGTGGCCTCGAATCGAGCACGGCTTGCCGTGCTGCCCTGTAGCCGCAGCACGGTATCCGCGGCGCGCGCGTCCAGCCATAGCCAAGCGTCGCTCGCGGGCTTGTTTCCCGCGCCGACCAGCCAGGTACCGTCGCCCTGCCCCGTCACCGCAACCGCCCCGGTGCGCCGCGCCAGGCCCTCGACTTTGGTCCCGAGATCGCGCAGCGTCTGCGCGCAGTCTTCCCAGGTTTGGTCCAGGGACTGAAAGGCCGCGCCATCGGCACTCGTGGTGTAGCGGTTAGGAACCGATGCAACGGCGATCTGCCGCCCTGCCAGATCGAAGGCCACCGCCTTGATGACCGAGGTGCCGGCGTCGATACCGACTAAAAGATCGCGTCCGGCGCTGGCCATCACGCGGCCTCCGCGTTGAGTGTGCCGTCATTCAGCGCCAGCGCCGTGGCCTCATCCGTTATCAATCCGCTGAGGAGGCCGCTATTCAGAACAGCACGGATCGCCTCTACCTTTTCGGCGCCGCCGGCGATGGCGACGATTCGCCGCCCGGTCAGATCAGCGAGATTGGGGGCCACCGTGCGTGCAGCCAACGATGTTTCAACGGATTTGCCAGCGTGATCGAAAAAGTGACCCAGCACCTCGCCCTGGCCACCCATGTCACGCACCTCGCGAATTTCTGCCGGCTCGATCATCTGCGACGCAACGAGTTGCGCGTCGGGTTGTGCAGTGCCGATACCGACGATCATCAGGTCCGCATGCGCTGCCAGATCGAACACCTCTCGCACGCCGCGCTGCGACAGCAATACCTCCCGGTCTTCGGCACTATTGGCGAAAAACGGCAGTGGCAGCACATAAGACACGGCTCCGGTTTTTTCCGCCAGACGGTGGATCACGTCGTACGGATTCGCCGTGTAGTTGCGCGTAACCCCGCCCAGCAGCGACACGAAACGCACCTTGCCGGCATCCATGCGCGGCATGTCGGCCACGACAGCCGCCAGCGTACGGCCATGCCCCATACCGATCACGCCCCCTTGACGAGCCGCGATCTCGCGTTGCAGAAAGTGCGCCCCGGCAATGCCAAGGGCACGCAGCGGCAGACCAACCTCGTGCAGATCCGGAACCACCTCGCAATAGGCCAGCCCGTAGCGGTTGGCAATTTCCGCTTCCAGCACGACGCATTCCGCCACGTCGCCATCGATCGTGACCTTCACCGCGCCACTCTGGTTGGCGCGCGTGATAAGCCGATGCGCCTTGACGTTGCTTACCCCAAGGCGCATGGCGACATCGGCCTGCGTCTGCCCTGCGGCGTAATGCAACCACGCCGCTCTGATCGCGAGACTGTCTTCGGCATCACGCCTGGCGGCGGACTTCGTCATGTCTTCTCCACGTGCAAAACGGAAAATGATTTTTTTTTCGCATGCTGTATTTTTTTTCAGAATGACCAAGGATAGCAAGCAAATCCTCTATTGCCATCCGCTATAACCCTTACTCGACATCAGCCATGCTCACCAGAGGGTGGTCACCCCTGGTTTGGGTTTGGGTTTGGGTTTGGGTTTGGGTTTGGGTTTGGGTTTGGGGTTAAGGGATTCTTCCGATAACCGTTCCACTGCAGCACGAACCACGGACGTTCGCGGAACGTGGTTATTAATGGTCGGCTTCGATAAGCGCCCACTGATCGAGCACGCAGCGGCGGTAAAAGGTCAAGCGACGTGCTCCCGGAAAGCTGAACAGTCGGTTTAGGTGGAATCGCTGGGATCTGTGGCGCGAAGGCGCAGCTGAGCCGGGGTTTGCTCAGAAAGCGGACGGATTCTGAGCACGCTCAGTAAGGCGATGCCAGGCGGCAAAGCCGGCCGCCCAGTTGCTTGCGACGCAGCGAAGCACGTAGTAGATGGCGCTTGTAGACGACCATGCGACTTTCTGAAAGGAGAAAGCTAAGCATGAAACAGAATGACAGACGGATCGCATTGGTAAAGGTGCCGACAAGGGCATCGGGCTGGAAATTGCGCGACAGCTCGGGCGGGCGGAAGTCACGGTTCTCTTGGGCGCCAGGGGTGCCGGGCGCGGCTAGGCGGCGGCCGACATGCTGCGGAACGAGGGATTGGACGCCCATTCGATCCGGCTAGAGGTGACCGACACGGCGAGCGTGAGGGACGCCACGTTGATCGGCGCAGATTACGGGCGGCTCGACATCCAGGTGAACAATGCGGGCATTATCGATTCGAAGGATGGTCCGCCGACCAGTGGGTCCGTCGATGCCGCTCGCCGGTTGCTCGAGACGAATTTTCTCGGCGCATCCACCGCAGGCAGAACAAGATTGTCGCTGATTCACGTAGGCTACCGCGAGCGCTGTCTGATGCTTGAGATTACCGGCGCGATCAGTCGGCCAACTTCGTCGCGGCTGAGTATGACGGGCAAGGTGCGCGGGAGATAAATCGGACGCATCTTCGCCATCAACTCCTCTCGACCGAGCGTGGTAGCGAAGAAGAACTTCAACCCGGTGATCGCCGCGTTCAGAGAAATCGGCGACACGCCGCGGTCAACCAGATACAGCTGACAGCGCCGCAAGTCCTCGACGGTGGCAGTGTCATCCGACATCAGATGGCGGCATCGATCAGAAATGCGAAACGATTCCTGTTCTGCAGAACTGTTTGGCGCTTGCTGTCGTGAGCGAGTGGGTGCTCAGCGCGTGCGCACAGATCGTGGTTTTGTGATGCGCGGCCGATCACTTGCGCTCGCCGACGGAACATCACGCGCCCCCGTCTTCGCGCTTCCATTCGACTGCTTCTTAGCAGTCTTAGCAGTTGCTCGTTTGTTCGATGGCGTTGAGGCGGCTCGCGGAGAGCGAGTAGATTGGGGTTTTTCGGTCAACGGGCTCGCCGTCAGCGCTTCCGCCATGTCGAGACCGAACAGCGCGGAAACATCGCCGGCTTGCAGCATCTTGCTGGAAGACACGGTTTCCGTTGTCATCGGCAGCGTCGTATCGATCTGGCTCACCAGTTCACTCTCGTTCACTGAGCGCAGACGGAAAAGCAATTCAGGCTTGTGATCAAGCCGCGCACCCCCTCCATACAAGACCGCTGCGACGTGCTTACACATCGACGCGTGGTCGGGACACGAGCAGGAGAAGTGGATTTCGGATGGATTGGGAAACAGGCCCCCATCTTGACGACACAGACGCTGCATGACGCTTTCGGAGAGCTTTCCTTGTAACAGATCGACCAGGGAATCGATGCTGCCAGCGCACTCGGTGCAGATCGCCATCCATTTCGCTTTCGGGGCCGCGTCAATGTTGATCGTGACCTTGTAGAGCGCTGACCCACTAACCAAAGCTGTAATTTTTCCGGGAGCAATCTGGAGATCAACCACCGCCCCATTGCGCGCATAGCTGCGACCTCGCGGCAACCGGTATTCGAAGTCGCGATAGCTTTCCATGTTGTCGCACCAGGCCTTACCCCAGAAGGTCGTCGCGATCTTTCTGCCTTCAATCGTCACGGGCTCAACAGGGTGACCCTTTCGGCGCAGCTTTTCAACCTCCTGCACGGCTTTGCGACGACGCTCGGCAACCGTAACGTAGGGCGCCCACCCTCCATCGTAATAACTAGACATACGTATCAATCCTTTGTCGCAGTGTTCAGATCAAGGCGAACGAGCCGTAACAGGGCGTCGTCAGTCATTTCCGTCAGGTTAATCCCTCCTACGCCTCCCAGCAACGCGTCGGAGAGATCCTGCTTGGCTTCTATCATGGCATCGATCTTTTCCTCAACCGTGCCGCGGCAGACGAGCTTGTGGACCAACACATTCCTTTTCTGTCCGATCCGAAAGGCACGGTCGGTCGCTTGATTTTCCACCGCAGGATTCCACCAGCGATCGAAGTGTACGACATGCGACGCGGCCGTCAGCGTCAGCCCTGTACCTCCTGCTTTCAACGACAGGATGAAGAAAGGCACGGCTTCGTCTTCCTGAAACGTTCGAACCAAATCGCGGCGATTTTTGACCGCAGTGTTGCCGTGCAACACTAGCCCTGGACGTCCGAACACGCCTTCAAGGAAGGATGCGAGCGCAGCGGTCGCCTCACGAAACTGGGTGAAGACAAGCATCTTCTCCTGCCGCGCGGCAACCACTTCGGCGATCTCCCGCAAGCGCGCGAGCTTGCCACTATCTGCTTCGGCCCAGTCTTCATCGTTGAGCCATTGCGATGGATGATTGCAGATCTGCTTGAGGCGCATCAGCGTTGACAACACAATGCCTTTGCGCTGGATTCCATCTGCGTTGTCTAGGCTGCGAGCCAGGTCTTCGACCGCCTGCCCATAGAGTGCCGTCTGTCGGCGGCTGAGGTGGCAATAGGCCGTCACTTCGGTCTTATCCGGCAGGTCGGCAATGACCGATCGGTCGGTCTTCATGCGCCGCAGGATGTAGGGGCGAACCAGTTCACGCAGGGGACCGTACGGATTCTGTGTCTGATCGGCGAGTCCCTTGACATAGCGTGTGAACTGCTTGGCGCTTCCCAGAAGTCCCGGATTGATGAAATCGAATATCGACCACAAGTCACCCAGGTGATTCTCGACCGGCGTTCCGGTCAGGGCGATGCGTGCCCGCGCGTTCAAGGCTTTGGCAGCTCGGGTCTGTTTCGTGTTTGCGTTCTTGATCGCCTGCGCCTCATCCAGGATAACCAGTCGCCACGAAACCGCGGCCAGTGCCGGCATGCGCAGCAGTGTGCCATAGCTGGTGATCGCCAGATCTAGGCCTGCCGCCTGTTGCGCCGCGAACTCCCGCATCTCGTTTGCTGACATCGTCGAAGGATGCAGGATTCGCGCGGTGAGGCTCGGGGCGAATTTCTCGATCTCTGCGGCCCAGTTGGCGAGGAGAGAGGCCGGGGCGACAAGCAGGCACGGAAGCAACTGCGTGGCGGCGTTCATCTGCCGTTGCGCGAGCAGCAATGACAGCACCTGAATGGTCTTGCCGAGCCCCATATCGTCAGCCAGGCAAGCCCCTAGTCCGAGCGCTGACAACAGATGCAGCCATTGCACGCCGGCTTTTTGGTAGGGGCGTAAAGTCCCTCGTAGTGCTGCGCCCGGGTCAAAATCGGTGCCATCGGGCGCGCGCAGGGTTTTTAGCGTGTCGGCCAACCAGGGGCCTGCCGACACCTGCGACCAGTCGGCGAGGCCGCGATCGGCGGTGGCGTCAGTGAGCGTCGCACCGGCCAGCATCCGCATTGCCTCAGTAAAGCTTAGCCCGTCCCGTTTAGCCAGTGCTTGCGCTTCGCGAAACTGCTGCATCGCGCGCTCAAGTCTGTCCCGATCGACCTCGACCCATTGACCGCGTAGCAGTATCAGGGTGTCGGTGCCCGCGAGCAGGGTGGCAATTTCGTCCTCGGTCAGTGTTTCGCCATTGAGCGTCATCTCAAACGAAAAATCCAGGAGTCCGTCCAGACCGATTGTGGACGGAGCGCGACTGCCCACCGTCGCTGCAACCTGCGGCCGTGCTGGACGGCTTGAACGCCAGTTAGCGGGCATACGCACAACCACGCCCGCGCTTTCCAGTTCTGCTGCACTCGCCAGAAAACGCGCGGCATCGGCCGGCCGCCAGCGCAGCGGATGATAGATTTCTCCTCTATCAATCATCGGCCGAAGCCAGACGCATTTTTCGGCCGCGCGCTGCATCGGCAATAGAAGTGACAACAATCGCTCACGGTTCGCCTCGCCAGCATATTCTCGCAATGCCTGGCCCAACGGCAGGTGCTGCGCCCGGGCCTGCGCCGAAAGATGCGTCGTATAGGTCGCCATGAAAGCGAAGGGCGCATCCGGGTCACGGGGATTTTCTGCCAGGTTGAAATGCACTCGACCGACGAGATTCCAAGCCGGGTTCAGCGTCTTCAGAAAATCTTGTAGAGACATTCCTTCGGTAGCAACGGACGCCCGCAAGGCCGCTCCCATTTCGCGCCAAAGGCCACGCAGCACCTCTTGTGTTAGGTACTCCGCGCCCGGCATCATGGGACCGGTCAGAACCAGCGTGGCGAGCTCTCCCTCGCCCGGCTCCGGAATGTCGGGCAGACTGGTTGAGTCAGGTCCGTTTTCTCTTGCGCCCGAAGCGTGCAGACAGAGCGTCGTGACGTATCGGGTCGCGAATGTACGCCACCAGACGAAGGCTGGCGGCAACGCCTGGCCCACCTCGCCAGCGCCGAGCCGCAATAGCCCAACGCCGCTGCCCTGATCAAAGGCTGCTCCTATGCGGGCTGCTACTGGGGCGCCAACTTCAGGTGCATCGTCCGCGATCTCGGCAACCAGATGCCCATGCGGCGTCAAGCGTAGACCTAGGCGAGGCATGGGCGATCTCTTGAGATGCGTTTCACGCCCAAAATGGTGGCCCTGGGTCGCTTCCCGACAAGCACTCGATGTTGAAATCTATCTGATGGCACTGTCAATTTGAAATCAAAAAATGACGCCGGTTAAGAATAAACTTGGTAAGTTGGAAGACACGGCGCAGAAGCTACAATGAACGGGGACCCAGACCGGCCTCCATTTGCGCTATACCGTAGCCTTCAACCAGCCTCGTTTTGATCGGGCCGAAACACAGGGGCGCGACCGAAAGGTTCGGCACCGACGAAATCGCCTGCGGGTTACTCTTGTTATGGACTGACTGCTGCGATGTATCGACTCCTTTAGGCTCTGTCGCAATAAGAAATTGAATGTTCGCTCACCCACAACAGAACAGGTGAAACGACCGTGCGAGCACTACATATAGTGGTCTCTGTCATGCAAGAATTCTTATTGCGACAGAGCCAACTTGCTCGACGATCAATTGTTCTAGCGTGAGCCGGCAGCTATCAAGCCGGGCACATTGCAACCACCTGCCACCGCCTGCGACCCGCGCAGGCGGAATTGTTCAACGCCCTACTTGTTCACCGCATCTTTAAATGCTTTGCCGGCGGTGAACTTGACGGTCTTCGAGGCAGCGATCTGAAGCGCCTCGCCAGTCTTCGGGTTGCGCCCGGCTCGCGCCGCACGCGCGCCCGTGCTGAAAGACCCGAACCCGATCAGTTGAACCGGGTCGCCCTTGACCACCGCGTTCGTCACCGTCGCCAAAAATGCGTCGATCGTTTCACCTGCGGCGGATTTGGCGATGCCGACTTCGCTTGCCACTGCATCGATGAGTTCCTGCTTGTTCATATTTGTGCTCTCCATTTAAGTGAACTGACAGCCTGTATGCGTGCCAGCCCGGAGGATACCGCACCGGAGAAGCGTCATCGGCGCAGAGCAGCGCCGGCATCTCAGCCGCAGCACCTTGCTCTGACGTTAACTTGACCGACGACGACTAGCCGCCGTCTTCTGAATAGTATTGCGCCGCCGCATCAAGCATGCGCTGGCGTTCGGCGTGGACGTAGATCGACGTGGTCTGCAACGA